>Ga0315910_10000789_pt1 | contig 30559 bp, 15 predicted proteins | sample EdamamesoilMG_FD_204470 | JGI IMG/M metagenome (GOLD analysis project Ga0315910, IMG submission 204470) | Garden soil microbial communities collected in Santa Monica, California, United States - Edamame soil | ecosystem: Environmental > Terrestrial > Soil > Garden | place: USA: California... | reverse complement strand
ACGCGCGAGTCGCTGCCGTCCGCCTTCGGGCCGACGGTGAGCGCGACGCGCTTCCCGGCGGTGTTCTCGAAGCGCGCGAAGAGGTCGTCGGCGGCCGTGAGCTCGCGCCCCTCGACCGCCAGCAGGAACTCGCCGGCCTTCACGTCGACGCCCGGCTCGGTCAGCGGCGCGCGCAGGTCGGGCGTCCAGTTCAGGCCGCCGTAGACCTTCGCGAAGCGGTGGCGGCCCTCGGCGACCTCGTAGTCGGCCCCCAGCAGCCCGCCGGGCACGCTGTCGCTCTTCACGAGCGTCTCGCCGCCGCCCGAGTAGCTGTGCCCGACGGCGAGCTCCGAGCACATCCAGCGGATGACGCGGTTCAGGTCGCCGCGCACGGCGAGGTGCGGCAGGAACTGGGCGTACTTCGCCTTCATCGCCGGCCAGTCGGCGCCGTGCATGCCGGGGTCGTAGAAGTAGTCGCGGTTGATGCGCCAGACCTCGTCGAAGATCTGGGCCCACTCCGTGCGCGGGTCGACGTGGATCTTCACGGCGTCGAGCGCGAGCTGGCCCTCGCTCGTGTCGAGCTTGTCGCCGTTCGAGACGATCCACCAGCCGTCCGGCCTCGCCAGCAGGACCTTCTTGCCGTCGCGCGAGAGCAGGAAGGTGCTGACGCCGGCCAGCAGGACCTTCTCCTCGCGCTCCTCGAGGTCGTAGCGGCACAGCTCGGCCTTCGGGACCGGCAGCTCCTCGCCGGTGAAGCGCGCGCGCTCCTCCTTGAGGTAGTAGAGCTTGCCGGCCGGGCCCGGGCGCAGGTTCGAGTAGAAGCCGGCCGGCAGCGGGAAGGCGACGATGCGCTGGGCCAGGCCGTCGAGGTCGACGATCGTGCTGGGCACGGCCGGCTCGTCCTTCTTCGCCTCGTCCTTCTCCTTGCCTTCGTCCTTGCCTTCCTCCTTGCCCTTCTCCTCGTCGCTCTCCTTGGCGAAGGGCGAGGGCGTGCCCCTGGCCAGCGTCACGAGGTAGAGCGCGTTCGTCTGCTCGATGTCCGCGCTGGCCTGCGAGAACCAGGTGTTGAACGGGCCCGCGTCGGTCGAGGCCGCCAGGTACAGGTACTTGCCGCCGGCGTCGAAGACGGGCTCGCTCACGTCGGACAGGCCGTCGGTCAGCGGGTGCGAGACGTTCGCGGCCACGTCGTGCAGGTAGGCGCGCTTGAAGTGCGAGCGCTCCATGCGCGTGTAGGCGATCCAGCGCGAGTCGCTCGACCAGGCGTGGCGCAGCGTCGGGAACACGCCGTAGATCGGCTCGGCGTCGATGCGCGTGGCCTGGCCCGACTCGAGCTCGAGGCGCCACAGCGCGCGCGCGTTGTCGCGGAAGGAGAGGTGCTTGCCGTCCGGCGACCACCACAGGTCGTCGTAGAAGCCGGCGCCGCCCGGGGCGAAGCGGCGGCGCTCGCCCTGGCCGTCCTGGGGCGCGACCACGATCTCGTTCTCGCCGCGCTCGTCCGAGACGAAGGCGATCCACTTGCCGTCCGGCGACCAGGCCGGGTGGCGCTCGTTCGCGCCCGGGGTCTCCGTCAGGTTGCGCGCGTCGCCCTTCTCGGCCGGCACGGTGACGATCTCGCCGCGCATCCCGAGCACCGCGCGCGCCCCGGAGGGCGAGAGGTCGGCGCTGCGCACGTGCTCGGCGCCCGCGACCCAGCGCGGGCGCGTCTCGATCAGGTCGGCGGCGACGCCGATGCGGAGCTGCGTGCTGCGCTTCGCGGCCGGGTCGTAGAGGTGCAGCAGGCCGGCCTGCTCGTAGACGACCCGGCCGCCTCCGGTCGAGGGGTCGATCACGGGGAAGTCGGCGTGCTCGGTCAGGCGCGCGACCTTCTTCGTGACCGAGTCGTAGGCGTACAGGTTGAACTCGCCGTCGCGGTCCGAGCGGAAGTAGACCGTCGTCCCGAGCCAGGAGGGGTCGCTGTCGTTGCAGCGTCCGGCCGGCTGCGGGACCTGCTCGACCTGGGCGGTGGCGAAGTCGTAGATCCAGATGCGCGTGGCCGTGCCGCCGCGGTAGTGCTTCCACTGCGAGAAGGGATCCGAGAGCGGCGTGTAGGCGAGCTTCTTTCCGTCCGGCGAGAAGCCGCACTCGAAGGCGCTCGGCAGCGGCAGCATCACGGGCGGCCCGCCGGCCAGGGGCCGGGTCCAGAGCTGCCGGAAGCGGTTCGTGTAGGAGGTGCGCGCGGAGTTGAAGACCACGCTCGCGCCGTCCGGGGTGAAGCCCTGCGAGCTGTCGACGCCCGGGTGCCAGGTCAGGCGCCGCGGCTCGCCGCCGGCGACGGGGACGACGTAGACGTCGTAGTTGCCGTCGTACTGGCCGGTGAAGGAGAGCGTGCGGCCGTCGGGCGAGAAGCGCGGGCGCATCTCCTGGCCCGGGTGCGTCGTCAGGCGGCGCACGTCGCTGCCATCGAGGCGTGCGACCCACAGGTCCCCGGCGTAGATGAAGGCCACGTGCTCGGCCGAGACGGCCGGCTGCTCGAGCAGCCGCGTGTCGCCGGCCGCCAGCGAGGCCTGGACCGCGCGTGCGGCGGCGGCCGGGGCCGAGGCGTGCGGCGCGAGGGGCGCGGCGACGGGCGCCGGGTGCGCCGGGCTCGCGCAGGCCGGACCGAGGGCGAGCAGGGCGGGGACGAGGGCGGACGAGGACGGACGCAGGGGCAGGACGGACATCGAGGGATCCTCGCGGACTCCGGGGGGGTGGGCGCGGCGGGATGATAGCGGCACACGCCGCGCGGCCCGGCGCGCAGCCGTGTGGATCACGAAAAAGTCGGCTCGCACCCGCTCCGTCTCCTCCCGCGCTCCTCCGCGGCCCTCCGCGACTCCGCGGTCGGCTCTGCCTGGGCGGGGGGAGAGCCTGCTAACCTCCCGCGCCCGCCCTCCCTCCATCGCTCCCCGCCATGCCCAAGCTCCAGCCCGGCTCCTCCGCACCCGAGATCCGCCTGCCCGACCAGGACGGCGCCGAGCAGTCGCTCGCCGCGCTGCGCGGCCAGTGGGTGCTGGTCTACTTCTACCCGCGCGACGACACGCCCGGCTGCACGGTCGAGGCCTGCGGGCTGCGCGACGCGAGCGCGGACTACGCCCGGGCCGGCATCCGCGTGCTCGGGATCAGCGCCGACTCGGTCAAGAGCCACCGCAAGTTCGCGGACAAGCACGGGCTGCCCTTCACGCTGCTGGCCGACGAGGAGAAGCGCGTCATCCGCGCCTTCGGCGCCTGGGGCAAGAAGAAGTTCATGGGCCGCGAGTTCGACGGCATCCTGCGCCAGTCGTTCCTGATCGACCCCGCCGGCAAGATCGCCAAGGTCTACCCCAAGGTCACGCCGGCCGCGCACGCGGCCGAGGTGCTGGCGGACGTGGCCGCCCTGGGCGGGAAGGGCGCCGCTGCGCCGCGCAAGGCGAAGGCCGCGCCCAGGAAGAAGGCCGCGAAGAAGCAGGCCTCGAAGGGCAGGCCGCGCGCGGGGCGCTCATCGAAGCCCAAGCGCTGACCGCCCACCGGCCGGAGCGCCAGGCTCCAGCCTGGCCCCGGGACCGCCGGGCTCCAGCCCGGCTCTGCTCTTCTACTGCGCCTGCTCGACGCGGTGGAGCTTGTCGGCGGCCAGGCCGGTCAGCTCCTGCTGCGTGCCGTCGGGCCAGTGCACCACGACCTGGTCGACCTGCGAGGCCGAGCCCAGGCCGAAGGTCAGGGCGCGCTCGACCTGCGAGAGGTAGCTCTTGAAGGGCATCACGTCCTGGCAGCGCTTGACGCCGGCGACGTGCACCTCGACCCGCGCTCCGATCGCCTCCTGGTTCGCACCCCTGCCGACCAGCAGGAGGCGCAGCCAGTGGTGGCCGAGGGCCTGGTCGTTGCGCAGGAGCAGCGGCTTGCGGCCGGACTGCGTCAAGAGGAGGTCCAGGTCGCCGTCGCCGTCCAGGTCGGCCGAGGCCGAGCCGCGGCCGACGATCGGGCGCGCCAGGTCGCCGGTGGTCTTCGAATCGACCTCGACGTAGGGCCGCTGGGCCTCGTCGCCGGCGTTCCAGAAGAGCTGCGCCGACTGCTCGTAGGTCTGGCTGATCTGGACCTTGTGGATCTCCTCCTCCAGGTGCCCGTTGCACTGCAGGAAGTCGACGCGCCCGTCGAGGTCGTAGTCGAGGAACAGCGTCCCGAACTTCAGGAACTTCTGGGTCGAGGCGGCGATGCCGGAGGTGATCGCCTCGTCGAGCCACAGCGAGGCGCGGCCCTGCGTGACGTAGAACGAGGTCGGCTCGTTCGAGAAGTTGCCGATCGCCACCGCGATCGCGTCGTCGTTGCGGAACCAGGCCACGTCGATGCCCATCGCGCCGGTCGGCCGGCCGTTCTTGTCGAAGGCCAGACCCATGGCGGCGGCCTTCTCGGTGAACTCCAGCGCGCCCTCGTTGCGGTAGAAGAAATTCGCGACCGTGTCGTTGGCCACGATCAGGTCGAGGTCGCCGTCCAGGTCCGGGTCGCAGGCGCGCACGCCCAGGGCCTTGCCTGACGGGACGCCGGTGGCGGGGTTGACGATGCGCAGGCCCGCGGCCTCGGTCACGTCCGTGAAGCGTCCGTCGCCCTCGTTGCGGTAGAAGTAGGGCTGCGCGCCCTCGAAGGTCGTGGGCGGGCCGTAGGCGCGGTTCGTCCCGTCGAGCGTGAAGGCCACCTCGAGGTCGATCGCGCGCGACCAGCGCACGTAGTTGCCGACGTAGAGGTCGAGATCGCCGTCGCGATCGGCGTCGAAGAAGCAGGCGCAGGTGCTCCACGCATCCTCCGCGCCGGCCAGGCCCGCGTCGCGCTCGGCGAAGCGCGGCCCCTCGTTCTCGAAGTAGTGGTTGGGCCCGACGGCGGTGAAGAAGGCGTCGGCGTCCCCGTCGCCGTCGGCGTCGGCGCAGGCGGCGCCCATGCCGTAGAAGGTCGCGTCGAGACCCGAGCCGGCGGTCGCGTTGGCGAACTTGCCGCGCCCGTCGCCGTCGTAGAGCGCCTGGGTCGGCTTTTCGCTCGCGCGCGCGCTGTGGGGCCAGAAGCAGCCGTTGACGAGGAGCAGGTCCACGTCTCCGTCCCCGTCGCGGTCGAAGAAGGCCGAGCCGCCGCCCATCGTCTCGGGCAGGAGCTTCTCGCCCTCGGCCCCGTTCTGGTGCACGAAGTCGAGCCCCGAGGCCGCCGTCACGTCCGTGAAGGCCACGACCGGGACCTTGACCTCGCTCCGGATCGCGCGCGGCGCGTCGGGCGTCACGACCTGGGCCGGGACGACCTCCTCCGGGCGGTTGAACCACCACCAGGCGCCGAGGGCGAGCGCGGCGAGCGCGCCGATGACGATCATCGACACCTTGAAGGCCTGCCCGATGACCGTGTCATCGGTGCTGACCTCCTCGTACTCGATGCCCTCTTCCGGGCGATGCTGGTCCGACATGGCGGCGGGGCGGGACGGCTCGGGATGATACGAAGCGGGCGGGCCTACTGCTTGCCCCCGGCGGCGGTGCGCGCATCGGGCAGCCCGAAGGCGCCCTCGCGCTGGAGGTCGTAGATGACCACCGCCTCGGTCGCGTGGTCGGCCGCCGGATCGTTCTTGCGCGCGATTGCGACCGCGTAGTCCCGGGCGTTGTCGTCGGGCTTGTACTTCTCGTGCAGGCGGCGGTGCTCCTCGGCCGCGGCCGCGTCGCCCAGCTCGTCCGCGATCAGGGCCAGGTTGTAGTGCGCGGTCATGTCCTCGGAGTCGAGCTCGAGGGTGCGCTCGAAGTGGCCGCGTGCCCGGGTCAGGAAGCGCTCGCGCTCGGGCCGGCGCGCCTCGCCGCGCTCCTCCTTGGCGCGCTCGTAGAGCGTCTGGCCCAGCTCGTTGAGCACGCGCCAGTCCTGCGAGAAGTCGAACTCGCGCTTGCGCGTCTCCTCGGTGTCGAGCGCGATCAGCTTCTCGAACTCGGCGATGGCCTCGTCGAGGTAGCCGTTCTGCTTGTTCACCAGGCCCGAGAACCACAGCACGCTCCAGGCGTAGGCCGGCGGCTGGTGCTGGGCCGCGCGCGTCAGGGCCGCCTGCGCGTCCGCCAGGCGCCCCTCGCGCAGGTACACGCGCCCGAGGTTGAGCGGACCGTCGGCTCGGCCGAGCTCCTCGACGCGCAGGAAGGCCTCCTCGGCCTGGCGCAGCTCGCCGGCCACACCGCCGGTCCCGGCCTTGCGCAGGAGGCCGATGCCGTAGTCGTTCCAGCGCTCCCAGGGCTCGACCTTGACCGTCTGCTCCGGGGCCGCCGTGCCGCGCACCGGCAGGGTCAGCGTGTCCGTCGCCAGGCGCATGATCGGCAGGTCGTTGCCGTCGAAGGCGTCGCCCTGGAACAGGCGCACGTACTTCGTGTCGAACTTGCGGAAGTGCAGCGTGACCTCGATCGTGACGGGCTCGCGCACGTCCTCCGGCAGGTCGAAGGCATAGTGCACCACGTCCGTCGCGCCGGGCGGGATCTGGTGGTTGTAGAGCGGGACGAAGATGTCCTGGGCGTTGCGGCGGTCGATGCGGTTGCCGTGCCGATCGAGCATGTAGACGTTGAGGAAGTGCGACCACGGGTCGACCGTACCGTCCTCGCCGCGTCCGCCGCTCTTGCCGATCACACGCTGGCCGCTCTTGATCGTCAGCTCGAGCCAGGTCTCGTTCGAGTCGGCCGTGCCCTGCGTGAAGGGGTGGCCCATCTTGACGGTACGCACCACGGCGTCGAGCAGGTAGCGCTGTCCGGGCACGAGCTCCGGCAGCTCGGGCCGCAGCGGGGCGTACAGGCGCCCGTCGATCTGGCCGCCCTCGCGCAGCGCGAACAGGTCCACGCGCATCACGCCCTCGTTGAACTTCTGGTGCGCGTCGATCACCGCCTGCGGCGCGCCCACCAGGAACGGGATGGCCGTGTTGGCCGAGGGGAACTGGTGGTCGTGGACCTTGAGCTCGCCCGAGTCGTCGCGCACGGCCGTGCCGAAGTCGTCCGACGGCATCAGCTTCATGTGGCAGCCGTTGCAGTCGTGCTGGGCCTTGGGCGGGTAGTAGAAGCTGACGATCCCGTGCCCCGAGACGCCGGACAGGTGGTAGTCGTCGAAGTGGTTCTGGCCGCGCAGCCACTTGTACTTGTTGAGCTCCTCCGGCAGGTGCACCTTGTGGCAGGCGCCGCAGAACTCGGGCGTCTTGTGCAGCGGCTTGAGGAAGGTCTTCTTGTGGAAGGCCGGCTTGGCCTTCACGAGCTGGCGGTTGACCCACTGCAGGAAGGGCGAGTCGCTCTTCGCGAACGGGTAGTGTGAGGGCTCCTCGATGGTGAAGTCGGAGTTGCCGCGCGTGCTGTTGACGTGGGTGATCGCGTGGCAGGAGGTGCAGGTGATGCCAGCCTTCGCGGTGGGGTGGTTCTCCAGGTCGAACTCGGGGTCGTCGAAGGCTCCGCTGAAGAACGGCACGATGTCGTGGCAGCCGGCGCAGAAGCGCGAGGCCTGCACGCTGCCGTCGCGCTGCATGGCGACCTCGCGCGTCTCCTTGACCGAGAACAGGTAGGCCGGGTTGTTGAAGGACGCGAAGCGGTGCGCGCTGTAGGTCCACGAGGCGTGGATGTCCGGGTGGCACTTCTGGCAGTAGTCGTCCATCATCAGCGTGTCGGCCGGGATGAAGTTCCCGGTCGAGGTGCGCGCGAGGGACGGGAAGAAGTACTGCTCGCCCGAGGCCGGGCCCACGGTGCCCCACTTCTTGGGGTCCTGCGAGTGCAGCAGCACCATGCCGAAGGCGAAGGCCGTGGCCACGCCCAGCCAGGCGATGCCGATCTTCCACTTGATCTTGCGCCCCGCCAGGCGGTGCAAGATGAAGAGCCACACCACCAGGAGCGGCGCGGACACGTGCACCCAGTAGGAGACGTTGCGCACGCCCGGATCGCGCACCTCGAGCTTCAGCCCGAAGGCGTCCAGGCGCATCAGCAGGAACCCGCTCACCAGCAGCGCGATCGCCGCGGTGAACAGCGCGTAGCCGGCCACCACCGCCCTGCGGTTCGGGCGGTTGTGGGTGTTGTAGATGTGGAAGATGCCGAACAGGATCACCGGCAGGGTGATCGCCAGCCCCAGCACCAGGTGGCCGAGGAACATCACCTGGTAGAAGTAGTTCTCGAAGGTCTCGCCCTTCAGCCACTGGGCGAAGGTGATCGCCGCCAGGTAGACCGAGTTCACCCCCAGCAGGGCGAACAGCGCGAAGACCGCCCAAAGGAGCTTCTTCAGGCGCGAACCGACGGCCTTGCGGTAGAGGATCTTCCTGGGCGGGACGGCGGCGGGATCGACCATGGGCTCGAGCGAGGGCCTACCGGGGGGAACGCAGGGGGACGGAGGCGCGCCGCCGTTACTTCGGAACAATCGCGGCGCGACCGGAGGGCTTCGGGCAGTCTAGCGGGATCGTTCGGGAGGCCGGTGCGGCTGCGCTCCGTGGCGGGCCGGGAGTCCGCGCTGCCGGCGCGAGCCGTGGCCGATCCGACGGTCGGCTACCTGGCCCCGAACTTCCCGGCCTGGATGACGTCGTAGAGGCTGTCGACGTCGAGCCAGTTGCCGCTGGTGTAGGCGACCTGCACGTCGAGCCCGCCCTCGACCAGGCCGTTCAGGAGCCGTGCCAGGGTCGGGCGCGCCTCGGGGGTCCTGGCCAGGAGCTCGGCCGTCAGCTCGCGCACCGCTCCCAGGGCGCGCGGCGCGAAGCGCGCGAGACCGATCCACTCCCCGTGTCGCTCCGCGTCCGGCAGGGCCGGGTCCACGCGCACGAGGCGCACCGGCTCGGCGAAGGCGCGCCGCGAGGGCGGCAGCGAGCAGCGCACGTAGTCCGCATCGCGTCCGAGGTTTGCGCTCTCCTGCCAGCTCGCGTCGACCACCAGGGTCACGTCCGCGCCCGCATCGGCCAGGAGGTCCAGCACGTGGCGGCGGAAGAGCACGTCGCCGTAGCACACGTACAGGGCGCCCTCGCCCTCGGCCTTGCGCGCTGCGTCGATCGCCGCCAGCCCCAGGGCGAAGGAGTGCAGCTCGCCGGTCGTCTCGTGGCGCTCGTTGTCGACGTAGGCCAGGCCCGGCAGGTTGACGGCCTCCTTGCGATAGCCGCGCACGACGTGCAGGCGGTGCACGCCCCCGGCCTTGAAGGTCGCGGCCACGTGGGCGAGCAGCGGCTGGCCGTCGACCTCGACCATCGTCTTCGGGCGGTCCTCGGTCAGCTTGCCGAGCTCGATCCCGCGCGTGGCGGCCAGCACCAGGGCCCGATCGCCGCGCGAGCCGCGCGGCAGGAAGCGCGTCTCGGCCTGCTTCAGCTCGTCCACGCCCTGCAGGCGGAAGACCTCGGCCAGGGGCGCGATCTGGTCCTCGACGGCCGCCGCGCTCTCCTCGCGCGCCAGCGCGCGGGCCGTGCTCTGCATGGCCGCGAGCGCCGCGCGCAGCAGGTGGTTGGCCCAGATCGCGACCGAGAAGCCGGCAGAGCGGAAGATCTCGGTCGGCGTGCGGTAGTACTTGGTCGGCACGATCACCACCGGCGCGCGGTCGCCCCATTCCTTGCGGAAGGCCAGGACCTCCTCCGGGGTCGCCTTGGCCGAGTGGATCAGGATCGCGTCGGCGCCCGCGCCCACGTAGGCCTCCGAGCGCCGCAGCGCCTCGGCCAGGCCCCAGCCGGCGATCAGGGCCTCCGTGCGCGCCACGACCGAGAAGTGGTCGTCGCGCGCCGCGTCCCGGGCAGCCTTGATCTTGCCCGCGAACTCGTCGAGCTCCGCCAGCGGCTGCACCTCGCCGTCGAGGAAGCTGTTGGCCTTCGGGAACAGCTTGTCCTCGATGCACAGGGCCGCGATGCCGCGCTGCTCGAGCTTCTTCACGAGGCGCCGCACGTTGTTGAAGTTGCCGTAGCCCGTGTCGCCGTCGAGCAGGATCGGGACCGAGGTCGCGTCGGCCATGAACTCGAGCATCTCGAGCACCTGGGTCCAGGAGGCCTCGTTGTTGTCCCGCACCCCGTACTGGGCCGAGAGGCACAGGCCGCTGGCCCACAGGCCGCGGAATCCGGCTTCCTCGCCGATGCGGGCCGAGAGCCCGTTGTGGGCCTCCAGCAGGAACTCGAGCTCCTGGGAGTGGAGCAGCTCGCGAAAGCGCGTCGTCTTGCGCATGGGTGATCTTCTACCGCCCGAGCGCTCGTCTGACGGGCAAGAATCTCACCGCGCCTGGCGAAGCCGGGCGCCACCGGCCACGCACCGGCCGTCGGCTCCACAGGCTCAATCCTCCAAGGAGCCACACGGCCACGGTGCCGGGCGACAGCACGGGCTGGCTCCCACCCGCAGGCCCCGGACAGGCCCACCGGAGGGCCCTACGCTCTTCGACCCAGCCTTGGCCCGGCCCTTGCGCTGATCCGGCACCCCTTGGGGGCTTCAAGCCCCCATTCGTGACCCTGAGAAGGCTCCTGGTTGACCCCCAGGGGCCTTCTCTCTTTTCCGGGGGCTCGCCAGGGGGAGCGGGAGGGAGGCGGCAGGCGGCGAGGCCATCCAGATCCTGGAGCGGCAGCCCAGCGGCAGGACTGGGGGCACCCCGAGACGGGTCTGGCGGCTCCACCCGGGGGGAGCTGGCCTTCCAGGGTGCTCCTGTCAGGGATCCGGCCCGGTCCGGTCACGCTGACGGCGAGTTGCCCATCTGGCGATGGGCTAGGAGCCCGTCCGAGAATCCGCGCTCCGGATCACCGGGCGGGCGTGAGCCCGCCCGGAGAACCGGTGCGGTCACCTTGACGCGGAATAGGCCATCTTCGATGGCCTAGCGCTGCACCGGCAGGACGACCGCGCCCGACAGCTCGGTGCCGTCGCTGGCGCGCACGCCGTCGAGCTCGATGCGGAAGTCGCCCGTCCCCCAGCCGGCGCCCGGCGGGTTCACAGTCAGGGTCGCGCCGCTCGTCTGCAGGCTGATCGAGAGGGTGTTTCCGTTGCGCCGGGCGCGCACGGTCGTGCCGTTGACGGTGGCGCCGTTCAGGGCCTTCGAGAAGGTCAGCACGACCGGCGTGGCATTGCCGACGACGGTCGCGAGCGCGGGGCTGGCCGCGACCGGGTAGAAGAGCGCGGCCGGGATCGGGCTCGCGACGCCGGGCCGGGCCGGCGCGGAGGAACCGGACGGACCCGCGTCGGCGCCGTTGAGGCCCGCCGCCAGCGCGATCGAGCCGCCCAGCAGGGAATAGTCCTCGTCCACGCCGCCGGCGCCCGGCGCGAAGGCCGCCAGGAGGCCTGGCACGCGGAAGTCGTCGGGCTCCTCGACCAGCGTCACCTGCGTCCCGCTGAGCGTGCTCGCCAGGCGCTCGCTGCCGTCGTCCGCCAGCTCGAGCCGGGCCGAGAGCGGGAAGGCCGGCGCGGCCGCCAGGGTCAGGACGGCGCCGGCGCGCGCGATCACGCGCGCGTACTCCTCGGGCGCGCTGGCGAAGGCGATCAGGGCCGGGTCGCTGGTGCTCACATCACCGACCTGAACCGTGTTCGCGTCGAAGGCGCTGGCCTGCTGGTAGGCGATCGAGGACGAGGCCGTGGCCGGAATATCGCGCGAGAGCATCCCGCCGGCTCCGTTGGCCGCGAGGAGGCAGTGGCTGACGAAGACGGTGCGGTTGCCGGCGCTCCCGACCGGGCCCTCGATGCGCAGGCCGGCGCCGATGTTGCCGATCAGGGCCGAGGTCGAGATGCCCAGCAGCCCGGCCCGGCTCTCGGAGCCGGCCAGGATGCCGTCCGTGCCGTTGCTGGTCGCGCACACGCCGTGCACGAAGGCGCGCAGCTCCTGGGTCGCGTCGAGCGGCCCGTCCAGGTCGAGCGAGAAGCCGGCCGTGCCGTTGGCGCGCGCCGAGCACTCGCGCACGACCACGTCGCCGGAGTAGCCGTTGAACTGCTCGAAGTCGGCGTCCACCGCGCAGCCGGCCAGCGCGTTGCGCTCGAAGGACGAGGCCCGGATCGTGACCTCGTAGGCGCCGCTGGTGGGCGCCAGAGGCAGGCCCATGGCGCAGTCCAGGCCCTCCGAGAGGGCCTGGGCCCCGGTCCCGAAGCCGTTGCCGAAGAACTGCGAGCTGGTGACGGTGAGCTGCGCCAGGCCCGCGGTCTCGGGCACGAGCACGACGTCCAGGCCCTCGTTCGCGTTCTGCGCGAAGATGCAGTTGTAGAACGAGTAGTCGAAGGGGCCGTTGCCGTTGAAGCCGTCCGAGCCGTTGCGGCTCGACTGGCACGCGATCAGGGTGACGTCGAAGCTCGTCAGGTTCGAGTTGCGGATGCGCATCCCGCGGTCTGCGAAGTCGGTCGCGACGAGGCTGCGCAGCTCGAGGTGACACGGGTCGGTCCCGTCGGTGTCGATCGCGATGCTGGCCGTGCCATTGCCCGTGATGCGCACGCCGTCGACGATCACCGACAGGTTGGTGTTGACCTGGTCCCCGTAGGTGAGGCCGATCTGCCCCGCTGCGACGCTCCAGATCGTGGGGTTGGCGATACGATCGCGGGTGGCGAGGTCGAAGGCCGCCCCGAAACCACCGTAGATGTTCACGCCGGCCGTGACGGGCAGCGTGCTCGTGATCGCATAGGTGCCGCCCTTGACCCACACGTTCGCGCTCGAGGCCGGGTTCCCGTTGACGGCCGCGAAGGCTGTCAGCACCGCGGTGAAGAGATCGGGGAAGGCAGTGGCGGGCGTGAGCCCGTCGGCCGGGTTGGCGGTCGAGGCCGCATCGACGTAGATCGGCGCACCAGGGGTCGCCGTGAGGCTGGGACCGGTCTGCTGGTAGCTGCCGCCGCCGGTCGGCCGGATGCCGAGGCCGATGAAGTGCTGGACGCCGTTGGCGAGGCTGCCGACCGTCACCGAGGTGGCGCCGCCCGCCGGCACGCGCGGGGCCGTGCCGAAGAGGTTGGCGCGACTGGTGGAGACGAAGGCCGCGACCTCGAAGCCGGCCTCCGCCGGCGGGGTGAACTCGATGCGCAGCGCGCCGGGACCCGGCACGACGCTCTCGAGGCCCGCCAGCGGGGTGAAGGCGGTGGGCGCGGTCGGGGGATCGACCGGAGGCCCACCCGAGCCACCGCCCCCGCCTCCGCCGGCGCAGCCAGCCGTCAGGAGGAGGAGGGAGAGGAAGAACCAGGAGGAGGGTGAGGCCATCGCTGGCGAAGGGGGGGAGTGGCGTTCTCGTGTGGACGGGGGATCAGCGCGGCAACCCGATGGCGAGCACGTGGCTCAGCGCGAGGCCGCGCGGTGCGGCCGGGTCCGGCACGACGAGCTGCGCGTGCAGCGTCCCGCCGAGCCCCTGGGTCAGCCGGTCGGCGAGGTCGAGCTGGGCCGCGCCGCTCCCGTCGAGCTGCACCGGCAGCGCGACCAGGGGCTCGACCACGAAGACCTCCGGGTTCGCCGGGCTCGGGTGCACCTCGCGCCCGATCCACAGGCGCGCCTGGCTGCCCGGCGCTCCGCCGAAGAGCTGGAGGCGCGAGGCCCGCGGGAGCCGCGTGCCGTCGAGGAAGGGCTGCGCGCCGCGCGGCCCGGTGCTGGCGGCGCCGAAGGGGACGAACCACTGCCAGGGCGGCAGCGGGGCCGGCGGGTTGGGCTCCGTGATGGTGGTCGTCGGCGCGGTGGGCAGGACCGCGTGCAGGGTGACGTTCGTGTTCGTGATCAGCACGTCGTGGATGGTGCGCTTCTCGAAGCGCGAGTGCGGCCACGGCGGCGAGAAGACCAGATCCATCAGGCCCGGGGGCACGACCACGGAATAGAAGCCGGCGTCGTTGGTGTTGTCGCTGCCCAGCGGCAGGGAGAGGCCGGTGGCGACCTCGCGCACGTTCAGGTCGACCGCCGGGACGAGCACGCCGCTGGCGTCGCGCACGGTCCCGGACAGGAGCACGCCGAAGCGCATGACGTGCACGCCGACGTCGGTCGGGCCGCTCACCGTCAGGGCGTCGACGTCGACCGCCACCACGAGCAGGTTCGTGGGCCGCGTGATGACGAGGTCGTAGGTGCCGGGCGGCACGATCACGTCGAAGACACCGCCGTGGGTGTTGTCGCTGGGCGTGAAGAGCGTCGCGCCCGAGGGCAGGATCCTCACGTCCAGATCCGCGCCCTCGATCCCCGAGCCGGTCTCGGTGCGCATCGTCCCGGTCAGGTGGAAGCCGGTCTGCAGCGTGATCGTGCCGACGTTCACCGGGAAGGGCACGGTCCCGAAGATCTCGCGCGGGACCAGGGCCTGCCCGACGACCAGGTGCGTGAGGTACTCGGTGCGCAGCGGGACGCTGGCCGGGACGGCCAGCTGGAAGGTCCCGAAGGCGGTCGTGAAGTTGTTCTTCATCAGGACGCGCGCGCCCGTGTCGGTGCGGAACACGTCGATGACCACGTTGCCGACCGGCTGGCTCGCGGCGTTGCGCACCGTGCCCTGCACGATCACGCCGGCCGGCAGGGCGACGTCGCCGAGGTTCTTCGTGCCCGTGACCACGACGTTCGTCAGGACGGCCGTCAGGTGGCTCGAGGCCGGCGGCGCCGGGGGGTAGAAGCGGATCTCGTAGACCCCCGCGTCGACGGTGGTGAGGAAGTTCCCGTTCGCGTCGGTGCCGTCGTTGGCCTCGTGCGGGTTGCCCCCGCCCACCTTGAGGAAGTCGATGTCGACCCCAGCGACTCCCACACCGTTGGCATCGACTACCCGGCCCGTGATTGCGTCGGCATGGGCCAGGGAACCGATCAGGAGGAGCAGGGGAACGGTGAGGAGTCGCTGGAGGCCGATGGGGGGCATCGAGAGGGGGAGGGTGGTGGCCAAGGTGGGGAGGAGAGGAGTGGCGGAAGCCGTGGGGGGCGCGGCCTCCGCCGCCGCCCCTGGTTCAAGGCGAGTGCCACCCAGGGAAGTCGCATTCTAGGGGGCCCTGGCGCTCCGCCAGGCGCGCTTCGCCCGATTCCGTCCAGTACATGGACTGGCTTCCAGGGGCTGGAAGGCGTGGGTCCGGAGTCCGGGCCGGAGCGGGCGGTGGGGTGGCCAGAGCCGCCCGGAGCGGCCCAGGCAGGGATTTCCGTCTTCCTGGAACGGGGAGCACCCGCTGGCACCGCCCTTGCGCCCGTGGAGGCGTGCGACGCGACCTCGACCCGGCCCCCGCAGTTCCCGGCGCGGACATGCTCGCCTTCGGGCGCGGGCCGGCGGCGCAGCGCTTCCTGCTCTACAGCCACGACTCCTGGGGCCTCGGGCACCTGCGCCGATGCCTGACCCTGGCCTCCGGTCTGGTGGCGACCTTCCCCCTGACCGAGATCCTGATCATCACGGGCTCGCCCTGCGCGACGCTCTTCCCCACCCCGCCGGGCGTGGGCCTCGTCAAGGTGCCCTCGGTCACGAAGAGCGCGAACGGCGAGTACGTGCCGCGCTCCCTGGCCGGCAGCCTGGCGGAGACCCTCGAGCTGCGCCGGCGCCTGATCCTCGACGCCTACCGGAGCTTCCGCCCGACGCTGGTGCTGGTCGACCACAAGGTGATCGGCCTCGCGGGCGAGGCCCACGAGCTCCTGCGCCAGGCGCGCCGCGATGGCGTGCACACCATGCTCGGGATCCGCGACGTGATCGACTCGCCCGGCGCCGTCGCGCTCGAGTGGAGCGGCGAGCACTGCCGCTGGGCATTGAGCGAGGGCTACGAGCGCGTGTGCGTGTACGGCTCGCCCGACGTCTTCGACACGCGTCTCGAGTACCCGATCCCGCCCGAGCTGGGCGAGCGCGTCGAGTTCACCGGCTACGTGGTCCGTCCGGCGCCACCGCCCTCCGAGCGCCGCGAGCGCGTCCGCCCGCGCGTCCTCGTGACCATGGGCGGCGGCCAGGACGGCCTCGCGCACCTCGAGGCGTACCTCGAAGGCCTGGAGACGCAGCGACCCGACTGGGACAGCGTGCTGATCGGCGGTCCGCTGCTCGACGAGCGCGACGCACGGCGCCTGCGCCACCGGGCCGAGGCCCTCGGCTCGGTCGAGGTGCGGCGCTTCCACGCCGACCTGCCCTGGTGCCTGGCCGAGTGCGACGCGGTCGTCGCCATGGCCGGCTACAACACCTGCGCCGAGATCCTGCAGAGCCGGCGACCCTCGGTGCTGCTGCCGCGCACCCATCCGCGCATGGAGCAGGCCATCCGCGCCGAGCGCCTGGAGAAGCTGGGCCTCGCCACGAGCCTGGTCGAGCCCTCGCCGCGCCAGATCGTGGCCGCGGTTGGACGGGCGCTGGCCGCCGGCCCGCTGGCGGCGGAGGCGCTGCCGAACCTGGAGGGCGTGCGCGGCGCCTGCGCCGTGGTGCACGAGCTCCTGGGGCATCCGGGAGCCGCCCTGGTCCCGCCCGCCCCGACCGGTACGCTCTTGGTTCCATGACCGCGCGCCTCGCCTACCTGCTCAAGAAGTTCCCGCGCCTCTCGGAAACCTTCATCCTGAACGAGCTGCTCGCGCAGGAGCGCACGGGGCGCGAGCTCCACGTCTTCTCGCGGCGCGCGCCGGACGACGAGCCGCGCCACCCCGAGCTGGCGCGCCTGCGCGCCACGGTCGAGACGCTGCCTCCCAAGAGCGAGATCGACCCCTGGGAGATGCTGGTCGGCGACGACTCCAACCCGGACGACCTGCTCGGGCGCCTGGGCAAGCTGGTGCGCGAGGCCCGCGGCTGGGGCCACACGCGCACGCCGAGCTTGCTGGTGGAGGCCCTGCACCTCCTGAAGCGCACGCGCGCGCTCGGGATCCAGCACGTGCACGTGCACTTCGCGACCGATTCGGCCGTGGTGGCGCTCTTGCTGAACCGCCTTGGCGGTCCGAGCTACAGCATCACGGCCCACGCCAAGGACATCTACCGCGAGACGGTCGACTTCCGCTTCCTCGACGTGCTGGTGCGCAACTCGGCCTTCGTCGTGACGGTGTGCGACGCGAACCGCCAGTGGATGGCCGAGCGCCTCTCGCCCGAGGCCATGGCCAAGGTGCGCCGGCTCTACAACGGCATCGACCTCGCCACCTTCCGGGCCAACGGCGTGGCGCGCGAGCCGAACCACGTGCTCGGTGTCGGGCGCCTGGTCGAGAAGAAGGGCTTCCACGTGCTGGTCGAGGCGCTGGCGCTGCTCCTCGCCAAGGGCGTCGACCTGCAGGCCTCGATCATCGGCGACGGCGACCAGAAGCAGCGCATCGAGGAGCTGATCGCCGCGCGTGGGGTCGGCGCGCGCGTGCGCATGCTCGGAGCCCGCGACGCGGCCGAGGTGCGCGCGCACCTCGCGCGCGCCACGCTGATGGTGCAGCCCTGCCTGGTGGGCAACGACGGCAACCGCGACGCGCTCCCGACGGTGCTGGTCGAGTCGCTGGCGATGGAGCTGCCCTCGGTCTCGACCCCCGTCACGGGCATCCCCGAGATCCTGGACAACGGCCGCTGCGGCGTGCTGGTGCCCGAGAACGACGTGCCCGCCACGGCCGCGGCCATCGAGGGCCTGCTGCGCGACCCGGCGCGGCGCGCGCGCATCGCGGCCGACGGGCGCCAGCGCGCCGAGCAGCTCTTCGACGCCGAGAAGATCGCGCGCACGCTCTCGACCTGGTTCGACTCGGCCCTGGAGGCGGCGCCCGCGTGCGCATCGCCTGCCTGAACCAGGACGCGGGCATCGACCCCGCGCGCAAGAAGGGAGCGGCGGTGCACCTCGCGGCCATGCGCGAGGCCTTCGCCGACCTCGGTCACTCCGTCGTGGCCGTGGACGCCAGCGACGAGGCGCGCGTCGAGGCGGCCCTGGGGGCCGCGCGCGCGGCCGGCGGCGTGGACCTCGTGTACGAGCGCTACGCGCTCGGCAAGGACCGCGGAGCGCGCTGGTGCCGCGCGCACGGCGTCCCGCTGGTGCTGGAGGTCAACGCCCCGCTGGCGGACGAGGAGGCGCGCTACCGCGGCGGCGAGATCGATCCGGCCGTCACGGCGCGCGAGCGCGAGCTGTTCGGTGCGGCGGCGCTCGTGATCGCGGTCTCGAGCGAGGTGGCGCGCTACGCCGTCGCGCGCGGCGCCGCGGTCGAGCGCGTGCACGTGCGTCCGAACGGCGTCGACACGCGCCGCTTCCATCCGCGCGCTCCCGGTGATCCGGTGCGCGCCAGGCTCGTCCCCGGGGAGCGCTTCGCGCTGGGGTTCCACGGGCGCCTGCGGCCCTGGCACGGCTTCGAGCTCTTCGCGCGCGCCGCGGCGCGGCTGCTGGAGCTCGGTGAGCCGGTGCACCTGGTGCTGGTCGGCGAGGGCGAGTTCGAGCCGCACCTGGCGGCCGCCGGCGTCCCGGCCGAGCGCGTCACGCGCAGCGCCTGGGTCGAGCACGCCGAGATCGGGCCCTACGTGGCCAGCTTCGACGCCCTGCCGCTGACCTACGACCCGGCCGCGCCGTGCTACTTCTCGCCCCTCAAGCTGGCCGAGGCCATGGCCTGCGGGGTCGTGCCCGTGCTGCCGCCGCTGGGCGACCTGGCCGGTGCCGCGCGCGACGGCGTGGATGCGCTCTTCTACCCGGCCGGCGACCTGGCGGCCCTGGTCGTGGCCCTGCGCGGGCTGATCGCCGACCCGGTCCGGCGGGCGCGGCTCTCCCGCGGCGCGGTCGAGAACGCGCGCACGAAGAGCTGGCGCGCGATCGCGGAGTTCGTGGCGACCTCGATCGCGCCCCCGTCCCGCACGGCCGTCCCCCGCACCTAGGATAGACCCGTGCGCAAGCTGCTCGAGCGCTGGTTCCAGGGGCTGTCCACGTCGCGGCGCTTCCTGCCGCAGCTGCGCGAGGAGCGCGGCGGGCTCCTGTGGGTCGCGCTGTGCTCGCTGTTCCTGGTCCTCTTCGACGTCCTGCGGCCGATCCCGTTCCAGCTCATCATCGACAGCGCCCTGGCCCCGACGGGCGCCGCGGGCGAGGCGGGCGCGCCGCTCCTCGTGCGCCTCGGCTACAGCGCGGTGCAGGTGATCTGGATCGGCGCCGCCGCGGCCCTGGGGACGGCCCTCGGCTCGGCCCTGTTCCAGTACCTGCGCGAGATCGGGCTCGCGCGCATCCAGCACCAGGTCACGCGCCAGATCCGCTTCCGGATGTTCGCGCACCTGACGCACCTCTCGCCGCTCTTCCACGCGCGCCACAAGTCGGGCGACCTGCTCGTGCGCCTGATGGGGGACGTGCCGATGGTGACCTCGATGATGGTCGAATCGACCATCGAGGTCGGCACGCGCGTGCTCGTGGCCCTGTGCACGATCGGGATGATGCTGCACTACGACACGGTCCTGACCGCGTCGATGCTGGTGGCGATCCCGTTCCTGGCGCTGGTGATGGCCTGGACCTCCGGGCAGATCAAGACGGCCACGCGCAAGGCCCGCCGCAAGGAGGGCGACATGGCCGACTACCTGCACGAGGCCATCAGCGCCACCGAGACGATCCAGTCGCTGGGCGGCTCGGCCCACGTCGTGCGCACCTTCGCCAAGTCGAACCGGCGCTCGATGCGCGCGGGGCTGAAGTCCGCCAAGCTCGCCGCGCGCCTCTCCGCCTCGGTCGAGACGATCCTGGGCCTGACCACGGCCGGCGTCATCGCCTTCGGCAGCCTGCGCGTCTTCCAGGGACACCTGGAGCTGGGCGAGCTGGTCGCCTTCGTCTCCTACGTGCGCAACCTGCTCAAGCCCGTGCGCACCTTCTCGAAGCACACCGAGAAGATCTCCAAGGGCGCCGCCTGCGCCGAGCGCCTGGTGGACGTGCTCGACCAGGAGCCGGACGTGCAGAACGCGCCCGACGCCGGCCCGGCGCCGCTCGCGCCCGGGGAGCTCGCCTTCGAGCACGTGCACTTCTCCTACAAGGGCGGCGTGAAGGCCCTGGACGACTTCCACGTGCGCTTCCGGCGCGGCGAGCTGACCGCCATGGTCGGGCGCAACGGCGCCGGCAAGTCCACCGCAGCCGCCCTGGCCCTGCGCCTGTTCGACCCGAGCACGGGCGAGGTCACGCTCGACGGCTTCCCGCTGACCGTGCTGGAGGTCGCCTCGCTGCGCGCGCGCGTCGGTCTGTGCCTGCAGACGACCTTCCTGTTCGGCGACACGATCCGCGAGAACCTGCTGCTCGGCAAGCCGGAGGCGAAGGAGGAGGAGCTGTGGGCCGCGCTGCGCCTGGCGGGAGCGGAGGAGCTCGTGCGCGGGCTCGAGGGCGGGCTCGACTCGAGGCTCGGCTCCGCGGGCACGGGCCTCTCCGGCGGCCAGAAGCACCGCATCTCGCTGGCGCGCACGCTGCTGCGCGACCCGCGCGTCCTGATCGTCGACGAGCCCTTTGCCGGCCTCGACCGCGACGCGGCCCAGCAGGTCGCGCGCAGCCTGGCGGAGCTCGCGCGCGAGCGCATCGTGATCGTGATCGCGCACGACATCCTCGCACTCGAGGTCTACGACCGCATCGTGTTCCTCGAGAGCGGCCGGGTGGCGGCCGAGGGCAAGCACGCCGACCTGGTCGCGCGCGAGCCGCTCTATCGCCAGGTCGTGCGCACGAACACGGGGGTCAGTGCTTGAGCGACCGCCTGGAGGTCGCCGCCGAGGAGGTCCGCTCGGTCGTCCCCGGCCCGTGCGAGATCGTGCGCGTGGACGTGGACGACGCCGGCGGCCTGGTGCTGACGGCCCGGGCGGCGGCCGGCACGCGCTGGTTCACCCATGACGACCGCGGGCTGATCGAGCGCTTCCCCGAGCGCGACGCCAGGCTCCCGCTCAGCGCACACCTGCGCGAGGTCACCGGCTGGGAAGTGCTCTCCTACCGCCCGTCCCGGCGCCTGGTGGCGGCGGTGCGCCGGACCGAGCGCGTGAACGTGCTCAAGGGCCACAAGAAGGGCCGCTCGGCGCGCGCCGCCGTGTACCAGTCGGTGGCCGAGGCGGCCATGCGCCGCGGGGGCTTCCGCGTGCCGCGCCTCCTGGCCCACGACGGCCAGCACGAGGCCCTGGTGTTCGAGTTCCTGGCCGCGAGCGAGGTCGAGCTCTCGTCCGCCAGCGCCGGCCACTACTCCGAGCTCGGCCGGCGCCTGCGCGCGTTCCAGGAGCATCGCGAGGCCGGCGACCTGACGGTCTTCGGCGCCTGCGACGAGTTCGAGGTGCTGGGGAAGTGGCGCGCGAAGGTGCTGCGCGTCGCGACCCTCCCGGAGGGCTGGGCCGCGGCCTGTGCGCGGCTCGAGGCGCGCCTGGCGACGCTGGAGGCGCCGCTCCTCGGCCTGTGCCACCGCGACCTGCATGACCGCCAGGTCCATGCCGACGCGCAGGGCCTGGCCCTGCTCGACTTCGATCTCCTGTGCTGCGCCGACGTGGCGCTCGACGCCGCCAACCTGCTGGCGCACCTCCACTGGCGCGCCGTGCAGGGGCTGCACGGGGCCGACGCCTCCAGCGTGCGCGCCCTGGAGCGGGCCTTCCTGGAGGGCCTCGCGCGCCGCGGCGAGTCCGGCTTCGAGGCGCGCCTCGCCTTCTACCGCGCCAGCACCTGCCTGCGCCTGGCGCTGGTCTACCGCTTGCGTCCGCGCTGGGCGCCCCTGGTCCACGAGCTCGTGGCCCTGGCCGGAGCCGCGCTCGACGATCTCGCACCGATCGCCTGAATCCCCTCCCTGCCCGCATGCTCGCCCTGCTCTGGCTCGTTTCCCTCTCGCCGTTCCAGGAACCGCTCGTCTCGAAGCCCGACGTGCTGCGCGTCGGACACGTGGTCGAGGTACGCGGCTCGCTCGAGGCCGACGGGCGCTTCGTGGCCCAGAAGCTCGAGCTCGTCGACGCCGGCGAGGACGAGTTCCTGATCGGCACGGTGCCCGAGGACCAGACCGATCCGCTGGCCTTCACCCTGCTCGGCCAGCCGGTCGAGACGAACGAGGAGACCAAGTGGGACGGCGTGGCCCGCGGCAGCCTGGCCGGCCAGCGCGTGAAGGTCGAGGGCTCCTACAAGGGCCCGCTGCGCTTCCGCGCCGAGAGCATCCAGCCGCGCGGCGCGGGGCGCGACCGCATCGGCGGGCGCATCGACGAGCTGCTGGCGGTCGAGGGCGGCCACCAGGCGCGCGTCCTGTCCTTCAGGGTCTTCATCCCGGCCGAGGCCGAGGTCGAGCACGTGAAGCCGGTCGCGGAGTACGGCCTCGCGCCCGAGCGCCAGATCCACATCTCCCAGGAGGGGCCCGAGATCGAGCGCGACGAGGACGACAGCTTCGGCGAGGGCATCCCGCTCAGCGAGACCCTGCGCCTGCAGGGCCAGATCGAGCTGCGCGCCGACGACAACAACAACTTCGACCTGGACAGCGGGCGGCGCGAGGACCGCACCGACTACGAGCTCACCGCGCGCGTGCGCGTGACCTGGACCCCGAGCGACGACCTGGTCGCCTTGACGGAGCTGCGCTACACCGAGCAGTACCGGCGCGACGACGACAACGGCGTCAACGACTCGGAGAACAGCCACGACGGCTCCTTCGGCGAGACCTGGCTGCAGTGGCGCGACGTGCGCGGGCACGCCGGCTTCGACGTGACCGTCGGGCGCCAGGACTTCGACGACCCGCGCGAGTGGGTCTACGACCAGAACCTCGACGCCCTGCGGCTCTCCTGGATCCGCCCGGACTGGCGTCTCGACCTGGCCGGCGCCACCGTGCTGACCGGCGGCGGCGAGCGCGACGAGGCCTCGAACAACGCCGTCGCCTACCTCTCGAACAACGACGACGACACCTACCTCGCCGCCTGGACGCTGTACCGCGACATCGACGACTTCAACGGCGGCAACGGCTTCGTGCCCGACGAGTCGAGCTGGCACTTCGGCGTCCGTGCGCTCGGCGAGTGGGTGCCGCAGAACGAGATCTGGGCCGACTTCGCCTACCAGGTCGCCGATCGCCCGGAGTTCGACACGAACGGCGACGCGACCGGGAACGACATCGACGTCTCCGCCTGGGGCTACGACATGGGCACGACCTGGAGCCCGCCCTTCGCCGATCCGCTGTACTTCTCCCTGGGCTACGCGCTGGGCACCGGCGACGGCGCCGACGGCACCTTCCGCCAGACCGGCTTCCAGGACAACACGCACCGCTACGGCGGGGTCACCTCGTTCCGCTACTACGGCGAGCTCTTCGACCCGGAGCTCTCCAACCTCGGCATCCTCACCCTGGGCGTCGGGGCGCGCCTGGCCAAGCGCACCTCGCTCGACTTCGTGTTCCACACCTACACCCAGGACGTGGCCTCGGCCGAGTTCTCGCCGCTGCCGGACCGCGAGGCCAACATCCGCCAGTCCCCGAACGGCCTGGACGCGGACCTGGGCTGGGAGGCGGACCTGATCCTCGGCTGGCGCGAGATCGCGAACATCGACGTCGAGATCGTCGCCGCCACCTTCCAGCCCGAGGACGGCTTCGACAGCCAGGACAACGCCTACTTCCTGAAGTTCCAGCTGAGGTACCGGTTCTAGCCCATCGCAGATGGGCTACCGCTTGCGCCGTCAGCGTGACCGCCGCGGATCGCCGGGCGGGCGTCAGCCCGCCCGGCGCCCCGCGGCGCCGGTTCGAATCCACGCAGCGATTCCCGGACACGTTCCTGCGCCCATCGCAACCGGGCTCACGGCACGTTCACGACCCGCTCGCCAGCGCGCGGGACCTCGGTCTCGAGCAGCGTGAGCCACTGCCACTCGCCGCCCTGCTCCTCCATGGCGCGGATCGAGCCCCGGCCCGCCGGTGCGAAGGGCACGACGAAGCGTCCGTCGGCGTCCGGCTCGAGCGGGAGCCAGCAGGAGGGCTCGACGCCCTCGCCCGAGACGTAGAACGCGGCGCGCTCGCCGTCCGGTGCGCCGGAGAGGAAGCGTCCGCTCAGGCGGCCCATGGCGAAGTCCGCGCGCCACTCGCTGGCGCCGGGGCGCACCTCCAGCCGGGCGTCGATGCGGCCGGCGCCGCCCAGCTCGGCGGGCGCCGTGAAGGAGAGCCGCAGCGGCCCGGGCTCGTCGACCACCAGCAGGAAGCTCCCGTCCGCCGCCACCGCGGTCGAGGGCGGCGTCCCGACCATCGTCTCCTTCGCTCCGGGCCAGCCCGTGACGCCCCAGTCGCGCGCCGGCGCCCCGTTGACGAGCAGCGTGCCGCGCAGCGTGCACGGCTCGAAGGCGCGCAGGTCGAGGTCCTGCACGGTCGTCTCGCCGTCCCGGATGACGCAGTTGAACGGGATCTCGAGCGGCGTCTCGGCGCTCCCGTAGGACGAGCCGCCGCCGTTCGGGTTGACCTCCTGCGACCCGCGCAGGAGCTGCCACGGTCCCGCCATGAGCCCCTCGAAGCGGAACGAGCCGTCCGCCCCGGAGCGCACGGTGCGCGCCCGCGCGTCGCCGCGGTTCACGGCCACGATCACGCCGGCCGGATCACGCCCCGGAGCCACGAGCACGTGCCCTTCGAGCACGCCGCCCGGTCCGAGGACGAGCTCGAGCCCGGCCCGACCCACGGCCGGATCGAGCTCCATGCGCTCGCTCTCGCGCGCCGCCCAGCCCTCGGCCTCGGCGCGCACGAACCACGTGCCGGCGCGGCTCAGGTCGAGCGTGAAGCGGCCCTCGGCGTCGGTGCGCGTCCGGTCGCGTGGGTGCGGCGAGCTGAAGCACGGATAGCCCTGGCTCTCGATGCGCCAGCGCGGGTCGTAGCCGTGCAGCATGACCTCGGCGCCGGCGAGCGGCGCGCCGTCGGCCAGCACGCGCCCGCGCACGCCCGGTGCCGGCACGAGCTCGAGCGTGAGCTCGCCGGGGGCTTCCTCGGGCCGGAACGGGCCGGCCTCGGCCGGGCGGAAGCCGCGCGCCTGCGCGCGCACCGTGAAGGGCATGGCGGGCACGCGCATGCGCAGCCAGCCCTCCGCGTCCGGGTCGAGCGTGGCGCGCTCGAGCCCGTCCTCCTCGGCGCTCGTCGCCTCCACGCGACAGTCCGCGGGCAACGCGCCGTCCGGCGTGCGCACGCCGATCCCCATCCAGCGCGCCTCCTGGAAGCGCAGCTCGAGCTCGGGCATGCCCGGGTGCAGGCCCCTGGCCGGCACGTGCGCCCAGCGCTCCTCCGGGTCCCGCACCAGGAGGTCGTACACGTGCCGCGCACGCGCGACGATCTCGAAGCGTCCGTCCGGGCCGGCCACGAAGGCCACGCTCGTGCCGCCGCCGCCCAGGCGCTCCATGCCGTCCAGGCGCGCCCCCGGCACCGGCTCGCCGGCGGGCGAGAGCACGATGCCGCGAATGCGGTCCACGCCGCGCAGGGGCTCGAGCACGAGCTCGATCTCCGCGCCCGGACCACGCGCGCCGACCTCGACCGGAGCCGAGACCGCGTGCCGCATGCCCTCGGCGCCGGCCCACACGCGCACGGGGCCGAGGGCGACGCCCGTGACCTCGAAGCGACCGTCGGCCTCCGAGCGCACCGTGAGGGCGAGCCGCTCGCTCGGCCCCTGCGTGCGCGCCTCCTCCAGGCTGCCCCACAGGTCCGGGCTCGTCACCGTGACGATCGCGCCTTCGAAGCCAACCTCGCCCGGGCCGAGGACGCGTCCGCGCACCGTCCCGCCGGGCGCCAGCTCGACGTCGCCTAGCGTCACAATGCCTTCGGGGGGCAGCGTGAGCTCGAGGAAGCGCGAGGCGAAGCCTGGCGCCTCGACGAGGAGCGTCGCCGCGCCGCGCTCCGGGGTGAGCTGGAGCGCGAAGCTGCCGTCGCTGCGCGCCTCGGTGACCGGCCCCTCGCGCACCTGGCGCACCCGCGCGATGCCGATCGGGACCAGGCGCTCGTCCACGCAGCGGCCCTCGACGCGTGGCGGCGCGGCGGGCACCGGGGCGGGCGCCGGCGCGCTCGCGACGGGCTCCGGCACGGCGGGGCGCGGGGGCTCGCGCCGCGCGACGCCGGGCGGCTCGCTCACCGTGATCGCGGCCTCGGGCGCCGGTCGTGCCAGCGGGGCGACGACCTCGGGGGCCTCCACGCGCGGCTCGGGCTCGCGCCCGACGGTCCACCAGACTCCGAGGCCCAGCGCGGCCGCCAGCGCGACCGCGGCGAGCGCCTGCGATGCTGCCTTCATGGTCAGGACTCCGGGGATCACGGACGCGCCCTGGTGGGAGCGCAGGAAGTCGCCGAGGTCGGCCCAGGGGGACGCGCCCTCGCACAGCGGCAGGAGCGCGAGGCGCCACTGCACCCCGTCGCCGCCCGAGGCGCGGTCGAGCCGTGCGCGCAGCTCGGCCAGGCCGCGCTGCAGGCGCCAGCGCACGGTCGCGGCCGGCTCGCCCGTCTCGCGCGCGATGCGGGCCGCGCTCCAGCCCTCGAGGTAGCGGCGCACGAGCGCGTGGCGCACGGGCGGCTCGAGCCGGGCCAGCTCGTCGACGAGGCGGCGCTCGAGCTCCAGACGCGCGGCGGACTCGTCGGCCCCCGGCACCGCCTCGGGGCGCGCCACAGCCCGCTCGCGCGCGGAGCGCCGCGCGCGCGCGCGCCAGCCGCGGCGCGCGAAGTTGCGCGTCACGCGCACGAGCCAGGGTCGCAGCGCGGCCGGGCGCTGCTCGAGCTCGAGCGCCGCCAGCGCCGTCTCCTGGGCGAGGTCCTCGGCCGCGGCCTCGTCGCGCACGAGCGAGCGCGCCAGCCGCCGCACCCAGGCGGCGTGGGCCGGCAGCTCCTCGCGCAGGGCGTGCTGGGACTCGGCAGCCATCGCCTCCCAGGATCCCGCGCCTGCGCGGAGTGATGGCGGGAAAAGGACGAAGGAGCGAGCCGTCAGCGGGGGACCCAGGTCAGGTCGAGCGCGAGCTCGCCCATGCCCTCCAGGACCGTGATCCCGGGCGTCTCCAGCAGGGCTCCAGGCCAGACGCCGACCTGCCACTCGCCAGGGGTCAGCCCGTCGATCCAGTAGCGCCCGTCGGCAGCCATGGTCGCGCGGCGGAAGGCGGCCGGGTAGTCGTGGCCCTTCGGGCGCACCTGGATCCCGCATTCCGCGGGCAGCGCCTGGTCCGCGCGCGCGGGACGGAGCGTGCCCGTGAGGCGCGTCCCCGGCACGACGAGGTCGCGCACCTGGTCGCCCGGCGGGACCTCGAGCTCGCCCAGCTCGAAGCCCGCGGCGGGGCAGCCGGCGGCGAAGGCCCGCACGCGCCAGGGGCCGGGCGCGCAGACGAGCTGGAACGCGCCGTCCGTGGCGATCGGGGTGACCAGCGCGTCGGTGGCGCTCGACAGCTCGAGCCAGGGCGTGCCGGGGAAGGGCTCGTCGAGGGTGTTGCGGAGCCGCCCGGACCAGCGCGAGCCGCCGCCGCCGAAGTCGACCTGTCGCTCCTCCCCGCGGCGGAGTTCCACGACCCGGCGCTGCGACTCGCCGCGGCCGTCGAAGCGCCCGTCCGCCTCGACCACGACGTCGTATCCGGTCGCGAGGGGCTGTCCGCTGCGCAGCACCTCGTCGGTCGCCCACAGCCCGTCGGCGCGGTACTCGCCGCGCGCGTCGGTGCGGGTCAGCACGCTCACGTGGGTCCAGGTCCTGGGGTCCGGCTCGCGCGGGACGATTCGCACGCCGACCCCGCCGCGCGCTCGTCCGTGCTCGTCGAGCACCTGCCCGCGGATGCATGCGCGCCCGAGCCGGATCGTGTGAGGAAAGTCGCCGCGCAGGGAGGAGCTGACCCACCGTGGCGTGTCCGCGGCCCCCGGAAGCTGGAAGAGGACGAACCAGTGGGCCGGCGGCAGCTCGGCGAAGGTGGCGACCCCGTGCCCGTCGCTGGTCGCCCCGGGCGCGTCGGCCGGGCGCTCGAAGCCGAGGTCGAGGACGTCGACGGCCAGGACGGCCCTGCGCCCGCGAACCGGCCAGCCCGCCCGCGCCTCCGGCACCAGCCAGGCCTTCACGCCGGCCAGCGGCGCGTCGTCGCGCGAGAAGCGCACCTCGAGGAGGCTCTGGGCGGGCGGGGCCGCGGAGGGCTCGGCGGACGGCTGGATCGGTGGCGATGGCACGCCGCTCGGCGCCTCCTCGCGCCGGTCGGGGAGCACCGTGGCCAGGCGTCGACCCTCGCTCGGGTGCTCCACGCTCGCCACGTCCAGGCCGGCGTCGGGCCCGGACCGGAGCGGCAGCCGGCTCAACGCGAGCCAGGCCGCGAGGAGCGCCAGCCCGGCCAGCGCCAGCGACTTCCACGTGGCGAGGAGCAGCACGCCCGCTCCCGGGGTCGCCCTCCCGGGAAGGCTCGCACGCGGTGCGCGCGGCGCGAGCAGCGCTCCGAGGCCGAGCGCGTGCCGGTCCGGATCGTCCCCGGCGAGCCGCGCGCGCAGGCGCTCGAGGGCGCGCGCGAGCCAGGTGCGCACCGTGCTCTCGTTGACTCCGCGCGCGCGCGCGATCTCGGCCGGCGTGCGCCCGTCGACGAAGCGCGCCAGCAGGGTCCCGCGGTAGGGCTCGTCCAGCGCGAGCACGTGCGCGAGGAGCCGGCGCTGGCACTCGGCGCGCTCGGCCAGGACGTCCGGGCCATCGACGGCCTCGGTGCGCGCCGAGTGGCGCTCGCGCGCCCGCCGTGCCTCCTCGGCGCGCGCCCGGGCGCGGGCGCGGTTCGCGAGCAGCGTGGCCAGCCAGCCGCGCTCGTCGCGCACGCTCCCGCGCGCGCGCAGGGCCGCGTGCCAGGTGTCCTGCACCAGGTCCTCGGCCGCCGCCGGGTCGCGCACGAGCCGCAATGCGAGCGTCGTCAGCCACCCGGAGTGCGCCAGCAGGCGCTCGATCTCGGCCGGTCGGAGGCTGGCATCCATCTCCCTCCAGGATGCAGCGCTAGGCCGGACCGTCCCGGGCTCCCCGGGAATTCGTGGCCGGAGGCCGGCGGTCCCCCCGTCGGGACCGGTCCGACGCGGGCCGACGGCGGAGCGGCGAGCGCCGGCTGGGAACGGAGCCGTGGGCGAGCGACGATGAGGGGCTCGTGCGTCCCGATCCCGCCCCCGAGCTCGGCGCGCGCCGCATCCTGGCCCTGTGGTGGCCGCTCGCGCTGTCCTGGCTCGTGATGGGGGTCGAGCTGCCGCTCTTCACGGCCTGCGTGGCGCGCATGCCGGACGCGAAGGTGCAGCTCGCGGCCTACGGCTCGCTCGTCTTCCCGCTCGCGCTGGTGATCGAGGCGCCGATCATGATGCTGCTGGCGGCGGCGACGGCCCTGGCGGGCGACGCGGAGTCCTGGGGGCGCGTGCGCCGCTTCACGCACAAGGCCGGGGCGGCGCTGACGGCGCTGCACCTCGCGCTGGCCTTCACGCCGCTCTTCGACGGACTGGCGCTGCGCGTGTTCCAGGTCCCGCCCGAGGTGCTCGAGCCGGCGCGCCTCGGACTGCGCCTGATGACGCCCTGGACCTGGTCGATCGCCTATCGCCGCGCGAACCAGGGCGTCCTGATCCGCCACGAGCGCGGGCGGCCGGTGGTGATCGGGACCTGCGTGCGCCTGCTCGGGAACGGCCTCGTCTACGCGCTCGGCTTCGCGCTGCAGGCGCGCGGGCACGCGCTGCCGGGGATCGCGGTGGGGGCGAGCGCGGTGGCCTGCGGGGTCCTGTCCGAGGCGCTCTTCATCGGCTGGTGCACGCGGCGGTTGCTGGTGGAGGCGAAGCTGCCGGCGCGTCCGGTCGGGCCGTCCCTCTCGCGCGCCGACTTCCTGCGCTTCTACGTGCCGCTGGCGCTGACGCCGCTGATCGCGCTCGTGACGCAGCCGATCGGCGCGGGCGCGATGGCGCGCATGCGCGAGCCGCTGGACTCCCTGGCGGCCTGGCCGGCGGTGCACGGGCTCTCGTTCCTGGTGCGCACGGGCGGCTTCGCCTACAACGAGGTCGTGCTGTCCCTGGCGGGGCTGCCGGGCGCGCGGCGCGCGCTGGTGCGCTTCGCGCTCGCGCTGGGCGGTCTCTCGAGCCTGGTGCTGCTGGCCTTCACGGCCACGCCGCTCGCGGAGCTCTGGTTCGCGGGCGTCTCGGGCCTGCCGTCCGAGCTGGCCGAGCTGGCGGCCGGCGCGGCCGTGCTGGGCGTCGCCTGGCCCTTCTCCCAGGCCCTGCAGAGCTGGTTCCAGGGCTCGCTCGTGCGCGCGCGGCGCACGCGCGCCGCGACCGAGGCGATGGTCGTGTTCTTCGTCGTCGTGACCGGCGTGCTGGCGCTCGGCGTGCGCGCGACGGACTGGCCCGGCGCGCCCTGGGCCGTGCTCGCGCTCAGCCTGGCGAGCCTGAGCCAGACGGCCTGGCTGGCCTGGCGCCACCGCCGCGTCGTCGGGCTGGCGACCTCGGCCTCACCACAGGGTCAGCAGTAGCTCCGCCAGGCGCTCGGCGAGGCTGACCCGCGACGGCCCCATCGGGAGCGGCGTGGGCAGGGCGCTCGCGCGCTCGCGCTCGCGGCGCAGCTCGGACAGGCGGCGCTCGTGCTCGACGGCGCGCGCGCGCTCCAGGCCGCCGCGCTCGAGGAAGGCCAGCACGCGCTCGAGCTCCTGGGCGTCGAACCACCAGCCGTGGCCGCGGCACCAGTCGAGGATCACGCCCGAGGCCGAGGCGAAGTTGCGGCGGTTCATGACCTGACCGCACACGGGGCAGGGCAGGTAGCGCACGCTCGTCTCGAGCGCGCGCGGCGGCTGCACCGGCGGCTGCACCGGCGGCTGCACCGGCGGCTGCACCGGCGGCTGCATGGGCGGCTGCATGGGCGGCTGGCCGCGCACGGCCGGTGCGACGGGCCGGTCCTTCTCGCGCGCGAGGCGCTCGAAGAGGGCCTCGTCCAGCCACAGCCCGCCGCAGC
>Ga0315910_10000788_pt1 | contig 30612 bp, 28 predicted proteins | sample EdamamesoilMG_FD_204470 | JGI IMG/M metagenome (GOLD analysis project Ga0315910, IMG submission 204470) | Garden soil microbial communities collected in Santa Monica, California, United States - Edamame soil | ecosystem: Environmental > Terrestrial > Soil > Garden | place: USA: California... | reverse complement strand
CCCTCGTGCCTCCCGACCAGCAGGTTCGCGCGCGGATCATCGCGCGCGAACCTGCCATCCTGTGCGGCACGCAGTGGGTCGCAGAGACCTTCCGCCAGCTCGACACCACCCTGCACCTCGAATGGTTCGCCGGCGACGGCGAGCGTGTCGCCACCGACATGACCGTGCTGCGCGTCTCAGGCAAGGCGCGCCCCATCCTCACCGGCGAACGCACGGCCCTCAATTTCCTGCAGACCCTGTCCGGCACCGCGACCGCGGCGAATCGCTACGTCGCGGCCGTGGCCGGCACCGGCTGCCGGATCCTCGATACGCGTAAGACACTACCGGGATTGCGCCTGGCGCAGAAATATGCGGCGCGATGCGGGGGCGCACAGAACCACCGCATCGGTCTCTACGACATGGTGCTCATCAAGGAGAACCACATCATCGCCGCGGGCTCCATCGTCAATGCCATCAGCACGGCGCGACGAACTTCGCCCGGCATTCCGGTCGAAGTCGAAGTGGAATCGCTGCAGGAGTTCGACCAGGCGCTCGCGGCCGGCGCCGACATCATCATGCTCGACGAACTTTCACTGGCCGACATGCGTACCGCGGTGGCCCGCAATCGCGAATACGGTTCGAAAACGAAACTCGAGGCCTCGGGCAGCGTGACGCTGCAGACCGTGCGCGAGATCGCCGAGACCGGCGTCGACTTCATCTCCGTCGGCGGCATCACCAAGCACGTGCAGGCGGTGGATCTATCCATGCGCTTCGAGTTCGCGGCATGAACCCGGCACGGATCGCCTGCCTCTCGGCGACCCTGCTTCTCGCGGCCTGCGTGCGCCACGACGAAAGCACGCTGCCCGGAACGGTGGAGCGCGATCGCATCGAGCTCGCCGCCGAAGCCAATGAATTCATCGTCACCCTGCCGCATGCCGAAGGCGCGCGCGTCAAGCCCGGCGACGTCATCGTGGTCCAGGACCACGCGTTGACCGCCGCCGAAGTGGACGCGGCACGCGCGCAGCTCGCCGAGGCCGAAGCGCGCGTCGAAGAGCTCGAGAACGGCCCGCGCCCCACCGCCATTCGTTCCGCGGTGGCGCGCCGCGACGCCGCGCGCGCCCAGCGCGACGACGCGGTGCGCGAACGCGACCGGTTGCTGGACCTCGTGAAACGCAGCCTGGTGAGCCAGTCCGATGCCGACCGGCAGGTGGCGGTCGCGCACACCGCCGAGTCGAACCTGCGTGAAGCCGAGGAAGACCTGCGCGAACTGCGGGAAGGCACGCGCGCCGAGGAACTGGCGCAGGCGCGCAAGGCCGCCGACAGCGCACGCGCCAATCTCGCGGGCCTCGAGACCACGTCCTCGCGCCTCGAAGTGCGCGCACCGGTCGACGCCACCATCGACGCCCTGCCGTACAACGTCGGCGAGAAGCCCGCCAAGGGCGCGACGGTCGCGGTGTTGCTCAAGGCCACCGCGCCGTTCGCCCGCATCCACGTGCCCGAGCCGCTGCGCGCGCGCGTCAAGGTCGGAACCCCCGCCGTTATCCGCGTCGATGGCGTGGACGGGGAATATCGCGGCCAGGTGCGCTTCATCTCGAGCGAAGCGGAGTTCACGCCCTACTACGCGCTCACCGCCGCGGACCGCTCGAAGCTGAGCTTCCGCGCCGAGGTCGCCTTCGACGACGCCGATGCCACCACGCTTGCGTCGGGGCTGCCCGTGGACGTGGACCTGGAAATCGGCGAGCCGTGAGCTCTCACGCCGGACCGGCGATATCCGCGCGGCAACTCACTCGAAAGTTCGGCGCCAAGGTCGCGGTCGATCACATCGACCTCGACGTCCCCTCGGGGCGCATCTACGGATTCCTCGGCCCCAACGGCTCCGGCAAGTCGACCACGCTGCGCATGTTGTGCGGCATGTTGCTGCCGAGCGAAGGACACGCCGAGGTGTTCGGTCTTTCGATAGTCAACGATGCGGAGGCCATTCGCCGCCGCCTCGGCTACATGCCGCAAAAGTTCTCGTTGTGGGAAGACCTGACCGTCGACGAAAACCTGCAGTTCATTTCCGAACTGAATGGACTCAAGGGGGACGTGGCCGGGCGCATCGCCGAGCAGCGCAAGACCTACGATCTCGACGGCCTGCGCAAGCAACGCGCCGGCACCATGAGCGGCGGACAGAAGCAGCGCCTGGCGCTGGCGGCCGCGACGCTGCATTCACCCGAGCTGCTGCTGCTCGATGAGCCGACCAGCGCGGTGGATCCGCAGAGTCGCCGCGACTTCTGGGAACGGCTCTTCCAGCTCGCCGACGAAGGCGCGACCATCCTCGTGTCCACGCATTACATGGACGAGGCCGAGCGTTGCCACGGGCTGGCGATCCTCGCCGAGGGCCGCCTGGTTGCCGAGGGCACGCCGCGTGACCTGATGTCCGCCGTCGACGCGGACGTCTACGAAATCGAAGGCGCCGACGGCACGGATGCGCCGCGGCTGATCCGCGAGCAACCCTGGGTGCAGGGCGCCGCGCAGCTCGGGCTGCGCCTGCGCGTGCTGGTGGCGCGCGGCGACACGCAGGCCGAGCAGAAGCTGCGCGCGCTGCTGCAGGCCCGGGGCATCGACGCGCGGCTTACACGCACTCACGCCAGCCTCGAGGACGTGTTCGTCGTGGCAACGAGGCGCAATCATGGCCGCTGAACGCTTCACCGCCGCCTTGCGCCGCGTGCGCGCCGTGGCGCTCAAGGAAGTCCGGCAGCTGTCGCGCGACCGGGTGACTTTCGGAATGATCGTCGGCGTTCCGCTGATGCAGATCCTGCTGTTCGGCTACGCCATCAACTTCGACGTGCGCAATCTCGCCACCGTCGTGCAGGACCAGGCGCACACCGCCATGTCGCGCGAGCTCATCGCGCAACTCACCGCCACGCAGGTGGTACACGTCATTTACACCACCGACTCGTCCGCCGAGCTCGACCAGCTGATGCGCGAAGGCCGCGTCAGCATGGCGGTGGTCATTCCGCACGACTTCGAACGGCGCCTGCAGTCGACCTCGCGGCCCGTGCTGCAGATCCTGGTCGACGGCTCGCAGCCCAGCCTTTCCGGCGTCGCCGCGGGCATCGCGTCGATGCCGCTGCTCACGCGCCACGGCGTCGGGCCCTACTCGGGCGGCGAACGCATGACGCCGCGGCGCATCGAGGTGCGCACGCTCTACAACCCGGAAAAGCGCACCGCGGTGCAGATCGTGCCGGCGCTGATCGGCGTCATCCTCTCCATGACCATGGTGCTGTTCACCTCGGGCGCCATCGTGCGCGAACGCGAGCGCGGCAACCTGGAACTGCTGATCGCGACGCCGTTGAGTTCGCTGGAGCTGATGGTGGGCAAACTACTGCCCTACGTCGGCATCGGCCTGATCCAGACCACCATCATCCTCATCGTGGGCTCGGCGCTGTTCCAGGTGCCCGTGGTGGGCCACCTGCTGGACCTGTACGCCGCCGCGCTGCTGTTCATCATCGCGTCGCTCGGCCTCGGCCTGTTCGTCTCGACGCTGGCGCATACGCAGTTCCAGGCCTTCCAGCTCGCCTTCGTCACCATGCTGCCGTCCATCCTGCTCTCCGGCTTCATGTTCCCGTTCGAGGGCATGCCGCGCGTGGCGCAGTGGATCGCCCAGGTGCTGCCGCTGACCCACTTCAACGTGATCATCCGCGGCGTCATGCTGCGCGGCGCCGTGTTGCCCGAGCTTTGGCTGCAGATCGGCAAGCTCGTGATTTTCATCACCGCCATGATGCTGATCGCCGTCTCGCGCTTCAAAAAGCGCCTGGATTAATGCCGAAGACGGTGCCGGGACACGCATTCGGCATTATTTCAAGGTTGTCGCGGCTCGGCGCTAGACTTGCCGCCACGTCCGGAGACCTCCGCATGCACGGGAACGACCAGCATTCACGCGCCACGCGCTTTCGCGAACTGCACGCCCGCGGCACCTTCGTCATTGCCAACGCCTGGGACGGCGGCTCGGCCCGCATCCTGGGCTCGCTGGGCTTTCCTGCGCTGGCGACCTCGAGCGGCGCCGCCGCCGGCACGCTCGGCCGCCTCGATCACGGCATCACGCTGGAAGAATCGCTGGCGAACGCGCGCCTGATCTGCGAGTCGACAAACCTGCCGGTGTCGGCGGACCTGGAGAAAGGCTTCGGTGATGCGCCCGCCGATACGGCCCGCGCCATCGTCCGCGCCGCCGAAGCGGGCCTGGTCGGCGGCTCCATCGAAGACGCCACCGGCCATTCCGACGCGCCGATTTTCGACCTGGCGCTGGCGGCCGAACGCGTGGCGGCTGCCGTGGAGGCGGCGCGGGCGCTGCCGTTCCCGTTCACGCTCACCGCGCGCGCCGAGAATTTCCTGAACAACCGGCCCGATCTCGACGACACCATCCGCCGGCTGCAGGCCTACGACCGCGCGGGCGCCGACGTGTTGTTCGCCCCGGCGCTTCCTGACCTCGCGGCGGTACGCACGGTGTGCGCATCGGTCACCAAGCCCGTGAACTTCATGGTGGGCATCCGCGGCAAGTCCTTCACGGTGGCCGAGCTGGCCGCCGCCGGCGTGCGCCGCGTGAGCCTCGCCACTTCGCTGTACCGCGCGGCCATGACCGGCCTGATCGACGCCGCCAAGGAGATCCGCGCCTCCGGAACGTTCGGTTATCTCGACGAAAGCGTGCCCTCCCCCGAGTTCGCTAACTACCTCAAGGGATCGTCGTGACCCTCCGCAGCCGGCGCCACGTGTTGCAGGGCGGGCTCGCGGGCCTCGCGCTCGCCTGCGGCGCGCCGCGCCTGCGCGCCGCCGAGCGGCGCGCGGATTCCCTCGAGAGCCTGGCGCGCGCCAAGGGCATGCATTTCGGCACGGCACTCAACGGGCGCGCGTTGGCCGACGTCGGCTATCTCGAAATCATCCGCGCCGAGTGCGGCGTGCTGGTGCCGGAAAACGAGCTCAAGATGCCGATCATCCAGCCGCAGCCCGGGAATTTCCACTTCGAGCGCGGCGATACGCTGCTCGGTTTTGCAGAGGCCAACGCGCTCGCGGTACGCGGTCACTGCCTGCTGTGGCATCACCCGCGCTGGCTGCCGCGCTGGATGGACACCTATGACTTCGGTGCCGAACCCGCGCAGTCCGCCGAGAAGCTGCTGGTGGACCATATCTCGCGCACCACCACGCACTTCGGAAAACGCATCGCGTCCTGGGACGTGGTGAACGAAGCGATTCACAACGTGACCGGCGAGATGCGCGAAACGCCGTTGTCGAAGGCCATCGGCTCGCCCGGCGCGGTACTCGAGATCGCGTTCCATGCCGCGCGCGACATTCTTCCCGGGACCGAACTGGTCTACAACGACTACATGGGCTGGGAAGCGGACAACGGCCCGCACCGCACGGGCGTCCTGCGGCTGCTCGAGCGCTTCCGCAAGAACAGGGTGCCGGTCAATGCACTCGGCATCCAGGCGCACATCGGCGCCGGCAACCAGGACAGCAACGCGAACCGCGCCTTCGATGCGCGCGACGAGAAGGCCTGGCGCAAGTTTCTCGAGGAAGTGACCGGCATGGGTTACTCGCTGTTGATCACCGAATTCGACGTACACGATGCACCCCTGCCCGCCGACTTCGCGCCGCGCGACAAGGCGGTGGCCGCGTTGGGTCGCGGATTCCTCGACATCACGCTGTCGTTCCCGCAGGTGAACACGATGGTGTGCTGGGGGCTCATGGACACGCACACCTGGCTGCAGGGCCGCAATCCGCGCACCGACGGCCTGCCGAAGCGGCCCACGCCGTACGACAATCACTATCAACCCAAGCCGCTGCGCGATGCCATTGCCGCGGCCTTTCGTGCGGCGCCGCCGCGCCGTCCCACGGCGCTCGCTGGTATCCCGGCGTGAAACTCGTCTCCTGCGTAGCAGCGCGCCATTCGGACGCCATCCTCGCCATCCTCAACGACGCCATCGTCAACTCCACGGCGTTGTACGACTACAAGCCACGCACGCCGCAGAACATGGTGAACTGGTTCGAAGGCAAGGCGAACGGCCGTTATCCCATCGTGGGTGCGGAAAACGACGCCGGCGAACTCATGGGCTTCGCGAGTTACGGCTCATTCCGCGGCTGGCCGGCCTACAAGTACACGGTGGAGCACTCGGTCTACGTGGACTCGCGCTTTCGCGGCCAGGGCGTGGGGCGCGCGCTGCTGAAGGCGGTCATCGAGGTAGCGGAGAAGCAGGACTACCACGTCATGGTAGGGGGCATTGACGCCGCGAACACCACGAGCATTCGACTGCACGAGAGACTTGGGTTTACCCAGTGTGGCATCGTGCGGCACGCCGGGTTCAAGTTCGGGCGGTGGCTGGACCTGGCGTTCTACCAGTTGATTCTGAAAACACCGGCGACCCCGGTGGACGGCTGACAAACCTCAGAGGGGGATGCTTGAAAAAACTGGCTTGGTCAGCCGCTGCCGGGCTGGCGGCGCTCCTGGCGGCACCCGCGTTCGCGACGGACGCCGTGCGGTTCTACTGGTTCGAATACACCGGCCGCGATCCTATCTACTCGGCGCCGCTGCCCGCCGGTTCGTTCCACAATCCCATCCTCGCGGGTTACTACCCGGATCCGAGCGTCACGCGCGTCGGCGACAAGTATTACCTGGTGAACTCCACCTTCGCGCACTGGCCCGGCATTCCGATCCACGAGAGCACGGATCTCGTGCACTGGAAACTCATCGGCCATGCGCTGAGCGATCCGAAAAAGGTCAGCTTCGACGGTCTCGGCACCTCGCGCGGCGTGTTCGCACCGGCCATCGAGTACCACGCCGGCACGTTCTACGTCATCAACACGCTGGTCGACGCCGGCGGCAACTTCTTCGTGACGGCGAAAAATCCGCGCGGCCCGTGGTCCGACCCGGTGTGGCTCAAGGAAATCGACGGCATCGATCCGTCGTTCTTCTTCGATGAGGATGGCAAGGCCTTCGTGTTGAACAACGGACCACCCGAAGGAACCCCGCTCTACGGCGGCCACCGCGCCATCTGGATCCAGGAGTTCGACGTCGCGGCGCGGAAGCTGGTCGGTCCGCGCAAGGTCATCGTCAACGGCGGTACGGATCTCGCGAAGCAGCCCATCTGGATCGAAGGCCCGCACCTCTACCGCCTCAACGGCTGGTACTACCTGATGTGCGCCGAGGGCGGCACCGAGCGCAATCATTCCGAGGTGATCTTCCGCGGCAAGTCGCCGTGGGGCCCCTTCGAGCCGTATGCCGGCAACCCGATCCTCACGCAGCGCGACCTGCCGGCGGACCGGCCGAATCCCGTCACCAACGCCGGGCATGCCGACCTGGTCCAGATGAAGGACGGCAGCTGGTGGTCGGTGTTCCTGGCGTCGCAGCCGTACAAGGACTATCTATTCAACACCGGGCGCGAGACCTTCCTGCTGCCGGTGTCCTGGAGGGACGGCTGGCCCGTGATCCTCGAACCGGGGAAGGCGATCCCCACGACGCTTCCGGGACCGAAGGCGATGAAACCCGGCGCAACCGGCGACGCGCTGTCGGGCAACTTCACGCGTCGCGACGATTTCAAGGGCAAGCTCGGTCCGGAGTGGATCACGGTGCATGTGCCCAGGAGCAACCCCGTCCTCCTCAACGACAGCGGTCTGTATGTCGCACCCGTCAAGAACACCACGCTCGCCGACAAGCGCAACGCCGGGTTCCTCGCGCGCCGCCAGCAACATCAGCACTTCGATGCCAGCACGGAGCTGCAGTCGGGTTTCGACGCAGTCGAAGCCGGGCTCGCCGCGTTCCAGAACGAATCCTCGTGGTACTTCCTCGGCGTCCGTGACGCGGGCACGCAGAACGAAGTGTTCCTGGAGCGCGCCAACGCCGGCAGCCCCACCGTGGTCGCAAGAATGACTGTCCCCAGGCCCGCGAAGCACCGCGTGCGCCTGCGCATCAGCGGCGATGGCGCGGCCTTCTCGTTCTTCTATGACATCGGTGGCGGCTGGCAGCCGCTGCTGGAAAACGACGACGGCACATTCCTGTCCACGGAAAAAGCCGGCGGTTTCGTCGGTACGGTGTTGGGTCCTTACGCCAGATACACGCAAGACAAAAGACAGGAATGAACATGCGTTTGAATACTCTCGCCGCGGCCGCCACCCTGCTCCTCTTCGCCTCCGCATTCGGCCAGCAGGCTCCCCCGGCGAATCCCGACGCCGACCAGCGCGACTGGATCGTGCTGTTCAACGGCAAGAATCTCGCCGGCTGGACGCCGAAGATCGCCAAGCACGATCTCGGCGACAACGTGGGCAACACCTTCCGCGTCGAAAACGGACTGCTCGAGGTGCGCTACGACAAGAACAAGTACAAGACCTTCGACAACCAGTTCGGTCACCTCTTCTGGAAGGACCCGTATTCGTACTACCGGCTGGTGGTGGAGTACCGCTTCGTCGGCCAGCAGGTTGTGGGCGCGCCGGGCTGGGCGCTGCGCAATTCCGGCGCCATGCTGCATTCGCCTGACCCGCGCACCATGCCGCGCGACCAGGACTTCCCGATTTCCATCGAAGCGCAGTTGTTGGGAGGTAACAGCGACGGCAAGCCGCGCTCCACCGCCAACATGTGCAGTCCCGGCACCGAGATCGTGTTCCAGGGCAAGCTGTACGACGGCCATTGCCTCAACTCCGCCTCGCCCACGTTCGACGGCGAGCAATGGGTGCGTGCCGAGTTCGAAGTGCATGGAGCCGGCACGATCACGCACTACGTGAATGGCCAGAAAGTGCTCGAGTACGAACAGCCGCAGTATGGCGGCGGCTCGGTCGACAACTACAACTCCACCACCAAGCCCGACGGGAAGCTCATCGAAGGCGGCTACATCTCGCTGCAGAGCGAGTCGCATCCCATCGACTTCCGCAAGGTGGAACTGCTGAACCTCGCCGGCTGCATGGACAAATCGGCGAGCAACTACAAGAGCTACTACATCAAGCACGTGCCGGGTGACTGCAAGTTCGCGGAAGGCGTGAAGCCCGCGCTGCGGCGTGCCGGTGAATACACGCTCATGGCGGATTCGCTGCCGCAGGAAGGCATTCCGAAAGGCGCGCTCGAAGGGCCGTTCGAGTTCCACAGCAAGCTCTTCCCGGGCACCGTGCGGCGCTACTGGATCTACGTGCCGGCGCAGTACGACCGGAAGAAGCCGAAAGCCGCGAACCTGCTGGTATTCCAGGACGGCCAGCGCGCCACCAATCCGAATGGATCGCTGCGCGTTCCGCAGGTCATGGAGAACCTCATCGGCAAGGGCCGGATGCCCGTGACCATCGGCGTGTTCATCACCCCGGGCAATCTCAGCGAGACCTATCCCGACAACCTGGGCATGAGCAACCCGAATCACCGCCGCGAGGAATACGACGCGCTGGACGACACCTACGCCCGCTTCCTGATCGATGAACTGCTTCCCGAGGTAGGCAAGAAGTACCAGCTCACCGACGATCCGGAGAAACGCGTGATCGGCGGCACCTCGAGCGGCGCGATCTGCGCGTTCACCGTGGCGTGGCATCGTCCCGACTACTTCCGCCGCGTCATCAGCATGATCGGCAGCTACACGTCGATCGGTTATTCACCGGCGGCCGACGGCAAACCGATGACGCCGGGTGGCGACCTCTATCCCACCCTGATCCGCAAGAACCCCATCAAGCCGATCCGCATCTATCTACAGGACGGCGAGCACGACCTGTCGAACGAACACGGCAACTGGTTCCTGGCGAACCAGCAGATGTTGTCCGCGTTCGAATACGCAAACGCGAAAGCCGACAAGGACGGCAAGCTCGGCGTGCGCTACGAGGTGCGGCACTCGTGGGGCGACGGCGCGCATTCCGACCAGCACGGCGGCGTGCTGCTGCCCGAGATCCTGCGCTGGATCTGGACCAATGACTGAGAAACTAACATTTTAGTTGTAAAGAACTAATTGTTTAGTTACATTGCCGGCCTCGCACGGGAGGCCGGCTGATGCGCAGGAAAAAGACCCTGGATGCCCCGCGACGCCTGACGGACGTCGAGCTGGAGCTGATGAGCATCCTCTGGGACCTGGGCGAAGCCGGCGTCGCCGAGGTCATCGCCAAACTACCCGCCGGGCGCGAACTGGCCTACACCTCGGTTTCGACCATCCTGCGCATCCTGGAAGGCAAGGGAGTCGTCGAGGCTCGCAAGGAAGGCCGCGGCCACGTGTACGTGCCCGTACTGATCCGGGCCGACTACGAGGCGCACGCGGTCAAGGACGTGGTGCAGCGGGTATTCGCCGGCGTACCGGTGGCCATGGTCCGGCAGCTGCTGGACAACGTGGAGCTGAGCGACGACGAGGTCCGCGAAGTCCGCAAGCTGCTGAGCCGTACCCGGGAGCGCAGGTGACCTTGTGCGTCTTGTTCGGCGCCTGGCTGGCGCTCAACGTCGCGGTCACCGCGGCCTGTCTCGGCCTGGCCGCGACCGAAGCGCTGTCGCGCCGCATGGACGCACGGTCCCTTTTGTCGCTGCATTACCGCGTGGCCGCGCTCGCGATCTGCTGCGCCCTGCTCCTGCCGGCCCTTCCCGCGGAATTCCTGATCCATCCATTCGCGCATGCCTGGACTTCGCGTGATTTCCGGTTCCTGGACGACGTCATTCCGCACGACAACTTTGCAGCGGGCGTGATCATGTCCACCTCGAATCTCGACGCGGGCGGCGCGAGCCGGGCCTGGATCGCCGCCGCGCTCGCGCTGCTCGCGCTCGGGATCGCACACCTCGCGCGCGACGCGTACACGCTGCGTCGCCTGCGCCGCGAATCCCAATGCGTGCGACGCATCGGCCGCGTCCGCCTGTGGATCTGCGATCGCGTCGCAATTCCCTTTTCGTACTGGCTGCCGTCCGGCGCGCATGTCGTGGTACCCGCGTCGCTCGTGGAACGCGCCACCGTCCTGCGCATGGTGATTGCGCACGAGCTGCAGCATCACCGCCAGGGCGATACGGCGTGGCTGCACGTGTTCAGGATCCTCACCTGGCTGTGCTTTCCAAATCCTTTCATGCACCTGTGGAACCGGCGCCTCGCGCAGGTCCAGGAGTTCGCCTGCGACGCGGCGATCGTCGGCGGACGACGCTGGCTCGCCGCCGACTACGCGCGTTGCCTGGTGACGGTCGCGACGCACGACTCGCGCGACTCCCCTCGACCCCGATGGGCCACCCCGTTCATCCGATTCGGCGATCCGCACGTTCTGACTCGGAGGATTGAGAAAATGCTGAAGTACAAACAAGGTTCCATGGCGAAATCGATGCACGCCGGCATCGCGACCCTGCTCATGACGTCCGTGATGGCGGTCGCATACTCGGCCACGGGGCTGGTGCAGGATCCGGGTAATGAGAGGAGTGGCGTCCTCTTGGCGGTCAAGGGCGACTCGAACGCCGCCTGGCCCATCGACAATGGGCAAGTGGTGAGAAGCTTTGTTGCCAACCACCAGGGACTGGATATTGCCGCCGACGCTGGCACCGAGGTTCACTCCTGGGCCGCGGGCGTGGTGATCGCCCGGGGGTCCAGCAAGGGCTGCGGAGAATTCGTGCAGATACAACATGAGTCCGGCGCGACTTCGCGTTACTGCAACCTCGCGGGCATCCGCGTGCGGGAGGGAGAAACCGTGCTCTCCGGCGCGACCATCGGCGTCATCGCCACGCCTCCCGCCGGCGTGCGCGCGCACCTGCATTTCGAACTGAAGATGGACGACCGGAAGGTGGATCCGCTGGAACACCTGCCACACCAACCTGCATGAGTGAGACCCGCCTCCAGACCTTCACGCACCCCTCGCCCATCGCGCACTGGAGCGTGAGTGCCTGGAGGCCGCCCACCGCACCGTGATGATCGCGAACGAGAGACTGCACAGACGCGCCGAAGTGGACGGTTACCGACGCGCCTGGGGTGAAGCACTCGACCGGCTCAAGGCCCGCGTCGAAGCCGGATGAATCCGCGTGTTAGTGTGCGCGCCATGAAAGCCCGCACAATGACCCTCGCACTCCTCGCCTCCATTGCCGGCTGCAGCCGCGAGCCCGCGCATCCGCCCGCCGAACTCGCGATCCGCAACGCCGATGTTCGTACCATGGACACCGCGAAACCTCACGCCACGGCCGTCGCCGCGCGCGACGGCAAGCTGGTGTACGTGGGCGACGAGGCGGGCCTGGCCGAGTGGATCGGCGACGGCACCCGCGTGATCGATGCCGGCGGCCACACGCTGCTGCCCGGTCTCATCGACAGTCACATCCATGCCGCGGAAGCGGCGCTGTCTCTCGGCGAATGCACGCTGAACGACGAACAACTCACCATCACGCAGGCCGCCGCGCCGATTCGCGCCTGCCTGGCCGCGGACAAGGGATCCTCCTGGCTCGTGGTGAACGGCGTGAATCCGGCGGGCTTCAAGGCCAATCGACACGACCTCGACGCCATCGAGTCGAAGCGGCCGTTGTTCCTCTGGGGCTCCGACGGCCACACCGGCTGGGTGAACACCCGCGGACTCGAAGTCGCGGGCATCACGCGCACCACGCCCAATCCGCCCGATGGCCGAGTCGAGCGCGACGCGAAGGGTGAAGCCACGGGATTCCTGGTGGACGGTGCCACCGGCCTCGCCCTGGGTGTGATGGAAAAGCCAAGCCTCGACAAGCGGCTCGGCGCCCTGCGCGCGGTATTGCCGAAGCTGCATGCCGTCGGCATCACCAGCTACCTCGAAGCCAACACCGACGAGCCCACCGTCGACGCCTACGCCGAGCTCGCGCGCCGCAAGGAGCTCAGCGCACGCGTGACCGTCGCCTTCGAGAGCAGTGGCAAGAACACGCCGGAGGAATTCGCACGCCTCGCCGCGCAGCGCGAAGAGCTGAAGTCCGATGCGCTGTTCCGCGCCGATTTCATCAAGCTGTTCGCGGACGGCGTCCTCGAGTATCCGACGCAGACCGGCGCACTGCTCGCGCCCTACAACGACGAGAAGGGCAAACCGGGAAAGTCCATCGGCAAGCTCTACCTGGCGCCGGCCGAAATGTCGGCGTTCATCGCCGAAGCCGGCAAACAGGGATTCAACATCCACGTGCACGCCATCGGTGATGGCGCGGTGCGCGAGACGCTCGATGCCTTCGCCAGCGCTCGCGCCGCCGGCAGCAAGCAGCTGTTCAGCATCGCGCACCTGCAGCTGATCGATCCTGCCGACCTGCCGCGCTTCGCGGCGCTCGACGTGATCGCCTCGCTGCAATTGCTGTGGGCGCAGCCGGACAACTACAGCATCGACGCGCTCACGCCCTGGCTTGGGCCCGAGCGCCTGGGGCGACAGTACCCCGCGCGCGCGCTGATCACGGCCGGCGCCACCGTGGCGGGCGGCAGCGACTGGGACGTGTCGAGTTTCAACCCGTTCGAAGCCATTGCCGTTGCGATGTCGCGCCTCAATCCCGAGCATCCCGAGCGCGGGCCGCTGGTCGCCGGCGAGGCGTTGAGCCTCGACGAGATGCTGGCGGCGTACACGATCAACGCCGCGCGGCTCATGGGCCGCGACGCGGAAATCGGCTCGCTCGCGACCGGCAAGGCGGCCGATTTCATCCTGCTCGACCGCGTGTATGGCACGAAGACCACGGCGGACGAGGTGCGCGGCACGCATCCCGAGCGCGTGTTCTTCGCGGGACGCGACGTCACGCCCGCGTCACCCTGACGGGATCACAGGATCGGAGTCTGGGATTTCGCCGGCTGCGCGCCCGGTTCCGGGCGCTGTCGGCCGCTGGAACGCACGAGTAGATAGCGCGTCAGGCGCGGAAAGTGGCGCGCCAGGAAGATGAACACCTTGCCGTGGAAGGTCACGATCACCTCGCGTTTGCCACGCAGGATGCCGTTGACCATGATGCGCGCCGCCTGGGCCGTGGGCATGCGCAACCAGGCCGGGATCGGATCCTTCGCCTCCGGGTGATAGCCGCCACGATTATCGACGCGCCGTATGTCGGAATCCACGAAACCGGGCGATATCAGCGTGCACTTCGCGCCGATGGCATTGAGATCGCCGTGCAGCGATTCGGACAGCGCGCGCACCGCAAACTTGCTCATGGCGTAGGGCGAACCGCCGGGCGTCGGCACGTAACCCGCCACCGAACCCACGATGACGAAGCGGCCGGACGTGCGCCGCAGCGCGTCGACCGACTCCAGCAGCGTGCGCAACACGCCGAACACATTGGTCTCGAACTGCCGGCGGTAGTCGTCCACGGTCAAGGTCTGCGCCTTGCCGACGATGCCGAATCCCGCGTTGGCGATGATGATGTTGGGCACCACGCCCTGCACGCCGAGTTCGGCGATGACGCGCGCGATATCCCCGTCCACCGTGACGTCGCCGCGATGCGCGGTTGCCTTGCCGCCGGCCGCATTGAGCTCCGCAGCCAGCGATTCGAGCTGGTCGTGGCGTCGCGCCACCAGCGCCACGCGCACTCCACGGCTCACGAACTCACGCGCCAGGCCGGCGCCGATGCCGGAGGATGCGCCGGTGATCAATACGGCGGATTCAGGTTGCGGGGTATTCATGTGCCGGACGTTCTAACATGCCCGGGCCGCCACGGTCGACGCAGGCTTGCGGCCAGACCGTTTCGCCGAAACAATACCTGCGCTCTGGTGAAGTGACTTGGCGCCACTCAAGTTGTACTGCTTCGACGATGTGCCCAGTAGCGAGGTAGCGCTGCTGGCACCCAAGGGTATGCTCCCGGATGAATAGCCTGAGAGATCTCATGACCTGGTTCTTGCTGGAATTCGCGGCCTTCCTGCTGGCGATCGGCGTCTTCGTCCTGGCACTCGAACTCGGATACCGACTCGGCATCCGCAGGCAGGCCAATTCGGACGAACCGGAGCGCACGCATGCCAACGCCTTGCATGGCGCGGTGTTAGGCCTGCTGGCCCTGCTGCTCGGTTTCACGTTCGCGATGGCCGTGTCCCGTTACGAAAACCGCAAGGCACTGATGGTCGACCAGGCCAACGCCATTGGCACCGCATCACTGCGCGGCAACCTGCTGCCCGCGCCGCACGCCGAACGAACCGCCATGCTGTTCCGGGAGTATGTCGAGACCCGGTTTCTGTACAACGCGTCGGTACGCGGCTCGCCCGGTGTCGATCAGGCCGAGGCTCGGGCCGCGGAAATCGAAAACGAATTGTGGGCGATCTCGAAAATCCTGCTGACCGAGGATCCCCGCTCGCAGCCCGCCAGCCTCTATGCCCAGGCACTCAATGACATGTTCGACATCCGCGAAAAACGTCGCTTCGCGCTGGACGATCGCGTGCCGTGGGCGGTCACGATCATGTTGTTCGTCGTGTCCATGGCGGCGCTGGCCATGGTCGCGTACAGCTGTGGGCTGAGCGGCCGAAGGCGAGCCATGGCCAATTTCACCTTCTCGTTCCTGATCGCACTGGTCTTGATCATCATCCTCGACATCGACTCGCCGCGAATCGGATTCGTCAAGGCAAGCCAGGACAGCCTCATCCGCCTGCAGCAGTCCATGACACCACCGCCGAACTGATGATTTCGCTGCACGGACGCCTGCTGAGTGGGCTGGTTGCCCTCGCGCTTCTGGCGCCGCTGGCCGCGGGCGTACAAGCCGCCGGCTTGAGCGTGCTTGACGGGGTCCATTCGCCGCAAAGTGACTATGCCGCGCGCCGGCTGCGCGAGGCCTGGGAGGGTCCAGGCGCAAATGCCACGGCCAGATCGGGAAGTGGCGTCGTAGAGCTCAGGCTCGACGCGAGGCTCGGAGCCGAGGCATTCCGGATCCAGCGCAAGGGCGAGCGGTGCGTGGTCAGCGGCGGCGACGCGCGCGGACTCATCTATGGCGCCCTCGATGTGCGCGAGCAGTTGCTGAACGGAATCGCGCTTTCGCAAATCAGGACCGGCAAGCAGAAGCCCGCGATCCCATTCCGCGGCATCAAGTTCAACACGCCCTGGGATTCGTATCGCCCGAGCTCGGCGCTCGACCAGCACCACGCCACGGTGCGCGACCTGAAGTTCTGGGAAGCCTTCCTCGACATGATGGCGGAGAACCGCTTCAACGCCATCTCGTTGTGGACCCTGCACCCCTTCACTTACATGATCCGGCCGAAGAATTTCCCCGAGGCCAGCAAGTGGTCGGACGCGGAATTCGAAGAGTGGCAGCGCCTCTACCATGGCATTTTCCGGCTGGCCAAGGAGCGCGGGCTCGACACCTACCAGGTGTTCTGGAGCATCTTCGTGAGCGAGGAATTCGCGAAAGCCCACGGCATCACCACGAAGAATTTCTATCCTCACTACTACGTGAACGGCGACACCTCGGAAGCCACCCGGCGCTACCTGCGCGAGAGCGTGGCGCAGATGCTCGAGGAATATCCCGACCTCGACGGCATCGGCGTCTCACACGGCGAAGGCATGGGCGGCATGACGCCGCTCGAGCGCCAGCAGTTCGTCGACGAGGTGTACATCGCCGGCGCGTTGAGCGCGAAGCGAAGTCAACTGGTGAAACTCATCCATCGCGTGCCTTTCTCGTCTGGACTTTCTTCAGGCCCGGGCGTGAGCACCGACGTCGAGCAGATCACGCGCGCCGCGATGGAGAAGCTGGGCAACCGGTTCTCCGGGCCGATCTGGGTGGAGATGAAGTTCAACTGGTCGCACGCCTATTCGACCGCAGAACTGATGAAGGTGCACGGCGGCAAGCTGGGCAACACCTACTTCAAGCCGCTGCCGACCAACTACCGGATCGTCTGGCAGATGCGCAACGAGGATTTCTTCGCGCTGCGCTGGGGTGATCCGGATTTCATCCGCGGGCACATCCACGTCAACTTCAAGCAGCGCAATCGGCATGGCGCCTACGTGGGCGGCTACTTCATCGGCTCGGAGAGCTACATCCCGGCACTGGACTACTTCACGGCGGTCAAGGACGGCGTGACCTGGCGTTATGCCTTCGAACGCCAGTGGCTGCTCTACAAGCTCTGGGGCCGCCTGCTCTACGACCCGAAGACCAAGGACCGCGTGTTCGAGGCCGAATTCACGCGCCGGTATGGAGCAGCGGGACCCCGCCTGTTTGCCGCCTGGCGCGACGCGAGCTGGACGCCGATCGAGATCGCCCGGAACTACGATTCGCGCTGGGACTTCACGCTCTACAGCGAAGGCCTGCTGGCGCTGCAGGGCGAGGTGACGAAATACATCGGCGTCGACGCGCTGATCGCACAGCCCACGCTGGATCGCTACTACTTCTCGATCAAGGACTACGTCGCGCGCGTGCTGGCCGATGGCCACTTCCTGAGTTCGTGGAGAACGCCGCCGGGCAACGCGGACTTCCTCGACTACGTCGCGAAACACGCGCTCGAGAAGGTCCGCGACATCGACACCACCGGCAACGTGGCGCTGATGTACGAGGTGGCGGACGTGAAGACCTGGGCGAACCTCGCGATGCATCTCGCGGAGAAGCTGCGCGGCGGCACGGAGCTGCAGTTCTACCGCGTCGCGGGCGGCGAGCAACACAAGCAGGCCGCCATCGAGCACCTGACGCGCGCGCTCGGATACTGGGTCGAGGTCATCCGCATCACGCGGCCGATCTACAAGGACATGCCGCTGGCGCACCTGAACGGCAACTCGTTCGATGCGAACCCGGACAATCTCTTCCACTGGGCGCGGGTCCGCGACCAGGTCGCGCAAGACGTCGAGGTAGCCCGGCAGGCAACGCCCGGGCCGCAGTAAGCAGGTCCGAAACGGTGGGCCGCGGGTCGTTCCTTGACCCACGACCCACCCGGACGCACGAGCCTGCCCCTGCCCTCAGAGCGAGTCGAGGAACGCCAGCACCTGGTCCTTCTGTGCCTGGCTCAGTGCGTCGTAGGCTGCCTTCGCGGCGCTCGCCTGGTTGGCATGCCGCGCGATCGCTTCTTGCTTGGTGAACGACAGTCCGTCGTGCATCAGCCGATTGCGGGTACGCAACGCCCAGAGCGGTGACGTGCGGATCTGCGAGGCCGTACTTGCGAAGTCCGCGCCCGGAAGCACCGGGATCCCATCCCCGGTGCCGATGTCGTGCAGCAGGAAGTCGCTGTACGGGTGGATGATCTTGTTGCCCACCGCCGTGCGCACGCGAAGCGCCCCGCCATTGATGCGCGTTCCCGGCGCCGCGGTGCGGATCGTCGGGATGTGGCAGCGGCCACAGCCCACCTGGTTGAACAACACGTCACCCGCACGCACCTGCGCATTGATCGTCCCGCGCGGCGGCGCCTTGGTCGCACGCATGAAGTTCGCGAACGCCACCACGTCCACGCCGTCATCCTCCGGGTCCGCCACCGGGTCGAACGGCGTGCCGAAGCCGACGAAGCGGCCGAGCGAAGTGTTCTCGTCGGGTAACACCGGCGTGGTGATGCCCATCTCGTTGAGATAGGCGTCGGCCGCGAACGATTCGAGGCTGGCGTGCTGGCTCTTGTGACCGAACCGCCCGATGCGCGGCGCGTTGTTGGCCTCCAGCACCGCGACCTCGAGTGCCCGGCCGCGAATCGACGCCGGTTGCGCATTGCGTATGGCCAGCAACGTGTCGTTCGGGATGGCCTCGATGAAGCCCGCGCCGAGCGTGTTGGTGGAAATGCGGAACGTGCTCACGCTGTCCTCGAAGGGCACGCGCTCGAAGATCACCGGGTTCGTGGAACGCGACTGGATCAGCGAGCCGCCCGCCGATTCCACGAACTGCAACAGGTCCAACCGCCCGGTGCGGTGTTCCGCTATCTGGCTGGCTCCGCCCGTGACGATGTTTTGATGACATTCGCGGCAGGCCTGGGCGTTGTAGGTAGGCCCGAGTCCGTCGGCGACCGTCTCCACCTCCTCGAATATGAAGCGGTTGTCGTTGAAGGAACGCAGCGGCACCACGTCGTCTTCTTCCAGGGTCGCGAAGTCCGGGCCCTGCGGGTCGAATCCGTTGGTGCGATTGTCAAATGCCGCCGGCGCCTCGGTGAAGAAGCCGAACGAAGGCGGTTCCGGCGAGACCGCCTGCGTTTCCGCGGTGGCTCCGGCCTCGGAAGTCGAAGTCTCCGGGTCGACGCGCAAGGTCGAAGGTGTGAAACGATGGGATTCCGCGTTGGGAACGGCCGTTCTTGTTTGACTGAAAGCAATGGCCGTCAGCGACACGATGGCGGCGGCCGCCGCCGTCGTAGTTAGACCACGAGTGCGAGATTTCATGATGGCTCCCTTCCTTAGGAGTGGTTCTCGAATGCCAGGTCGACTGGCGTGTCGCTCGTCCTGAGCAACGTGGCGCACCATGAAACAAAGAAAGGCGTCGGCGCAAACTGACGCCATTAGGGGACATTGCCTTACAGCAACACTGGTGGCCTTTAGGCAACGGGAAGATTCGCGAGCGCGCGCCGCGAGGCGAAGTGCCGGTAACTTTCGATCATGAATGACCGCAACTCTTCACCGTCGACCCCGCCGCGCGCGAGATCGAGCGCCATCCAGCCCTTGTGCCCCAGGTACGGCGGAATCGAGAGGCGCGGATCCATCTCGAGTGGCCCCTGGCGCTCGATGCCCACCCAGAACTGCGCGGTCAGCCCCTTGCCGTAGTCGTACAACATGAAGAAGGTGCGTTTGCCGGCGCGCCAGGTGACCGAGCCCATGGAGGCGCCTTCCTCGACCTGTGGCCAGTCGCCGCAGATGCGACGGATCGAGGCCAGCACCTTTTGCGCGCGCGGCGCGCGCAGGCGATCGATGTCCTCTGGCCGCATCTTCACGTTGGGCGCGGCCACGCGCGGTGGCGCGCCCGCCCGCGCCGCGAGTTTCGCGGGCGCGCTGTTCAGGTAGGCCATGTGCACGAGCTCGCACACGCGCTTCCAGGAAAAGCCCTTGTTGAGCTCGACGCCGATCCAGCCGCTCGGGCCCACGTAGGCCGGTTTGTAGAGGTGCCGCGAGGACGCCAGCAGGCGCGACTGCTCGAGCGCCGGGGTATTGAGCCACAGCGCCACGTGCCCGTCGCCGTGGTGGTTCAGCGCCCAGACCGCGAATACCTTCCCCTTGCGGAGTCGGTAGTTAGGCGAGCCGTGCGACTCGAACTCCTCGACCTCCGGGAACGCGAGGCACAGCTCGCGGGCCGCCGCCTGGATGCTGCGCGCGGGCCCGCTAGCCATGTGCCGCCGCGTCAGCCGTCACAGCCCTTGAGACTTCCCTGGTAGTCCTTGCCGAAATTGAACACGAACACCGGGCCGAGCTCGATGACCTGCTTGGCCGTGGCGAGGTGGATGGACACGTTGCTCGCCTTTTCCGGCAGCGAGCCCGTGGACACCCGGTGCGCGCAGTACTGCTGCCACTCCCCCGTGATCGGCGAGGTGACGTCGAGCACCGAGGTGTACGGCGCGGCGCTCAGCTGGATCCGCGCGGTGAGCGTGCTGCCGCCTTCGGCGGGCTCGGCGGCCCGCGCGTAGTACATCAGCATGATCACGTCGCCCTGGTTGATGGCCCCCTGGATGGGCGAGCTCGCCTGCACGTCCCAGGGATTCGCACCCTTGGTGGCCTTCACGCGGAACGCGTGACCGCCCGGCAGGTCGGGCACCTTGAAGAACTTCGCCTTCGGCGTCTCCGGCTGGAAGTTCCAGACGCCGTTGGAATCGTTGTTGATGGTCTTGGTCCAGATGTCCTCCTCGGCCATGGCGACCGAACCGAGCGCGAACCCTGCCAGCAAAATCGTCCAGAATCTCATGCGAACAACCCCCTGTTGTGCGCATCCCTGCGAAAGTCAGTCCTCTCGAAATCAGGTCTTCAGGTACGTCGCGAAAAAATCGAGCGTACGTTCCCAGGCCAGTTTCGCGGCCGCTTCGTTGTACCGCGCCTGGCTCGAATCGTTGTGGAACCCGTGCTGCGTGCCCGGGTACATGTTGAGACTGTAGGGCACGCCGACCGAATCGAGCGCCACCCGGAAATCGTTGATGCCGGCGTTGATGCGCTCGTCGGTGCCGGCGTAGTGCAACAGCACCGGCACCTTGAGCCGGCGCGTGTCCTCGGCCGACAGCTGCCGGCCGTAGAAACACACCGCGCAGTCGACGCCTACCGACTCGATCGCCGCGCGCAGCGCGAGGCCGCCGCCGTAGCAGAAGCCGACCACGCCGATCTTGCCGTTGCTGGTCGCATCGGCGGCCAGCCAGGGCACCGCGGCGAGTACGTCGCCCGCGATGCGCGCGCCGTCCGTCTTGGCGAAGAGATCCCGCGCGGCTTCCTGGTCGGCGGGCGCGCCGCCGGCCACCGACAGGCCATCCGGCGCGATGGCGAGGTAACCCGCGAGCGCGGTTCGCCGCGCCACGTCTTCGATGTGTTCGTTGAGCCCGCGATTCTCGTGGATGACGAGCACGCCGGGGATCTTGTCGGACTTGCCGAGCTTGCGCGGCCGCGCGGTGTACGCCTTGATGGCGCCATTCGGACCGTTGAACTCGATCTTCTCGCAGCGCAGGCGCTTGTCGTCGGGCTCCACCTGGCGCGCCTGCGCATAGTTGGGCTCGAGCACGGCGAGCAGCGTGGTCGCGGCCGCGACGCCGCCCGCGATGCGCGTGAGCCGCGCGAGGAATTCACGCCGCGGCAGCGCGGTGTGTACGTACTCGTTGTAGAGATCGATGATGCGGCGGTCGACGGTCATGCTGGCTCCGTTGGCGGACGATCATTCCCAGTAGACGTGTTTTCCCATCTGCGACAGCGGCACGCAGGCATGGAATGCCGCCGGCACCGCAACGTACTCCATATTCTCGGTGATGCCCACCTTCGAAGTGAAGTAGCCGAGCAGCGCCAGCTCGCGCGTCATGAGGATGAATGACTTCGGCGAGTGTTCACCACCCAGCGCCGCGGCCAGAGTCGATTTGACGTAGTCCACGCGCTCCGCCGGCTCGCGCTCGAGAAACGGCTTGCCCGAAGCCTTCGCGGCGGTTTCGAAATCCGCCAGCCCCGCGCGGAAACGATCACGCTCGGGCTGCGGATACAGACCGTCGAGCGCCGTGTCGATGAAGACCGGAACGCCGGCATCCTTCGCGCCGCTGGTGTCGGTCTTCGGGATCATGATTTCGGCGATCTCCGCCACCACCGCGAGCTCGGCCGTCGTGAGGAACTTCGTGGCGACGACCACGCCCGGCTCCTGCTTCGCCGAGCAGCCCTGCAGGATGGCGAGCGCCGCGGGCGCCGAGATCGTGCCGCCCAACAACCATGCGGCGCGCCGCAGGATCTCGCGACGCTGCATCATTTCAGGCCCGCCTTCGACCGGTAATTCGTGCTCCACGCTCATAGGTTGCCCTTCTTGAGTTCCGAGACCGCGTGATCGGCCGCGCGCGCGGTGAATGCCATGTAGGTGAGCGAAGGGTTCTGGCAGGCCGACGAGGCCATGAACGAGCCGTCGGTCACGAACACGTTCTTGCAGGCGTGCACCTGGTTCCACTTGTTCAACACCGAGGACTTCGGGTCCTTGCCCATGCGGGCCGCGCCGGCCTCGTGGATCGACAGGCCCGGGAAGTACTTGTCGTTGCTGCTGACGCGGATGTCCTTGTAGCCGGCGGCCTCGAGCATTTCCACCGCGTCGCTGACCATGTCCTTCTGCATGGCGAGCTCGTTCTCGCGCAGCACGGCGTCGATGTTCAGCACCGGCAGGCCGTACTTGTCCTTGCGCGTGCGATCGATGGTGGCGTGGTTCAGGTGATTCGGCAGGATTTCACCGAAGCTCGAGAGATTCAGGGTCCACGGGCCCGGCTCCTTGAACGCCGCCTTGAGCTCGGCGCCGATGAGTTCACTGTCGTTGAAGCGGCCGACGCCCGAGCGCGAGGCGCGGCCCTGGTAGCCGAAGCCTCGCAGGTACGAGCGCTTGTCCTTGCCCACGTTGCGATAACGCGGCACGTAGTAGCCATTGGCGCGACGCCCCGTGTAGGCCACGTCGGTGAATCCTTCGACCATCGCGGTCACGCCCGGCGCCTTGAGATGATCGACCAGGTTGTGACCGAGCTCGCCCGAGTCGTTGCCGAAACCGTTCGGGAAGCGCGTCGACAGCGAGTTCAGCATGATGAAGGTCGAACCCAGCGTGGATGCGCACAGGAAGATGACCTTCGCGAAATAGTCGGTCTGCACACCCGTCTCGGCATCGAGCACACGCACGCCCGTGGCCTTGCCCTTCTCGTTGTCGTAGATGAGCTCGTAGACGATCTTGTTCGGCAGCAACGTCATGTTGCCGGTGCGTTCGGCCGAGGGCAGCGTGGAAGACACGCTGGAGAAATAGGCGCCGTAGGGACAGCCGCGGATGCACATGTTGCGGTACTGGCAGGTGGCGCGCTGCGGGCTCTGGTCATGCGTGAGCTTCGCGGTGAGGTTGGCGGTACGACCGATGATGAGCTTGCGTCCGAGCTTGCCGGCGATCTTCTTCTGGAAGTCGAGCTCGACGCAGTTGAGGTCCATGGGCGGGAGGAACTTGCCATCCGGCAGCGTCGGAATGCCGTCGAGGTTGCCGCTGATGCCCGCGAAGGTCTCGACATAGTCGTACCACGGCGCGAGTTCGTCATAGGTCACCGGCCAGGGAACACCGACGCCTTCTTTCGCGTTGGCCTCGAGGTCCATCGGGCTCAGGCGGTAACTCTGGCGCGCCCACATGAGCGAACGTCCACCGACGTGGTAGCCGCGAATCCAGTCGAAGCGATTCGTCTCGGTGTAGGGATTGTCGAGATCGTCGACGAACCAGTGCTGGTTGGCGGGGGTGGGGTATCCGGTGCGAGTCTGCACCGGCTTGCGCTGGCGTGTTTCCTGCGTGATGCGATTGCCGTGAGGCAGGTCCCAGGGATCGGTTGTCGCCGTGGGGTACTCGCCGTGTTTCACCATGCGGCCCCGGTCGAGCACCAGCGTCTTCAGTCCTTTTTCTGTCAACTCCTTGGCCGCCCATCCGCCGCTCATGCCGGTGCCAACGACGATGGCATCAAAAACGTTTGAATCCATGATCTACTGGAACCCCCTCAACGTAGACGGTGCCGGGCCGGCAATCCGGCAATACTCGCGACGGCATGACGGCGCAGAGTTTTGCCGGTTTGCCGGCCCGGCACCAGACCCAGCATGGACATACTGCGAATTATCCTGGTTCCATTCCGCGCAACCACGATGATGCTGGTGGGAGTTTTTTCCGTACTGCTGGCAATCTTCGACCTCGCGGGTTTTTACGGGTTATTCGCACAGCTCTTCCTGCAGATTTGGGTCATCAAGTACTGCTATGTGCTGATCGAGCACATCGCCGATGGCGCGGCCGAGCCCCCGGTGATGTCCGACGACATGCTGAGTCCGCTGGAAATCCGGCCCTGGGTGCAACTCGGCATCGTCATCGGCGGGGCGATGCTGTGCAAGTCACTGGGCGGCACGCCGTCCCTGGTCCTGGCGCTGACGCTGATCGCTCTGCTGCCCGCCTCGATCGCGGTGCTCGGCGTCGGCGAGCCGTTTTACCAGGCGGTGAATCCACTGCTGTTGTGGCGCCTGATCCGCGGACTCGGGCCGTACTATCTGCTGATCCTCGCTTCGATCCCGCTGTACCTCGCGCTGATGTTTCTCGTCCGCCAGCTCGGGCTCTGGAACCTGTTCTGGTACGCGACGACACTCATCTGCGAACTGTCTTTCTTCGGCCTGATCGGCGGCTGCCTGTACCTGCGGCGTCACAAACTCGGTATCGAACCGAGCCGCAGCCCGGAACGTACCGCGGCGCGCGAAGAGTCCGAGCGTGAAAAGCTGCGCGCCAGGATGCTCGATGACGTCTTCCAGCTGGTTCGGCTCGGCAAACATGTCGAAGCCACGCGCCCGCTGGCGAAGTGGATGGGCGATCTCGACGGTGAAACCGCCGCGCGCGATGCACGCCACGTCGCCGCGCAGGCGCTCGGCTGGGACTCGCCGGGCGGACTCAACACCCTCGCCAGCACTCTGATCCGCCACCTGATGCGCGCCGGCCGGCCCGATGCCGCGTTGGTGATATTCGAGCGACTGCGCGAACGCGTGCCCGCGCTGACGCTGGATTCGGCCGACGACCTGCGGGCCCTGGCCGAATACGCCGAAAGCGCCGGAAGGGAAGAACTCGCGATTTCCATGCGGCTGGAGACGCCGATCATCCGGCCTTGACCCGGTAGAAATGACTTGGGGCATGACACTTGTCAGGGGAGCCGGCTGACAGGGAAGACTTAAGAGAAAGTCGGCCCTGCGACATGATTTGCCTCCCGGAGGTCTCATGCCCCAAACGCCCCTCGCCCGCCTGGATGCCGCGCACAAGCGCTTCGGCCAGGTCAAGGCACTCGACGGTCTCACCCTGGAGGTGAATCGCGGCGAGATGCTCGCATTGCTCGGCCCGAACGGCGCGGGCAAGTCCACGGCGATCGCGCTGCTGCTGGGATTGCAGCGCCCGGATGCAGGCAGCGCGCAGCTGTTCGGCGCAGAACCTCAATCACTCGACGCGCGTCGCCGAATCGGCGTGATGATGCAGGAGGTCAGTCTCTCTCCAGTCATGCACCCGCGCGAAATGATCGCGCAGGTGGGGAGCTACTACCCCACGCCCTACAACGCCGACGAGGTGATCAGGCGGCTGGGGCTCGAGAAAATCGCCGATCGCCAGTACGGCAAACTCTCCGGCGGCCAGAAGCGGCAGGTGCAATTCGGCATGGCCGTCGGCAGCCGCGCCGAACTGCTGTTCCTCGACGAACCCACCGTCGGCCTCGACCTGCACGCGCGAGAAGCGCTGTGGAAGGTGCTACGCGACTTGCTGCACGAGGGCGTGTCGATCGTCCTGACCACTCACTACCTGGAAGAGGCCGAAGCCCTGGCGGACCGCGTGGCCGTGGTGACCCACGGACGAATGGTCGCCAGCGGCAGCGTCGACGAGATCCGGGCCCACGTCTCGCGGAAGAACGTCATCTGTCGCAGCTCACTCGCGCCGGACACGCTGCGCGCCTGGCCGGAAGTGCTGGATCTGCGCGAAGACTCCGGCGCCGTGAATCTCGCGACGCGCGACGCAGAGGCACTGTTGCGTCGCCTGCTGGCCGCCGACGCCTCGGTCCGGGACATCGAAGTCAGGCGAGCCGGCCTCGCCGAGGCCTTCGCGGAAATCACCAGCGCCAGTGCCGATGGCACGGGCGGGGAGAAGATGCAATGAGCTCCGGCCACTCACAGATGAGCGGCTCGCGGGTCTTCGCCGCCTATCTCGGCGACATCCGCTTCGAGCTGCTGAAAATGACGCGCACGCCGGCATTCGCGGTGCCGACGATCATCTTCCCGGCGATGTTCTACCTGCTGTTCGGGGTGCTCGTCGGTGGCGGCACCAAGGATCCGCAGTTCATGCTGCAGGGGTTGGCGCGCTGGGGCGTTTTCGGCGTCATGGCCCCGGGACTGTTCGGCTTTGGCGTTTCCCTCGCCTTCGAGCGTGAACAAGGTCAGCTGGTGCTCAAGCAGGCGTTGCCCATGCCGTCCGGCTCGTACCTGGTGGCACGCATGGTCAATGCCATGGTGTTCGTGCTCGTCAGCGCGTTGCTGCTGATCGGCATCGCCGTGTTCGTCGGCCACACCCCGCTCGGCTTCGGCGCCGCGTTGCGCCTGTTGCTCGTGGACGTGCTCGGCGTGCTGCCCTTCTGCGCCATCGGCCTGTTCGTCGGTGCGCTGATCTCGGGCCAGGCGGCGCCCGCCATCATCAACCTCATCTATCTACCCATGGCCTTCCTTTCGGGGCTGCTGGTGCCTTTGCAGTTCCTGCCCAGGGCATTGCAGACGCTGGGGCCCATCTGGCCGCCGTATCACCTGACGCAGCTTTCAGCCGCTGCCGTGGGTGTGCCCTGGACCGGCAGCATCGGCAGCCACCTTGCCGCGCTCGTCGGCGTGACGGTGCTGTTCTTCATGCTCGCCATGCGCCGCCTGGGCAGCCGCGGCATCAGCCTGCTGGGACCGGCCAGCCCCGCGGGCACGACGCTCCCGCTGCGTCGCGCGGTGAACCTCGTGGTGATGGCGATCGCGATCGGCCTCGTGGCTTTCGGAGTGCTGGGCGGCAACACGCCCCACGCCGCCAACGTCGCGGCCACGTCGAAGGGCGAATCGGTGGACGGATCCGCAGCACCCCCTGTCGCGGATCAATCCACTGCGCCACTCGGCGTGGCCGCGCCCGACTCCCCGGTCATCGCCGAGTTCGACGGCGGCAGCGCCAACGCGGCCTACGGCATCGGCTTCACCGCCGTCGACGACAAGGGTCGCGGCGGCGATTCGACGGTTTCACAGGAGCTCGTCGATGGTGGCGCGAGTTCGAGCAAGGCGGCTCTCGAGGTGAGCGGCGAGGTGGGCACGGCAATCCAGTACCCCTTCGTCGGCACTTCGTTCCTGCCCAACGGCAAGCCGCAGGTGGAATTCCTCGACCAGGGTTTCATGGACTACTCGTCGCGTCACACGCTGCGCTTCGACGCGCGCGGCGACGGCAAGAGCTACATGGTGGTGATCATGGGACCACGCATCGACGCCATTCCCGCGATGTATGGATTCGTCGCCGGCCCCGAGTGGCAGGAGGTGCGCGTGCCCCTTCAGGAACTGGGCGGCGTCGACTTGAAACGGGTCAAGGTCATCAGCATCGGCTCGATGAGCCCCGGACAGTTCCGCTTCCAGATCGACGGCGTGCGCATCGAGTGAGACGCCCGAACTGATTGGAGATAGGATCGCTTCCGGAAACGAACGCCATGCGCCTCTCGACCCTGCTGCAGAACATCCGTCGGCCGCCCGCCCATTCGCTGGTCGGGCACATGACGCGCGCCGACGGCAGCGCCATGCGCACCGTGCCGTTCATGATGCTGATCCACCTGATCTGGCTGTTCCTGTGGCCGGTGCTCAACGGTGAATCGTTCCGGCACGTGATCCTGCCCACGATCCTCAGCGTGCCCGTGTTCCTCTACCTGCACCTGTGCACCTATTTCTACAACGGGCCGCATTCCGGGCGCGTGCGTTACATCGCGGGCGTCTTCCTGCTCGCCTACGTCCTCACGCCGTTCAACCTGTCGGCGATGGGATACCTGATCTTCGGTTTCTTCTCGCTGGCCTTCACCGTGCCGATGCGCATCGGCTGGCGGGTGATCGCGGCGTCGGTCGTGTTGTTCACCGTCGAGATGCTGCTGCTCGATCACCGCTGGAACACCATCATCAGCGTCGACGTGCCGCTGATGATTTTCGGAGTCGTCGCCGTGTACACCGGGTACACCACTTCGCAGCAGGCGGTGCTGAGGCGCAGCAAGGAAGAGATCATGCGGCTGGCCACGCTGGCCGAGCGTGAACGCATCGGCCGCGACCTGCACGACCTGCTGGGACACACGCTGTCACTGGTGGCGCTGAAGTCGCAGCTCGCGCGCAAGCTCATCGACCGCGACATCGAAGCGGCGCGTTCGGAAATCGGCGAAGTGGAACGCGTCGCGCGCGATGCCTTGTCGCAGGTGCGCACCGCGGTGGCCGGCATCCGGGGCACCGCGCTCGCGGTCGAGCTCGCCTCCGCCACTTCCCTGCTCAAGGCGCAGGGCCTGAACGTGGAATGCGACACCGAACCGGTGAAGTTGCCGATCGAATCCGAGACGGCACTGGCCATGTCATTGCGTGAAGCGGCCACCAACGTCGGCCGGCACGCCAGCGCCACCGGCGTCACCATCCGCGTGCGCCGCGAAGCCGCCGTGGTCGTCATGGAAGTGGCCGACAACGGGCACGGCGGCCGCATCGTCTTTGGCAACGGTCTCAACGGCATGCGTGAGCGCCTGGCCAGCGTAGGCGGCGATCTCAAGCTGGTGACCAACAAGGATGGCGGAACGTTGCTGCGCGCCTCGGTTCCCCTCGCGGCATGAAGATCGCCGCATGATCCGTATCCTGATCGCCGAAGACCAGGCCATGGTGCGTGGCGCGCTCGGCGCGCTGCTCAAGCTCGAACGCGACATCGAGGTGCTGGGCGCGGCGGCCGATGGCCTGCAGGCGTTGTCGGAATGCCGGCGCCTGCGCCCCGACATCGTGGTCACGGACATCGAGATGCCCGGCATGACCGGCATCGAACTCGCGCAGAAGATCCAGGCGGATGGGTTGCCGATCAAAGTGGTGATCGTCACCACGTTCGCGCGCCAGGGATACCTGCGCCGCGCGCTCGATGCGGGCGTGAAGGGTTACCTGCTCAAGGATTCGCCGGCCGAGCAACTCGCGCAGGCGTTGCGCAGCGTGCATCGCGGCGGCCGCGCCATCGACCCGACGCTGGCGGTCGAGGCGTGGAACGAATCCGATCCCTTGAACGATCGCGAGCGGCAGACGCTGCGCCTGTCCGGCGAGGGACTGTCCGCCCCGCAGATCGCCGAACAGTTGGGCCTGTCGGCCGGAACCGTGCGCAACTACCTCTCCGAGGCGATCGGCAAGCTCGGCGCCAACAACAGGATCGATGCATACCGTCTCGCGCGGCAGAAGGGATGGTTATGAGTACTGCGATTGCAATCGAACAGGCGCAAGCCGACATGCGCCACGCATTCTTCGGCGGCGCCACCGGCGTGGTCGCCTCGGCACTGGTCTGGCTGATCGCGGCCCTCGTCGCCTGGCAGGTGCATTCGCGCGGCGGCATCGCGGCGCTGTTCATCGGTGGCATGCTGATCCACCCGGCGGCCATCCTGCTGTCGAAGCTGCTGGGACGCCCGGGTGCGCATACGCCTGGCAATCCGCTGGCGCGCCTGGCGATCGAGAGCACGGTCTGGCTGATCCTGGCGATCGCGGTGGCCTTCATTGCCGCCCTGCAACGGGCCGAGTGGTTCTTCGTCGCGCTGCTGCTGACCATCGGAGGACGGTACTTCGTCTTCGCGACGCTGTATGGCCTGCGCGTGTACTGGGTTTGCGGCGCCGTGCTGGCACTGGCCGGCTTCGCACTGGGGATGCTGCAGGCGAGCGCCGAAATCGTCGCTCTCGCAGGCGGCCTGATCGAGCTGACATTCGCCGCCGTGATCTTCGCGCGCGAGCGCAAGAAGTAAGACGGTGCCGGGCCGGCAATCCGGCATTACGTCAGCAACATTCGAGGGCTTGAAGATCGTGGCCGCAATGCCGGATTGCCGGCCCGGCACCCTCTATCCCCGCCCGATGTAGGGCATCTTCGGCGGCAGGATGGTCATGAACTGCACGTTGGCATTCAGCGGTAGTTTGGCCATGTGCAGCACCGACTCCGCCACGTGGCGCACGTCCATCATCGGCTCGGGCTGCGGCAGCTGCGACGCCAGCTCGGTCAGCGCATTGCCGATGTCGATCTGCCCCACGGCGATGTCGTACTTGCGGCCGTCGAGGGATGCGGACTTCGTGAGTCCCGTCATGCCGTGCTTGGACGCCGTGTAGGGCGCGGAGTTGGCGCGCGGCACGTGCGCCGAGATCGAACCGTTGTTGATGATGCGCCCGCCCCGCGGCTGCTGCGCCTTCATCACGCGAAACGCCTGCTGCGTGCACAGGAACGCACCCGTCAGGTTGGTGTCGATCACCTTGCGCCACTGTTCGAAGGTGAGGTCCTCGAGGTTGACGCCGAACGGCGTGCCCACCCCCGCGTTGTTGAACAACACGTCGAGGCGGCCAAATTTCGCCACCGTCGCGTCGAACAATCCCCGCACGGCCCTGGGATCGGTGACGTCCATCTCGTGGGACAGGGTCTGGGACGCCGCCCCGGCA
>Ga0315910_10000787_pt1 | contig 30637 bp, 22 predicted proteins | sample EdamamesoilMG_FD_204470 | JGI IMG/M metagenome (GOLD analysis project Ga0315910, IMG submission 204470) | Garden soil microbial communities collected in Santa Monica, California, United States - Edamame soil | ecosystem: Environmental > Terrestrial > Soil > Garden | place: USA: California... | reverse complement strand
GCGCGGCGCCGCGCCCGCGGCCAGCTCCGACCAGGCCGGGCGCGCCACCGGCGCGGGGCAGGCACCGCGCAGGCGCAGCGTGCGCGTCGGCGAGCGCCGGCCGGCGTCGCCCAGGCCGAGGTCGTGGGCGATGCGCGCCCCCAGCTCCTCGGCCACGGCTCGGAAGGCGGTCAGCTTGCCGCCCGCGATGGTGTAGAGCGCGTCCACGCGCTCGCTGCGCTCCTCGCGCGAGCGCGCCGAGGGCGAGTCGTCGGCCGAGAGCAGCGGCCGCAGCCCGGCCCAGGTCGAGAGCACGTCGTCCTCGCCCAGCTCCGCGCGCGGCACGAGCCCGTTGGCCGAATCGAGCAGGTAGCGCACCTCGGCGCGCGTCGCGCTCGGGCGCTCGTGCGCCGGCGCGTCGAGGTCGGTCGTGCCCACGACCGTGTGCCGCGGCCAGGGGATCAGGAACAGGATCCGGCCGTCGACGGGCGAGGGGAAGATCACGGCGCCGTCGGTGGGCAGGCGCTCGCGCGCGACCAACATGTGCGAGCCGCGCGTGGCGTGGATCCAGCGTCCCCCCAGGCCCGCGCGCGCGCGCAGCTCGTCCGTGAACGGTCCGCCGCACAGGGCCACGGCGCGCGGCGTGAGCTCGCGCTCCTCGCCGCTCAGCCGGTCGCGGAGGCGCACGCGCGCGCCGCTCTTGCCGTTCTCGATCGCGAGCGCCTCGACGCGCGAGAGCGCGGTCACACCCAGCGCCAGCGCGCTCGTCACGACCGCGAGCGTCAGGCGCGCGTCGTGCGTGGCGCCGTCCAGGTACGAGCCGCCGCCGCGCAGCCCCGCGGCGCGGATGCCGGGCACGCGCGCTTCCACGGCGCGCGCGCCCAGGAGGCGCGGCAGCCCGAGCGCGCGCGGCACCGAGACGGCCGTGTACAGCGCCAGGCCGGCGGCGAGCTTCGCGCGTCCGACGGCGTCGCCGCGGTGGAGGGGGAAGGTGAACGTCTCGGGCCACACCAGGCCGGCCGCGTTCCGGAGCAGGAGCCCGCGCTCGAGGCACGAGGAGCGCACCAGGCCGAACTCGAGCTGCTCCAGGTAGCGCAGCCCGCCGTGGATCAGGCGCGAGGAAGCGCTCGAGGTGGCCGAGGCCCAGTCGCCGCGCTCGACGAGCGCCGTGCGCAGGCCGCGTGCCGCCAGGTCGAGCGCCAGGCCCGCGCCGGTGATGCCGCCGCCGACGACGAGCACGTCGGGGGCACGGCGCTCGAGCTCGGCCAGGCGCGCGCTGCGCGCAGTCGGGGATCGCGGGGCGGACATCGCGGACGCGAGCATGCTAGCCCGCGCCGGGGCCGAGCCTCGACGCGCGGGCAGAGCGCGCTACTCGGCCCGCCAGCCGGCGAAGCCGCGCTCGAGGCCGCGCCGGCGCAGGTCGGCCTTCATGCCCATGTGCGCGAAGGCCTCGTCCAGGCAGCGCTCGGCGTCGCCCTGCACCAGTCGCGCCAGGCGCTCGCCGCGCGCGGCCTCGTCCCAGGCCGTGACCAGCGGCAGCTCGTCCAGGAACAGGCGGTGGCGCGGGTCGAGCACGCGTTTGTCGAGCACGAACACGCAGCCGCGGTCGGATTCCTTGCGCATCAGGCGCCCGAAACCCTGGCGGAACTTGGCCAGCGCGCGCGGCAGGTAGATCGTGCGCCGCTGCACCGAGTTGCCGAGCACGCTGCACTGCGCGTGGTGGTAGCGGTCGGGCACGCCGTAGGGCAGGCGCACGATCACGAGGTACTCCAGGGTCGAGCCCGGGAAGTCGGCGCCGTACCAGAACGTGTCCAGGCCGAGCAGCACCGAGTCGACGTGCGCGCGGAAGAGCTGGCCCAGCTCCTCCTTGCCGACGCCGCGCATGCGCTGCCACCAGAAGGGGATGTGGCGCGCGGCGAAGAAGGGCTCGAGCGCGCCGCCCACCTGCGACAGGTCCTCGGCGTTGGTGAACAGCGCCAGCAGCCGTCCGCGCGTGCGCTCGGCCAGGTAGCCCAGGAAGCGCGCGGTGTAGTCGAGGAAGGCGCCCTTGTCGTGCACGGCCGGCACGTCGCGCGGCACGGCCACGAGCACGCGCGCGTAGTCGAAAGCCTCGGGTGCGCGGAAGGAGTGCACGACCATGGGCTCGCGCTCCTCGTCCTCGGCCGGCTCGGCGGCGCGCGCGAGGCCGAGGTACGCGGCCGCGGCCTCGAAGCCGCCGCGCAGCCAGGTCGTGGCCGAGAGCAGCACGGCGCCGGCCAGGGTGGGGTAGTAGTGACGACCCAGGTACTCGTGCGGCAGGAGCACGCGCACGGCCAGCACGTCCTCGCCCGCCACCGTCGTCTCGAGGTCGTGGAAGGCCTCGCGCCCGAAGGCGGGCGCGCCGCGCTCGTCGCGCGGGATCCAGGCGTCGACGGCGCGGCGCAGCTCCTCGAGCTCGACGCGCAGCACCTCGAGTGCGCGCCGCACGCGCGGCGTCTCACGCGCGGGCAGGGCCTCGTCCAGGCACTCGGCCAGCTGGGCCAGCTCGGTGCCGAGCTCGAGCAGCGCCGCGCACAGCTCGGCGTGGGGCGCGAGCACGGGCTCGCCCTGCGCCAGCACGTACTCGCGGAAGAGCGAGTGCTCGTCGGCTGCCTGACGCGCGCGCGCCTGCTGCGCGCGCCAGGCCTTGAAGGCGCGGCAGCCGCGCCCGAGCTCGGCCACCGCCGCGCGCGCGCTGGCCGTGGCCGTGCGGCAGGCCTGGCCCAGCACGGCGGCCGCGCTGTCGGGCGGAGCCAGCGAGACCACGCGCTCGAGCGGACGGCGCCCGTCCGCGCCCGAGAGGCGCCCCAGGAGCTCGTCCAGCTCGCGCAGACCGACCGACGAGCTGAAGGCGCTCAGGGCCACGTCGTGCAGGTGCTCGCACTCGTCGAACACGAGGTGCTGGAAGAAGTCGCGCCGCGCCAGGGCCAGGGCGTGGTTGGTGATCACGACGTGCGCGCGCTCGGCGCGGCGCCAGGCGGACTCGGCCGCGCAGGTGGCGCGGTCGGAGGCGTAGCTGCAGCAGCCCGTCTCGCAGCGCGACGCGCGCAACAGGCGTTCGAGCGCGCGCCGCCAGCGCTCGGGATCGAGGCCGGGCAGCGCGCCGCGCAGAGAGAAGCGATCGAGGTCGCCCTCCTCGTCGCGCAGCGCGAACAGGGCCAGCGCGCTCCAGGCCAGCTGTTCCTCGGGCGGATCACCCGGGCCGCGCGCCTGCAGGCACAGCGCGCGCCAGCACAGGTAGTTCTCGCGGCCCTTGAGCACGGCCACGCGGATGCCGCGCGCGCCCGCGCCGGCGCGCAGCAGCGCCAGCGCGAGCGGCGTCTCGCGCTCCATGGCCTGCTCCTGCAGGACGCGCGTGAAGGTGGCCACGCCGACGCGCACCTGGTGGCGCAGCGCCCACAGCGCGCAGGGCACGAGGTAGGCCAGCGTCTTGCCCGTGCCCGTGGGCGCGTGCACGAGGCGCAGCTCGCGGCGGCCGAAGCCCTCCGCGATCACGCCGGCGACGGCGTGCTGGCCCGCGCGGTAGCCCGCCTCCGCGCCGCCGGCCGCGAGCTGGCGCGGCAGATGCTCCTGGAAGATCTCGTCCACGCAGCGCAGATCGTCGGCGCCGAGCGTGCGCGGCTCTTCGCAACGCACGGCGGGCAGCTCCTCGTCCGGGTCCTCGCCGCGCGCGCGCGTCCAGCGCGGGCGCGCGCCGTCGAGGGCCGACTCGGGCGTGGGGAAGCGCTCCAGCGCGACGCGCACGCGGCCGTCGCGGAGCTCGGCCTGCTCGGGCTCGAGCGCGCGCGCCGGATCGACCCAGGCCGAGGGGCGCTCGAGCAGGGCCAGCAGGAAGGCGAGCTCGTCCAGCGCGCGGCCCTCGCGCTCCAGCGCGCGGCCCGCGTTGGCGAGCGCGTGCACGAGCACGGCCAGGGGCGCTTCCTCTTGACCCAGCACGCGCGCGGCCAGCACGCCCAGCGCGGCGCGCAGGTGCGCCGGCTCGTGCGCGCGCGGCCCGCGCTCGGGCGCGTGTCCGAGCAGCGCCGTGGCCAGGTTCTCACCCTCGGTCGCGAGCCGCCCGGGCAGGCACAGGGCGGCGATCTCGCTCAGCGCGAGGGCGCGCGGCGCGTCGGCGCGCTCCTCGAGCGCCGCGCCCTCGGCGGCCCCGATCCAGGCCTGGAAGGGCGCGCGGCTCGGCACGATCACGGTGCAGCCGGCCAGGAAGCGCACGAGCTCGCGCAGCACGCCGGGCGCCTCGGGCGCGTCCTCGAGCTCCGCGCCGTGCACGCCGAACTCGTGCGCCAGGCGCGCGCCCGCGGCCGAGCTCTCGGCCGCGTCGTCGCGCGCGGCGGGACGGCACGGACGGACGAGGCTCTCCCAGCGTCCGTCCGCCAGGCGCACGGCCTGCACGCGCACGAGCGCGTCGCGCCGCGGGTCGGCGCCGCTCGCCCAAAGGGTGGCGAAGGCCAGGCGCGCGGGCAGATCGGGGAGCGTCCGGACGACGCGCGGCTCGGGCGCCAGCGCCTCGGCCCAGGGCAGCCCGTCGCGCGTGCGGATCATCGGGCCGGAGAGGATACACGCGCTCCAACCCGTTGTTCAGAAAGGAGTTGCCTCAGTGCTTCGCACGCGCGCGAGGGCCGGCCGGCGCTTGACTCGCCGGGCGGCTCCCCTATTCCTATCGCCCTCCGCGGCGCGGGCGGCACCCTTGACCGGGGCTCGCGCCAAAGGTCAGAAAGGAACCGATGGCCAAGAGCAAGGCGACCAAGAAGAAGGAAGCGGCCGAGCCCGAGGCCGAGGCGGCCCCGCGCAAGGAGCTCAAGGTCAAGGGCGCGCGCAAGAAGTCGCTGGTCATCGTCGAGAGCCCCGCCAAGGCCAAGACGATCAACAAGTACCTGGGCAACGACTTCGTGGTGAAGGCCTCGATGGGGCACATCCGCGATCTGCCCAAGGGCAAGTTCGGCATCGACGTCGAGCACGGGTTCAAGCCCGAGTACACGACCATCCGCGGCAAGGGCAAGGTCATTTCGGAGCTGAAGCGTCTGGCCAAGTCGGCCGATGCCGTGTACCTGGCGCCGGATATGGACCGCGAGGGCGAGGCCATCGCCTGGCACCTGGCCGAGTCGCTGGAGGTGCCCCAGGACCGCATCTTCCGCGTGGTCTTCAACGAGATCACGGAGCGCGCCATCAAGGACGCCTTCCGCGAGCCGGGGCGGCTGGACATGGACAAGATCGACGCGCAGCAGGCGCGGCGCGTGCTCGATCGCATCATGGGCTACAAGCTCTCGCCGCTCCTGTGGAGCAAGGTGGCCAAGGGCCTCTCGGCCGGGCGAGTGCAGTCCGTGGCCGTGCGCCTGATCGTCGAGCGCGAGCGCGAGATCAAGGCCTTCCAGAGCGAGGAGTACTGGCGCGTCACCGCGCACTTCGAGCAGGGCGGCCAGAAGTTCTCGGCCGAGCTGCGGCGCCTGGGCGAGACGCGCATCGAGAAGAACCTGAACGGCGACGGAGCGCGCGACCTCGTGGCGCGCATCGGCAGCGGCGCGCTGCGCCTCGTCGAGCTGGAGGACAAGCCCAAGACGCGCCGGCCCACGCCGCCCTTCACGACCAGCCAGCTGCAGCAGAAGGCCTCCACGCTCCTGCGCTTCAGCGCCAAGAAGACCATGATGATCGCCCAGCGCCTGTACGAGGGCGTCGAGGTGCCGGGCGAGGGCTCGGTGGGCTTGATCACGTACATGCGCACGGACTCGACGCGCGTCAGCAACGACGCCCTGGGCCAGGTGCGCACGCTGATCGAGAGCGAGTTCGGACCGGAGTACCTGCCCGAGAAACCCAACGCCTACCTGACGCGCGCCAAGGGTGCGCAGGAAGCGCACGAGGCCATCCGGCCCACGGACGCGGCGCGCACGCCCAAGGCGCTCGAGAGCGTGCTCAAGCCCGACGAGTTCAAGCTGTACGAGCTGATCTGGAACAAGTTCGTCGCCAGCCAGATGACGCCGGCGCGCGCGACCGTGACCACGGCCGTGTTCGTGCACCCCGAGCGTGCCAGCGCCGGCCAGGCCGGCTCCGAGGAAGCGCGCTTCGTCGCCCAGGGCGAGGTCGAGCTGTTCGACGGCCACCTGCGCGTGTTCTCCTCCGACCGCGGCGAGCGCGAGGAGCAGGTGCTGCCCAAGGGCCTGGAGATCGACCGACCCTACAAGCCGCTCAAGCTCGACGCCTCCCAGCACTTCACCCAGCCGCCGCCGCGCTACACGGAGGCCACGCTGGTCAAGGAGCTGGAGAAGAAGGGCATCGGCCGGCCCTCGACCTACGCCGCCATCATCTCGACCATCCAGGAGCGCGGCTACGTCAAGCTCGAGACGCGGCGCTTCTTCGCCACCGAGCTGGGCGACATCGTCACCGAGCGCCTGGTCGAGCACTTCGGCGACCTGATCAACACCGACTTCACGGCGCGCATGGAGAGCGATCTCGACTCGGTCGAGAGCGGTGCCTCGCCCTGGGAGGAAGTGGTCCGGCGCTTCCACGTGCTGTTCATGCGCGACCTGGAGAAGGCCCAGGTCGACATGAAGAGCCTCAAGGAGAACCCCGAGCTCTCCAGCATCGTCTGCGACAAGTGCAACGCGCCCATGGCCGTGCTGTTCAACAAGCGCGGCAAGTTCCTGGGCTGCTCGCGCTACCCCGAGTGCAAGAACACGATGCCGGTGGACGGTCCGCGCGAGAAGAAGGAGGTCATCGCGACCGACCACAAGTGCCCGAAATGCGGCAGCGCGATGGTCATCCGCGACGGCAAGCGCGGCAAGTTCCTGGCCTGCACGGCCTTCCCCAAGTGCAAGAGCACGGCCTCGGTCGACGAGCAGGGCAACATCGTCGAGCCCAAGAAGACCGGCATCGCCTGCGACAAGTGCGGCAGCGAGATGATCGTGCGCGGCTCGCGCCGCGGTCCGTTCCTGGCTTGCTCCGGCTTCCCCAAGTGCCGCAACGCGAAGCCGCTGCCCGACGAGATGCGCGAGAAGCCCAAGGAGACCAGCGAGGTCTGCGACAAGTGCGGCAGCGCGATGGTCATCAAGCGCAGTCGCTGGGGGAAGGAGTTCCTGGCCTGCTCGGCCTACCCCACGTGCAAGAACGCGCGCGACATGGGCAAGGGCGCCGACAAGGACAAGGCGCCCGAGAGCGCGCCCGAGGAGAAGCCCGAGGAAGTCGAGGCTTCGGCCGAGGAAGGCTGAGAGCCCGGAGCGAGAATGCCTCCGGCGTTCTCGCTCGGGCTCGAAGGCTCGTCCTGGCGCGCGATCCTCGCGCGCCCCCTCCTACTCTCCAGAGCGCCGGCCCGGGTCGCCCGGGATGGACGCCCGGCGGATCCCGCACTACCATGCCGCCCCGGCCCGTGCGCGGGCCGGCCCTCGCGGGGCTGCGAGCTCTCCGTCCCCGAGCCAGGTCCCAACGGATAGATCGCCCCGCATGGAAATCTCGGAGATCCAGGTCACCGGGTACGAGCGCGTCGCGCGCTGCCGCGACTCCCGTACCGGCCTGCACGCCCTCATCGCGGTCCACGACACGACCCTCGGCCCGGCCCTGGGCGGCATGCGCATGCTGCCGTACGAGTCCGAGGACGACGCGCTGTTCGACGTCCTGCGCCTGGCCAAGGGCATGACCTACAAGTCGGCCGTGGCCGACACCGGCCTCGGCGGCGGCAAGTCGGTCGTGATCGGCGACCCGAAGAAGCTCAAGAGCCCCGACCTCTTCCAGGCCATGGGTCGCTTCGTCGACCACCTGGGCGGGCGCTACATCACGGCCGAGGACATGAACATCGGCATCCCCGACCTGGAGCAGGTGCGCCAGACCACGCGCTGGGTGGTGGGGCTCTCGCGCGAGTCGGGCAGCTCGGGCAATCCCAGCCCCTACACGGCCTGGGGCTGCGTGCAGGGCATGCGCGCGGTGCTCGAGGAGGTGTGGGGCAAGGACGACTTCAAGGGCAAGCGCATCCTCCTGCAGGGCGTGGGCGCGGTGGGCGGGCGCATGGGCACGCTGCTCAAGGAGCGCGGCGCGCACGTGATCATCTGCGACATCAACACCGAGCGCGTGAAGGAACTGCAGCGCCAGCACGGCTTCGAGGCCGTGCCCGACGAGGGTCACGAGTCGGTGCCGTGCGACGTGTACGCGCCCTGCGCGCGCGGCGCCACGCTCAACGACGAGACCATCCCCAAGCTGCGCTGCAAGGCCGTGGCCGGCTGCGCCAACAACCAGCTGCGCGAGCCGCGTCACGCCGACGAGCTCAAGCGGCGCGGCATCCTGTACGCGCCCGACTACGTGATCAACGCCGGCGGCATCATCAACGTCGGCATGGAGCTGCAGCCCGGCGGCTACGACGAGCAGAAGTCGATGGCCAAGATCGACAAGATCTACGAGCAGCTGCGCACGGTGTTCGAGCTGTCGCGCACGCACGACGTCAACACGCGCGAGGCGGCCGAGCAGCTGGCCGAGATGCGCCTGAAGCGCGGGCGCGACGAGCGCAACAAGCGCCGCTGAGTCCTGGCGCGCGCCCCTCGCGCGCCCTCGCCGATGCTCGCTCGGACCCGAGGACTAGTCCTTGCGCAGGAAGTCGACCAGGTCGGCTTCCAGCTCGCGCAGGCCGTAGTCCATCATCGTCAGGCAGCGGTAGGTGATCTTCTCCAGCGCCTCGGGCGTGTTGGGGTTGAGCGTGCGCGGCGGCGGGTAGGAGAGGAAATAGGACAGGCTCAGGCGCTCGACCTCGCCGCCCTGCTCGCGGCCGGCGTACTGCCAGGGCGCGTCGTCGAAGGGCAGCGTGCCCGTGAGGATCTCGTAGAGCATCACGCCGATGCCCATGACGTCGGCCTTGTTGTTGCGCAGCAGCAGCGGGTTGTAGTGCGGCGTGGTGGAGATCAGCGTCTCCTTGCTCGTTCGCAGGGCCGGATCGATCAGCACGACCGAGCCCGAGGGCTTGACCAGGATGTTCTCGGGCTTGAGGTCGCCGTGGTAGGCGAGCGTGCCGCTCTCGTTCAGGTCCTGCAGCGCGCGCGCGATGGCCAGGAACCAGTTCAGGCGGATGCCCTCGAGCGCGCGGATCTTCTCGCGCAGCGTCTTGCCGCGCACGTAGTCCATGACCACCACCGGGCGGCCCTCGACGTCGATCACGTCGCGCACGTGCACGATGTTGGGGTGGCGCACGTCGCGCAGCAGCTCGGCCTCGCTGCGGATGAGCGAGTCGATCTCGTGCATGTCGAGGAAGTCGATGCGCACGCCGTCGGGGCGGAAGAACACCGCCTCGCCCGGCGTCTCGTCCGGGCTGATCCACTCCTGGCTGCGCTCCTCGGTGATCTCGACGAAGCGCGTCACGTAGCGTCCGCCACCGGCGACGTCGCCGATCTTGAGCGCGACCTTGCGGCCCTGTCCGTCCTCCGCCAGGAAGACGTAGGCGAAGCCACCGCGACCCAGGAACTTCTGGACGCGGTAGGAACCGAGGTACTCGCCGGCCTGGAGCTTGATCATGGGGAATGGCCTCTCGTTGCGACGGCTCCCGGGCGGGAGCGGGTGAGTCTTTCGAGCGATCCCCCTACCGGGATTGAGGCAAACCAACGTCCGGAAGGGGGGCTCCGGCGGGTGCGGGAGAGGCCGTGGGCAGGCTCGTTTCGAGGCTCGGTCCAGGAACCGGACCAGGCCCGTTCTCGCCCTCGTCGAGCTCGCTCAACACGCACGCGCTCGCGAGCCCGAGGATGCGTTCCGCGCCCTGCGCGATCGTGCCCGAGCCGACCCACGAGGGCTCCTCACGGTGCGGCAGGTAGCGGTAGGCGCGGCCGAGGCCGTCGATCAGGCCCAGGTCCTGTTGATAGGGATTGCGCACGATGTAGATCGAGTCGCGCGCGGAGCCGCGCTCCTGGAACAGGACCACGCGCCCGACGAGCTCGCCCTCGTGCTGCACGTCCCACATGCGCGCGCGCGCACCGACGCGCACCTGCGGCGCGGGCGCGCTGGAGAGCTGGTGCGTCTCCGTGGTCACGCAGCCACCGAAGGCGAGCGCGCACGTGGCGAGGAGGGCTCTCATGCGGGCGACGCCTATCGACGCTTTGGCTGCGCGACACAAGGCCCAATCGCCCCGCAGCCGGAGGGCGCGCCGTGCGCTGCGAACCCCCGTTCGGGGAGGGAGCGCGGCACGACGAGCGCCCGTGGTGCGGGCGATCCGTAGAATGCCCGCGACCATGGACGACCACGCCCTCGACTGCCACCGCCGCGCCGGACGTATCGCCAAGGAGTGCCGCGACTGGGCGGCAGCCCACATCCGTCCGGGCGTGCGCGTGCGGCACGTGCTCGAGACGGTGGAGCAGATGATCCGCGAGCGCGGCGCCGAGCCGGGCTTCCCCGCGCAGTCGAGCCGCAATTCGGTGGCCGCGCACTACTGCAGCGCGCCCGACGACGAGCTCGCATATCAGGAGGGCGACTGCGTCAAGGTCGACATCGGCGTGCACGTCGACGGCTACGTGGCCGACACGGCCGCCAGCGTCGACCTCTCGGACGACGGCCGCTGGAAGCGCCTGATCCAGTCGTCGGCCGACGCGCTGGCCGCGGCCATCGCCAGCGTCGGCCCGGGCGTGCGCGTGGGCAAGGTGGGCGCGGCCATCGAGCGCACGATCGTGGCCGCCGGCTTCCAGCCCGTGCGCAACCTGACCGGGCACGGCCTGGGACGCTGGAAGGTGCACACCCCGCCGCAGATCCCGAACTACGGCGAGAACGGGGGCGGCGTGCTGAGCGAGGGCACCGTGTTCGCGATCGAGCCCTTCGCCTGCACGGGCCGCGGCTACATCCGCGAGCGCGGCCGCGCGGAGGTGTTCATGATGGTCCACCCCCCGAAGAAGGCCAAAGGGCTCGACCGCGACGTGCTCAAGGCCATCGAGTCCTGGCGCGGACTGCCCATCGCGCGCCGCTATTTCCGGCATCTGGACCCGGTCCTGGTCGAAGACACCCTGGGGAAGCTCGCCAAGCAGGGCTCGCTCATGCGCTACCCCCCGCTGGTCGAAGAAGATGGGGTGATGGTGGCGCAGACCGAGCACTCGCTCTACCTCGGGCCCGAAGGGGTCGAGATCCTGACGGCGTGAAGGTCGCGCTGGTCACCACGCCGCCCTCGGTGCGCTCGGGTATCGGGGACTACACGCGCCACCTGCTGCCGTACCTGCGCGAGCACTGCGAGGTCGAGGTCTTCGTCGCCCACGGCCACGACGAGCCGGCCTGGCAAGGCGAGCGCGCGCGTCTGGTCGAGGAGCTCCATCCGCGCGACTACGACCAGATCCTCTACCAGCTCGGCAACGAGCAGGCGCACGCCTTCATGCCGCGCATGATCCGCGCGCTGGGCGGCACCGTGGCGCAGCACGACTGGGTGCTGTTCGACATGGCCGTGGCCGCCTACCCCGCCCTCGCGCGCGGCGGAGCCAAGGGCCACGCCGTCGCGCTCCGCGAAGGTGGCCTGCAGCAGACGCACGTGTACCTCCGCAACTGGCTCGACCGTCGGCGCCAGCGCCGGCGGCCGGAGTCGCCCGTGCCCACGCACGACCTGGCGGGCGAGCTCCTGTACGGCTGGCACGCGGCCCAGCCCGACGGGCGCTGGACGACCGACCACGCCGCCCTGCGCCTGCCGGCCGAGGGCGTGCGCCGCCTGCGCCTCGAGTTCCACCTCGATCACGGGCGCCGGCTGCGCGTGCGCCGGGGTACCGCGCTCGTGGCCGAGGTCGACGCGGATCCGCTCGAGCTCGAGCTCGAGGGCGATCGGCCCGAGCTCGTGCTCGAGACGAGCGGGATCCGCGTGACGGCCGAGCAGCGCCGTCACGGTGACGGGCGCCGCCTGGGCACGTTCGTGCGCCGCGTGACCTACACGACGGCGACGGGCGAGCACGAGCTCGACCTCGCCCAGCCGTGCGCCGTCCAACCGGCGCTGGTGTCGCTCTCACGCGATCGCTTCGCGCTGCCGCTCAACCGCTCGGTCGTGCGCCTGGCCGACGCCTTCATCGTGCACAGCCGCTACGTGGCCGAGCACATCCGGCGCGAGCGCAACGCGCCCACGCCGCTCGGCATCCTGCACCACGGCGCCGAGGAGCGCTGGCGCGCGGGCGACCGACGCACCGCGCGGCGTGCGCTCGGCTTGCCGCCCCAGTGGGACGATTCGTTCCTGATCGTCAGCTTCGGCGGCGTGCAGGCGCACAAGCGCATCGACAAGCTGCTGCACGGCCTGGCGCGGGCGCGCCGCGAGCGGCGCGACATCCGCCTGATCCTGGCCGGAACGCTGCACGGCGACTTCGACCCGCAGGCGCTGGCGCGCGCGCTCGACCTCGGCGACGCGGTGCGCTTCACCGGCTTCCTGCCCGAGGAGCGTGCCTGGGACTGGCTGCACGCCGGCGACTGCGCCGTCAACCTGCGCGGCCCGACCACGGGCGGCACCTCGGGCGGCATCTTCCAGGCCTTCTCGATGGGGCGTTCGGTCATCGCCAGCGACGCGGCCGAGCAGCTCGAGCTGCCTCCCGACTGCGTCGTGCGCGTGCCGCTGGGGGAGGGTGAGGTCGAGACGCTCGGGCGCGAGCTCGTGGCCCTGCGCGACGACCGCGGCCGGCGCGAGCGGCTGGAGACGGCCGTGCGCGAGTTCGTGCGCACGGGCTGCCACTGGAAGGTCGTGGCGCGCCAGTACGCGGACTACATGCGCGCCTTCCCGCGCGCGCGCGTGGCGCGGCGCAAGCTGATCGCGCTGCGCGTGGGGCTGCAGCGCTCGGCGCTCTAGTCCGAGGCCGGGCTACCCGCCCAGCCGGCGCTGGAAGTCGCGCAGCTTGAGCAGCGCGTCCAGGGGCGCCAGGCGCTCGAGGTCGAGGGCCTGCAGCTCCTGCTCGATCGGGCTCTTCGGCGCGAACAGCGCCAGCTGCACCGGGCCGCTCGGCCGCGCCGGCGCGGCCGCCGCGCCCGCGAGGATGCGCTGCGCCAGGCCCTCCTCGTCCTGCTCCAGGTCGGCGAGGATCGCGCGCGCGCGCTCGAGCACGGCGCGCGGCACGCCGGCCAGGCGCGCCACGTGGATGCCGTAGGAGCGGTCCGTGCCGCCGGCCACGATCTTGTGCAGGAACACGATCTCGTCGCCCCACTCGCGCACGGCCACGTTCTTGTTCACCGTGCCCGCGAAGCGCGTCGAGAGGTCGGTCAGCTGGTGGTAGTGGGTCGCGAACAGCGTGCGGCACCCGACGCGCTCGTGCAGGTGCTCGGCGATGGCCCAGGCCAGGGCCAGGCCGTCGAAGGTCGACGTGCCGCGCCCGACCTCGTCCAGGATGACGAGCGAGCGTCGGCTGGCGTTGTTGAGGATGCTGGCGATCTCGACCATCTCGACCATGAAGGTCGATTCGCCGCGGCTGATGTCGTCGCCCGCGCCGACGCGCGTGAAGATGCGGTCGACCACGCCGATGCGCGCCTCGCTGGCCGGCACGAACGAGCCGATCTGGGCCAGGAGCGTGATCAGCGCGACCTGGCGGATGTAGGTCGACTTGCCGGCCATGTTGGGGCCGGTCAGGATCGTCAGGCGGCGTGCGTCGAGGTCGAGCTCGGCGTCGTTGGGCACGAAGTTCTCGCAGGCCGGCGAGCGCTCGATCACGGGGTGGCGCCCGTCGACGATGCGGATCTCGTCGCCCTCGTCGACCACGGGCGCGACGTAGCGCTGGGCCGCGGCCACGTGCCCCAGGGCGGCCAGCGCGTCGAGCTCGGCCACCGCGCGCGCCGCCGTGAGCACGCGCGGGATCTCGGCCGCCACGGCCGTGCGCAGCTCCTGGAAGATCTCGTACTCGCGCTCGACCGAGAGCGCCTCGGCGTTCAGGACCTTGTCCTCGAACTCCTTGAGCTCGGGCGTGACGTAGCGCTCGGCGGCCTTGACCGTCTGCTTGCGGATGTAGTGGGCCGGCACGCGCTCGACCTGGCCGCGCGGCACCTCGATGTAGTAGCCGAACACCGAGTTGAAGCCGATCTTGAGGCCGGGTAGCCCGCTGCGCGCGCTCTCCTCGGCCTGGAAGCGCGCCATCCACGAGCGCGCGTCGCCGGCGATCTGCAGGAGCTCGTCGAGCTCGGACGCGAAGCCGCGCCGCACCAGACCGCCCTCCTTGAGCGTCAGCGGCGGCTCGTCCACCAGCGTGGCGCGGATGCGTCCGCTCACGTCGCGCAGCGGATCGAGCGCCTCGGCCAGACGCGCCAGCGCCTCGGAGTGCGCGCCCGCCAGCTTCTCGCGCAGCACGGGCAGGCGCTCGAGCGAGCCGGCCAGGGCCACCAGATCGCGGCCGTTGGCGCGGCCGGTCGAGATGCGTCCGGCCAGGCGCTCGACGTCGTGCACGTCGTCGAGCTCCTCGCGCAGCTCCTCGCGCAGGAAGGGCGCGCCCACGAGCTCGGCCACGCCGCCCTGGCGCCGGCGGATCTCGGCCACGTCGCGCAGCGGGTGCAGGATCCAGTCGCGCACGAGGCGCGAGCCCATGGGCGTGAGCGCGCCGTCGAGCACGTCCAGGAGGCTGCCCGCCCGGCGCTGCTCGCGCTGCGTCTCGACCAGCTCGAGGCAGGCGCGCGTGGCGCGGTCGAGCAAGAGGAACGCGTCCGGCGCCACGGGCTCGAGACGCAGGATGTGCTCGCAGGCGGCGCGCTGCGTCTCGGCCACGTACTCGAGCAGCGCACCGGCCGCGGGCACGAGAAGGGATTCGTCCTCGACGCCGAAGCCCTCCAGGCCCTTGACGCGGAAGTGGCGCGTGAGTGCGCGCCGCGCGGTCTCGGGATCGAAGCGCCAGGCCTCGCGCTCGGTCAGGGCGATGCCCAGGCGTGCGTCGATCTCGGCCTTCCAGTCGGCGTGCGCCTGCCACAGCTCGGGTGCAGCCAGGAGCTCGGACGGCCCCATGCGCGCCAGCTCGTCGAGCACGCGCGCCTCGTCGAGCTCCATGCCCTGCAGGCGCCCGGTCGAGAGGTCCACCCAGGCCAGGCCCGCGCGCCCGCGCGCGACGAACAGGCTGGCGAGATAGTTGTTCGCGCGCGCGTCGAGCGCGTTCTCCTCGGTCAGCGTGCCCGGCGTCGCGATGCGCACGATGCCGCGCTCGACGATGCCCTTGGCCTGGCGCGGATCCTCGAGCTGCTCGCAGATCGCGACCTTGTGGCCCTTCTTGACCAGGCGCACGAGGTAGCCCTCGACCGAGCGCACCGGCACGCCCGCCATGGGTATGGGCGCGGCCGAGCCCTTGGAGCGCGAGGTGAGCGTCAGGCCGAGCTCGCGCGAGGCCATCACCGCGTCCTCGTGGAACAGCTCGTAGAAGTCGCCCATGCGGAAGAAGAGCAGCGCGCCGGGCGCTTCCTTCTTCGCCTGGCGGAACTGCTCCATCATGGGCGTGTCGTCCGCGGCTCCCCCGGCCGGACGGGCGGGCGAGCGGGCGACGACGCGCGAGGAACGCGGGACCATCGGCGCAGTGTAGCGGCCCGGCCTGGCGCACGAGTTGCGTGCTGCGTGCGCTCCGGTGGCGCTGGCCGCCTCGCGCGCCGTAGGATCCGAAAACCGTGCAACCCTGCGTGCCGCCGCTCCGACGCCTGCTCCTGTCCAGCGCCCTGCTGGGCGCGGGCTGTGCGAGCTACCACGAGCGCACGGCGGACGCCCTGCGTGACTTCCAGGGTGGACACTTCGACCAGGCGCTGGGCTTCTACGCCGACGCCGAGGAGACCGGCTCGGAGTTCCTTTCCGGGGCCGAGGGCGGCACGGTGGCCCTGACGGCCGGGCGCTGGGAGGAGGCGCGCGCGCTGTTCCAGCGCGCGGCCGATGCCGCCCGGGACATCGAGGGTCGCGCCCTGGCCGGTCCGGAGCGGCTGGGGGAGGCGCTCGCCTCCTGGGCGCTGAACGACACGGCGCGCACCTACGAGGGCGAGGGCTTCGAGCGCGTGTACGTGCACTGCGGCCTGGCCATGTGCTATCTCGCCGCGGGCAAGCTGGACGACGTGTACGTCGAGGCGCGCCTCGCCAACCAGCTGCTCGAGTCGGAGGAGGAGCTGTACGAGACCCAGTACGCGGCCGGTGGCTGGGGGCACCTGCTCTCGGCCGTGACCTACGAGCTGATTGGCGACAAGGACGACGCCTACATCGACTACCAGCGCATGGTGGAGAAGGACGTTGGCACGGCCCTCGCTGGCCGAGCGCTCGTGCGGCTGGCCAAGGAACTCGGACGCCAGGACGAGCTCGCCACCTGGGAAGAGCGCTTCGGGCCGGAGACCGATCGTCCGGCGGGAGCCGCGTCGGTGGTCGTGCTGGGCGCCGTGGGACTGGGCCCGTACAAGGTGGAGAGCAGCCTGACCCTGCCCCTGCCCGATGGGTTCTTCAAGATGGCCGTTCCGGGCTACCAGGAACGCCCGCAGCCGGTGACGGCGCTGCAGCTCCTGGCCGACGCGAGCGGCGCCGGCGTGCAGACGGACGTGGTCGAGAGCGTCTCCAAGGTCGCGTACGAGAACCTGCAGGACCGCCTGGCCTGGATCGCCGCCAAGTCCATCGCGCGCGGGGTCCTGAAGCGCGAGCTCACCAAGAAGCTCGACGAGGAATACGACGAGGCCGGTCGCATCGTGGGCGACCTGTTCACGTTCCTGTCCGAGCGCGCCGACCTGCGCGCCTGGCTCACCCTGCCCGACAGCTACCAGGCCGCGCGCCTGTTCGTGCCTCCGGGCACGCACGCGTTTACCCTGGAGGCCGTCGGGGGCGAGTCCGTCGCGCTCGGGGCGTACCAGCTGGAGCCCGGCGAGACGATGCTCGTCTTCGCGCGCTCGCTGGGCCCCACCCTCTACGCACACGTGATCGGCGGCCGGCCGGTCGAGACCGGCGCCCCGGGCGCCGCGCCCACTTCCGCGACAGCGGAGGCAAGAACACCATGAATCCCATGCAAGCGTCGTCGCCGTGCTCCGTCCGCCGCAGCCTGCTCGGCCTGTGCGGCCTCCTCCTGTCGGCCTGCCTCATGCCACCGCGGGGCACGGCCACGAACACCTACGTGGGCAACGAAGCCGGCCGGCAGGAGCACATCGGCGATCCCGATCTCGCGCGCAAGTTCGTGATGCTGGGCGTCAAGACCGAGCGGCGCGACCAGTTCTTGCGCGTGCAGTTCGACCTCAAGAACACGACCGCGTCCGACCTGGCGATCGAGTGGGCCATCGACTGGAAGGACGCCAGCGGGTTCAACGTGCCCACCAACAGCCACTGGAACCCGACCATCGTCACGGGCATGGGCTTCGAGCCCATCCAGGCCGTCGCGCCGACGCCGGAGGCCAACACCTTCTCGCTCCAGATCCGCCGGCCCACCCCGGTAAAGTGAGCCGCATCACCCCTCGAGGAACCTCCATGCAACGACTGCTCGTTCCGTCGCTCGCGCTGTGCCTGACCGTCGCCTGCAGCTCCGTGCGCTACGACGACCCGGGGCGCGTCGAGACCCTGAACATCGACTACGGCTCGACCGACCTGCAGACGCTCGCGGCCGGGATGGTCGATTCCATGATCGCCTCGCCCAACCTCAACTACCTGGAGAACCCGGGCAAGGGCGACGACAAGCGCATCATCATGTACGTCGGCAGCGTCGAGAACCGCACCAGCGAGCACATCGACACCCAGGGCATCACCGACAAGATCCAGACGGCCCTGCTCAAGTCCGGGAAGTTCCGCTTCGTGGCCGAGAAGGCCGGCCAGGCCGAGATCGAGGAGCAGGTGCGCTTCCAGCAGGAGACCGGCCGGGTGCGCGAGGACATGATGCGCGCCTTCGGGAAGCAGCTGGGGGCGGACATGATCATGTACGGCACCCTGCGCTCCATCGAGAAGAAGAAGGGCAGCTCCATCGAGAGCGCGGGCGCCCGCAAGGAGGACGTCTACTACCAGTTCGTGCTCAAGGCCGTGAACATCGACACGGCCGAGGTGATCTGGCAGGACGAGAAGGAGCTCCGCAAGACCGAGCGCACGGGCTTCTTCGGGCGCACCTGACCCCCGGGCCGCCGGCCCGTCGATCCCCTCAAAAAAAGATCGAAACAGCCCGTTCGCCCCGCCGGCCCCCGCGGCTGCCGGGCGCGCAGACGGACAGGTCTGACAGGGACTCAGGGACCAGCAGCGCGAACCCGCTCTCGGGGTTCGCGCTGCTGTTTCCAGGGCCCTCGAACCCCTGGCCAGCCCCCGGCCACGCCCGTAGAGTCCCCCCCCGTGCGCCTGTTCGTCGTCACCGGGGGGGCAGGGTTCATCGGCTCCCACCTCGTGGCCGCCCTGGTCGAGCGCGGGGACCGGGTACGGGTGCTGGACGACTTCTCCTCCGGGCGGCCCGAGAACCTGGCCGCCCTGACGGTCGGGCCCCCCGGCAGCGGGGCGCCGGTCGAGCTCGTGCGCGGCAGCGTCACCCAGGCGCCCGTCGTGCGCGCGGCCTGTCGCGGGGCGGCGGGGGTGTTCCACGAGGCCGCCCAGGTGTCCGTCCCGGCCTCGGTGCGCGACCCGGAGACGAGCTACGCGATCAACGTCATGGGCACCCTGCAGGTGCTCGAGGCCTGTCGGGCCGAGGGCGTCCCGCGCGTCGTCTTCGCCGCCTCGTCCGCCGCCTACGGCGACGATCCGACCCTGCCCAAGGGCGAGGGCCTGCCGTCGCGCCCGCTCTCGCCCTACGCCTCGGGCAAGCTCGCGGGCGAGGCCCTGCTCAGCGTGTGGGGACGCGTATGGGGCCTGCGCACGGTGGCGCTGCGCTACTTCAACGTGTACGGCCCGGGCCAGTCGGACGACAGCCCGTACTCGGGCGTGATCGCGCTGTTCGCGCGCGCCGTGCTGGCGCGCCAGGCGGCGACGATCTTCGGCGACGGCGAGCAGACGCGCGACTTCGTGTTCGTCGCGGACGTCGTGCGCGCCAACCTGCTGGCCATGGAGAGCGACCTCGAGCCCGGCGCGATCCTGAACATCGGCACGGGCCGGCGCGTGTCGATCAACGAGCTCTACCGGCGCATGGCGGAGCTGGCCGGCTCCACCGTCGAGGCGCGCCGGCAACCCGCGCGCGCGGGGGACGTCCCGCACAGCGTGGCCTCGGTCGAGCGCGCACGCGCGCTGCTGGGCTTCGAGGCGCGCACCGAGCTCGGCCCGGGTCTGGAGCGCACGCTCGCGTGGTATCGCGAGAGCGCGCGCTGAGGGAGTCAGTTCGCGCGGCGCAGGCCGACGGGCTCGCGGATCTCGCGTTCCTCGAAGGCGGCGGCCACGTCGCGCGGCAGGCACTGCACGTGATCGCAGTAGGGCTCGGGGCAGGTGAGGGCGATCACGCGGCGGCGCGTGCCCTCGACGGCGTGCACCGGAACCAGGAGGTGGTCGCAGCGCGGGCAGACGTAATGCAGCTGGGGTCTCATGTTGTTTTCCTCCTCTTTCGGCCATCCGCGTCAAGAACTCATTGGGCGGGTGGCAAGAGTCCCCAGGTTCGAGGGTGCGGGTCGATGACCCGGGCCCGATTCGGGCACCGCCGGGCGCGCCTGCAGCCCGCTACGCGTCCGGCCGATGCTCTCTCCGAGCGCCCCTAGGCATTGGCCGTCCCCGCGGTAGCCTATCGCGCTCGCCGCCCGCCCCCGGGCGTCCGCCACCGAACCGCGCCAGGACCATGAACCCGACCACGAAGACCACCCCTCAAGCCGACGTCAAGACGGAGCTGGAGAAGCTCCTCGGCCTGAAGACGGTCAGCTACAAGGCCAACCTCCCCAAGGAAGAGCTGTTCCGGGAGGCGATCCAGAACGACCGCGGCCGAGTCCGGAAGGGCGGCCCGAGCGATGCCCAGAAGGCCTTCCCGACCAAGCTCGGGCTCCAGGGGCCGCTCGTGTACTACACCGACCCCGACTGCACGGGTCGGCGCGTGAAGGACACGTACGCCGTGCGCTGGCCCGAGGTGGCCGACGTCATCTGGTGGAAGGACGACGTCCAGCCCTACGACCCGGAGAAGTACCAAGGGCTCCTCGTGCGCGTGGTCGAGCACCTCAACGCCAAGAAGGCGGTGCTGTACGTCAAGGACGTCTTCGTGGGCGCCGACCCCGGCTTCGCCCTGCCGTACCGCTTCGTGGGCGAGTACGCCACGCACGCGATGTTCGCCCACAACATGTTCCCCAAGGACCTGCAGGGCGTGAAGGACGTGGGCGCGCGGCGCTGGACCATGCTCAATGCGCCGTCCTTCGTGTGCGAGCCGGCGCGCGACGGCTGCCGCTCCGAGGCCGCCATCGTCATCGATGTCAGGAACCGCATCTGCCTGGTGGCCGGGCGCGCCGACTACTGCGGCGTGGTGAAGAAGACCATCTTCACCGTGGGCAACTACCTGTTGCCGCTCGAGGGACGCCTGTCCATGCACTGCTCGGCCAACGTGGGCATGAAGGGCGACGGCGCCATCCTGTTCGGGCTGTCGGGCACGGGCAAGACCACGCTCTCGGCCGATCCCGAGCGGCGCCTGATCGGCGACGACGAGACCATCTGGAGCGACAGCGGCCTGTGCAACCTCGAGGACGGCTGTTACGCCAAGCTGATCGACCTCGACAAGCGCGCCGAGCCCGTCATCGCGGCCGCGCTCTCCAAGCCGGGCACGATCATCGAGAACGTGCCGCCGCTCGCCGGCAAGAAGATGGAGGAGTGCGACCCACAGGAGCTCGACCTCACCGACAAGTCGATCACCGAGAACACGCGCTTCAGCTACCCGCTCAGCGCCAACCCGAACGTGATGCCGGGCGCGCGCGGGCCGCATCCCGAGACGATCGTGCTGCTGACGGCCGATGCCTTCGGGGTGCTGCCGCCCATCTCCGTGCTGGACGCCGAGCAGGTCATGTACCACTTCGTCTCGGGCTTCACGGCCAAGCTGGCCGGCACCGAGGTCGGGGTGACCGAGCCCAAGGCGGCCTTCTCGGCCTGCTTCGGCGCGCCCTTCATGGCCCAGAAACCCCCGGTCTACGCCAAGCTCCTGGCCGAGAAGATGAAGGCACACCGCACGCGCTGCGTGCTGCTGAACACGGGCTGGTCGGGCGGCCCCTACGGCGTGGGCAAGCGCATCTCGATCGCGCACACGCGCGCGCTCCTGAACGCGGCCCTGCAGGGCCAGCTCGAGCAGGTCGCGCACGTCGTGCACCCCGTCTTCAACCTCAAGGTCCCCAGGAGCTGTCCGGGGGTCCCGGCCGAGATCCTCGACCCGCGCAACACCTGGAAGGACAAGGCGGCCTACGACGCGCAGGCCACCAAGCTGCGCGACATGTTCCGCAAGAACTTCGAGGACAAGGGTTTCGCCAAGCTCGGCATCCGGCCGGTGATGTAGTCCGCATGAGCAACGCCAACGAGCACTACAAGCGCGGCCTGGGCCTGTACGGCAAGCGCGCCTACGACGAAGCCATCGCCGCCTACCGGGCCGCGCTGGCCGAGCGCCCCGAGTGGAGCGACTGCCTGCAGGCCATGGGCATGGCGCAGATGCACGCCGGGCACCTCGAGGAGGCCTACGCCAACCTGCTGCGCGTGACCCAGCTCGCGCCCGAGGACCCGCTGGCGTTCACGAGCCTGTCCATGTGCCTGCAGCGCATGAACAAGATCCCCGAGGCCGAGACGGCCCAGTCGCAGGCGCGGCTCCTCTCCTGGAAGCAGGAGCTCAGGACCAATCCCAACGCGCCGCCGCCCTCGACCGGCATGCCGGTGCAGAAGGGCTAGCAGTCTGTTGAAGAGGGCCCCTACTCCGGCTTCGCGAGCTTCGACGAGGCGTCGTCACGCTCGTCGAGCCGTGCTCAGCGGCCAGGAAGGCCGCTTCCGCCGTCTCTCCGTCGCGGTCCAAGCCTCGTCGAAGCTCGCTTCGCCTCGCGACGGGGCTCTTTCAACGGCCTGCTAGACGGGCTCGTTCTCTTCCTCGGGCAACCCGAGGATGCGGCGCCCGTTGGCGCTGATGCGCTGGGGCGTCCATGTCGGTTCCCACACGACCTGCACGTCGCAGCTCTCGATGCCCTCGATGGTGGTCACGCGGCGCTTGACGACCTCGGGAATGGTGCGCGCCTCGGGACAGCCCTGCGAGGTCAGGGTCATGCGGATGTTGCAGGCGCTGTGGTCCAGCATCACGTCGTAGATCAACCCCAGGTCCACGATGTTGACGGGGATCTCGGGGTCGAAGACCTGCCGGAGCTCGGTGTAGACGTCGTCGACGGTCGGCATGCCGCCATTCTAGCAGGAGCAAGGGCCGGCGCGCCGACCCGTACAATCGCGGCGTGATCCGCTACGAGGGCACCCTCTACCGCCCACCGTCCGAGGCCGACAGCCTGATCCTGCAGGCCACGATCGGGTGCAGCTACAACGAATGCACCTTCTGCGGGATGTACCGCGAGAAGCGCTTCCGGGTGCGGCCGCTGGAGGAGCTCCGCGCCGAGATCGCCTGGGCGCGCGAGCACCTGGGGACGGTGCGCAAGGTGTTCCTGGCCGACGGCGACGCGCTGATCGCGAAGGCCGCGTTCCTCACGGCGCTCCTGGAGGAGCTGCGCCGCTCGTTCCCGGAGCTGCGGCGCGTCTCGTGCTACGCGTCGCCGCAGTCCCTGCAGGTACGCTCGACCGAGGAGATGCGCGCCCTGCGCGAGCACGGCCTGACGCTCTACTACCTCGGTATCGAGAGCGGCCACGACCAGGTCCTCGCGCGCCTGGTCAAGGGCGTCGACGCGGCCGAGATGGTGCGCGTGGCGGACAAGGCGGGCGCCGCGGGCGTGGCACTCTCGACCATGATCCTCCTGGGCGCAGGCGGGGCCGAGCTGTCGCTCGAGCACGCGCGCGCCTCGGCGCGCGTGGTCAACGCCATCCAGCCGCGCTTCGTCAGCACGCTGGCCATGACACCCGTGCCGGGCACGCCGCTGTTCGAGGAGGAGCGCCGCGGCCAGTACCGCGCCCTCGACGATCGCGCGCTGACGCTCGAGCTGCGCGAGTTCGTAGCCGGGCTCGAGCTCACGGGCTCGATCTTCCGCTCCAACCACGCCAGCAACGCCCTGCCCCTGGCGGGCACGCTGCCGCGCGACAAGGCGCGCCTCGTGGCCGAGCTCGACCGCGTCCTGGCGCGCGGGGACGACGCCGCCTTCGTGCCCGGCTGGCTGCGCGCGCTCTAGCAGTCCGTTGAAAAAGGTCCCTACTCCGGCTGCGCGAGCTTCGACGAGGCGTCGTCACGCTCGTCGAGCCGTGCTCAGCGGCCAGGAAGGCCGCTTCCGCCGTCTCTCCGTCGCGTTCCTAGCCTCGTCGAAGCTCGCTTTGCCTCGCGACGGGACTCTTTCAACGGCCTGCTAGTCCTTCTTCTTCTTGTTCAGCAGGCCGTCGAGGGCCTTGCTTCCGGCTTCCTGGAGCACCTTCCCGGCCTCGCCCCCGACCTTCTGCGCGGCCTCGTCGAGCTTCTCGTGCGCGAGCTCGCGCGCGCCGGCCTCGAGTTCCTGCATGCGCCCGCGCAGGTCGTTCATGAGCTCCTCCGGCAGCACCCCGGCCCCGTTCTGGATCGCGGCCTGCAGGATCGTGCGCACGACCAGGGCGCACAGCTGGGGCAGGGTCATGTCCGTGCCCAGCTCGGTCACCACCACCTCGGGGATGGAGAGCGTCGCGCGCGTGGCCTCGCCGCCCAGGGGCAGCAGCGCGATCGTGGCGTGCACGTCGCGGATGACGAGCTTCTGGAGCACGAAGACCTGGGAGCTGCCGCCCTCCTCCGCTGCGACCTCGGGCGCGGACGGCCCGGCCGGCTGGAGGCGCTCCAGGTGGTCCAGGATGGCGGCGTAGTTCGTGCCCTTGGCGTTGCGCTCGAGGTCGATGGCGATGCCGTCGAGCTCGAGCAGCGGCACCACCACGCGCGGTTGGCGCAGGGCCGACAGCGGGAAATCCAGGCGCGTGGCGCGCAGGGTGAAGAAGTCGGGCTGGCTGAAGCCAGGAGGGTTCGCGACGCGCAGGCGCTCGAGCTCGAATTTTCCCGAGAAGAGCCCGATGCTGGCCGAGCCGAGCTCGGTGGGCACGCCCAGCGCGTACGTGCCCCCGCGCTCGACGGCGGTCTTGACCAGGGAGTCCACGAAGAACAGCCCGGCGATCCCGGCCACGACGAGCAGCGCGAGCAGGAGCACGAGGATGCGCACGGCGATCTTCATGGGCCCATTGCAACCGAAGGGCGGGGCGCGAAGGAAGGCCCGACGCTACAGGGGCATGGCCGGCACGTCGCTCGAGGGGGCCAGCCCCATCCAGCCGTGCTCGAGCGCGGCGTAGAGCGCGCGGAAGTCGGTCGTGTGGGGCACGTCGCCGTCGACGAGCCCCTCGAGGTCGGGCGCCGTCCCGAGCAGGCCGCCCGGCCCGGGGCCGCCCAGCAGGAACACGGGCGCGGCCGCGCCGTGGTCCGTACCGCGCGAGGCGTTCTCGGCTGCGCGCCGGCCGAACTCGCTGAACACCAGCGTGGCCACGCGCTCGGCCGTGCCGTCGTGCTCGAGGTCGCGCTCGAACGCGGTCAAGCTGCGCGACAGTTCGTCCAGCAGCGCCGCGTGGAACGCGGCCTGCCGCGCGTGCGTGTCGAAGCCGCCCAGGGTCACGAGGAACAGGCGCGCGTCGAAGCCGCCGCGGACGAGCTGCGCCACCAGGCGCAGCTTGTGCGCCAGGGCGACGTCCGGGTAGTCGACCGCCGGTCGGCTGGTGGCCGCGCGCTCCATGCGCTCGGCCGCACGGTAGGCGGAGGCCGCGGCCGTGCGCAGGAACGCGAGCTCGCCGCTCGCCGCGCGCGTCCCGAGCCGCGTAGCGCGCGCCTCGTCCAGGCCCGCGAGCTCGCGCAGCCGCAGGCCGTGCTCGTCGCGCACGCTCGGGGCGAAGTAGCTCTCGCCCATCAGGGCCAGCGGCAGGTCCTCGTCACCCACGTGCAGGCCGGGCATGGCCCCGGGCTGGACGCGCACGATCTGGTCGGCCAGGCGTCCGAGCCAGCCCACGCCGGCGGGCGGGTGCAGCGGATCGGCCGTGTGCCAGATCTCCATCGAGCGGAAGTGCGAGCGGCTGGGCTCCGGGTAGCCGACGCCCTGGATCACCGTGAGTCGGCCCTCGGCGAAGAGCTCGCCCAGTCCGGAGAGCGACGGGTGCAGCCCGTGGTCGCCGTCGAGCGCGTGCAGCCCCGCGCGCGGCAGCGCCAGCGTCGGCCGGCTGCGGGCGTAGGCGTCCTGGCGGTGGGGCACGACCGTGTTCAGGCCGTCGTTGCCGCCTCCGAGCTGCACGACGACGAGCACGCGCTCGCCTTGAGCGTGGGGCGCGCGGGGCGCGCGCGACCACCTCCACGCGGGCAGCAGGGCTCCCACGCGCAGGCCGTCGATCAGGAAGTCGCGGCGGGTGACGCTCATGGCCTTCCTCAGAACAGGTGGTACTCGGGCGCCGTCAGGACGAGCGCGGTGCACAGCGCCCGGGCGCGTCCGGGCTCGTGCGCCGTGCGGGCGAGGTCGGCGAGCTCGCGCGCGAGCTCGCCGTCGGCTGCGCCCTCGGGCAGCAGCGCCGCCAGCACGCGCAGAGGCAGGACGTCGGCCGCCGCGTCGTCTCCCAGCGCGCGCGTCAGGTCGACGCGCAGGCCCTCGGCGTCCTCGGGCTGGACCAGCTCGAGCAGCGCGTTGTGACGCGCGATCCAGCTGCCCGAGTTGATCCACGCCCGCCCACCGTCCCAGCCCGCGACCGAGGGCGGACGGAAGAGCGCCTGCCCCATGGCGGCGGCCATGCGCGCAGCGCGGCGCGGGGCGAGCTCGGCGTCCAGGGCGCGCGCGCTCGCGGCCACGAGCTCCACCGGGCCGGCGATGCGCGAGCGCCGCGCGCGCGGCGAGAAGAAGAGCTCGGAGGCGAGCAGGACCTCGAGCGCGTGCGCGACGTTCCAGTCGCCCTCGCGGAGCACGCTCGCCAGGGCCTCCACCCAGGCCTCGTCCGGTTCGGGCGCGACGAAGGCCACCAGCAACACGCGCGCGACGTGCCGGCTGCAGGCCGGCTGGGCCAGCACGAGCTCGAGCGCCTGCTCCGCGCTCCACGGGCCGCGCCGGCCGAACAGGATCTTCTCGCCCTCGTCGTGCTGCTCCGGGCGGAAGAGCGCGCTGCGGCCCTCCGTGCCCCAGCCCGAGAGCGCGCGCGCCGCCTCGCGCACGTCGTCCTCGTCGTAGTGGCCGATGCCCAGCGCGAAGAGCTCCATCATCTCGCGCGCGAAGTTCTCGTTGGGATGCCCGCGCCGGTTCGAGTTCCCGTCCAGCCACACGAGCATGGCCGGATCGCGCGCCACGGCGAGGAGCAGCCGGCGGAAGTCGCCCAGGCCGTGCTCGCGCAGGAGCTCGTTCTGGCCGTGCATGAGGCGCACGTCCTGCACCTTGTCGTTCGAGGTGGCGAAGTGGTCGTGCCACACGAGCGTCATGCGCTCGCGCAGGGCGGCGCCGCCCGAGAGGATCAGCGCCATCCACCAGGCCTGCAAGAGCTCGAGGCTCCCGGTCGCGAGCACCGAGCGCGCGGACGCGCGCAGCTCGGCGTCCTGGCGCGCCGTGAACAGGTCCTCGAGCGTTCCCGCCAGGCCGCGCTCGCAGGCGCGCTCGAGCTCCCCGGGCCGCGCCCCGAAGCCGGCCCGGCGCAGGAGATGCGCCGCGGCCGCGCGGTCCCACTGGCCGGCGGCCGGCCGCCAGGGTGCCAGCACGTCCTCCGTCATCGCGCGCTCGCCCCCGCGCGCAGCTCGAGCCGTGCGCGCACGACGGGCGCGTCCGGCCGGCGCACGTCGACCGTCAGCTCGGCGCGCTCGACGCCGGAGAGCAGCAGGCCGAGGCCGCGGATCTCGCCCTCGGCGGCGGCGCGCGTCGCGCCTTCCTCGAGCATCTTCTGCACGATCATGGCCTCGGCGTTGCGCTCGACCGCCGCCGCCAGCGCGCGGCCGTCGAGCACGAGCGACTCGACCTCCGGCGCGGGCACGAGCGCGGGGCGCTGGCCGAGCTCGCGCACGAGCTCGTGCACGAGCGAGGCGTGCGTGCCGAGCACGAGCTGGCGTCCGACGACGGCCAGGGCGGGCTCGAGGTTGTAGCGCACGTCCACGCCGTCGGACGGCCCGGGCGCCGGGTAGCGCGCGACGCTGAGCTCGACCTCGCCCTCGCGCTCGAGGCCCAGGCGCAAGCCCGCCTGGCCCTTCTGCGCCTGGTCGACGTTGACGATCGAGACCACGGTCTGGAAGGCCGCCGTCCAGTCCTCGCCGTCGCGCTCGTCGGCCAGCACGGCCACGAGCGCCAGGGCCGGCAGCGCGATCTCGGGCACGCGTCCGGGCGCGTGCACCGGCTCGCGCGCGACCAGGCGCAGCCAGGGCGAGAGGCGCGGCAGCACCTCCTCGCCGGGATCGCGGCCGCCGAAGAACAGGGCCGCGTTCGTCGTCGCCTCGGCGAAGCCGGGCAGCGCCTCGGCCGGGAAGAGCTCGACGCGGTGCGCGAACAGCGCCGCGTAGTCGCGCCGCACGAGCGCCTGCGCCAGATCACCCGGGCGCGCGAGCTCGGACGGCGCCTCGCCCGCCCGTGCGAGCAGCGGCTCGGCGGCGGCGGCGTGCAGCCCGCGGAACTCGAGGGCCAGCGCGTGCTCCTCGAGCACCGCGCTCACGGCCAGCGCCTGCGACGAGGCCAGGGCCGCCAGGCCCGGGCCGAGCAAGGCCTGGAAGGCGGGCGAGCGGTTGGCGGCGCGCAGCTCGCGGTAGCCCTCGTCGCCCACGCGCTCCAGGTCCGCGAGCGCGGCCCAGCTCCACAGACCCTCGCCCGCGGGACGGGCGCCGTAGGCCTCGGCGAAGAGCGGCCGCTCCAGGAGACCCTGGCCGGCCGGATCGTCCGCCAGGGCCAGCGCGTCGCGCACGAGCTCGGCATCCGTGCCCAGCACGAGCAGCGCCTCGCGCCGCGCGACGAACGCTTCGCCCAGCGCCCACACCTCCGCGCCGCTCCACTCCTGCTGCGGGCGATCGAGCGCGCCGGGCCAGCCCAGGGAGAGCTCGATGCGGTCGAGCACGAGCTCGAGCCCGCGGCGCACGCCCTCGGCGTCGCGGCCGAGCGCGACCAGCACGCTCTTCTTCGTCCCGGCCTCCACGCCCAGGGCCACGCCCCGATCGATCAGCGTGGCCAGCGCGGGCAGCGCCGGCGCGCCGAGCCAGGCGTCGGCGACGGCCAGCGCCTCGGCCGGCGAGCGCGGCGCCTCCGCGAGCAGCGCGCGTCCCGCGTCGCTCTCCAGGAGCGCGCGCACGAAGGGATCGTCGAGGCCGCGCTCGACGCGTGCGCCGAGCGCGCGGCCCTCGACGTAGAACGCGCAGCGCGCCGGCACGAGCGAGGCCAGGGCTCGCTCGGGTGCCAGCGGCACCGGCGCCCGCTGCAGGGCGCGCGCGGTGATGGGCAGGATGAGCAGGGCGAGCAACGGAAGGCGGTGTTTCACGGGTGGGTTTCCTGGCGACACGCGGCGAACGGGCGCGGTTCACGCGGGCTGAGCCACGCCGGCCGCGGACGTGAAAGGGCTCTGTCGTCCGTGGCCGAAACGCGGCCGCGCGGGCAGAATGGAGCGCTCCAGCCGGTGGGCTGCGTGGCCAGAAAGGGTAGCTCCCGGCCGCGAGGGCGCGTGCGCCGCTCGCCGACGCCGGTGCGACCCCCGGACGGCGGCGCCGCCGGCCTCCCCTGTCTTCACTCCGCTCCGGAGGCGGCATGATCGCCCGTCGTCTGCTCCCCCTGGCCCTGGCCGCCCTCACGCCCGCGCTCACCGCGCAGATGGCGCCCCGGCCGCAGCCCTACTGCGTGCGCGGCGTGTTCCTCGATCGGAGCGGCACCACCAAGGGCACGCTCGTCCTGCGCGACGGCAGCATCGAGGCCGTGCTGGACGAGGCCGCGCCCGCGCCGCCGGGGACGCGCGTCATCGACGGCGCCGGCCTGTACTGCCTGCCGGCCTTCCTCGACGCGTACTCGCGCTTGGGCGTCACGGTTCCGAAGCCCGTCAAGGACCAGGACCTGCCGCCCAACGAGCAGGCCGACGTGGGCGTCGACATGCGCCTCGCCAACCGCAACGGCATCCAGCCCGCCTTCCGCGCGGTCGAGGCGCTGGCGATCACGAAGGACCAGGGCGAGGCCTGGCGCAAGAGCGGATTCGGCGCGGTGCTGGTCGCGCCGGGCGGGGAGCTGCTCTCCGGCACGAGCGCGCTGGCGACGACGCGCGAGGCCGCCATGCGCGACGTCGTGCTGCGCCGCGGCGTCTTCGCCCACGCCGCCTTCGCGGCCAGCGGGCCGGGCTACCCGAGCACCCTGATGGGTTATTTCGCGCAGCTGCGCCAGTTCCTGCTCGACAGCCGGCGCCAGGTCGAGCTCGCGCGCCGCTACGAGCAGGGCCGTCCGGGTCCCCGGCCGCCCTTCGACGCCGAGCTCGAGCAGGGCGCGGCGCTCGTGTCGGGCGACCAGCGCCTGCTGTGCGAGGCGCAGGGCGCGGGCGACATCGAGCGCTGGCTACGGCTCGCGGACGAGTTCGGGCTCCGCATCGGCATCAGCGGCGGGCTCGAGGCCTGGCGCGTGCGCGACGTCCTGGCCGCGCGCGAGGTGCCCGTCGTGCTGACGCTCGACTGGGGCAAGGAGGTCAAGGATCCCACGCCCGAGGAGAAGCCCGCCGAGGCGAAGGCGGCCGAGGCGAAGGACGAGCCCGGCGCGGAGAAGCCGGGCGAGAAGGCTGAGTCGGCACCCGTGACGAAGGCCGAAGCCGAGGTCGAGGGCGAGACGGCAGCGGAGAAGGAAGAGCAGCGGCTCGACTACGTCGAGCCGCTGGCCGTGCGCGAGGAGCGGCGCCGCAAGTGGGAGGAGGGGCGCGACTGCGCGTTGCGCCTGGAGGAGGCCGGGGTGCGTTTCGCCTTCGGCACGGCCAGCGCGAAGCCGGGCGAGCTGCTCGAGCACGTGCGCACGCTCGTGAAGGAGGGGCTCTCCGCCGACGCGGCCGTGGCCGCGCTGACCGAGCACGCGGCCGAGCTGCTGGGCGTGGGCGAGCGCCTGGGGCGCGTGGCCGCGGGCTACGACGCGACCTTCGCGCTGTGGCGCGCCGACCCGCTGACGGACGAGAAGGCCAGCGCGGCCTGGGTGTTCGTCGACGGCTTCCCGACCGAGTTCAAGGAAGAGAAGAAGAAGGAGAAGGGCGGCGCTCCCGCCAAGGGCGTGGACCCGACGGGCGCGTGGGAGCTGACCTTCGACGACGACGCGCAGGGACCGCGCGGGGCCAAGCTCGTGCTGGAGATGGACGAGCAGGGCGGCGTGGACGGCACGCTGACGGTCGACAACCCCATGGACGGCTCGAAGATCTCGGCCGAGGTGGACGGCCAGGTGTCGGAGGCCGAGCTCGAGTTCGAGGTCACGCTGGCCTTCGGCGATTTCGAGATCGGCTCGACGTTCACGGGCACGCTCGACGGCGAGCGCATCCAGGGCGAGGCCTCGTTCCGCATGCCCGGCGGCGAAGAACCGATGACGCGCAAGTTCCACGGCCAGCGCGAGCCCAAGTGAGGAACCCGATGCACACGCACACCTGGATCCTGACGCTCTCCCTGCTCCTGCCGGCCCGTCCCGGGGACGAGGTCAAGGGCTTCGAGCATCCCTGCGAGCTCGACGCCGACCGCATGCCGCACCTCGACACGCACGGCGGCGCGCTGATCAAGAACGCCACCATCCACACGGCCGT
>Ga0315910_10000786_pt1 | contig 30645 bp, 22 predicted proteins | sample EdamamesoilMG_FD_204470 | JGI IMG/M metagenome (GOLD analysis project Ga0315910, IMG submission 204470) | Garden soil microbial communities collected in Santa Monica, California, United States - Edamame soil | ecosystem: Environmental > Terrestrial > Soil > Garden | place: USA: California... | reverse complement strand
GAACCGGAAGAGGAGTCCGCGGACGTCCGCGGCCGCCGGCTACGTGGTCACGCCGCGCGGGACGAAGGTGTGCGCCGGGAAGACCGTGGCCAGGTCGGTGAAGCCGAAGCGCTCCAGCAGGATCTCCGCCAGGATGTCGCGGTAGTCGATCGTGATCGCCAGGTCGCCCTGGTCGAGGTCGATCGGCCGCAGCCCGGGCCAGTCGGAGATGACCTGCCCGCCGCTCACGCCGCCGCCCAGCACGAACATCGCGTTGCCGTGGCCGTGGTCCGTGCCGCTGCTGCCGTTCTCGGCCGCCTTGCGCCCGAACTCGGAGACGCACACGAGCAGGTAGTCGTCGAGGTGGCCGAGCAGGTCGAGGTAGAAGGCCTCGAAGGCCCCCGCCACGTCGGCCATCAGGCGCGCCATCGGGCCGACGATCGGCCCCTGGTTCGCGTGCAGGTCCCAGCCCTCGATGTCGATCGTGATCGCCTCCAGCCCGATGTCGCCCTTGATCAGCGCGGCGGTGTTGCGCATGCGCTGGCCGAGGGCCGAGTCGGGGTACTGGGCCCCGTTCTCGGGCGTGTAGTTCTCGAAGTCGACGCCCCCCAGGCCGAAGGCGGCGATCGTGTCCAGGGCCGCCTGCCCGACGGGCGGCGCGCGCCGCGCGTAGGTCTCGAGCACGACCGCCTCGCGCTCCGTGGCGGTCGTCACGCGCCCGGGGAACACGAAGTTGCCGAAGCTCGGGATCGGGAGCGTGTTCGAGGCCCCGCGCAGGACGAAGGGCAGCAGCGAGCCGCTCGCGATCGCGCGCAGCGAGGCGGTGGCCGAGGCCGCCGTGGCGGTCAGGTAGCGCGCCAGCCAGCCGGTCGTGATCACGCCCGTGGGCAGGCTCGAGTCGCCGCTCTCCATGCGCACGAAGGCCTCGAAGTGCGAGCGCGTGGCGTCGTCGGAGCCGGTTGCGTTCACGAGCGCCAGGTGCCCGTTCGAGTAGGGCGTCAGGAGCGGGGCCGCGGCCGGGGCCAACCCGAAGAAGCCGTCCAGGTCGACGGCGCCGTTCGCCTGGCCGGGCGGCGGGATCGCCAGCGTGGGCCGGCGAGAGTAGAGCTGGTCGTCGCCGTGGGGCGGCACGAAGGTCAGCCCGTCCATCGCGCCGCGCAGGAAGACGTGCACCAGCACGGGGCGCCCCGTGCCGCGCCGGCTCGCGGCGGCCGTGGCCTGGCCGGAGAGCAGCGAGGCCGCCGCCAGGGAGGCGGAGCTCGACAGGAGGGAGCGCCGCGAGGGACCGCTCGGGTGGGCCGGATTCGACGAGTGCTTGGTCATGGCGGTCTCCCTAGTACCACTGGAATCCGGGCAGCGACGCGGACAGGGTCAGCGTGTCGAACAGGGCGTGGATGTCGAAGGGCTCGGGGTAGGCGTCGATGAAAGCCTGCAGCGCCTCGACCTCCTGGGGCGGGAGCTGGCTCCCGAGCAGGCGTGCGTTGATGCGTTCGGCCAGGCCCGGCTTGTCGGCCGAGCTCTGGAGCCCGAGGCGCGCCTTGAGGGTCGGGTAGGAAGGCATGATCACGCCCGCGATCGCCTGCGACACGCCCGCGCCGGCGCGCAGGAGCTGGCTGGCGAAGGACCAGCGCGGCAGGAGCAGGGCGCCCCACACGGCGACCGTGTCCGGGTAGCCGTTGGGCTGCACGTGGTCGAAGGGCATGTGCCCCATGCCCGGCAGGTAGAAGAGCAGCGAGGAATTCGGGTTGCGCACGTTGGCCTCGAAGGCCCGCAGCAGCGAGGTCATGTAGTGGAACGGGCGCCGGAAGCGCGGTCCGCGCACGCCGGAGAGCGCGGCCATGTTCTCGCGCGCCAGGATCACGCGCAGCATCGCGCGGATGTCGCCGTTCGTGGCGGTGTAGGCCTCGGCCACACGGTCGACCAGCTCGGGCGCCGGGTTCTCCGACAGGAACCAGTGGACCAGCTTGCGCGCCAGGAACAGGGCCGTGCTCGGGTGTGCCACGGCGATGTCGATCACCTGCTGGGCCTCGCGCCGACCGATCGAGCCGTCGCCGCCCACCTCGCGCGCACGCGGCGTGCCCGGCAGGGTCTGGCCCAGGACGAGCTTCCGGCCGCCGTCGTGCAGGTCCAGGCGGAAGGTCCCGCGCAGGTAGTCGGGCGAGGTCGGGTCGAGCTCCAGCGTCCAGCCGGTGAAGCAGCGCGCCACCTCGTGCACGTCGAACTCGTTGTAGCCCCCGTGCACGCCCAGGGTGTGCAGCTCGAGCAGCTCGCGCGCGTAGTTCTCCTGGGCCGCGCCGGCCACGTTGAGCCAGTTGTCGAGGTAGTAGAGCATCGCCGAGCCGTGGCCGCAGGCCGAGACCATGGCCGGGAACGAGCCCAGGGCGTGGGCGCGGATCACGGTGCGATCGTGCTCCGGCAGCAGCGCCCACTCGAAGTCGCCCTTGTTCTGGTCGATGCAGAAGTGGTCGTTCCAGAACTCGACCATGCGCTCGAAGAGCTGGCGCTTCGAGTGCACCGCGCGCAGCAGCGTGGCGCCCTTGAGCTCGAAGTAGGGCGTCGTGAAGTTGCCCTGGTAGGTCTCGTACAGCTCCTTCGGGCTCTGCGTGAGCGTGGGGAAGTCCAGCAGGCGCTCGTCCATGGCCGAGTCGTCGATGGCCAGCGGCTCGAGCTGCTCCTCGAGGTAGGCCTCGTAGCCCAGGGCCCGCGCGCGCTCGTACTCGCTCTGGCTGAAGCCCTGCGTGATGCGGTGCACCAGCGTGAGCAGCGGATCGCGGTGCGGCGCCGGCCGCGGCGGCTGCGGCGGGGTCAGGCCCGTGCCCGCGAGCGGCGCCAGGGCGCGCCGGCGCAGCGCGGCGACCAGCGGCGTGGGCGGCCGCCCGGGCGCGAGCGGCGGCGCCGGCAGCGGCGGCCGCGTGCCGGCGACGGGCGGGAGCGAGGGCAGGGACCGGTCGGGATCTCGAACGCTCGCGAGGGTCATGGAGCCTCCGGAACGGAGCGACAGGGACAGGGCGCGCCATCGATCCTAGCGCCCGGCCCCTCGTCCGGGCGGGGGAATCCGGCGGCTCCGCGCGCGGCCGGCCGTCCTACTTGGGCTCCTGGTACCGGGAGCGATCCTTGATCCGGTCCTTGTTGAGGGCGTACGTCAGCGAGAGCTTGTAGTCCTCCCTCAGGCGCGCGTAGAGCTTGGCGGCGGCGGCCTTCTCGCCCTTGCTCCACAGCTCGTCGGCGCGCGCCAGGATCGCAGCGGGTTCCTCGCCACCCGAGCCCCCCAGCCCCAGGCGTCCGGCCAGCTCGCGCTCGGCCGCCTTGGCGGCCAGGTCCTTCAGCAGGGCCTCGGACTCCAGGCGCGGCGCGCGCACGGTGCCCCGCAGCGGCAGGGCCAGCGTCTCGCCCTGCAGGGAGGCGAGGAACGGCCAGCGCTCGACCAGCGCGATCGTGATCGGCACGTTCCAGGCGAGGTCGAGGGTCTCGTCGAGCCCGAGCGAGCCGGTGAAGGTCGTCTCGGTGCCCGCGAAGGTCCAGGTCCAGGGCTTGGCGTAGGTGACGCGCCCCTTCTGGATCGTGAACTCGATCGGACGCACGTCGAGCGTGCGCGCCACGTCGACCCCGAAGCCCTCGAGCAGCCCGAGGAGCGGCGAGCCGCGCAGGGAGGCCGCGCTCAGGCTCAAGCGTCCCGTGCCCTCGATGGGCGTCTTCGGCAGCGCCTGCCAGCCGCCGGCCAGGGTCTCGAGCGCGAGCGGCGCGTCGTAGCGGACGTCGAGCGCGAAGTCGATCAGGCCCTCGAGCGAGCCCCGCGCCAGGCTGGCGCCGGCGAAGGCCGGGTGCACGAGCGCGAGCAGCGGTGCGAGACCGGAGTTCGCGTGCACGGCCTTGCCCGCGAGGACCAGGCGCGAGCGCGCCGTCGGCCGGGCCCCGGGCAGGGCCAGGCTGCCGTCGAGGTGCAGCGTGCCCTCGTTCGCGCCCAGGTCGCCGCGCAGGGTCAGCAGGCGGTCCCTGGACTCGAGCAGGAGATCGCCGCCCAGCACGACCTCGGGCCGCTCGAAGCGTCCGAGTGCGAGCTCGACGCGTCCCTGCGTGCCCGCCAGGAGCGCCAGCGCGTCGAGCTCGTGCAGCGGGCCGTCGAGCGTGAAGGTCACGCGCTTCTCCTCGCTCCCCGACAGCTTGCCGGGCAGCCATGGCGCCAGCACGAGGCCCAGCCGGTCCGGCACGTAGGCCAGGCTCCCGCTCAGGCCCCGCAGCTGCGCGCCCTCCGCGGCCAGGGCGCGCAGGTTCTCGATGCGTCCCTGGGCGCCGCCGCGGGCCAGGCCGGAATCCAGCGTGAGCTTCTCGAGGTCGACGTCCAGGCGCTCCAGCGCGACGCGCGCCGCGAGGCTCAGGGCCACCTTCGGCTCCTCGATCACGAGCGTGGCGCCACCTTCCTCCTCGGGCGGGACCGCGAGGCGCAGGTCGACCACGCTCGTCTCGCCGCCGACGCGGAACGAGCCCTGGTCGCCCTCGAGCGTGAAGGTCCCGCTCCAGGTCCCGGTCAGCTCGCGCCCGCCCGCGGGCGCTGCCAGTCCCAGTTCGCGCGCGAGCGCATCCAGCTCGCCCGCCAGCTCGAGGCGCATCGCGCCGCGCGCGCGCGCCGGCTGGGTCAGCTCGTTGAGCGTGCCCGCCAGGGCCAGGCGCGCCGCGCGCGTGCGCAGCTCGAGCGCGCGCACGTGCAGCGAGCCCAGGCCCAGGTCGTAGCCGAGACCGAAGTCGAGCGCGAGGTCGGCCAGCTCGATCGGGGGTTCTCCGGGCCGCGCGAGCGACAGCCGCGCCGCCTGCGCGCGCCCCTCGGCCTCGAGCCGGCCGGCGGGCGCCAGGCAGCGCACCTCGGCCGTGAGCGGGCTCCCGCCGACGCTCCAGCCGCCCAGGTCCAGCACGCTGGCGAGCTCGCGTCCCAGGCGCTCGGGGTCGCACTCCAGCGTGAAGCGTCCCTCCTCGAGCTCGATCCGGGCGTCCCCCGCGAGCCCCGTCAGGCGCGCCTGACCCGCGAGCTTCAATCCGCCGGCCTCGAGGCCGAGCTCGCTCAGCTCCGCGCGCCCCGTGGCGGCCTCGAAGCTCCCCGCCAGGGCCAGGCGCGTGCGCGCCAGGGCCTCGAGCCGGTGCACCACGCCCTCCGAGTCGGCCGCGGCCAGTTCCGCGAGGGTCGCCGTGAGCCGGCCCGCGAGGTGCTCGGGCTGCCCGTCCTGGGCCCGCGCCTCCAGCTCGCCGCGCACTGCCAGCGTGCCCGCCAGCCCCGGCTGCAGCGGCGCGAACGGCGCAGCCAGCGCGGCCAGCTCGGCCACGTCCCCGTCCAGCTCGAGCGTTCCCTCCAGCTCGATCCGCGCGCCGCTGCGGCGCGTGGTCGTGTGCGTGCTCATCCGCAGGCGGCCTTCCTCCAGCGTGAAGGTGAGCGTCTGGCGCCCCGCGCCGGCCTCGTCCTCGCCCGCCTCGAACTCGAGCCGCGCCGGCGGCAGGGCCAGCGCCGCGCCTTCCTCCAGCCTCAGGGTCAGGGCCCCCAGCGCGAGCTGGCCGCGGCCCGTCAGCGCTCCGCCCGTGGCGCGCCGCAGGTCCAGCGCGCCGCGCACGGCGGCCAGGGAGGCCGGGCCCGCGGCCAGCGCGCTGCCGTCGAGCGCGAGCCCGAGCGTGAGCTCCTCCGGCGTGCCCGTGAGCTCGCCGCTGGCCGTGAGCCGGCCGCCCAGGGGTGTCGCCCCGAGCTCGATCACGCTCGCCAGCGGACCGCGCAGGCGGTCCAGGTCGGCGCTGAGCTGGAAGCGCCCCGTGCGCAGCGCCGCCAGGGGTCCGGCGTCGCGCGGCGCGCCGGCCGTGAGCGCGGCCGTGGCCTGCAGCGGGCCGGCGCGCAGCTCGAAGGCGGTCAGCGCGAGCTCGTCGCGCGCGAGGTCGCCGCTGGCGGCCAGCGCGAGGGCCACCTCGCGCAGCTCGGCCAGCTCGAGCGCACGGCCGTCGGGCGCGCGCGCCGCGAGCTGCGCCAGCGCGCTGGTGAGCTCGATCCGGAACGACTCCGCAGCGCCCTCGCGCAGCGTCGCGCCGAGCTCGGCGCGCGCCTCGAGGCGTCCGCCGAGCGCGACCCCGGGCTGGAACGGGATCCAGGCGCGGGCCACGTCCGTCAGGCGTCCGAGCTCGCCGTCCACGCGCAGCGCGCCGGAGAGCGAGCCCGTGCCGCTCGTCGCGAGCTCGGAGCGGCCGCTGTAGCTCAGGGTCAGGAAGGACTCGGCGGTGAGCTCGAGCTCCTGGGTGCCGGCCCCCGTGCCGTCCTGGGTCGCGCGTCCGGTGAGCTCGACGCGCGCCAGGCGCGCGGGGGCACCCTGCGAGAGCGGCCCGGCGAGCGCGAGCTCCTCGAGGGCCAGCGCGGTCGTGCCCGAGAGCGCCAGCCCGGAAGCGAGCTCCAGCTCGGCGCTCCCCTGCAGGACGCCCTCCAGCCCGAGGTCCGGAGCCACCAGGCCGAGGGCGGGTGCGCAGGCCGCGAGATCGAGGCGCGTCAGCGTGAGGTGCGCCGTGGCGGCCAGCGTGGCCGGCGCGATGCGGCCCCCGGCGGCGGCGGTGAACGAGCCCGCGAGCGCGAGCGCGCCGGCGGGGCCCTCGGGCCCGCGCAGGTCGAGCTGCAGCGCGAAGGGCGCGGGCGCCGCCAGATCCTCGAGGGCGAGCTCGAGGCCGATGCTCGACAGCGTGGTCTCGCCGCCGGGACCGTGCACGATCACGTGGCCGTCGGCGACGGAGAGGTGCAGCCGCAGCCGGGGGACCTCCTCGGTCTCCTCGACGTCCGTGGGTGCCCGCTCGGCGCGTGCCTGGGCCGGTGCGAGCGCCCGCTGCCAGTTCCAGCTCCCGTCCTCCGTGCGCGCGACGTGCAGCTCGGGATAGGCGAGGTCCACCTCGGCCTCGATGCGCCCCGCGAGCAACGCGCCGGGCCGCGCGCGCACCCGCAGCTCGTCGAGCGCGGCCAGGCGCTCGCCGCGCGCGTCCGCCAGCTCGAGCCCGCGCAGCCTCAGGCGCCCCGGCCAGCGGAACGAGGCCGACTGCAGGCGCGCCGTCACGTCGAGCTCGGCCTCGATCCGGCGCTCGATCCAGCGCGCGAGCAGCGGTCCGATGAGGAAGGGCGCGAGCGCGATCAGCACCGCGCCCGCCGCAGCCGCCAGGGCCAGGCGCCGGACCCAGCGCCCGCGGCGCGCGGAGCGGGTCGGAACGGTGGGCGCGGCGGGGGAGCTCATCGGGGCCAGGACACTAGGACATGCAGCGGCTTCCGCCGCCACAAGTCCCCGCGGCCCGGTGGGCGCGGGGCGGGAGCGCGGCGGGATACGATGCGGGCATGGCTTCGTTCCAGCCCGTCCGGGCCGCGGGTCGCCGCGGCCGGATCGTGCTCCCCGTCCTGCTGGCCTCGCTCGCGGCCTGCGGCGACGACCCGGCGGCTCCGGACCCCGGCGCCGCGGCCCTGCGCCCGGGGGCCGTGCCGCCGACCGAGGACCTCTCGACCCTCGACGACCTCGCGCACCTCGGCTACGTCGACTACGCCGAGCCGGACGCCGAGCGCGCCTCCGGGGTCGTGCTGCGCGACCCGGAGCGGGCCGACGGGGGTTACACGCTGGTGACCAGCCTGACCACGGCCTCGGCCGCGCTGGTCGACGCCGAGGGGCGCGAGGTGCGCGCCTGGAGCGAGGGTGCCGGGCCCGAGGCGCGCTGGGCGCGCGTGCGGCTGCTGGCGAACGGCGACCTCCTGTGCGTCTCGCCGCGGCCCGACGCGCTCACGCGCCTCGCCTTCGACGGCACGCGCCTCTGGCGCCTCCCGCTCGAGGCCCACCACGACGGGATCGAGCTCCCGGACGGACGCCTGCTGGTGCTGACGCGCGCCTTCCGCACCCTGCCCGAGGTCGACCCCGCGCGGCGCTCGGTCGACAACCACCTGACCTTCGTCTCGGCCGACGGGCGCGTGCTGGAGGAGCGCTCGCTCTACGACCTCCTGGCGGCCGAGCCGCGCCAGCTCGTCGTGCGCCGGCCGGCGGGTCTGGAGGAGCTGCCGCCGGGCTACGACCTCGACCCGATCCACGCGAACACGCTCTTCTGGCTGGCCCAGCCGCTGCTGCGGGGGGCCCACGCGGAGTTCCGGCCGGGGCGCGTCCTCGTGACCCTGCGCTACCTCGACGCCGTCGCGCTGCTCGACCTGGAGCTGGGCCGCTGCGTGTGGAGCTTCGGTCCGGGGCTGCTGGAGGGCCCGCACGACGCCTCGGTCCTGCCGGACGGGCGCGTGCTGGTGCTCGACAACGGCTGGGACGCGCGCGGCTGGTCGCGCGTCGTCGAGTACGACCCCGTGCAGGAAAGGATCACCTGGGAGTACCGGGCCGAGGTGCCGGAGCGCTTCCACACCTCCGGACGGGGGACGGTCCAGCGCCTCTCGAACGGCAACGTCCTGGTGGGCAACTCGAACAGCGGCGAGGCCTTCGAGGTCACGCGCGACGGGCGCCTGGTGTGGCGCTACCTGAACCCGCGCACGGACCCGGCCGGAGCGCGCGGGGTGGTGCGGGTCGAGCGCTACGCGGCGGGGCAGGTCGAACCCCTGCTCGCGCGCTTCCCCGGCCGCTGAGGTCCGGCCCCGGTGGGAAGATCGCGTCTCCCCGCGCGTCCCTGCGACCCGCTAGCGGGGTGTTTGACACCGCCCCGGGCGCCACCTAGCCTGCCGCACCCTCGCCTAACCCGCTTCGTCTCAACGGGATAGACCAACGAACCGCAGCCCATGAACGCACTGCTCGGCGGGCTCCTCCTCGGCGCCCTGTCCTTCCCGGTGAGCGCAACGACCAGCGCCCCCCAGAGCGCCCAGGACACGCGCGTCCCCCCCATCCAGGAGCAGGGCGACTACTACATCCTGACATTCTCGGAGAACCCGCAGGACCAGCTGTCGCTGCTGGACTTCGTGAACGTGGCCCAGGAGGCGACCGACTACAACTTCACCTACGACCAGCAGACGGCGCAGAAGCTGACGACGCTCAAGGTCGTGATGCTCGGGCAGAAGACGATCCCGAAGAGCGAGTTCTACAACTTCTTCCAGATCCAGCTCTTCATCAATGACTTCGTGTGCGTCGAGATCGGGCCGCCGCAGATCTCGGTGATCATGATCCAGGACCTGACCCAGACCGCCCAGCGCGGCGGGACGGGCGGGGCCCTCGGCCGCAGCCCGACCTTCGTCCTGCCCAACGACCTGGACGAGTACGTCAACCAGCCGGCCAGCCTGATCATCACGGTCCTCAACTTCGAGAACATGGACTCGCGCCAGCTGCAGACGCAGCTGCGCCAGCTCACGGTCGACCCGACCAACTCGCAGCAGATCGTGCCGGCCGGCGAGCGCTCGCTGATCATGCAGGGCTTCGGCAGCTACATCGCCTCGCTGGCGAGCCTGCTGCAGCTGGTCGACAAGTACTCGGCCCAGACGGCCCTGACCCTGCCCGTCTTCGACCTGATCCCGCTCGAGTTCGCGGCCGCCGAGGACGTGGCCGACCTGATCGAGCAGCTGCTCGAGGCCCAGCAGGAGCAGATCAACCGCCGCCCGCGCCCGCAGGTCGAGGGCCAGGGCGTGGCCGGGATCCTGCCGGGCCAGTCGCTCGAGTCGAAGATCCTGGTCGACGCGCGCACGAACTCGCTGCTGGTCATGGCGACGCCCGAGGAGATGCCGCGCATCAAGGACCTGGTCGCGCGCCTGGACGTCGACGTGATCGAGCCGGAGCGCAACTTCCACGTCTACAGCCTGCAGAACGTCAAGGCCGGCGAGATCGCCGAGGTGCTGGACGAGTTCCTCTCGGGGGCCGAGCGCCTGACCGGACAGACCGCCGGCGGGACGGGCGGGCGTCCGGCCCAGGCCGAGGGCGGCGGCGGTGGCGGAAGCGCGCGCACCTCGAACGAGGTCGTGGTCGTGGCCGACGACGCCTCGAACGCGCTCCTGATCGCCGCCAACAAGACGCGTTACGCCGAGGTGCTCGAGCTGATCCGCCAGCTCGACCGGCGCCAGGACCAGGTGCTGATCGAGAGCGCCCTGATCGAGCTCAACGGGACCGACTTCCGCGACATCGGGATCGAGCTGGCCCTGGGCGAGGTCGTGGGCGAGGGCGGCTTCGGCGTGACGGGCTTCGGCTTCTCGACCATCGACCTGGACACCGGCCAGCGCATCCCCAACGAGCCGAGCGCGGGCCTGGTGGCCGGGATCCTCTCCGGTGACGACGTCAACCTGCCGGTCCTGCTCTCGGCCGCCGCGCGCACGACCGGGGCCAACGTGCTCAACGTGCCCAGCGTGCTGGTCAACAACAACGGCTCGGCCAAGGTCGTGACCAAGGACGAGCAGCCGACCACGACCACGACCTTCTCGGGCACGGTCGGGACGCAGCAGGACTCCTTCTCCGGCTTCCAGGAGGCCGGGATCACGCTGGAGATCTCGCCCTCGATCTCGGCCAGCCGCTACCTGCGCCTGGACATCTCGCTGGTCGTCTCCAACTTCGTGGGCTCGTTCCAGACCGCCAGCAACGTGCCTCCGCCGCGCGTGACACGCGAGATGAAGACGATCGTCAACGTCCCGGACGGCGACACGATGGTCATCGGCGGGGTGATCTCCGACTCGGACCAGAAGACGCGCGAGGGCATCCCCTGGCTGATGGACATCCCGCTGCTCGGCGCGCTCTTCCGGCACGACTCCGACACGAACTCGCGCACGACGCTCTACTTCTTCGTCACGCCGCACATCCTGCGCGACCCGGACTTCGCCGACCTGTCCGAGATCAGCTACCAGAAGAAGCTCTCGGCGGCCGAGATCATGGGCAAGGACCGCGTGCGCATGATCGACCCCGACTTCGGCACGAAGCAGGGCGCGATCGACTTCGGCAGCTTCCAGGTCCCGCTCTACCGCCCGGCGGAACGCGGCGAGGTCGATCCCCAGGAGCTGGGGCTCGATCCGCTGCGCCGCGAGGAGCTGCTGCGTGGCCAGCCGCCGACCTCGGAGCCGCCGCCGGCCGAACCGCAGGACCCGCAGCCGGACCCGGCGCAGCCCGCGGCCGCCGATCCGCGCTGACGCGCTCCCGGGGCCGTCCCGGCCGCCGGCGCGCGTCGGCCGGGGGCGAGCTTGATCCGGACCCGAGCCGGTCTTGACGCGATCTTGACGAAGCGTTGCTCTGATCCGGGTCCGGCGCCCTCCCTCCATGCGCAAGCCGACCCTGCTCGTCATCGAGGACGACCCCGACATCGTCGAGCTCCTGCGCTACAACCTGGAGCGCGAGGGTTTTCGCGTGCTCGTCTCGGGCGACGGCGAGCGCGGCCTGGCGGACGCCCAGCGGCACCAGCCGGACCTGATCGTGCTCGACCTGATGCTGCCGGGCCTGGACGGCCTGGAGGTCTGTCGTCGGCTGCGCACGAGCGAGGGCACGCGCGGGATCCCGGTCCTGATGCTGACCGCCAAGGGCGAGGAGTCGGACGTGGTCATCGGCCTCGAGATGGGCGCGGACGACTACCTCACGAAGCCCTTCAGCCCGCGCGAGTGCCTGGCGCGCGTGCGCGCGCTCCTGCGCCGGGCCCAGCGCGAGGGCGGCGAGTCCGGCCGGACGCGGGTCGAGCTGCACGGCGTGGTGCTCGACACGACGCGCCACGAGGTCCTCAGCCAGGGTGAGGTCGTGCCCCTGACGCGGGCCGAGTTCCGGCTGCTGTGGACCCTGGTGCAGCGCCCGGGGCGGGTCTACTCGCGCGACGAGCTGGTCAGCGAGATCACCGCCGGCGAGGCTTTCATCGTCGACCGGAACGTCGACGTCCACGTCAGCGCCATCCGCAAGAAGCTGGGCAGTGCCGGCAAGATGATCGCGACCGTGCGCGGCGTCGGGTACAAGTGCGAGGACTGATCCGCCGCCCGCCCGCTCCCCCGGGCCGCGGCGGGTGACGCGAAGTCCATGGAAGCGCGCTCCCCGCGGCCGCCCGTCCTCGTGCGCTCGCGCTTCCACTGGAGTCTCTTCGGAGGCTACGCGGCCGTGCTGCTCCTGAGCGGCCTGCTGGTCGGCTGGCTGGCGCACCGGCGCCTGGGCGCGAGCCAGCTGGCCAGCTACGAGGGCACGCTGCGCGACCAGTGCCTGGTCCTCGAGCCCTTCGCCGCGCGCGTCCTGCCGGCCGGCGACGCGGAGCTGGCGCGCGAGCTCGCGAACCTGCGCGCCCAGACCGGCACGCGCGTGACCCTGGTGCGCGCCGACGGGACGGTGGTGGGGGACACGCACGAGGACCCGGCCGCGATGGAGCCCCACGGCGACCGGCCCGAGATCGTGGCGGCACGCCTCGAGGGCTTCGGCACCGCCCGCCGCCGCTCCAGCACGGTCGGGGTCGAGATGCTCTACGTCGCGCACCGGATCGGCCCGGCCGCGCAGCCGCTCGGCTACGTGCGCGTGGCGCTCTCGACCGAGCACCTGGAGGCGGGCCTGCGCGCGGTCGGCCAGTCGGTCGTGGTCGGGACGGGTGCGGGGGTGCTGCTCGCGCTCGTGCTCGGGCTGCTCCTGACGCGCCGCTTCACGCGCCCGATCGCGGAGATGACGCGCGTGGCCGAGGAACTGGCGGCCGGGCGCTACGAGACCCGCGTGCGCATCGCGCGCGAGGACGAGCTCGGCACCCTGGCGCGCACGCTCAACGGGCTGGGGGCCGAGATCACGCGTCGCATCGCGGCCCTGTCGCAGGAGGACGCGCAGCTGCGCGCGATCCTGGCCAGCATGATCGAGGGCGTCGTGGCGGTCGACGAGGAGGATCGCGTGGCCTTCATCAACGGGGCCGCCTGCGAGCTGCTCGAGATCGCCGGGCCGGTCCAGCCCGGCCGCTCCCTGTGGGAGCTGGCCCCGATCCGCGAGCTGGAGGAGCTGGTCTCGCGCGCGCACCGCTCCGAGGCCCACGAGCTGCGCGAGATCGAGCTCTTCCGGGGCGGCAAGGAGGGCGGCAAGGAGCGCGTCTTCCAGGCCCACGCCAGCCCGTTCCAGGGCGGCGGCCGCAGCGGCTTCGTGCTGGTCCTGCACGACATCACCGAGCTCCGGCGCCTGGAGCGCGTGCGGCGCGACTTCGTGACCAACGTCTCGCACGAGCTCAAGACGCCGCTGACGTCGATCCAGGGCTTCGTCGAGACGCTGCTCTCGGGCGCGCTGCGCGACGAGGAGCACAACGTGCGCTTCCTGCAGCGCATCGACGCCAACGTCAAGCGCCTGACCAACCTGGTCACGGACCTCCTGAGCCTGGCGCGCATCGAGTCGGGCCAGCTCGACGTGCAGCGCAGCGAGGTCGACTGGGGCGAGGTCCTGGAGGGCGTGCTGCGCCTGCGCGAGCCGGCCCTGACGGCCAAGGGCCTGACCCTGGCCGTCGAGCGCCCCGCGCGCGCGCTGCGCGTGCGTGGCGACCGCGAGGCGATGACGCAGGTGCTCGACAACCTGCTCGACAACGCGATCCAGTACACGGCCCCGCCGGGCCGCATCACCGTGCGCCTCGTGGCCGTCGAGGGCCGCGGGTGGCTCGAGGTCCAGGACACGGGCATCGGCATCCCGTCGGCCGACCTCGACCGCATCTTCGAGCGCTTCTACCGCGTCGACAAGGCGCGCTCGCGGGCCGCGGGCGGCACGGGCCTCGGGCTCTCGATCGTCAAGAACCTGGTGCTGCGCATGGAGGGCGAGGTGCGCGTCGAGAGCGTCGAGGGCCGCGGTTCGACCTTCCGCGTGGCCCTGCCGCTGGTCCAGCCCGGCGAGGAGCGCGCGCGGCGTCCGTCGCCGGCCGCGCGGATCGATCAGAACCCGACGTAGGAGCGGCGCGGCTGGTAGCCGTAGGAGTAGGAGACGAACAGCTCCAGCTCGCCGAGCTCGAGGTCGCCGAGGTCCTGCCCCAGGTCGACGCTCGACTCCGACCAGCGCACGCCCAGGCCCGCCAGGCGCCCCGAGGGCAGCAGGAACTCGAGCCCGGCGCGCGCGTAGGCCCCGCCGCCGGAGCCGTCGGCGTCGTCACCGGTTCCGCCGTCTTCGTCGTCCGGGTCGTAGCTCACCCACGAGAGCAGCGGCCCGAAGCCGCCGTGCAGGCGCACGCGCTCGCCCAGGAAGCGGCTCGCGAAGACGCCGCCGTAGGCCTCGAACAGCAGCAGGTTCACGTCGATCGCGACGACCGCCCCGCCGCCGCCCGCCGCGAAGGCCTCCAGGTCCGAGCGCCCGGCGAAGGAGAGGAAACCCTCCAGCCCGAGGTCGAAGGCGCGCCCGGTCAGCTTCCACTGTGCGCCGCCGCCGATCACCGGCAGGATCTCGACCTCGTCCTCGTCCAGCTCGATCGGGCCGCTGCTGGCGCCGTCGAGGCGGAAGTCCGAGAGGTACTTGACCCCGCCGAAGCCCTGCAGGAGCACCTGGCCCACCTGCCAGCTCAGCGGGAAGCCGGGATCCTCGAGCTCGGCGCGCAGGGCGGGCGCGAGCGGATCCTGCTCCTGCAGGGCGGGCCGCCGCGGCTGGCTCGTCCGGCAGGCGCCCAGCCCCAGGGCCAGGAGGGCTGCCAGGACGGGGCCCGATCGCGCGAGCGCCGCGGGTGGGGAGCGGACTTCGATCGGCGGCATGGGCGCGGCGGCGCGAGAGTCTAGCCGCGGGTGCTGTCCGGGGCCGTGCCGCAAGCCTGCGCGGGCTCCGAAGCGCCGCGCTTCCGTCAAGAGACGTTCACCTGGGCGCTCGTGGGCCTCCTCGCTCGACCACGGGCACCGGGGGCCGGCGCAGGGGGGGGCGGCCAGCGGGCTGGGCTTTCCCCAGGGATCCTGCGGCTCCGGAGGCTCCTGCGCCCCGTTTATCTTCCCTTCATGCTGCCCCGGTAGCGTCGCCCCTGTCCAGGAACCGTCACGCCGCTCCGCGTCGACCCCGGCTGCGTCGAGGGAGCGCCCCAGAGACCCCCTACCCGGGAACCCCCATGAGCCTCGCCGCCGCCCTCCGTCCGCTCGTCCTCCTCGCCGGCCTCGCCGTGCCCGGCGCCGCGCTCCCGGCCCAGGCCACGGTCAAGGTCGACGGCTCCAGCACCGTCTTCCCGATCACCGAGGCCGTGGCCGAGGAGTTCCAGGCCGCGAACTCGGGGATGCGGGTCACCGTGGGCATCTCCGGCACGGGCGGCGGCTTCAAGAAGTTCGTGCGCGGCGAGATCGACATCTCCGGCGCCTCGCGCCCGATCCTCGCGGCCGAGATGGCCGAGGCCAAGAAGAACGGCATCGAGTACATCGAGCTCCCCGTGGCCTTCGACGGCCTGACGGTCGTGATCCACCCGGCCAACGGTTTCGTGAAGGAGCTGACGGTCGCCGACCTGAAGAAGATCTGGGAGCCCGCGGCCCAGGGCACGGTCATGACCTGGAAGCAGGTTCGTCCGGAGTGGCCCGACGAGAAGCTCACGCTCTACGGGGCCGGGGCCGACTCGGGGACCTTCGACTACTTCACCGAGGCCACGGTCGGGAAGGCCAAGTCCAGCCGCGGCGACTACACCGCCAGCGAGGACGACAACGTGCTGGTCAAGGGCGTCAGCGCCGACAAGCACGCCCTGGGCTACTTCGGCTACGCCTACTACGCCCCGCACGCCGGCAAGCTCAAGGCCGTCCCGATCGTGAACAAGGAGGGCAAGGCCGTCGGGCCCGCCGAGGCCAGCATTCGCGACGGGTCCTACAACCCGCTCTCGCGCCCGATCTTCATCTACGTCAGCAAGAAGAGCCTGGAGCGCCCCGAGGTGCGCAAGTTCGTCGAGTTCTACCTGGCGAACGCGGCGCCGCTGGTGAGCGAGGTCAAGTACGTGCCGCTGCCGGCGGACGCCTACGAGAAGGGCCAGAAGCGCCTGGCGGCCGGGCAGGTCGGCACGGCCTTCGGCGGGCATCAGGAGGTGGGCCTGCGCATCGACGAGTGCTTCGCGCGCCCGCTCGTGACCGAGCCCAAGGTGGCGACCGAGGCCTCCCAGAAGAGTCCGAAGTAGCCCCAGCGACCCGCGCGTGAGCGAAGCGACGGCAGCCCTCGCGGCGAGACCCGCTGCGGCCCGGAAGCTCCGGAGGTCGCGCACCTCCGGAGCGCGCCGCAAGCTCGCCGACCGGCTGGCCCAGGCCGTGCTCTTCGTGGCGGCGGCCTTCTGCATCCTGATCACGGTCGGGATCGTGGGCACGCTGGTGTACGAGTCGCTCGGGTTCTTCGCGCACGTCTCGCTGGTCGAGTTCCTGACCGGCACCGAGTGGATGCCGCTCTTCTCCGAGCCGCGCTTCGGGATCCTGCCGCTGGTGGCCGGCACGGTCACGGTGACCTTCGTGGCCCTGTGCGTGGCCATCCCGGTCGGGACCACCTGCGCCATCTGGCTGAGCGAGTTCGCCTCGCCGCGCCTGCGCGAGGTGGTCAAGCCGCTGCTCGAGCTGCTCAGCGCCGTCCCGACGGTCGTGTTCGGCTACTTCGCGCTCCTGATCGTGACGCCCGCACTGCAGGTGCTCATGCCGGACCTGCCGGGCTTCAACATGCTCGGGCCGGGCCTGGTCATCGGCCTGATGACGGTGCCCTACGTGGCCTCGCTGGGCGAGGACGCGATGCGGGCCGTGCCGATGGCCCTGCGCGAGGGCGCCTATGCCATGGGCGCGACGCGCCTGCAGGTCGCGCTGCGCGTCGTCTACCCGGCCGCGCTGTCCGGGATCAGCGCCGCCTACGTGCTGACCTTCTCGCGCGCGCTGGGGGAGACGATGGTCGTGGCCGTGGCGGCCGGGATGCAGGCCAACCTGACCTTCGACCCGCGCGAGCCGGCCGCGACGATCACGGCCTTCATCGTGCAGGTCAGCCTCGGGGACCTGCCGCACGCCAGCCTCGGCTACCAGTCGATCTTCGTCGCCGGCCTGACGTTGCTCCTGATGACCCTGGCCTTCAACGTGGCCGGCTACGTGCTGCGCAAGCGCTTCCGGGAGGTCTACTAGTGACCGACATGGCTCGCATCCTGCGGCGCCGGCGCCGGGCCGATGCGGCCTTCGCGGTGCTGGGCGCGCTGCTGGTCGTGCTGTGCCTGGGCGTGCTGGCGGTGCTGGTCGTGGACCTCGTGCGCGACGCCCTGCCGCGCCTGGGGCCGGAGTTCCTGGATTCCTTCCCCTCGCGGCGCCCCGAGCAGGCCGGGATCAAGTCCGCCCTGGTGGGGACCACGCTGGTGATGCTCGTCACCGCCACGGTCGCGCTGCCGCTCGGGATCGCGGCTGGCATCTACCTGGAGGAGTACGCGCGCAAGAACTGGCTCACGGGGGCCATCGAGATCAACATCGCCAACCTGGCCGGCGTGCCCTCGATCGTGTGGGGGCTGATGGCGCTCGGGCTGCTCGTGTACCAGCTCGGCTTCGGGCGCAACATCCTGACGGCGGGGATCACGCTGGGACTGCTGGTGCTGCCGGTCGTGATCGTGGCCACGCGCGAGAGCGTGCGTGCCATCCCCCAGGGACTGCGCGAGGGCTCCTACGCCTGCGGGGCGACGCGCTGGCAGACGGTCAGCCGTCTGGTCCTGCCGGGCTCGCTGAGCGGCATCCTGACGGGCTCGATCATCGCCCTCTCGCGCGCGATCGGCGAGACGGCGCCGCTGATCACGATCGGAGCGTTGACCTACATCGCCTTCCTGCCGCCCTCGCCCGTGACCAGCGCGCCGCCCTTCGTGTCGCTGGCCTGGCTCGAGTCCGAGTTCACCGTGCTCCCGATCCAGCTCTTCAACTGGGTCTCGCGCCCGGATCCGCGCTTCCTCAGCAACGCGGCCGCGGCCGGCGTGGTGCTGCTGGCGGTCACGCTGGGCATGAACACGCTGGCGATCTTCCTGCGCTATCGCCTGCGCAAGCGCTACTCTGCCTGATGGGCTGGCGATGACCGACCCGAGCCCCGCTGCCGATGTCGCCGTTCCCCGCCCTGCGCGCGTGCCCTCCGCGCCCCCGCCGGCTCGAGCCGTGCCCGCGCTCGGCCGAGTTCCCGTGAAGGACGAGGTGCGTCCCGCGGACGGCCGCGTCAAGGCCGAGGTCGAGGAGCTGACCTTCGCCTACGGCGCCGGCGGACCGGTCCTGAAGGGCATCTCGATGCCGATCCCCGAGCACGCCATCACGGCCCTGATCGGACCCTCGGGCTGCGGCAAGAGCACCTTCCTGCGCTGCTTCAACCGCATGCACGACCTCTACCCCGGCGTGCGCTACGGCGGCGAGATCCGCCTGCACCCGGACGGGCTCGACCTGCTCGACCCGGGCGTCGACCCGATCCTGCTGCGCCTGCGGATCAACATGGTGTTCCAGAAGCCCAACCCGTTCCCGAAGTCGATCTTCGAGAACGTCGCCTTCGGCCCGCGCCTGCGCGGTCTGGCGGCGCGCGGCGAGCTGGAGGCCGAGGTCGAGTCGGCCCTGCGCTCGGCCGCCCTGTGGGAGGAGGTCAAGGACCGGCTGCGCGAGCCGGCCACGCGCCTCTCGGGCGGCCAGCAGCAGCGCCTGTGCATCGCACGCGCCCTGGCCGCGCACCCGGAGATCATCCTGTTCGACGAGCCGACCAGCGCCCTCGATCCCCTGGCCACGGCCAAGATCGAGGAGCTGATGGAGGAGCTGCGCGCGAAGGTCACGATCATCCTCGTGACCCACAACATGCAGCAGGCCGCGCGCGTCTCGGACTTCACGGCCTTCATGTACCTGGGCGAGCTGATCGAGCACGCGCCCACGCCGACGATCTTCCTCAACCCGTCGAGCGAGCTCACCCAGCAGTACGTCACGGGCCGCTTCGGCTGAAGGCCCCCCGATGCCGGCCCCTGGTCCCCAGCCCCGCACGCGCGAGCGCCTCGTCCCGGCCGAGCGTCCACCGGTCCCGGTGCGCGCGGCGCTCGGCCCTCCGGAGGAGCGCGCACCGCTCGCGCCCTCGACGCTGCCCCAGAGCAACGCCCGCTCGAGCGGGCTGTTCGATGCCGTCCGGCGCGGCGAGCCCTTCCAGGCCACGATCCACCCCTCGGTCGCGCGCGAGACACCGATCCTCGAGATCGAGCACCTGGACCTGTGGTACGGCAAGGCCCAGGCCCTGCACGACGTCTCGCTGGTCTGCCCGGCCGGCAAGGTCACGGCTCTGATCGGCCCGTCGGGCTGCGGCAAGTCGACCCTGCTGCGCTGCGTCAACCGCATGAACGACCTGATCGAGAACGTGCGCGTCGGGGGCCGGCTGCGCCTGGCCGGACAGGACGTGTACGCGCGCTCGGTCGACGTGATCGAGCTGCGCAAGCGCATCGGGATGGTGTTCCAGAAGCCCAATCCCTTCCCGATGAGCATCTACGAGAACGTGGTCTACCCGCTGCGCGTGGATGGCGAGCGCGACCGGCGAGTGCTCGACGAGGTGTGCGAGTCCAGCCTGCGCAGCGCGGGCCTGTGGGACGAGGTCAAGGACCGCCTGGCGAAGAGCGCCGTGGCCCTCTCGGGCGGCCAGCAGCAGCGCCTGTGCATCGCGCGCGCGATCGCGGCCGAGCCCGAGGTGCTGCTGCTGGACGAGCCCTGCTCGGCCCTGGATCCGATCGCCACCGGCCGCATCGAGGAGCTGATCCACCAGTTCGAGGGCGCTTACTCGATCCTGATCGTGACCCACAACATGCAGCAGGCCTCGCGCGTCTCCGACTTCACGGCCTTCATGTACCTCGGGCGCCTGGTCGAGTTCGGCGCCACGGACGAGATCTTCCTGCAGCCGGCCCTCAAGGAGACCGAGGACTACGTCACCGGCCGCTTCGGATAGCCATGACCAAGCACCTGCAACGCGACCTGGAGGGCCTCGAGCGCCGCACCCTGTTCCTGGCGGGCGAGGTCGAGGAGGCCGTGCGGCGCTCGATCCGCGCCCTGCTCGACCGCAGGGTCGAGCTGGCCGAGCGCGTGATCGACGGCGACGACGAGATCGACCGCCACGAGGTCGAGCTGGAGGAGGAGTGCCTCAAGGTCCTCGCGCTGCACAACCCCGTGGCCAGCGACCTGCGCTTCATCGTGGCCTGCCTCAAGATCGAGAACGACCTGGAGCGCATCGCCGACCTGGCCGCGAACATCGCCGAGCGCTCGGTCTCCCTGGCGGAGCGCTCGGCCCTCCCCGTCCCTCCGCGCATCCGCGAGATGGTCGAGACCTGCGCGCGCATGCTGCGCCAGAGCATCGAGGCCTTCGTGCGCGGCGACGCGGCCCTGGCGCGACGCATCTGCGCGGAGGACGCCCAGGTCGACCAGGCCAATCGCCTGATCATCCAGGAGCTGCTGGCGGCCATGCACCGCGAGCCGGCCTGCATCGACGAGGCCGTCGAGCTGATCTCGGTCTCGAAGAACCTGGAGCGCATCGGCGACCACGCCACGAACATCGCCGAGGACGTGGTCTACCTGGTCGAGGGCGACATCATTCGCCACCGCACGAAGCGCGCGCCCGGGGAGCAGGCTCCCGCGGGCGGTCGCAGCGGCCCCAGCGCGCGCTGATCTTCTACCGCTCGAACGCTCGTCAGCCGAGCAAGATTCCTTCGAGCGGCAGAAGATCACGCATCCGGCGAAGCCGGACGCCACCAGCAACCCTTCTGGAAGCCGTCGGCCCTGCAATCCCGTCGTGGATTGGACGCGCCTCCTTTGGGTTGCGGGAGTCAACCCGCGCTGAGGGGAACGGACCCCACCGCGGAGGCGCGGAGAGCGCGGAGGAACGCGGAGGCAGTGATTTGGCCAGGGGCGAGCGCGTGGGCCTCGCGCGCCCTCCGGCTCGCACGGGCTGCGTGCCCCCGCGCCGGACTTGACTCCGGCAGGCCGGGAGTCGATAGTGTCAGCGGACACTGTCCCTACCGCCGTGCCCCGCCCCGATCGCAGCCTCGAGCGCCGCCGCGAGCTCGCGCCCCTCCTGGCGCGGGCCTTCGCCGAGCTGGGCTACCGGCGCGCCACGTCGGCCGAGCTGGCGGCGCGCTGCGGGGTGCAGGAGAAGGCCCTCTACCGCCTGTGGCCCGACAAGCGCGCGATGTTCCTGGCGGCCCTGGACCAGGTCTTCGCCGAGTCCGAGGCGGTGTGGGCGCGCCTGGCGGGGGACCGTGGCGGAACCGCCAGCACGGCTGAGCGCCTGCTGGCCCACGAGGCCGAGCACCACGGCGAGAATCGCCTGTATCGCATCGTCTTCGCCGGGCTCTCGGAGACCGACGACCCGCTCGTGCGCGAGGCCCTGGCCAGCCTGTACGGCCGCTTCCAGCGCCTGATCCAGGCCCAGGTCGAGCGGCACCGCGAGCGGCACCGTGGGCGCCGGAAGGGTGCGGCCGCACTGGACGCGGCCCTGGCCGCATGGGCCATCGTGGGCCTGGGCACGGTGGCCAACATCGGACGCGAGCTGGAGCTCCTGCCGGCGCGCCAGCGCGCGCGCCTCCTGGGAGAGGCCGGCCGACGCATGCTGGGGACTTCCTAGTCATGGAAGCGAAACGGTCTGCCTTCAGGTCCGTAGAGACAGTGGACGCTGGCATAACGAGGATGGAGGACATCATGGAGACCCGAGACGAGCGCGAGCGGAGCGTGGCGGCGGAGCGGCGGGGCCTCCGGCTCCTGCGCAGCGGCCTGCGGGGGCTGCTGCTCCTGTGGGCCGGCTTCTGGGCCTGGTTCGTGGTGGCGGTCTCGCTGGGCGAGGCGCCGGCGCCGCCCTGGTGGATCCCGGCCGCCTGGCTGGCGAGCCTGGCGGGGCTGGTCGTCCTCTGCTGGCGCTGGCCGGGGCTGGGCGGGGCCCTGCTCGTCGCGGCCGGGCTGTGGGCCGGGGTCTACTTCGCGAACGGTGGCGCGCGCGCGCTGCTCGCCGCGCCGGCCGTGGCCCTGGGCCTCGGGTGCCTGGCCCTGGCCTTCGGCTCGCGCTCCATCGCGCGCGCGGCGGTGGTGCTGCTGGCCCTGACGCTCTCGGCCTGTGGCTGCCTCGTGCCGCAGGACCCGGCCGACCTGCCCTACCGCACGAGCTCGATCCTGCGCCACGAGGACGGGAGCCTGCGGCGCGCCTTCCTGGTGGAGGAGACCGAGCTCGAGGGCCGGCCCTGCCGGCGCTGGGTCTGGTGGTACGAGGACGGGCGCCTCGACAACTTCGAGCTGGCCGAGGAGCGCGTCGTGCAAAGCCACGCCTTCCCCGCCGGGACGCGCCTCTTCCTCGATCGCGAGGGCCGCCTGGCGCACGCCTGGCTCGCGCGCGAGACGCTCGTCGACGGCCGGCCCTGTCGCGGCAAGTGGAAGATCGACACCGCCTTCCACCCGAACGGGCGCGTGAAGGCCTTCTTCCCGCCGGAGGATCTCGAGATCGACGGCGTCCTGTGCACCGCCAGCGTCTTCCACCCGGTCACCCTGCACCCGGACGGACGCCTGCGGCAGTGCAAGCTGGCGCGCGCGGTGACGATCGCCGGGCGCACGTTCCCGGAGGGTGCCAAGCTGACCCTCGACGAGGCGGGGCGGCCGGTGGACGGGTGAGGCGGGCCCCGCGGCTCACCCGCCGACGATCCCGTCCAGCGTCCCGGTCGAGACCGAGTGGTAGCGCGCGCGGTTCGTGCGGTAGAGCGTGCGCCCGCGCTCCGGGTCGGCCTTCATCAGGGCCGTGTAGAGCGGCTTCAGGAACTTGCGCCGCCCGACGGTGCCGAGGAACTCCTCCAGGGCCGCGTCGGCCGGGGCGTAGCCGTGCGCGATCGCGAGCTCGAGCCACTGGCACAGGATCTCGCTGTTGCCCGAGCGCGTGAAGCCGAAGGCCTCGTCGAGGGCCGCCATCTGCTCGCCCGTGAGGCCCGCCGGCAGGCCGCGCAGGAAGCGCAACCACTGCTGGGTGGTCCAGCCCTCGGTCGCGAGCTCGCGCGGGGCGCGCCCGCCGGCCCAGGCGGCGACCTCGGCGTCCACCGCGGCCAGGGCCGGCGTCGTGGGCCGCGGCGCGTCGGCCGGCAGGCCCGGCTGGGTCGTCCAGCGCGCCAGGTCCACGCCGCGCCGGGCCTCCGGCAGGAACTGCGCCAGGTCCGCCAGGAAGCCGTCCGTCGTCAGGCTCTGGAAGGCGTGGCGCTCGAAGTAGCGGCGCAGGAAGGCGTCGAAGCGCTCGCGTCCCACGACCTCCTCGATGCGCGTCAGGAAGAGCGCCCCCTTGGTGTAGGGCACGTTCGAGAAGCCGTCGTCCGGGTGGTGCCCCGTCAGGTCCATGCGCAGCACCTGCTGCCAGGGCTCGAGCGTGGCCAGCTCCTCCTCCAGCTCGCCGATCTCGAGCACGCGCTCGGTCGCGGCGCGCTCGGGCCCGTAGAGCACCGCCATGATCCGGTTCTCGCAGTAGACCGTGAAGCCCTCGTTGAGCCAGAAGTCGTTCCAGGTCGCGTTGGTGACCAGGTTGCCCGACCAGGAGTGGGCCAGCTCGTGCGCGACCAGCGCCACCAGCGAGCGGTCGCCCGCCAGGATTGTCGGCGTGGCGAAGGTCAGGCGCGGGTTCTCCATGCCGCCGAAGGGGAACGAGGGCGGCAGGACGAGCACGTCGTAGCGGCCCCAGCGGTAGGGGCCGAAGAGCTGCTCGGCGGCGGCCACCATGCGCTCGGTGTCGGCCAGCTCCCAGGCCGCGCGCTCGACCACGCCTGGCTCGGCCCACACGCCGCAGCGCTCCGACAGCGGGCGGAACTCGAGCGCGCCGCAGGCCAGCGCGATCAGGTAGGGCGGGATCGGCTGCTCCAGGCGGAAGCGCCACGCACCGAGCGAGTCCTGCCCGAGCTGCTCGGCGCTCATCACCGCCGTCAGCCCCTCCGGCGCGCGCACGCGCGCCTCGTAGGTGACGCGCACGCCCGGCGAGTCCTGCAGCGGGATCCAGGAGCGCGTCAGGATCGACTGGCCCTGCGTGAACAGGAACGGCCGGCGTCCGTCGGCCGTCTGGGCCGGCGCCAGCCACTGCATGGCCTCGGCGCCGGGGCTGGTGCGATAGCGGATGCGCACGCGCTCGTCGCCGGCCCGCAGGCGGATCGAGAGCGGGCGGCCGAGGCGCTCGACGCCCGCGCCCAGGCTCCACTCGAGGTTCGAGCCGCTCGGCGTGGTCACGGCCTCGATCACGAGCTCGTTCGTGTCCAGGACGAGCGGCGCCTCGGGGTCCGTCCGTCGCAGCGCGAGCTCGACCGTGCCGTGGGCCACGCGCGCCTCGAAGTCGAGCGTGAGGTCGAGGGCCACGTGCGACACGCGCACGCGCTCGGGCTCGGCGAAGCTGTGCGCATCGGCCGGGCCACGCGGCCCGGCGCCGCGCGCGGGGCTCGAGCAGGCCGCGAGGAGGAGGAGGGGGAGCGCGAGGAGAGAGGTCGGGCGCATGGCGCGCCCATGCTATCGGTCGGGCACCGGCGCGTCCGCTCCGCCGGCCGGTCCGCTCGCGCCGGCCCGCGCCTCGGGCGTCGGCGCGCGCGGATCGCGGCGCGTGCGCGCCAGCCAGGCGAGCGGTGTCAGCAGGGCGACGAGCGCGGCCTGCGCCCCCGCGCGCCCGGCGTGCCCGAGGCGCCACAGGACGCGCGCCGGCCCGGCGGGCGCGAGGCGCTCGCAGCGCGCGCGCGGCGGCCACAGCCAGGCTCCCAGCGCGCGCAGCGCCGAGGGGCGCAGGTCCAGGCCCGCCACGGGCGCCTCGCGCCGGTCCGGGGCCGGTGCGCGCGCGGCGGGCGGCTCGGGCAAGCGCGCGCGCGTACCCGCGCTCCAGGCGCGCGCCGCCTGCGGGAGGTCGGCCAGGCGCTCGAGCGCCGCCAGGACCTCGGCCAGGTCCTGCTCCGCGTTCCATTCGCGCGCGCGCGCGGCCAGGGCTGCGGAATCGAGCTCGGCGTGGCCGCGCTCGACCTCCGCCGCCAGGTCCAGCAGCCACTTGAGGCGCAGCGGCGCGCGCGGCTCGGCGGCCCACGCGCGCAGGGTCGCCGGCGCGACGCCCCGCAGCGGGCAGTGCCGGACGAGGTGCGTGGCGAGGTGCAGGAAGCGGTCGAGGCGCTCGAGGCCGAAGGCCGGGAACACTCCGACGCGGCGCTGGCGCGCGAGGAGCGCTTCCAGCCGCACCGCGTACAGGTGGGCGGGGGCGTGCAGGTGCCAGTGCAGCTCGACCTCGAGCGGGGTCCCGTCGAGGGGCACGAGCTTGCGGTGATAGTGCGCCAGCCGGTACCACCAGCCTGGGAAGGCGCCGCGCGGGGGCACGAGGCCAGCCGTGCGCAGGGCGGCGAGCAGGGGCGGGAGGTCCCGTGGAGCGACCAGGAGGTCCAGGTCGCCCTGGGCCCGCAGTCCGACCGCCGGATAGAGGTCGGGCACGAGCGCCGCACCCTTCAGCAACGTCACGCGCACGCCCGCCGAGTGCGCCGCCGCGAGCGTGCGCGCGAGCAGCTCGAGGAAGGCGCGCTCGCGCGCCGCCATCGCGCGCGCGCGGGCTGCCAGGCGCGGCGCGGCCTCCGGCTGCACGCGCGCGCCGGCCTCCGCCAGGTTGCGCGCCGCCAGGCCGAGGATCCCGTGGGCCTCGAGCGCGACGAGGGCGCCGTCCCAGTCCGTCGCGGCCTCGGCCGCCGCGCGCAGGCGCGCCTCGCGCGCCGTGCTCGGCGCGAGGTACAGGCTCGCCAGCACGAGCTCGCCCACCCCCGCGCGGGCCGGCGCGGTCACTGCTCCAGCTCCGCGAGGAGGGCGCGCGCCGCGGCGCGCGGCTCGCGCCAGGGCAGGGCCAGCGTGGTGGCCCCGCCGACCAGCTCCGCCAGCCACTCCAGGCTCTGCGCGCGGTGCGCGCCGAAGTTGAGGCTCGAAGCGGTCAGGGCCAGCAGCGCCTCGCCGGGCGTGAGCGCGACGGGCCGGTCGGTGCCCTCCGGCGACCAGCGCGGCACGCACACGGCCCCGACCGGCACCGGGCCGGAGAGCACGTCCTCCGGCAGCGCCGCGAAGGGCAGGAAGCGGCCCTCGCCCGCGCCCACGAAGCGTGCGGCGAGCTCCGGGAAGTAGCCCACGCACTCGTCGCGGATCTTGAGCGCGCGTGGGACCGGCTCGGCCCGGCCCGCGCTGGTGTAGGCCAGGAGCTCGTCCGAGAGGTAGCGCGCGCCCGCCAGGACCAGGGCCAGCGCCAGGGTCGACTTCCCGGCGCGCGAGAGCCCCGGCAGCACCACGGCGCGCCCGCGCCACTCGAGCACCGCCGCGTGCACGAAGAAGTGCGCGCGGCAGCGCGCCATCAGCGCCTGCAGGAGCTCGTGGTTGAGGGCGCGCAGGGCGGCCCCGGCGTCGGCCTCGTAGCGCGCCGCGCGACCCTCGACCGTGACGCGGTAGCCGTGCGGGCCGCGCTCGGCCTGCCCGAGCAGGGCCGCGCGGCCCGGGGCCGCCGCACAGGGCGCGTAGCAGATCCCCAGGCGCTCGCGCAGGGCCTCGTCGTTGCTCACGAGCGCCACGGGCACGCCCAGCAGCTCCAGCGTCAGCGGCGCGGCCGCGTTCATCCGCCGAGCAGCTTGCGGGCCGCCAGGTCGGCCAGGGTCGCGAGCAGGTCGGCCCGCAGCCGCTCGCGCGGCGCGGCGTAGCGCGCCTCGAGCTCGTCCAGCAGCCCGGCCACCGTGCGCGCGCCGTCGCAGCGCGCCAGGATGAAGGCCGCCGTCTCGTTCAGCACCACGACCTCGTGCGTGGCCGGGTCGTAGACGACGCGCTCGGCGCCCAGGGCGCGCGCGTGGGTGCCGGGGGTCGCGCGCGGGCGGTCCTCGTCGGCGAAGGTCGGGCGCTCCACGGCCGGCGACGATAGCGCGGCCTGCGTGCGGCCCGAAAGCTTGCCCGCGCGCGAGAGCCGGGCCCAGGCCCCGAGGGCCCGGTCCATCCCGTGCCGGAAGAGCTCGCAGGAGATCGGGTTGGGCGTCTCGATCGCGCCCTGGCTCGTCTGGTTGTCGTGGTGGCAGCCGCCGCCGCAGTAGTGGCGCGCCCAGCAGCGCGAGCAGACCGTGCGCTCGTCCACCGGGGCGGCCAGGATGCGCTCCGTCACGCCGCGCTCGAGACCCGTCTGCACGCTGCCCATGGCGAACTCGGGCTGCTCGAAGAAGCGGTAGCACAGGGCCACCTTGCCGTCGGCGGCGACGCCCAGGTAATCGCGCCCGCCGGAGCAGAACTGCGTGCGCCGCTCGCCCGAGAGGATGCGCCCGACGAGGCGCGGGAACCAGGTCTCGCGCACCGGCTCGCCGGCCAGCACGCGGCGCTCGTACTCCGCCGCCAGCGCGTCGAAGGCCGCGAAGGCGCGCGGCAGGTCCTGCTCGCGGAAGCCGTTCGACTTGCCCTCGAGATCGGTGGCGGGCGTCAGCAGGATCTTCTCGAAGCCCAGCTCCTCCAGGTGCCGCACGATCCGCACCAGGTCCAGCTCGAGGCGCGTCAGCACCACGCTGGCATGGGTCCTCGCCGCCAGCTCGGTCCCGGCGCGCGCCGCCAGCAGCGCGCGGATCTTGGGCGCCGCCAGGGCGTGGGAGCTGCCGCCGGCCAGCGGCCGGGCCGCGTCCTGCACCTCCGGCGGGCCGTCGAAGCTCACGCCCACGGCCACGCGGTGCTCGTCGAGGAAGGCGATCACCTCGGGCTCGAGGCGCGTGCCGTTGGTGGTCACCTCGAAGGTGATGCGCTTGCCGCACTCCGCGGCGCGGCGCTCGCCGTACCGCGTCACGTCGCAGAGCAGCGGGAAGTCGAGCAGCGGCTCGCCGCCGAAGAAGTGCACGTGCACCGGCTCGCCCGGTGGCCCGTCGCGCAGCAGCATCTCCACCGACTGGTAGGCGACCTCGCGCGACATGCGCGTCTTCGGGTCGTAGGCCTCCTCGCGCCCGGCGTAGTAGCAGTAGCCGCAGCGCAGGTTGCAGCCCTTGGTCAGCTCGAGCGCGAAGGCGCGCGGGCGGAGCGCGTGCGCGGCGGCGGTGGGGGCGCTGGGCGGGACCAAGGGGGTTCGCTCCGCACTTCCGAAAGGGGTGCCGAGAAGGGTGCCGCGGCGGCGCGGCGCCGGTCCGACCGGACCGGATCGACCTCCTAGCCTAGGAGGTGCCGACCAGGTTTCAGGTCAGCGACTCGGCCGCTTCCTGCGTCAGCCGCACGGACTCGACCCTGGGCGCCTCGTAGGGACGCTTGTCGTCGGTCGCGGGGCTCGCGGGCGCGGGTTTCGGGTCGTCGAGGTGTTCCATGGGGTGGGAATCGGGGGGAGTGCCCTGGATAGTATGCGGCTCTTTCGAGCGCGGGGAGGGTGCGGGTTGACCGGATTCGGGCCGCGGGACGCTCCGGACGGCCTCGACCCCGCGCAGCGGCGCCGGGACGCCCCCGGTCGGCTCACGGATCCGCGTCGGGCCGGCGCAGCACCGCGTATCCGCGCACCTGGCCCGCGGGGCGGTCGTAGGCGCGCTGGTCGCGGAAGAGCTCGACCACCGCGAGCCCGGCCGCGCGCGCCTCGGCGGCCACGTCCTCGTCCTCCGGGAAGACGTGGATGCTCTCGTTCAGGAGGTACTGGTCGCCGCGCTCGTGCTCCGGGTTCAGGGCCTCGAGCAGGTGCTTGCCGCGCGCCGCTCCGGGGACGCCGGGCCAGCGGTAGGCGACCAGGTAGGTCAAGAGCACCCGTCCGCCGGGCCGGAGGTGCGCGCGGCAGGCTGCGAGCAGCGCCACGCGGCGCGCGCACGGCTGCACCATGTTGTAGAGGCCGGAGAAGACGACCAGGGCGTCGAAGGGCTCGCCCGGGACCTCGAACGCCGTCGCCTCGCCCTCGCGGTACTCGATCGCGAGCCCCGCGGCGCGGGCCAGCTCGCGCGCGCGCGCCAGCATGCCCGGCTCGCGGTCGAGCCCCGTCACGGCGCAGCCGCGCCGCGCCAGGACCAGGGCCTCGCGCCCCGGTCCGCAGCCGAGCACGAGCACGCGTCCCGTCAGCGGGTGGCGCGCGAGCAGCACCTCCTCGAGCAGCGTCAGGCCCGAGCGCACGTTCTCCTCCTGGGCCGTGAAGTCCTGGATCGCCTTGCGGCGGTACAGGCGCGCGCGCTCGGCGTCCTTCTCGGCCGTCGAGAGCAGCGCAGCGCGCAGCACGTCCAGCGGCCGGCGCGCGCGCACCGCGGCGCGCTCGAGCAGCACCAGGGCCCCGCCCAGCGCGCGCAGCGGGGCGCGCAGCGACGCGCGCAGCAGCGAGGGCCGCGCGTAGGTGCCGCGCAGCGGCCGCAGGAGCAGCACGCGCGTGGCGGCCACCGCGCCGTGGTAGGCCAGCCCGAGCGTCAGCCCCGAGAGGCGTGAGGAGAGCGAGGTCAGCGAGCGCCAGTGCCCGTCGCGCTCGCGGGCCACGACCACGCCCAGGTACTCGCCCTCCGGCACGCGGTCGAGGCGCGCGTTCGAGTCGCCGCGCAGGAGGAGCTCGCCGTGGGCGCGCCCGACGGCGCGGTGCGCGACCAGCGGCGCGCGCGGCGCGGCGTGCAGCACGACCTCGCCCAGGCGCACGCGCGCGAAGGGCCGCGGCTCGACCTCGAGGCGCGAGCCGTGCGGCACGAGCGGGCGCATGCTGCGCCCGTGGGCGCGGAAGCGCAGGCGGTGGCCGCGCGCCAGGACGCCGCGCGCGAGGTGGGTCCAGGCCTCCGGCAGGTCGAGCGCCGCGGGCTCCGCCGCGGTCCCCCGCGCGGGCCCGGCGGCCGGTGCCGGGGCACGCTCGGCGGGCGCGAGCTCGCCCAGCTCGGCCAGGAAGCGCCGCGCGTCGGCGCGCGCCGCGGCCTCGTCGGGCGCGCCGCGCTCGCGCAGCCAGCGCGCGGCCGCCTCCTCGTCCGGCGCGGGCCCGAGCGCGAGCGCCAGCTCGCGCGCCGTGCCGCGCAGCACCGCGGCCGCGTCGAGGTCGGCGTGCCCGTCGCGCACCAGCACGGCCAGCGCGAGGTCCGGAGCGGCCTCGGCCGTGACCAGGATCGCCGGCGGCGAGGAAGGGGCGGACATGGGGGCGAGGGTACTCCTGCGGCCGGCCGAGCGACTATCGGCCGCCCCGGCCGCGGTCCGTACCATGCGGGCGTCCGCATGCGCTCCATCCCCCTGGCCGCGGCCGCGCTGGCGTACCTCGCGGCCCTCGGCGGCCTGCGCCCGGTGAGCGAGTCCTTCGACGGGCTGGCCTTCGTGCGCGCCGCCGCGGCGGGGGGGATCGATTACGGACACGCGCTCTACCTGCCCCTGCTGCGGCTCGCGGGCGTGGGCGCGGAGGGCCACGATCCCGTCGCGCGCGCGAAGTGGGTCTCGGTCGCCGGGGCGCTGCTCGCCGTCCTGCTCCTCTGGCGCGCGGCGCGGGCGCGCGGGGCCGCGCACCTCGCCGCGGGGCTGGTGGCCGGCTGGTTCGGGCTCGGGGCCCTGCTCGTGCACGAGGCCGGCTCGATCGAGCCGACGACCTGGACGCTCGCGGCCCTGCTCCTGGCGGAGGCCGCGGCCGCGCGCCACGCAGCTCGGCCGACGGCCGCTCGGCTCGGCGCGCTGCTCCTGGCCTGCGCGGTCGCGCTCGGCTTCCACGTGGTCTCGGTGTGCGCGCTGCCCTGGCTCGCGCGCCGGGTCTGGCCCGCCCGCGGCCGCCTGCCGCGTGCCCACGCGGGGCTCGTCCTCGCGAGCGGTCTCACCCTGCTCGCGCTCGCCTGCGCCGGCGGAGAGCTCGGCCGCTTCCTGCGCCACTGGTGGGGCTTCGTGCCGAGCTACTCCGAGGGGATCGGGCCGACGCTGGCCGCGCACGCGGCACGCGGCGCGCGTCTCGTGGGCGAGGGCGCGCC
>Ga0315910_10000785_pt1 | contig 30647 bp, 40 predicted proteins | sample EdamamesoilMG_FD_204470 | JGI IMG/M metagenome (GOLD analysis project Ga0315910, IMG submission 204470) | Garden soil microbial communities collected in Santa Monica, California, United States - Edamame soil | ecosystem: Environmental > Terrestrial > Soil > Garden | place: USA: California... | reverse complement strand
CGCGAAGGATTGGCCCGCGCGCACCTGAAAACTGCGCGTGATCACGGAACGGGTGCAGGAAAATTGAGCGCGCGCCCGCATCCGTGGTAGGTTGCCGCGCATGAATCGCAACGAGCAGATGGGTTACACCACGCAGGGCCGCGCCGCGGCTCCCGCGCTGCTTCGTTCGCTCCTCCTTCTTGCGCCCTAGGCGCAAATACGAACGCGCTACCAGTCGGCGCATACAAGACTGGAACCCCGAAGAGCCACCCCGATGCGGGGAAGTCTCGTCCGCGATCCGGTTCAGTAGAGAGTGAGCGTCATGTTGAAAGACCCGTCGAAGAAGTATCTGCCGTTTCCCGCCATCGACCTGCCCAACCGGAAGTGGCCGTCTCGCCAGCTCACCACTGTGCCCGTGTGGTGCAGCACCGACCTTCGCGACGGCAACCAGGCCCTCTTCGAGCCCATGAGCCGCGAGACCAAGAAGCGGCTGTTCAAGACCCTCTGCGACGTGGGCATCAAGGAGATCGAAGTCGGGTTTCCATCGGCGTCGGATACGGACTTCCAGACGTTTCGCGACCTCATCGAACAGAAGCTGATCCCGGAAGACGTGACCATCATGGCGCTGACGCAGGCGCGTGAAGAACTCGTTCGTCGCACGGTCGAGAGCTTGCGGGGCGCGCGCCGCGCCATCGTTCACGTGTATTGCGCGACCGCCCCCGTGTGGCGGCGCGTGGTGTTCAACATGAGCGTGGCCGAGGTGTTGGAGGTCGTGCGCAAGCAGGTCGGCCTGGTCAAGCAGCTCACCGATGCCATGCCGGAAACCGAGTGGGTGCTCGAATATTCGCCCGAGACCTTCAGCATGACCGAACTACCGGTGGCGCTCGAAGCCTGCAACACGGCCATCCGTGCGTGGGATGCCGGCCCGGGACGCCCGATCATCATCAATCTGCCCACGACGGTGGAGAACGCGACTCCCAACGTCTATGCCGACCAGATCGAATGGATGAGCACGCATCTCGAGCGACGCGAGCACGTCAGCGTATCGCTGCACACTCACAACGATCGCGGGACCGGCGTCGCAGCCGCGGAACTCGGCCTGCTGGCCGGTGCCGACCGCGTCGAGGGTTGCCTGTTCGGCAACGGTGAACGCTCGGGCAACGTCGACCTCGTGACGCTGGCGCTGAACTTCTATTCGCAGGGCATTCATCCGGGGCTCGACTTCTCCGACATCAATGCCGTGGCGCGCGCGGTGGAAGAGGCTACGCGTCTGCCTATCCACCCGCGGCATCCGTACGTCGGCGATCTCGTGTTCACCGCGTTTTCCGGCTCGCACCAGGACGCCATCAAGAAGGGCTTCGCCGCGCAGAAGCCGGATGCGCTCTGGGAAGTGCCATACATACCGGTGGATCCGGCCGATCTCGGGCGAACGTACGACAGCATCGTTCGCGTGAACAGCCAGTCGGGCAAGGGCGGCATCGCCTATCTTCTCGAACGCGACTACGGCGTCGTGATGCCTCGGCGAATGCAGGTGGAGTTCAGCGCGCTCGTGCAGCGTGAGATGGATGCCGCGGAAACCGAGATGACGTCGCAGCAGCTGTGGGCGTTGTTCGAAGCCACATATCTCGCCACGGATTTCGAGGTGACGTACCACGCGCATCACCTCTTTGAAGAGGGTGACAAGCAGGGTATCGAGCTCGAAGTCACTGTGGCCGGAGCGCGGCGCAAGTTGCGCGGCGTCGGGTCGGGGCCGATCGCGGCGACGGTGAGTGCGCTCGCGCTGCCGATTCGCATCGACAACTACGAAGAGCGCGCGCTGCGCTCGGGTGCGGATGCGTCGGCGTTGGCCATCGTCGAAGCCGCGCGTGATGGCGTGGCGGGCATTCGCTATGGCGCGGGTCGGCACGCGAACATCGCGACGGCCTCGGTACTGGCCGTGCTCAGCGCCGCGCGCAGGCTCGGCGTGAGCGCTAAGGATCTGCGGCCGGCGTGAGGCTCACGCCGGCGTGGGCCGCTTTCCCCAAAGCATCCTCATGCCGATGAATCCCGCGACGAGGCAGGCCACCGCGATGAGTTGTGCCGGCATGACTGCCAAGCCGAACAGGTCGTAAGTGGTGTTGACGCGGATGGTCTCGATGAGCAGCCGCTCCACGCCGGCGAGCGCGAGATACACGCAGAACAGCCGAAATTCGCGGGCCGTCCCGGGATCAGCCGGTCGACTTCACGGTGCGTCAGATGGGCGTAGGCCAACGTGCGCAGCATGCCCGATTACGGCACGGAATCCGATCAGGCGAGGAAATCCTTTTTCGCGATCTGCAATACCGTCAGCCGCCGATGTAGATAGGTCCGGCCGACGCCAAGCTCGATTGCGGCCTGGCTCACGTTGCCGTTGAACCGGCGCAGCGTCGCGACGATGTGCTCGCGCTCGGCGTGATCCCGGTATTCCTTCAGGGATGACCCGGCGGCCGCTCCGCGTTCGGGTTCCGCGAGAAATTCTTCCGGCAGGTCGAGCGTGGTGATTCGTTCCCCGCTCATTATCATCAGCCGCTCGAGCAGGTTTTGCAGCTCGCGAATGTTTCCCGGCCAGTCGTGGCGCCTGAGCTCATTGATCACGTCATCGTCGATGGGCTTCTCGCGCATGTTGTTGCGTTCACCGAGCCGGCGCATGAGAACCTGCACCAGCAGCGGAATGTCCTCCTTTCGCTCGCGCAGCGAAGGCACGCGGATCGGCACGACATTGAGCCGATAGAACAGGTCTTCGCGAAACCGTCCCTCGGCCACGGCGAGCTTAAGGTCCTTGTGCGTTCCCGAGAGGATGCGCACGTCCACCGTCGTCACGTGCTCCGAGCCCACGCGCTGGATCTCGCCGTTCTGCAGTACGCGAAGGATTTTCGCCTGCGCGCCCGCCGCGAGATCCGCGATCTCGTCGAGAAAGAGGACGCCGCGATGCGCGACTTCGAACAATCCTTTTCTCGCGGCCACCGCGCCCGTGAACGACCCGCGCTCATGGCCGAACAGCTCGCTTTCGACGAGGCTCTCGGAGATCGCCGAGCAGTTCACCTTGACGAAGGGTTCGTTGGCACGCTCGCTGTGTGCATGGATGCAATTGGCGACCAGCTCCTTTCCGGACCCGCTTTCGCCGGTGATCAGTACGGTGGCGTTGGTCTGTGCCACCTTCATCGCTGCTGCGACGACACGGCGAATGGCGGCGGAGCCGCCGACGATCTCCACGCCACCGCGCTGAGAATGCGCGAGGCGCAGCCGCTCCCGGAGACAGGACATCTCGAGGCAGCGCTTCACCGTGACCGCAATCTTTTCGGCGGTGAACGGTTTTTCGAGAAAATCAAAGGCGCCGGTCTTCACGGCCTGGGCGGCTTCGCTGAGGCTGGCGTGGCCGGATATGAAAATGGTCGGCGGTGCGATGCCATCGGCCTGCGCGCGTCGGAAGAACTCGAGGCCGCTGACTTCACCCAGCCGAATGTCCACGATCATCGCGTCGACGATCCGCTCGTGCAGCGTTCGGAGCGCGGCGGCGACGTCATGCGCACCGACGACGTGAATGTCCTCCTGGCCCAGCGCGATCTCGATCGCGTTGCGTATGTTCTTCTCATCGTCGAGCACCAGAACGACGGGCTTCGCGAGCGATTCGCTCATGCGCCCGCCGGCAGTGTAATCACGAACGCCGGATGGCCCGCGCTGAGTTCGTAGCGAATGTCGCCTCCGTGCTCGAGCACTATCTTCTTCACGATGGCGAGCCCGAGACCCATGTTGTCTTTACCCGTCTTGGTCGAGATGTAGGGATCGAACATGCGGTCGACTATCTCGGCGGACGCGGCAACGCCATCGTTGGCAATCTGAATGCTCGCGTCCGGTCCGCAGGTGACGGTGAACGTGAAGCGCACGCGACGATCGGGATTCGCCTCGATGCCGTTGCGAATGATGTTGGCAAGCACCTGACGGAACAGGGTCACGTCCAGCCGCACGTGCACCGGCTGATTCTCCGGAGCGCGCACCTCGAGATCGGCGTTCGCGGCTGCGCTCGACAGCGCCTTGAGCTGTCTGCCGAGCTCCGCGACAAGCTCCACGTCCGCGAGCTGCACCTGCGGCATGCGCGCGAACTCGCTGAACTTGTTCACCGTCGACTTCAGGTGCTGCAGCTCTTCGCTGATCATCGTCTGCGTTTCGGTCAGGTGCGCCAGGAACTCGGGCTGGCCCTTCGACAGGTACGCCTTCGACAACGACGTGACCAGAACCTCGATGGGCGTCAGTGGATTCTTGATCTCGTGCGCGAGCATCTTCGCGAGTTCCTGCCACGATGACATTTCCTGCAGATAGCGCACTTTGTCGCGCTCGCGGGACAGGTCCTCGATGTTGCGCGCATGACTGCGCGCAATCCGGCGGCTCAACAACGAGGCGACGCCGACCGAGAGCAGCACCGCCGCGCCCAGCCCCAGGCCGAAATAGAGCCGCAGGGAGTCGAGGATGCGCTGCTTGACCAGTTCCGGCTCGGAATAGACCTGCTTGAGTTCTTCGACCTCGTCGAACTGCGTGCGATACCGAGGGCGATTTGCCTCGTCGAGACGGCCGAGGGTACGCAGATTCTCCGACGAGCTCTCGAGCACTCGTACGACCTGCGGGTTGAAGCCGAGGTTGAGGCTGGTACGCAGCGCGTCCTGCAGTAGATAGAAGGCCGCGGCCATCGGCATTGCGGCCATCACGAAGATGGACACGGTCAGCAGCAGCCCGACCCTAGCGTTCTTCATTTTTCACGCTGTCGACACGAAAGTGCGGGCTCTTCACGGCAGTGCGCCACACGGCAGCGACGTCCGACCCGTCAGCGTACTGTTCGAAGATTCGATTGAAGATGGCATTCGACACCGTGATTCCCTGTCCGCCGGGCACTTCGAGCGTACTGTTCTGGGCAACCCATTTGCGGATCATCTGCATTTTCTCGCGATCGATGGGATTCAGCAGCACTTCGACGCGCAGCGTGAGATCGGTGGCCGGCAAGGTAGCCGCTTCGAACAATCTCGGCAGCGGCAATGCCGAAAGCCACGCATTTACATCCGCCAGGCTCGCGAGCGTGCGGGTATCGGCAATCCTGCCGTCCATCGTGCTGACCACGGAAAATGTCTGGTCCCACAGATCGTATCGGATGGCGATTTCGACAACCTTCTGGCCCAGAGTGGCGCGCGCATCCGCCACCGACACCTGCGCATACAGTCGGTTAGTCAGGCCGCTGGTCAGTTCCTTTGGCAGCGCAGCCGGAAGCGGCAACCCAACGACGCGGGCTCCTAACTTTCCATCACTGAGTGTCGCCGACACTTCCGCGGCGTCGACCGCGGAGTTCGCGAGCAGCACCAGCAAAGCGATGGCATGCCTCACTGGCTCCCATCCTTCGTGACCAGCAGGTACAGGTCGACGAGCCCAAACAACCGGGTGTCGGCACGAAATCCGGCCTTGAGGCCGTATTCGTAGAAGATGGTTCCAGAATCCGTATAGCCTTTGACGGCGAAGCCCGGCTCCACGTACCAGCGGCCGCGCTGGACGAGGTCCCCTGGAATCACGGGCCGCGCGTAACTCAATGCCAGCAGCTGGCTTTCACCCAATGAGAATCGGTATTCCGGACTCGGATCGCCGCCAACCTTGAGGGTCCAGTACGCGCCCGCCTTCGCCCAGGTCTTCCGGAACTGCAGATGCGACCGGCCTTCGGGTTCGTTCGGATCGTAGTCGCCACCCACATCAATCTGAAAGGTCGATCCCTGTGTCGGAAAGTGAATGTCGTCCTCGGTGCTCCATCCGTAGGCAAGGGTCAACCCATGATTGCTATACGACTCGGGCGTGGAGACCACGAACGAGCCGTCGCTATCCCATTGGCCGGCGATCCAGTCGTTGTTGGGCCGGTACGTGATGCCGAATGACAGGTAGGAAAAGTCGGCGATGCGCCGCCCCAGCGTGAACTCGAACTGCCCTGCGTCGATGCTGCCGAAGTTTCCGTAGACGTCTGCGTATCGCCGCTTGCGCCACCTCGCGCCCGCAACCGCAAAGTAGCGGCTCGAGTCGAACAGCTGCGGATCCACGTAGCGCAGCGACACGTCGTAGGCTTCGTTGAGTCCGTCACCACTGATCGGGACGATCGCCACGCCGGTGAGATCGACGATTTTCCCCTTGCCGAACAGGTTTTGATGCGCGAGGCGCCCGGCGAATACGCCGCGATCGGAATCAGTGCGCGAGGATCCGCCGGCCAGCCACTCCCTGACGATCGGACTTGCCTCTTCGACTTCGATGACGACGATGACGGCGCCACGGCTGGCGCCTTTCCCGAGGCGAAATTTCACCGACTCGAAGTTTCGCAGCGCGGACAGGCGCAGTTCGGCATTGCGGATTTGCTCTTCGTCGAGCGCGTCGCCCGCGTTCAGATAGAGGTGATCGCTGATGAATTCACACGACGTATGTTCGTTGCCCGCGCAGGTGACCTCCTGAATGACCAACGGTTCTTCGGCGGGTGCGGTGACGTCCTGGGCAGCCGCAAGTGGCGCGAGCCATGACAGCAGCGTCGTGGTGATCGCGTGAGGTAGTTTGATCATTCTGGTCGTCATGGCAGGCCTTCCTGAAATGTAACAGCTGGGCGCGCGCTGGCGGGATGTCCACGAAAGTGGACACCTCACATCAGGGCTGCGCGGTATAGCTCACGCCTTCAACGATCCCGCAGCTCGAATCGGGCGTCGCATGGGCGAACGACAGCGGCAGCGTTTCGCCCGCGGGCATGGCGTTGCCCGCGGGAGGCTCCGCGCAACACGAACGCGTTACGTCAAAGTGAAGATGCGGCGCCTTGCTGTGGCCGGTATGGCCGCTCCGCGCAATTGGGTCGCCTTGCCTTACGGTGTCGCCCACGATCGGAAGCGCGCCATCGTGGGTGAGATGGAAATAGCGCGCGACCGTGCCGTCGTCGTGTTGCACGTACAGGTAGTTCTCGTGCCCTGGCGTGAGGTCGTTGTCGAAAAAAGATTCCTGCACGCGGACGACCGTGCCCGAGCGCATCGCGAGCACATCGGTTCCGATCGGCATAAGCGCATCGATCGCGTAGCGCTGCACGGTCGGATCCCAGGTGAGATGCGGATAGCCGGCGTAGGTCTGGCCCACGTGCCACGGCAACCGGTATTGCGAAACGGCGGCGGCGGCGAATTCCGAACAATCGGGAGGAACGTCGTTTTCACCACCACCGCAGCCGGCCAGTATCAGGCCACAGGCCGATGCCCAGAGAACCCGTCTGACGGCCGACATGGAGGCTTCAGAACTGGTACGCGGCTGCGAGCGAGACGATGTCGAAGTCCGCGTCGGAGACGTCGATCTTTTCGTATTCGGCGCGCAACCGGAAATGATCCCCCAGCTTGAATTCGAACCCTAAGCCGTAGAGCAGGTCCGACTCGCTCTCGGAATCCGAGATGCTCACGTTGCCCGACGAAACCGTCGCGGTGCTGTCGTAAGTCACGAAGCCGACCTTGAGGTAAGGCGCGACGTATTCGCCGAGCGGCAGTTTGGCGAGCCCGGCCACGAAGAATCCATCGCTTTTCACGGCGATGCGAAGCGATCCCTGCGTATCGGTCTGTTCGCCGCCATCAACGTAACCGCCTTCGACAGCGAGATACGGATTGAAGGAGTAACCACCGAAGACCCTGAACGTGGTGTCGCTACCGTCGAAACCTTCGGCGCTCTGGCTGGCTTCACCGATGCCGGCGCCAAGATAGAAACCCGAGTCGTCCGCGCGCGCGGTGGCGGTCACGCACAGGGCTGCCAGCACACATGCGGTGATCAATTTGCCGTGATTCATCACATCTCCCCTTGGCCTCATCGAGGCGGTTGTTCAGGGGGAGTTTTGCAATGCGCGTGCCAGCGAAACGGACGCCCGTACGCGTGTATCTGTGTGAAAGGGTGTCTGACTAAGTGGACGGGTGTGCGAAAAGGCGGCCGGCCTCACGCCACGATCGTCACCAGAGTGTCATTCGGAAATTCGCCGGACTTTTCGAGAAAGGCGTCGATCGGAATGCGACCCACGCCTGCCACTTCGAAAACTTCGTCGAATTCCCCGCGAAAAAAATGCGCGAGCAAGGTAACGCGCGCACCACTGGTCACCAGATGCGTGATGGCCTCGATGAAGCATTTCGCGAGATCCGGCTGACTCGAAGACCCGGGCCGCGCGTGGGCCACCCGCCTCGACTCGATCGCGCGCTCGATTTTCGCTTTCGACCAGCCTTTGCGTTGATAGCGACGGCGTTCGTCGTCGAGGTCACGGGCAATGTTCGCCCGGCGGCTCGGGTACACACTGCAGGCGCAATGTCCGTCGGTGATCGAAAGATGGACGCCGGCAGGCAACTTTGCAGCGAACGCCCCGGTGAGATTTTCGGCCGCGAGATGGCGTTCCTTGAACGGCTGCCTCGCATCACCGCGATAGTCGGCGACGGCGATGGCAATGAACGTGCACATTGCTTACGCCGCGTGACGCGGAATCGGATCCAGGTTCGGCTCGACGAAGCCCGCGCGCGCCTGGTCCGAGTACAGCAGGTCTGCGGAGTAGTGCGTGAGCATGATCTTGCTGTCGAGCAACGCCGGATTGCGCTGGATGAAATCGTCGGCCGACGAAGATTCAGGCGAGCGATGCATGAAGTGATTCACGCCGAGCAGCCAGGCCCGCGTCAGCGTCTCGTGATACTTGGTAGCGGGGATACCGTGGTGCGAGAGGAACCCCACGAGCGCGGCGCGAAATCGCTCCAGCGCCAGATCCGCGTCGCTCTCGGCGAGATAGACGTAGGCGAGACGCACGTGCGCGCGATGGGAAAAATCAGCGGGCGCAAATGCGCCCGCTTCAAAGGCCGCTCGAAACTCAACATCGTCGGTCGACAGTTGGTGTTTCAACTTCACGGCATGACCTCGCTAAACGCTCATCCCCCCATCGAATACCTGCGTCTGCCGCTCAGGCCAGCAGGCGCTCCGCGATCTGCACGGCGTTCAACGCCGCGCCCTTGCGCAGCTGGTCGCCCGCGACGAACAGCGCAAGCGTGCGGCCCGTCGGATCGCTCACGTCCTTGCGGATGCGGCCCACCAGCACATCGTCCTTCCCGCTCGCGTCGTGCGGCATCGGGAAGTAGTTGCGCTCCATGTCGTCGACCAGGCGCACGCCCGGAGCGGCCGAGAGGATAGCGCGTGCTTCGGCCACCGACAGCGGTTCTTCGGTTTCGATATTCAACGCGATGCAATGCGCACGCAGAACGGGCACTCGGACGCAGGTGGCGGTCACGCGCAGTTCGGGCTCGCCGAAGATCTTGCGCGTCTCCTGCATGACCTTGGTCTCTTCCTCGTTGTATCCGGTTTCCGGATCCACCTTGGTGTTGTGCGAAAACACGTTGAACGCGTACGGATGCGGCAGCACCTTCGGCGTGAAGGCGCGGCCTTCGAGATGCGCGCGCGTGGATTCACTGAGCTCTTCCATGGCCGCGGCACCGGCGCCCGAGGCAGCCTGGTAGGTGGACATGGTGATGCGCTTGATACGGCGCTTCTGGTGGAGCGGCCAGAGCGGCGTCGCAGCGACGATCGCCACGCAATTCGGGTTCGCGATGATGCCGTTGTGCTTCGCGAGCGCGCCCGAGTTGATTTCGGGGACGACGAGCGGCGTGTTCGGATCCATGCGAAAGGCCGACGAGTTGTCGACGACGACAGCACCTGCGCGCACGGCGGCGGGAGCGAAGCGCTTCGACTGCGCACCACCGGCGGAGAACAGCGCGATGTCCACGCCTTCGAGACTGGCATCGGTCAGTTCCTGCACGGGCACGTCGCCGCCGCGGAATTTCATCGATTTGCCGACCGAGCGCGCGGAGGCCAGCAGGCGCAGTTCGACCAGCGGGAATTTGCGCTGCTCGAGGCACTGCAGGAGTTCGACGCCCACGGCGCCGGTGGCGCCCGCGATGGCGACGACGGGATTCTTGATGTTGCGTTCGGTCTGATCAGTCGATGACATTTTTTATGGCTCCAAAAAGTAAGGCCCCGGGAGTTTCCTCTCGGGGCCTTCGGTGTTCGTTCCTGATGTTTCGGATCAGCGCGCGCAACCACCCAAGGCCCCTGAGGCGGGCTTGGTCTTGAGCGTCTTTTTGATCGTGAGGCGAATCATGGGGGCGGGAATGTAACGGACTGACAGTCTGTCGTAAAGGCAAAAAGCCTCAGGTCTGGCCCCTTTTGCTAGATAAACGGGTGGGGACGGACTTAAGTCCGTCCCCCCACATCCATGACCCCATTCTCAGCGGCCGGCGGGGATGCCGTGGGGGGTGATGAGGCCGTTGTACCAGGCCAGCATTAACAGAATGAAGAGCGCCAGCGACAGGCCGACTCGGATGGTCAGGGCCCGGGCCATCTTCTTCGAGTCGCCCTTGCCGCTCGAGAGGTGAAAGAGCGCGCTGCCGAGGCTGAAAACGATGGCGAACAGCGCAACGATGATGAGGATTTTGATCACGTCCATGGGGGTGGACTCTATACTCCTCGCCCCCATGCCGACCCGTTTTTCCGCGTTCGGGAGGACATTCGCGCCGTCCTGGCCGATGACCCTCCTCACGCTCGTTCTTTTGACCCTGTTTGTCGTGCTCGGCCGATGGCAGTGGCATCGGGGCGAGGCGAAGGAAGCTGTCTGGGCGGAGTACGAGCGCGATGCCGCATCGACGCCGTTGGGCACTCGAGCCTTCGATAGTGTCGCCCGCTTCGCGCGTATCGAGTTGAGCGGCGCTTTCGAACCCGCGCGCCAGTTCATGCTCGACAACCGTTCGCACGCGGGCCAGCCCGGATACGAAGTGCTGACTCCGTTCCGACTGGAAGACGGTCGACGCGTGCTCGTGAATCGCGGCTGGGTTCCCTTCACGGGCTTCAGGGACCGCCTCCCCGACGTCTCGATGTCGGGCGTCGAACCGGCAAACATCACGGGTCGCATCGACGATCTGCCGAGCGGCGGACTTGCCAGCGGTCACGCGGCGCCCGGCGGCACCTGGCCCATGGTCACCAGCTTTCCGACGCACGATGAACTCGTCAGCGCACTGGGCTCGAATCTGGAGCGACGCATCCTGCTGTTAGACCCGCAAGTGTCCGCAGGCTACATCCGCGACTGGTCGCCCCCCGGCATGCCGCCGTCGCGACACTTTTCTTATGCCATCCAATGGTGGGGTTTTGCGGCTGTGCTGCTCGTGCTCTACTTCGGCCTCAATTTTCGCAAGGTGTCCTGATGCAAGATTCCCGCGCGCGCGGTCGGCGCACTCTGATCATCGTCGCAGCGATGTTCTTTCTGCCGGTGGCGGTGGCGTTCTCGCTCTACTACGGCAAGCTCTGGCGCCCCGCCAACTCTGCGAGCAAGGGCGAGCTCATCGACCCCGCACGCCCACTCACGGTGGCGGGCCTGCGCCACGCGGATGGCTCGCCCGCCGACGCGTCCGTGCTCTCCGGCAAGTGGACACTCTTGTATATCGGTGACGGCCGCTGTGACGAAGCCTGCCGCACGTCGCTGTCATTCGGCCGTCAGTCACGGCTCGCCCTGAACAACGAGATGACCCGCGTGCAGCGCGTGTTCCTCGCCACGGCCAACTGTTGCGACAACGAATACCTCGCTCGGGAACAGGCCGGCCTCGTCGCGCTCGATGCTTCTTCGCCGGACGCGGCGGCCTTGTTGGCCCAGTTCCCCGGTGAACGCGCGCACACGCTGTTCATCGTCGATCCGCTCGGCAACCTGATGATGCGTCACGACGCCAGCCACACCTCCAAGGACCTGCTGAGCGATCTCAAGAAGCTGCTGAAGCTGTCGCACATCGGCTGAGGCGTCGACAGTCCATGCGCGAACTACTCTGGATCCGCCGCCTCGCCTTGTTTGGCGCCATCCTCTGTTTCGGGGTGGTCGTGCTCGGCGGTTACACGCGCCTGTCGAACTCCGGCCTCGGTTGCCCGGATTGGCCCGGCTGTTTCGGCCACATCGCTCCCACCGGCAACGCCGAGCACTACGCCAGCGACGCCGACGTGCGCAAGGCGTGGATCGAGATGATCCACCGCTACTTCGCAAGCACGCTGGGTCTCGTCATCGTCGTGATCGCCGCGCTCTCGATTCGCGCGCGTCGCGAAGCCGGCGTCAGCGTGACATTCGCGCTGGCCCTGCTGGTGCTCGTGGTGCTGCAGGGCATGCTCGGCATGCTGACCGTCACCTGGTTGCTCAAGCCGCTGATCGTCACCGGCCACCTCGTGGGCGGACTAACTACCTTCGCGATGCTGCTGTGGCTGTGGTTGTCGAAACGGGCCGAGGATCGCCCGGTGAACGGATACACCGTCCTCTCGGGCAATCGGCTGGTGGAAAACGGCGGCCGGGCACGTCTGTGGGCCGGGCTCGCGCTGGCGGCGCTCGCGGTGCAGGTGGCGCTGGGCGGCTGGACCAGCAGCAACTACGCCGCGGTCGCGTGCCCTGACTTGCCGAAGTGCCAGGACCAGTGGATTCCTGCCGCCGATTACGAAGATGCCTTCGTGCTTTGGCGAGGCCTCGGCATCAATTACGCCGGCGGTGTGCTGGATCACCCCGCGCGCGTAGCTATCCATTTCACGCATCGGGTCGGCGCGGTCGTCGCTACGGCCCTGCTGCTGATCGCGGTATTTTTTGCACTCCGGGGTCTCGGCTCCGGACCGCGCTGGGCGGGACTCGCCGTGCTGGCGGCGCTGGCGGCCCAGATCTCGATCGGCGTATTCATGGTGCTGCGAGCCTTCCCGCTGGAGCTGGCCGCCGCACATAACGCGGGCGCCGCACTGCTGGTCGCGGCGGCGGTGCTGCTGAATCGGAAGCTCCGTCCCATAGCCGATTTCCACCGGTGATCGGCTAAACTCTCGCGCCCCCGCCGGAAGCGAGCCCTTGGCCATTACCGACCCCGCCGTACTTGTTCACCCGCTCTGGCGCAGCTTCTACGAGCTGACCAAGCCGCGCGTCGTCATGCTCATCGTGTTCACGTCCATCGTGGGCACGCTTCTGGCCGTTCCAGGTTGGCCGCCGCTCGATGCGCTGATCTTCGGCAACCTGGGCGTGGGCCTGGCGGCTGCCAGCGCCGCGGTCATCAACCACGTGCTGGACGAGCGCATCGACTCCGAGATGTCGCGCACCAAGCGCCGGCCATTGCCCACGGGCAAGTTGTCGGCCCGCTCGGCGCTTCTGTTCGCATTCGTGCTTGCGGCGTTGTCGATGACGATTCTCGTGGTCCTCGTGAACACGCTCACGGCCGTTCTCACGTTCGCCTCGCTGATCGGCTACGCGGTGATCTACACCGTGTGGCTCAAGCGCGCGACGTCGCAGAACATCGTCATCGGCGGAGCGGCGGGCGCCGCGCCTCCCGTGCTGGGCTGGGCCGCCGTCACGAACACCGTGGACTCCGACGCGCTGCTGCTGTTCCTCATCGTGTTCGTGTGGACGCCGCCGCACTTCTGGGCGCTCGCCATCGCGCGCAAGGATGAATACGCAAAGGTTGGCATTCCCATGCTACCCGTCACGCACGGCGTCGCGTTCACGCGGCTGCAGGTGCTGCTGTACACGGTGTTGCTCACGGCCGTCACCATCATGCCGTTCGTCACGGGCATGAGCGGGCTCATCTATCTTGCCGCCGCGCTGGTGTTGAACGCGATGTTCATCTTCTATGCGCTGCAGATGAAGATCACCGAGCGCGCGCACCTGCCCATGAAGGTGTTCCGCTTCTCGATCACCTACCTCATGTGGCTCTTCGCGGCGTTGCTCGTGGACCACTATCTACCCACCACGCAGGCCGTGCTGCCGGCGGCGGGCTTCACCGTTTCCTGAGGTTCATTGCTTGCCCGAGCCGCTTCATCTACCTGCGCGGTTCAACGGCCAGTTCGGTCTCGTTCTCTATTACCAGCATCATGGCGTGCTGCTGCTCCGCTCGGGCGATAGAGACGACGGCGGCCCCGCGCGCATCGACCTGTTGTTTCGCGGCGTCGTGTGGATGTCGCTGCCTTCCTGGTTCAATGACTTCACCATCGAGCAGTGCCTGCTCGACGAAGTGCTCGAGTACATTCCTCCGAGCCATCGGCCGAAAGCCGAGTCACGCAAGGTGTTTCGCGTCGACATCGATCGCACGCCGCACTACATCATCGCCGGCAGCGTGTTTTCCGCGAGTGACAACCTCTCGTACTTCGAGCCTTCGGCGCTGCTGCCGGAGATCGAAGTGAATCTGCGCTTCGACGCTGAATAGTTTGTTGCGCTGCCGCGCGGAAAGGGCCCTGCAATAGCCTCATGGTCCGATGTTCCTGTTCTCCCACGGCGCGATGATGCGGCCTCACGCAATCTCGCAGCCCACCCGGGAACTATGAGTCACTGCTCCATTCATACGAAGATGCTGAATGGCGTGACACCTGAGGAGAACGCGACATGGGCCTGGTCACGGAAGATCTGACGAGTTTGCTCACGGGTTCGAAAGGACTGACCAAACAAGAGATCGAATCAAACCCTTTCAGGACCGGCATGTTCACCCCGGCACCCGTGCCGGGCGACTCAGGTTGGCATCACGCCGTGCACCGATTTCGGAAATGGCTGAGGACCACTCTCGCGGCTCACGGCGAACACGGGGGCGGCCTCACGCGGTGAGGTCCGCCCTCGTGTCTTTCACGAGGCAATAAAAGAAAAAGGCGCCGAAGCGCCTTTCTCGGGAAACCGTTAGGGCGCGTCTGGAAACGCGCCGCGCGGCTTCAGTTCCTTCGCATGATGCGGTTCATGCGCGCCGCGGGCCTCGACACCCACAGGTGGCGATCAGACGCGCTCTGGTACGACGCCTTCGTGAGGCGCGGATCCGAAGCACCGCTCGCCGCCGGACAGGCCGACGCCAGGTTGTTGCCCGCGCGGAGTGCCAGGGCGGCAGCCGTGCGAGCCTCGGCGGGGTCGGTCAACTCGTGGGTGAAATCGTCGGCGACGGAGCAGCCGGGAACCGACGTGCCCTTGTTCGCCGTGGTGTTCGCCGGTGAGAAGCCGTCGGTGTAGTCGCCGAAGTTTGCGGCATTCTCACCACGGAACTGGATGCTGAAGTAGGTAGTGCCGCAGTTGTCCGTGGGATAGAACCCATATGGCTTGCCGCAAGTGGTCGAGCCGATCACGTAGACATCGACGCCCACGCCACGCAGGCTGTTGATGACCGACTCACTCGCGGAGCACGTGCCCGAACCCGTGATGATGTACACGCGGCTCAGGTTGAGCGTCGGCAACGCCGTGTTCTCCGGCAGGGACGGGTCGAAGCCCAGTGAACGGCTGTGGAAAGGCGTCGGCGCGATGACCTCGTTCGTCACCGGATTGATTGACGGATGCTTGCTGTTGAAGACGAGCTTCTCGAACGTGCGGCCGGTGGTCAGCGTGGTGTTGCCGATCATGTAGGCAAGCTCGCTCGCGATGTCGAGATAGCCGCCACCGTTGTAGCGCATGTCGAGAATGAGGTCGTCCACCTGCGCGTCGACCATTTCGTTGACCGCGTCGTAGAGCCAGCCTTCGGCCGTCGCGATGTGATCATTGAAAAGGATGTAGCCAACGTCGCCCGTGGGCGTGTTTAACACAGCCCAGTCCGGCACCGGGTCCGTGGCGATGAACTGCGGCGTGAGGGTGACGGTGCGCTGCACGCCGGCCGTGTTCTGCACGAGGAAGGTATGGGAAGTCGTGTCGTTGTCCGGGAACAACCCTGCGTTGAGCGCGTCGACCACGGCCTGGCTGGTTCCATTGACCGCATCCTGGCCGTCGATCTGGAGAATCTTGTCACCGCGGGCGAAGACGCCTTCGGCGGGAGTGGATAACTGCACGTAGGCGACGACGATGTTGCGCGGAGGGCTCGGCGCCAGGATTTCGAAGAGCGCGCCATAACTCGCCACCTCTTCGCCTTGTGACAGCGCCAGCCAATCGTCGGTGTCGTACGTGAAGTGGAACTTGTCCTTCGGCTGGCCCGACGACGTGGTGGCGTTCGTCTTCAGCAGCCCGAAGTACACATCGGTCGCATAGGACGCCGGGTTCGGATAGCTGACTTCGTTGTACCAAAGGTAAGTGTCGTTGGTCCAAGAGCGCAGCCAGTTGTTCTGGTCCGTTACCGTTCCAGGCAGATCGCCGGTGCCGGGGCGAGGGGCTACGCACATCTTGTCGAAGTTCGACGCCGGCAGGAACGTGCCCGAACCGCCGCCGGAGCTGCCGGGGACGCCGGTCATCGACCCGCCGCCCCCGCATCCCGCGAGAGTGACGAACAGGGGGAATAGTAATAGTCCAGAAACCGATGGGCTTTTCACGTCTGGCCGTCCTGAGCGGGTTTAACAGTTGCCGAAGGGCGCAATATGCACTTTGTGTAGCAAACAACAAGCCGTCGCATCCAGACTACGCCGTAAGTCTCGTTCTATCATTGCGCCAGGCATGAATCGGCTCCTCCGCCCCTTCGGAATGAAGCTAGGTCCCCTCCAGGCGGGGGCAATCTACTTTCCGTTGCATTTCACCGCGGTGGGCATAGGACTCATTGTCCTCAGCGCACCCCAGGCCGTCGGCGTGTTCTGGCCCTCGGCCGGCTGCCTTTTCGCATTCCTGCTGCTGTATCCCGCGCGGTACTGGGGGGCGTTGTTCATCACCGGTTATGTGGCGGAACTCCTGGCCCATACTGTCTTCGCTCCCCTGCTGCCCATCTCGACTACCGGCCTGCTGTTCCCCGTGAAGTTCGCCGCCGCGCTGGCCGGTGTGGCGATCATGCAGATCACGGTGCGCGGCCCGATCTCCTTCGCGCGACTGCGCCACGTGTTGTTCTTCACCCTCGCAGCGCTGCTGTCCACCGCGCTCTGCGCCATCGTCGCCATCGCGCTGCGTGGCGAACCCCCTTTCGGCGAACGCGCGTACTGGCTGGCCGTGCAGGGCTGGTGGATCGGTGATTTCCTGGGCGCGCTCATCGTCACGCCGCTCCTGCTCACGGTGGGATTCCACGGCTTCGCGCTCAGCGCTCATTCGCGGGGCGGACGCGCCACCACGTTGTCTGCCTTCGCCGTGCTGCTCGTGATGTTGGCCGCGGTGTTCATGCGCCGGCCCGGTTCGCTCATGTCGCCGCTGGATGTCCCCTACATCGTCTATCCAGTGCTGGTATGGATCGCGATGCTGAGCGGACCGCGACGCACCGCACTCGCCGCGGGCATCACGGTCGCCATCGCCTCGATCGCCACGACGCGCGGGTTCGGGCCCTTCGACAGCCTCTACCAGCTGCAGACATTCCTCGCGCTGTGCGTGTTGCCCGTGTTGCTGCTGCAGGCCGTGATGTCCGAGCGCGACTACGCCATCGAAAAGGCGCGAACCAGCGATGAACGTTATCGCGCGTTCATCGCCAACAGCTCCGAGGCCATCTTCCGCACCGAACTCGCCGAGCCCATGCCGGTCTCGCTGCCGGCCGATGAGCAGATTGCGTGGGTGCGCAAACACGGCGTCGTCGCCGAGTGCAATACCGCATTCATGGTGGCGTTGGGCGTCAAGGACGCACAGGGTCCGGTGGTCGGCACGCGACTCGCGGATCACCCGACCTGGTCGAAGGTCTATATCGAGCGCATCCGGGAAGCCATCCGCAACGGTTACCAGGTGCGCAACATCGAGCACGTGGTTCACGGCCCGTACGGCCTCGATCGCGTGATGCTCATCTCGATGATCGGCATCGTCGAAAACGGCCACGTACTCCGATTCTGGGGCAGCGGCCGCGACGTGACCGCGATGCGCGAGGCCGAGGCGGCGCTCGCCCAGCACGACGCGCAGCTGCGCGCACTGGCTACCGAGATCACGCTGGCCGAGGAGCGCGCCCGCCGCAAGCTGGCCACCGAGCTTCATGACGGCCCGGCGCAGAACCTCATGGGCCTCGGAATGCAGCTCGCGGAGATCAGGCGCGGACTCGATGACCGCCATCTGCTGCAGCGCATGGATGAAGCGGAACAAGTGCTGGCGGACGCTTCGCTGCAGACGCGTACGCTGATGCTCGAGCTCGCGCCTCCAGGCCTGCACGAAAGCGGCCTGCTCGAGGCCCTGCGCTGGCTCGCCGATCGCGTGTCCAAGCAGCAGCGCCTGCTGGTCTCCGTGGAAGACGACGGGAATCCGAAGCCTCTCGAAGACCAGGTCACCGTGCTGCTGTTCCAGACCGTGCGCGAACTGCTGCAGAACGTGGTCAAACACGCGCGCTCCAAGCGCGCCACCGTGCGGTGTGCGGTGAACTCCGATCTGCTCACGCTCGATGTCATCGACCCGGGCGTCGGCTTCGAAGTGCATTCCATCGATCGGCTGCCCACGCGCCAGGGCGGCTTCGGTCTCTTCAACATCCGTGAACGCCTGAAACTCATGGGCGGCAGCATCGACATCCATTCCATCGTGGGCGAAGGCACCACGGTGCGCATCCGCGTGCCGCTCAAGTCGCAGCACGGGTTGTTCGACGAAGCCCTGCGGGCGTAGAAAGACGCCATGATCGTCGAACGCATCTGGGCCGCGAACTCGCTGCGCAATTTCCACTACCTCATCGCCTGCGCCGAGACTGGCGAGGCAATGATCGTCGATCCGTTGAACGCGTCGCAGTGTCTCGCTACCGCGCGAGCGCGCAACCTGGATATACGCCAGGTTCTCAATACGCATGAGCATCGTGATCACACGGATGGCAATGCCGGCGTCGTTGCCGCCACGGGTGCCCGGGTGCTGGCGCATGCGGGCGGTGCGAGCGTCATCGGTGGGGTAGATAGAGGGCTTGCTCGTGGCGACGTCATCAGGATTGGCCGCACGGTGGAACTCGAGGTTCTCGATACGCCGGGCCACACGCGCTCCCACGTGTGCCTTCTAGCCCACGGAGACTCACCCGCGCTCTTCTGCGGCGACACGCTGTTCAACGCCGGCGCCGGCAACTGTCACAATGGCGGGGACCCGGGGTTGTTGTACGAGACATTCGTGAACCAGCTTGCACGGTTGCCTGACACCACGCGTGTTTACCCCGGGCATGAATACATGGCGCGAAACCTGGCGTTCACTCTGGATCGCGAGCCCGGAAATCGCGACGCAGCCGCCGCACTCGAGGCAGCGAAGGTGCATGAACCCGAAGAGGCGCGCGTCACCACGATGGGTGAAGAGAAGCGTGTGAACGCGTTTCTGCGGCTTCAGAACCCGGAAGTCATCGCAAGGCTGCGGGAGAGATTTCCCGAGATCGGCGATAAACCGGACGCGCGCACGGTGTTCGTGAAGCTGCGCGAGCTGCGGAACAGCTGGTAGCTAGCGCGAGCCGTCGCGCGCCTTCTCGATGATCGCCGCCAGTTCGGGATCCACCGGCATCGGCTTGATGGCGCTGACGTTCGAGCCACCGGTGTTTCCGGACGGCACCATGCCGATGAACGTCTTGGTGGCCGCGCCCGTGATCCGCACCAACTGCCCCGCGAACTCCTTCGCATCGCGACGCTGCCACGCCCACCGCATCATGTGCCAATGCACGCGCACGTGTTCGCGCGTGGACGCCTGGCCAAGTACGTGGGCGCGTTCCAGGTGCGCGAAGCCCTGCTCAGGATCACGGGCTGCTGCGTTCAGTTCGGCATCGACATGCGGACGGATGTTGTCGGCGAAGCTGCTCATGATGGATCCCTAGGCCTTGAACTCACCGCGACCCCCGGGATATTGCTGCTCCCAGTTGCGGCCGTCTATGGGCGTGATTTTCATGCCCGTCACCGTCGGCGAATCGATGCAACGCGCGTTGACACTGAATCCGTCCGGATGCGAGCGCGGCACGTAGAACGGCTTGATGCCGCAGGCGGCGCAGAACAGATGCTTCGCGGTGCCGGTGTTGAAGGTATACGTGGTCAGCGCCTCGGCGCCTTTCACGAGGCGGAAGCGATCAGCCGTCACGATGAGGTGCAGGTAGCCGTGTCGCGAACACATGGAACAATTGCAATCGTCGATGACGAGTTCCGCCGGCGCGTCGACTTCGAAACGCACGCGGCCGCAGTGACAACCACCCGAGTGCGTGATCACCGGAGCTTCCTCGTGATCCAGGGCGTGAGGAACATGAATACGAGGCCGAACAACATGAATCCGCCGTGCAGCGGATTGTAGTCCCCAACGATTCGCGACCAGCTCATGCCGAGCGCGCGACCGAGTGAAAGCTCGAACACGAGTGTCAGCAACACCCAATATGCACCGACCCGAAACTGCTGGCGCTTCGACGATGCGCCCATCCATCGCGCCGTGAGCCACGCGATGACGAAGATGATCACGCACCCGACGAGCACGCCGAGCTGCCGCGCGCGCAGTCCGCCAATGGCGGGCGCAACGAACACTTCGCGCACCACGCCATGGCCGGTCTCGGCCAACATGATGAGCATCCACACCAGGCTCGCGCGCATCCACATGGGCGGCTACTTCGAGGCCTCGTAATCCAGCGTCCATTGCAGGGCATCCGCGGCGCCGGCGTCCGAGGGCCGAGCGCGAGCACGCAGCTGCGCAATCAGCTTCTCGCGCTGCTCGCGACTGCGGTTCTGCGCCAGCTTCCATTTCACCTTGCGCGCGCGCACGTGCAGCGTCAGCGCCCGGATTTCCTTGAACGGGCCGCGATACATCGCGTGCCCGGTGCTGACGGGCTGATGTCCGCCGTCGGGCTGGTAGTGAGCCATGAGCCGCTGCTGCTGCGCTGCCAGTACCTCTGGATCGTCGGAGACCTCGGCCTCGCACTCGAAGATCACCGTGCGGTGATAGGCGGTCGCGAACATGGCGTTGGTTGGATGGGTCCAGTGTGAAGGAACGGAGCCGTGCATCTCGTCGACTTCGAATACGCATTTGCGGTTCGTGAGCAGGTCGTTCAGCTGTTCGTCGTCACGATGCAGGTGGAGCTCGACCTTGTCGCCGAGGAACAAGAATGGATAGAGACCGATGTGCGGCTGGCCAGCGGCGCCCACGGTGACGAAATGCCCAAGCTCCTGTTTGCTCACGAACTCGCGCAGTGTGTCTTCGGGAACGTCGGCGTAGTAGTCGTAGAAAATCATGAGCGCAGTGTAGTGGCCGCGCCCCACGTGAGGCAGAGCCACCCGGTCAGAAATGCCAGGCCACCCAATGGCGTGATGGCGCCGAGCCAGCGTGTCCCGGTCAGCGCGAGCAGGTAGAGACTGCCGGAGAACACCACCATGCCCGCGACGAACAACCATCCGGCCCACACGAAAGCCCGTGTTTGCCAGCGCGCCCAGCCCCACGCGGCCGCCACCAGCGCGAACACGTGGTACATCTGGTAGCGCACGCCCGTTTCGAAGGCCGTGAGCAGATCGGGCGACAGGTGGGCCTTCAGTCCGTGCGCCGCGAATGCCCCCAGCGCCACGCCCAGGAAGCCGGCGACGCCGGCGCCTATATAGAAGAGTCGGTCCAGGGGCTCAGGCCTTCCGGCCGTCGTATTCGTGCACCGGGATCTTGCTGAAATCGAAGTCGTTCAGGCAGCGGATGTTGATGGCGGCCGTGGCGACGCCCTTGCCATCGGTGCCCTCGCCGAACGGCAGCACTCCGCAGTGTTTGCAGAACCGGTGTTTGATGATGTGTCGGTTGAACGTGTAGGTGGTCAGCTCCGACTCACCCGTGAGCTTCATCTGCTCGCGCGGCACGAACCACAGCAGCGAGCCGCGCTTCGTGCAGATGGAGCAATTGCACGACACGGCGCCTGCGATTTCGCCTTCCACTTCGATGGTGACTTTGCCGCAATGGCAGCTTCCCTGGTATTTCATCTCAGACCCTCACCGGTGAAAGCAGATTGGCATCTCGCGCAAGTTGCCATCGGCCCGCGGTCTTGCGCAACACCGAGAGCGTGTGTCCCGCACGATGGACAGTCGTGCCGTTGGGCGGCGTCACGGAGACTGTCAGTTTCGACCACAGATAGGCGTGGTCGCCGGAGATTCGGAGTTCCTGGATCTCGCTGCGGCCATCGATAAGTGGCATCGGCCCGCTCGTCTGGGGCTTCATCGCCGCGGCGAACTGATCCTTGCCGAAGGGTTCCTGGCCCGCGACGAGGAACACCACGTCGTCTGTCATCAGGGACAACACCGTGGCGATGTCGCCAACCCGCGTCGCCGACATCCAGGTGGCCACGAGCTCGCGGATCTGTTGTTCGTCGGAACTCACGGCCGCTCCTACTGAGGCTTGCGAGACTTGTCCTCGGGCGCCGGCGCGGCAACCGCGACAGCCACATCGGCGGTGCCCATGACGGGCGCGGCCATGAACGTGACATTGCCACCGGTGACGCCGCGCGGGCCACGGACTCCGCGCCGCATGACCATCTGCTCGCGCATCTCTTTCTGCCACTGCTGGTATTCGTTGTACGCGGCCAGCTGCTCGGTGTTCAGGATGCTGTGCGCCTGCGCATCGACACGCTCGTTGTAGTCGGCCTGCCACTCCGCATACGACTTCGCATAGTCGTCGTGCGAGGTTTCCTCGGACATCTGCGGCGCAGGAACGCGTTTGCGCTCTTCGATCAGCGCGGCCAGCATGCGTTTCTGCTGGTCTTCGGTGAGCACCGCGTCGGCGCCCTCGAGCTGCCGATTCAGCTGCTCCATTTCCAGCCGCGAGGGAATCGTTTCCTGGTATTCGCGCAGCGCTGCCGCTTTTGACGCGCCGAGGAAGTTGTCGATCGCGAGCTGGTCCTCGCGGCGCGCTTCGTCCCGTAGCCGCGCGCGTTCGGCGGGATCGGTGACGTTCGCGTCGCGGGCCTGCGCGAAATTGCCGACCTGCTGGTCGGTCAGCATGTTGATGAGCGTGTTGGCGTCTTCCTTGCTGAGGCCCAGCTTCTCGCCGATGTCGGCGTACAGGCGCTTGTTGTTGGCGCGCAGGTTGGACCGCATCATCTTCTGGAATGCTTCGCTGCGTGGCGGCATCGGCGCATTGGTGAAGACCGAGCCTTCCGGCACGTCGCCCTTGGCTTCGCCGGCCTCGGGCGGCGGCGGTGGCGGAGCCATCGCGATTCCGCCGGGGCCCATCGCTTCGGCGGCGAACGCGCCGGTCTCGGCGAGGCGTTGATCGCGCGCCTTCTCGAGTTCGGCGATGCGCGCATTCAGCTCGGCCATGGACTCGGCGACCAGGTCAGCCTGGGCGCGCTCGTCGGCGAGCTGCACCGCGAGATAGACGGTGCTGGCGCCGAAGGCGAGTGCCGAAATGGCGAGTCCGAGGACTGATGGCTTCATTGTTCACTCCCATCGAGACATGCCGCCATTGTCGGCAGGTCCGGCCCCATTTGCTAGAAATTGGGGTCAGACCCCAAATGCTAGGAAATGGGGTCTGACCCCATTTCCAGCATCAGATCGAGGTAGGCGCCTTCGATCAGTTGCGAGGGATGAATTCCGAGACGATCCATGAGCTCACCCGCTTCGCGAACGCCGACTTCGGTGGATTCGCCGTCCTCCAGCATGACTTCGAGCTCGAGAAAATGGCCGAGATCCTCGACGCGGTCCAGGTGAACGCGGGTACGTCCAACCAGGAAGAGAGTGCGGTACTTGCGGATGCGACCGACTTGTCCGTAGGCCAGCGATAACGATTCACGAAGCGTCTCGGGTGATGCGGTGGGGGACCGTATGAAGAAGGACTCCTTCGGGCCGGCCTGGTTCGCTCTCCGATAGAAAATAAGTTCGCCCGCGTCGTTCGAGAACGCGCGCAGCTTGAGACGCCCGGTGACGCAGTTGAAGAACGTGTCGTCCTGTGCGATTTCGATGGGGCCGGAGGTGGCCAGGCTGGCCACCTTCGGAACAATCAACCCGACGTTCTCGATGCGCGCCTTGATCTCGACGTTTCGTGCCATCGGCGCCTGCCTCAGCGCTTGAACCGTATGCCGCCGGCGGCTCGCGGCGGTTCATTGGCCTTGAGCACCGTATCGACCGAGAACCGGCCAGCGCCGTAGGTGGCCAGGTACAGGCCGATGGCGACCAGGCAGCCCGACGGAAAGGTGCCGCGCATGCCGAGGAAGCGGTCGACCATCCAGATGGCGATGACGAAATGGATGACGCAGACAATGCCCGCCCATCGTGTGAGCAGACCGAGCACGAACCCGACGCCGACGGCGAACTGCAGGTAAACAGACACCGGCGCGAGGATTTTCGGACTCGGGAAGCCATGTTTGCCGATGAACGCCGCGAATTCCTGCATCCGCGCGCCCTCGGTGATGTTGTCCCACACACCGAAGATGAGGAACAGCCCGACGAACAGGCGCATCAGCAGCAGGGCGAAGTCGGAAAAGCGCTGCGCGGAATTCAGGAACAGAAACTTCCGCATGGGTCCCCTCGGGTCGACGACAAGCCGGAAGACTATCGTTATGGAGCGCGACAACCAATAGTCGTCGCCCACATTGGATCGCAGGACGTCGCCGCGTGGCGACGCTCACGTCCGCGGACCGCGATACGCGCGTTCGACGCGCGCCACGCGGGTCTCGAAGTGTTCGTACCACTTGCGATGCCCCGTGGCTTGCGCAACGCGGTGTTCCGCGTTCGCCTTCCATGCGGCAATGGCGTCGAGCGAAGCCCAGTACGACACCGTGATGCCGAGACCATCGGCGCCGCGTGTGCTCTCGACTCCGAGAAAGCCAGGTTGTTTGGCCGCGAGATCGACCATGCGATCTGCCACGGCGCCATACCCGTCATCGACCGCCGTGCGCGTCGAGGTGAAGATGACGGCGTAATACGGTGGCTCGGGCGTGCGTGCGAACTTCGCGCCTGTGGCCGGCGCGCTCACTTCGGCCGCGCCAGCAGCGGCACGTAGTTCGGCTGCGCGGCGACGCGGCCTAACCACTCGCGTACGTTTGGATAAGCCTCGAGATTGTGCCCACCGCCCTCCGCGACATGCGAATACGCGTACAGGGCGATGTCAGCGATGCTGTAGCGCTCGTTCACGAAGAACTGCCGCGATGAGAGATGCTGCTCCATGACGGCAAACGCCGCACGGCCCTTGGCCAGGCGATCGGGCAATTCGGCCCGGCGCGGATGATCAGCCGGCAGGTGACGGCAGATGTAACGTGGCGTGGCGACATACGGCTCATGGCTGTACTGCTCGAAGAACATCCATTGCAGCACCTGCGCACGACCGAGCTGCGTGGCCGGCACGAAACGCGAGCCTTCGCCGAGATACCAGAGGATGGCATTCGACTCGGGCAGGTTTGTACCGTCATCGAGTTCGAGCGTGGGGATGCGCCCGTTCGGATTGCGGCGCAGGAATTCCGGCGAGCGAGTCTGGCCCTTGTCGATGTCCACATCGGTCCAGTCGTATGCCTGGCCGAGCTGCGCCAGCAGCAGCCGCACCTTGTAGCCGTTGCCGGAGTCGAGATAGTCGTAGAGATGCATGGGGTGGCCCGCGATGTTTGTTGGGCAACCGAGTATCCGGCGACACTCGTGCCTGCGCGACAGACGAGGTTTTTCGCTGAGGCTAAGTTATTCTTGCTCACCCATGGCAAGGCGACTTCCACCCCTCAATGCCCTGCGCGCCTTCGAGGCGTCTGCGCGTCTCGGCAGTTTCGTGGCCGCGGCGACGGAGCTTCGCGTGTCGCCTGCCGCCGTGAGCCAGCAGGTGAAACGGCTCGAGGACTACCTGGACACGGTGCTGTTCCAGCGCCTGGCCCGCGGCCTCACGCTGACCGACCAGGGCCGTGACTATCTACCCGAGTTGTCGGCCGGTTTCGACCTGCTGGGTGAGTCCACGGCGCGGGTGCGTGCCAAGCGTGCCGACGGCGTGATTACGGTGACGACACTGGCGGCCTTCGCCAATGGCTGGCTGCTGCCGCGCATGCATCGTTTCCGCGAACGGGCGCCGCGCATCGACGTGGTGCTGCGCACGTCGCGCCGGGTGCTGGATTTTCGCCGGGATGCCATCGACCTCGCGATCCGCTTCGCTCCTGCGCCGGGTCGCGGACTTCATGGCGAGTTGCTCGCCCGCGAAGAACTGTTCCCCGTGGCGAGCCCGCAGCTGTTCCGCGGCGGATACGTCCCCGACACGCTGGCCGCGCTCGCCGATTACCCGCTGCTGCACGACACCGACGCCGGCATCGACCAGCCCTGGCTCGGCTGGCGAGGCTGGTTCGAGCGCGCGCGGCTGCCCACGGCCAATGTCGGACGAGGGCCGCAGTTCAGCGATTCCGTCGTGATGATCGGCGCCGCGCTCGCGGGCCTCGGCATTGCCATCGGCCGCTCGCCCCACGTGGGGCCGTTGCTGGAGCGCGGCCAGCTCGTACGCGTGACGCGCGAAACCTGGATCGCCCCCTGGAGCTACTACCTCATGGCGCCGCCAGCCCATTTCCGACGGCCGCTGGTGCGCACTTTCGTCGATTGGGCGCTGGAGGAGGCCCGCGCCACCGGCGCGGCGGGTTGACTGGCGTCCGAGCGCGCCGATTCCGGCGCCATTTCGGGACGATAAGTTTTCGTTGTCCTCGCGCAAGGTCTCCTTGCTATCGGTTCGCCACCCTCGTTCTCTACAATCGCGCGATGTCACAACGCGGCTGGATCCTTTTTCTCTCACTGGGCTTGCTCTGGGGCATGCCTTACCTGCTCATCCGGATCGCTGTCGGAGAGTTCGACCCGCTGGTCGTGGCCGGCGCGCGCACACTGATGGGCTCGCTGTTGCTGTTGCCGGTCGCCCTGCACCGCAAGGCGCTCGCCCCCGCGTTCAAGAAGTGGAAGTGGCTGGTCGCATTCACGCTCATCGAAATCACGGTGCCCTGGCTGATGCTTGGTCACGCCGAGACTCGCCTCAACAGCTCGACGGCCGGATTGCTCATCGCCGTCGTGCCTCTGTTCGCCGCGATCATCGTCACGAAGCTTGGCCACGAGAAGCTCGAGCCGCGCCGTTTGCTCGGGCTCGGGCTCGGATTCGCGGGTGTCGCGCTGCTCGTGGGTCTCGACATCCACTTCGACGATCTGCCGGCCGTGGCCGCCACCATCTTCGTGGCGCTCTGCTACGCCATCGGGCCCATCATCATCGATCGCAAGCTCAACGACGTGCCGGCCATCGGCGTGATCACCGCGTCGCTGATCGTGGCCACCATCATCTATGCGCCGTTCGCGCCGTTCCTGTGGCCGACGACGTTCGGCACGCCGGCGGTGTTGTCGGTGATCGGTCTCGGTGTGTTGTGTACGGCGGCGGCGTTCATCGTGTTCTTCGCGCTGATTGCCGAGGTGGGCCCTGCGCGCGCCACTGTCATCACCTATGTGAACCCCGCGGTGGCCATCCTGTTAGGCGCGCTGGTGTTGAACGAGCCGCTGACCATCGGCATGGCGGTTGGATTTCCGCTGGTGATCCTGGGCTCGTTCCTGGGGACGTCGCGAGCGAAGACCGAGGCGTCAGCGCCACCAAAGCCTGTTGAGGCCTAGGGCGCGAGCAACCACTTCTCCAGGTGAACGCCATCCTTGATGCCCCGGTACATCTTCTTCGCGATCTCGAGTTCATGGTAGCCGTGCTCGCAGTAGAAGTTGCGGGCGGCTGAATTCTCCCGCGTGCACTCTACGCGGATGCGTTTCGCACCGGCGACGCGCGCCGCTTCCTCGAGCCAGCGCAGGATCGCGCTGCCGATGCCACGTCTTCGATGCGCGTGCCGCACGGCAAACAACAGCAGGTGGGCGTCATCACTGGCATAGAACATGATGCCGAAGCCGATGAGCGCGCCTTTCTCGCCGGCCACCACCACGTTGGTCTCCGGGTCGCGGATGGAATGAGCCACGCGGTCTTCCGTCCAGGTCCACGGCAGGCCGCGTTCGATGTAGTCGCGCGACATCGCGGCGATCTCTTCCGAATCGGACAGCGTGGCGAGGCGTACGTCGACGTCGGCGATCATTCACTGACAGATACACGCGCCGCTATCAGCCTGCAATATGCCGGTGGCAGACTGCAGCCGTATGTTTCGAGAACTTTCCCTGATTGCATTGCTGGCCGCGTTGCCGCTCGCGCGTTTGCACGCCGACCCTATCCACGCCAGGGCCGATGGCGCGTATTGGCACCACGGTAGTGGCTGGATTTTTCCGGAGCGCATGGGTGGCTATGTACGCGTCGGGGTTCCGCAGGATGTCGCCGGATCCGAAGATGCGGTGGCGTACTACGCGATCGAGGAAAACGGCGTGCGGCGCCTCGCTTCTGTCGATGTGTACCTGGCGAGTTCGACGTCTGCCGCGTTGCTCGAGGCCCCGCTGGATGGACCGCTGATTTCAGAAGTCCAGTTCCCACTGGCGGCGCCCGGGGTCGCTGCGACGAGGCGCGTCTATTCGCTGGGTGAGTCGACGACTTTCGTGGTGGCCATGTATCTCGTCAGCGCCGGTGACTGGCGCGTGCGGATCTGCATCACAGGCCCGGAGCTATCTGCGCTGGATGCCTTCGTGACCTCGCAGCACTGGGACAACCTGGGCCGTCACTGAGGGGTCAGCGACTCTTCGATGACGTCGAGCGCTTCCTGCGCATCGTCGGCCCTGGTGAAGTCGTCGCCGTGATAGATCACGTGGCGAATTGCATCGCGAACCGCGCCGTCGGCGTCGCCCTGGTTCAACGCGAGATCACGCAGCGCGATCAACGCCAGCGAGCGGTCCACGTTGGGCTCGCCGCTTTCGAGGATCCGGCCCAGCACGGGTAACGCGTCCCCGCGCGGCGCTTCGGCGAGCGCCATGATGGCGGCCGCGCGTGTTGCTGCGTCGCCGCTCGATGTATCCGCAATCCACTGGGCAGTGCTCTTCGTGGAGGTCGGCGTCGAGGCAGGGCTCGCGCTCACCGCGGTTCGCACGACGGACGACGGCGATGCCGCTGGCGTGACCGCGAGCGGGTTGCCGCTCGGCGCAGCATCCGGTTGTGTGTGGGCAATGATCAATCCGCCCGCGCCGATCACGATCACACCCAGAAGCAGATAGCGAAGTTCTTTCATCAGTTATCCAAAGATGGCGGCGACCCGCATCCACGACCAGTACGCCGCAAGTGAACCAATACCGTAGAGCAGCGGCACGCGGCTCAGATCCGCAAGTCGCCAGTTGCGGACCACGCGCCAGACCGCCCACACCGCGGCCACTGCCATCAGCTGGCCGATTTCCACGCCCACGTTGAACATGAGCAACGCGGTGGCCAGGTGGTTCTGTGGCAGGCCGATGTCGGCTAACGCGCCGGCGAAGCCGAGACCATGCACGAGCCCGAACAGGAACGCGACGAGGGCAGGCAGTCGCTTCGCGAGAGTCTCGCGTGGCTGCAGCGCTTCGCTTGCGACCAGCACGATGGAGAGCGCGATCGTTGCTTCGACGGGTGCGGACCGCAGCGTGAGCCAACCGAGCGCGGCGCTCGCCAGCGTGAGGCTGTGCGCCAGCGTGAACGCCGTGATGGTCCACACCAGTTTTCGCCGGAAACCCACGAGGAACAGCAACGCGGCGACGAACAGCAGGTGGTCGATGCCGCTCAGGATGTGTTCGACGCCGAGCATCACGTACGCACGCGCGATTTCACCCATGCCGCGCTGGTCGTCGGCGGAGCCATAGAGGTGCACGGACGGTTGCCGCTCCGTCAGCGTGTAGACGCGGCTTTGACCATCGCGCCAGAACACTTTCACGAGTGCCGCGGAGTAGCGGTTGCCCACGCCCTCGATGGACAACACTCCGCTCAGACCGGCTTGCCCACATCGAAGGACGTTGCCTTCGCCGCGGCACGCGTCCGGCCACGACGGTGTGAGCTCATCGGCAATGGGTCGGCTGCCACTGGCGCCCCACTGCCACAGGAATTCTCCGGGCCGCGTCTCACGCAGCTCCATCTCCGCCATGCTCATCTCGTGGGCCTGCGCGACGCTGGCCGCGAGCGCCAGCAGCAGGCAGGAGAGAACGCGCATCACGTGAGTCATGGCGTTCCTGTCACTTTCACTTTGTACTTCTTCGCCAGGGCGCGCACCGCTGCACTGCGCTGCTCGGCCATCACCGAATCCGTCCAGTCCTGCATCACGATGCCGCTGACCTCCTCGAATGAGGCCGGCTTCATTGCGGTCACAGCCTTCAGGCGGATCACGCGCATGCCACCTTTGCCAGGCAGTGCCTGCCACTCGTCGACAGGTGCGGCGGCTAGCGCCGTCGCGAAATCCGCGCCGTAGCTCTGCACGATGTTGGCCCGAGGTCTCGCGGTGAAGACGCGCAGATCAGCCTGCACATCGCCGGGAGCGCCGGCGTTCAGGGCCTGTGCGAATGCGCGCACCGCGATATCCGAGCGATCGCCCACCACTACCGCCTCGTCGAAATCGAAGCGTGCAGGCTCGTCGTATTTCTCGCGATGACTCTCGAACCACGCGCGCAGCACACCTTCGTCGGCCGCCGGCAACTTGACGCCCGCATCCACCATGCTCAGTGCCTTGAAGATCACGCGCTCGCGGATCGCCGTATCACCGCGATCGAGCCCCAGCGCGATGCCTTCGCGATACAGCACTTCGTTGTCGAGCCACACCTTCCGCAACGCGTACAACTCATCACTGTTCGGCTCGTGGCCGCGCGCGTCCTTGAACACCTGGATGGCGTGCTGGTCCACCGCCGCGTCCACGACGATGGTGCGCGGGTCGTCCACGCGGCTCGCGAGCAGATAGTCCGCCCCAAACAACACCGCGCCCAGCAGGACGAAGTGCAACAGCGGTTCGCGCATCCATGACGGCATCACGGTGCCG
>Ga0315910_10000784_pt1 | contig 30650 bp, 25 predicted proteins | sample EdamamesoilMG_FD_204470 | JGI IMG/M metagenome (GOLD analysis project Ga0315910, IMG submission 204470) | Garden soil microbial communities collected in Santa Monica, California, United States - Edamame soil | ecosystem: Environmental > Terrestrial > Soil > Garden | place: USA: California... | reverse complement strand
TAGGGGTGCGGCCTCAGGGTTCGGTGGGGGGCGGCTGCGGAGGGGCGGCCTTGGAGGCGGCCCCGGGGCGGCCCTCGGGGCCTCGCCGGGCCGCAGCGCTCAATCCTGGCCGGGCTCAAGCGCCGCACGCGGAGCGCCGATCCTAGCCCCATGGCCGCCTCACGACCCTCCTTGTGCATCACCTGCGGCCTGCCCGCCGAGTCCGCGCAGACCCTCAATCGACTCGAGGACGGACGGGCCTGTCCGACCTGCCGGGATCGGCTGCTCGATGCGCTGCCCCCTCCCTTCCCGGGCTTCGGCCACCTGGTCGAGCGCAGCCCTGCGCCCCGCGCGCGCAGCCGCGCCAGCGCCTCCCAACCGGAGCTGAGCGCGGGGTCCGCCAAGAAGCCTCGGCGCGGTCCACGGCCTGCGGGCGAGGGGCCCTCGACGCCCGCGTAGGCCGGCTCGGGTCCGCGGGGAGAGTCCCGCGAGTTTGCGGCGTCCTCAGGCTTCCAGCAGGCGCCTGAGCTCGTCGGGCATCAGGCAGGGGCCGCGATCGGGCGAGCGCAGATCGATGTAGGCCAGCTCGGTCTCGCCTTCGCACAGGAGCGCCCCGTCGAGGCAGCGCGCGATCGAGTAGGCGAAGTTCACCGAGGCCCCGCGAACCCGCTCGACCCGGGTGCGCACCTCGAGCTCCTCGTCGAAGCGCGCCGGCGCGCGGAAGCGCATCGAGGCCTTGCGCACCGCCAGCCCGAAACCGCCGCGCTCGAGCTCCGCGTAGGAGCAACCCCGGGCATGCATCAGGCGCGTGCGCCCCTCCTCCATGTAGGCCAGATAGTTGGCGTGGTAGACCACACCCATCTGGTCGGTCTCGCCGTAGCGCACGCGCAGGCGGTGTCGGTGCTCGCTCATGCCCTGGACTCTAAGGCCCGCAGCCCCGCGTCCGGCTCGGATTTCGTGCGCGGTGCCGACCCGCGGGGCTGGCCGCGAACCGTATCATCTGCGCGCCTTGGAACCGCAGCCCACCCCTCAGCCGCCTCAACCCTCGCCGGCGCCGCAGGCCGGCAGCCCTTCCGGCGGGGCGAAAATCGCTCCGCCCAGCCCGGTGCCCTCGCGTGCCGCGGTCGCCTCGGGCAAGGGCGATCCCACGGTCGCGGCGCTGCTGTCCTGGTTGTTCCCCGGCGCCGGGCATCTGTATCTGGGCCAGCTGGGAACGGGCCTGGTCTGTCTGGTCGTGGTCCAGGGCCTCTACCTGCTCGGGATGCTCCTGGGCGAGGGGATGAGCTTCGAGTACCTCGATCCCGAGTTGCGCAGCCTGCTCGCGCCCGCGCTCTCCCCCGAGGTCGGCAATCTGGGGGCGTTCCTGTATCAGATGCAGCACTACGGCTACGGGCCCGGACTGCTGCGGCCCTTCCCGGAATGGCTGCGACTGGGCAGCACCCTGGCGGCGCTCAGCGGCGTGCTCAATATCGCCGTCATCGCCCACGCGCATTGGTGCGCGCGCACCTCGGTGCGCCCCGCGGCCTGGACGCAGTCGGCACCCTTGGCGGTGCTCGCGACCTGGGCCTTGCCCGGCCTCGGGCATTGGATCCAAGGACGGCGCCGGCGCGGCATCGCGGTCTTCTTGATGCTCGTGGGCTTGTTCGTGCTGGGCACGATCCTGGCCGAGGCGACGAACCTCAGCCGCGAACGGCATTTCTACTACTGGTCGGGCCAGTTCTTGGTGGGGCTGCCGGCGCTGCTGGCCGAGCTCGTGTGGGGAGGCGCGCGTGTGCGCGGCGAGATCGCCTACGTCGAGGCGGGCCTGGTCTTCGGCTGCATCGCCGGCCTGCTCAACAGCTTGGCGATGATCGACGTGTACGGGTACGCCGAGTCCAAACTGTTGGGGCTGCCGCTGCGCGCCAGCCACGCGCCGGCCGAGGCGGCACCGTGATGGAGCTCTTGATCCACATCGTGCTGTTCCTGATCGCCTCGGTGGCGATCGTCGGCATGGGATCCTGCTACTCCGACGCGGAGGACGCTCCGGCGCTGCGCAATTTTCCCCGCCGGTACTTGATGTTCGTCGGCGGCTGCGGGCTGCTGGCCCTGATCATGATCGTGCTCGAGCACACGATCGCCTCGGTCGACTGAGCGCTTCGCGCCCTTGCGCAGCGTCGTCCACTCACGGCGGCCTGGCCAGGGGGATCCGGTACAGGCCCCCGGGGGAGCGCGCGACTCGGCCGCAGAGTTCGAGGCCCGCCAGTTCCGCGAGCGTTTCCGCTGGCGGCGTTCCGGTGCGCATCAGGATCTCGTCGAGGTTCAGCGTCTCGCCCACCAGCACGCGCAGGATCGCGCGCGCCAGCGCGCCGGGCTGTTCTCCCTCGCCTTCGAGACCACCGGAGTCGAGGCCGGCGGCGCCGCGCTCGCTGGGCACCAGCCCCAGCTCCGCCACCAGTTCCTCGGGCGCCTCGATCAGCGCGGCGCCCTCGCGCAGCAGCCGATGGCAGCCGCGCGCCATCGGGTGGTCGACGCGCCCTGGCAGGGCATACACGTCCTTGCCCAGGTCCACGGCCCAGCGTGCGGTGATCAGCGACCCCGAGGCATGCGCCGCCTCGATCACCACCACGGCGCAGCACAGACCCGCGATCAGGCGGTTGCGCAGCGGGAAGTGATGCCTGCGCGGCCCTTCGCCCGGCTCGAACTCCGAGAGCAGCAGCCCCTCCTGGCCCATGCGACGCGCCAGATCGCCCTCGGGCCAGGGTCGGTCGACGCCGCTGCCCAGGACCGCGATGGTGGCGCCGCCGACATCGAGCGCTCCACGGTGCGCGCTCTCGTCGATGCCGCGCGCCAGACCGCTGACGATCACCGCCCCGGTCGAGGCCAGCACGCGCGCGAAGTGTCGCGCCTGGGATTCGCCGTAGGGCGTCGGCGAGCGCGAGCCGACGATCGCCACGCGCGGCTTCTGCGCCAGCAGGCCGAGCCGCCCGCGCAGGAAGATCTCGTCGGGCGGAGAGGGGACGCGGTTCAACTCCTCGGGGAACGAGGGCGAGCCCGGCTGCAGCATCACGGTCGGTGTGATCTCCACACACGAGCGACCGCTCGAGCCGCGCCTGGCGGCCGGGAAATCGCGTAAGTCGTGCGTAGGGACGGGCCGCGCTCGACGACTGCTAGGATTCCGATTGCCGCGCGCTCCGCCAACGACCAGGAATCCCGACGCCATGATCCGCGCCCTCTCGATCCTTTGCCTGCTCGTCGCGTCACTGGCCGCCGCGCCCCAGTCGACCGACCTGGGCGCAGGCAGCAGGCCGGACGCGTCGGGCACGGCCGTGCTGCGGATCGACGGCGATGAGATCTCTTCCGACGAATACGCGCGTTGGCTGCTCGACAACTTCGCCGTCTCGCAGGCGAAGGTCTTCGCCGGCGACTACCTGATCGAGCGCGAGGCGCGCCGCCGCGGCATCGAGCTGCAGCCGGGTGAGCTCGCCCGCGAGCTGGACTCCGAGCTCGCCGCGCGCATCGAGGGCGCCTTCCTCGGATCGAGGGAGGGCTGGCTGGCCGAGCTCGAGCGCACGCAGCGTTCGGAAGCCGGCCTGCGCACGCAGCGCACGCAGGCGCTCGGGATCGAGCTGCTGACGCGCAAGCTGGTCGCCCAGGACCGCGTCGTGCCCGAGGAGAAGATCCTGCGCGAGTGGGAACTCTCCTACGGCCGCGGCGGGCGCGCATGGCAGCTTTCCATGCTGCTCGTGCGCTGCGAGTTCCTGACGCCCGATGCCAAGGCCAGCCCGCAGTCCAAGGAAGCCCAGCGCCAAGAGGAGCTCGACGTCAAGCGCGCCCGCGCCCTCGCCCTGCGCCAGCGCATCGTCGACGGTGCCGATTTCGCCGCGGTCGCGCGCGAGAGCAGCGATGACCCGAGCACGCGCGCGAACGGCGGCCGGCCGGTGCCGGCCTTCCGCCACTACGGTTGGCCGAACAGCTTCCTCGATTCGCTCGAGCGCCTGTCGCAGGGCGAGATCTCCGAGCCGATCTACGCCAAGGGCGGCTGGTGGATCGTGCGCGTCGACGGCGTGACGCTCACGCCGCTCGAGCAAGTGCGTCCGGAACTGCTGGCGCGCCTGGTGCAGCGCGGGCCCGAGCAGGACGAGACCGGCAACTTTCGCAACGCGCTGGTGGCCGCCGCGCGCATCGAGTTGCTGCCGACCCTGTTCGGCGCCGCGCCCACCGACAGCGAGCGGCCGGAGCTGGTCCCGGCGCTCTCGATCGACGGCGAACCCGTGGCCCGCAGCAGCTACGCCATGTGGATCCTGCGCACGCGCGGCGAGGCCAGCTGGCCGCACTTCGTCGAGCACCGCGTGGTGATCAACGAGGCGCGACGGCGCGGCGTCGAGGCCAGCGAGGCCGACGTGCGCGCGCGCGCCCAGGACTGGCTGCGCCAGATGATCCTGCAGGACCACAAGGGCAGCCGTGATTCGTGGCTGACGCAACTGAAGCTGCGCGGCCAGCAGGAGCACCTGTTCGTGCACGACGTCGAGGTGCGAATGCGCATCGAACTGCTCTGCGAGCGCCTGATCCTGCTCGACCGCGTGATCACGCCGGAGCAGGTGCGCACGCGTTTCAATGAGGTCTACGGCGAGAACGGCAACCTGATCCAGGCGCGCTTGATCCTGGTCAACGTGCCGATCCCCGGAGGCCAGCCGGACGAGCCGCGCGAGCAGGTCGAGGAGCGCATCACGAAGTCCAAGGAGGAGACGCGTGCGCGCGTGCAGGCCCTGGTCCAGCTCGTGCGCGACGGCGGCGACTTCGCCACGCTGGCGCGGCAGCACAGCCAGGATTCCGCTTCCGCCGCGCGCGGCGGAATGCTGGACACGCGCTTTCGCCCCGACCGCTGGCCGGCGGCGCTGGCCAAGAGCGTCGAAGCGCTCGAGGTCGGCGGCGTGACCGACGCCTTCGAATTCGGGCCCAGCTTCGTCGCGCTGCAGGTCGTCGAGCGCCGCAAAATCGAGTTCGCGGCGGTCGAGGCCGACTTGACCGAGCAGATGCAGAACGAACCGCCCGCGCGGCCCGACCTCAATCTCTACCGCAACTCGCTGGTCAGGCGGTCCAAGGTCGAGATCCTCGAGGGCATGAATCCCTGAGCCCGCGCTGCGCCGGGAAATGCCAAGGGGCGGTGCGCGCCGCACCGCCCCTCGGTCGTCAACCAGGTTGCCCGCGCGTCAAGGCGCGACGGTGATCGGCTCGCTGGGCTGGTTCTGCGTGGTGAAGACCAGCTCCTCCGCGCCTTCCTTGGCCGTGACGCTGACGGTCAGCCCGTCGCGGCTCTCGGCGCGCAGCAACTGTTCGGCCAGCGGGTCCTCGACGAAGCGCTCGATCGCGCGTCGCAGCGGGCGTGCACCGAAGTCCTCGGTGAAGCCCTTCGCGATCAGGAAATCGCTCGCGGCCTGATCCAAGGTCAGGTTCACGCCGCGGTCCTTGAGCCGCGCCAGCACCTCGGTGAGCTGCAGGTCGATGATGCGCCGCAGGTCGTCGCTGCTCAGCGGGTTGAAGATGATCAACTCGTCGATGCGGTTGAGGAACTCGGGCCTGAAGTGGCGCTCGACCTCGATCATCACGTCGCCGCGCATCTTCTTGCGACGGTCGTCCGTGCTCTGGGCCACGTCCTTCTTGCCGAAGCCCAGGCCGGCGCCCGCCTTGAGCGCGTGCGAGCCCAGGTTCGAGGTCATGATCAGGATCACGTTGCGGAAGTCGATGTGACGGCCGAACGAGTCGGTCAGTCGGCCTTCCTCCATGATCTGCAGCAACATGTTGAAGACGTCCGGGTGGGCCTTCTCGATTTCGTCGAGCAGCACCACCGAGTACGGACGGCGGCGCACCTTTTCAGTGAGCTGCCCGCCTTCCTCGTAGCCGACGTAGCCCGGAGGCGCGCCGACCAGTCTCGAGGCGTTGTGCTTCTCCATGTACTCGCTCATGTCCATGGTGATCACGGCGTCTTCCGAGCCGAACATGAACTTCGCGAGCTGCTTGCAGAGGTAGGTCTTCCCCACGCCCGAGGGGCCCAGGAAGATGAAGGAACCCATCGGCCGGCGCGGGTCCTTCAGGCCCGAGCGCGAACGGCGCACCGCGCGGGCGATGGCCTTGATCGCGTCGTCCTGGTGGATGACGACCCTGCCCATCTCGGCTTCCATCTGCAGCAGGCGCTCCGCTTCGGCCTTCTCCAGGCGCGTCAACGGGATGCCGGTCATCTTCGAGACGGTCTCGGCGATCACCTCGGCGTCGACGATGCCGATTTCCTCGCGCGAAGCCTGCTCGGCGCGCCATTCCTTCTGCAGCTCCTCCTTCTTCTTGCGCAGCTGGTAGGCCTGGTCGCGCAGTTGCGCGGCCTTCTCGAAGTCCTGGGCGGTGACCGCCTCGTCCTTGGCGCGGTCGAGTCGTTCGATCTCGCCGCTGATCTCCTTGAGGTTCGGCGGCGGCACCATCGAGCGGATGCGCACGCGCGCGCCGGCTTCGTCCATCACGTCGATGGCCTTGTCCGGGTGGAAGCGGTTGTTGATGTAGCGCGTGGCGAGCTCGACGGCCGTCTCCAACGCCTCGTCGGTGAACTTGACGCGGTGGTGTGCCTCGTAGCGGTCGCGCAGCCCCTTGAGGATCGCGATCGTCTCGGTCGGCGACGGCGGTTCCACGTTCACGGCCTGGAAGCGGCGCTCGAGCGCGCCGTCCTTCTCGATGTGCTTGCGGTACTCGTCGAGCGTGGTCGCGCCGATGCACTGGATCTCGCCGCGCGACAGCGCCGGCTTGAGCACGTTCGAGGCGTCGATCGCGCCCTCGGCGCCGCCCGCGCCCACCAGCGTGTGCAACTCGTCGATGAACAGCACGACGTCGCGCACGCGGCGCACCTCGGTCATCACGGCCTTGATGCGTTCCTCGAACTGGCCGCGGTACTTGGTGCCGGCGACCATCAGCGCGAGGTCGAGCACGACCATGCGCTTGTTGCGCAGGATCTCGGGCACCTCGTTGTCGATGATGCGCTGCGCCAGGCCTTCGACGATCGCGGTCTTGCCCACGCCGGGTTCGCCCAGCAGCACCGGGTTGTTCTTCGTGCGGCGCGAGAGGATCTGCACCACGCGCTCGATCTCGTTGGCGCGGCCGATGACCACGTCGAGCTTGCCCTGGCGCGCGAGGTCGGTCAGGTCGCGACCGAAGGCGTCCAGCGCGGGCGTCTTGGACTTGCCGCCGGCTCCGCCGCCGCCGCCTCCACCGCCGCTCTTGCCCTCGCCCGCACCGCTCGAAGGCGTTTCGCCGCCCGCGGCTTCTTCTTCCTCCTCCTCGCCGGAGTCGGCGCCGAGGAACTCGAGCACCTCTTCGCGCACGTCCTCGAGCTTGACCCCCAGGTTGAGCAGCACCTGCGCGGCGATGCCCTCGTTCTCCTTGATCAGGCCCAGCAGCAGGTGCTCGGTGCCGATGTAGTTGTGCCCCAGGTTCGAGGCCTCTTCCATCGAGAGTTCGAGCACCTTCTTGGCGCGCGGGGTGAAGGGCAGCTGGCCCATCGTCACCATGGTCGGGCCGGTCTTGACGATCTTCTCGACCTCCGCACGGATCTTGTTCAGGTCGATGGCCATGTTCTTGAGAACGTTGGCGGCGACCCCGGAGCCCTCCTGGACCAGGCCGAGCAGGATGTGCTCGGTGCCGAGGTATTCGTGGTTGAACCTCTGGGCCTCCTGGCGGGCGAGGTTCATCACCTTCTTGGCGCGGTCGGTGAAACGGTCGAACATGGCGGTTCCTTCGTGGCGTTCTCTGCGTCAGGTCCGCACTTCGCGGGGCCTGGCGCAGGGGGGAGTGTAGCGGGCTCTCTGAGGCTTGGCTTTTCGTCCTTCAAGGCCTCCGAGGTTGATCGCTCGCGCGGCAGGCCCGTCCCGGCGGGCCGCGGAGCACGAATGGCAGGTCCAAAGAGCATCCATGCCCTCCAGCCAGCCGGAGGTCGAGCTTTGGGCGTATGCACGCTCCCGACAATTTTCGAGGGAACGGGCTCAAGTCCAGCCGGCCGCGGTTCAGGACGACTGAAGCAGCTTCAGTTCGTCGCGCAGCCGCGCCGCTTGTTCGTAGGCTTCTTGACGGATCGCGGCCTCGAGTTCCTTCTGCAATTCGCTCATGCGGCGCGCGCGCTCCGCCACGGCGGGATCCTGCCCAGGAAGTCTTCCCGCGTGTTGCGTCGCGCCGTGGATGCGCTCAAGCAGTTCGCGCGTGTGCGCGCCGAACACCTCATAGTCCTTGGGGCAACCCATGCGACCCTTCTGGCGGAACTCGAGCAAGGTCATGCCACAGTCGGGGCACTGGACCGCGGGCACCTGCGCGCGACCGCGCTGGGTCGAGGCCTGCAGGAGCTTGACGATGTCCTGGGGCTTGAGCGTTGGGTTGTGCGGCACGTTCTGGCCGTTGGCGCAGGTCTCGCACAGGTGCTGCTCGCGGACCTGCACCGGAACTCCGGGCTCCTCGGAATGCACCAGTTCCGTCACCAGAACGGTAGCCTGGGCTTGCTGGCAACTGGAACAGACTTTCATGGATGCGCGGGGCCGGGCCTCGCCCCTTCTTCTTAGCATCCTTCCAGGGAAAGCTCACCATGACGCGGCCCGCGCGCGGCGGACTCAGGCCGGCTCGGGGTCCGCGAACGAGCCGCGCAGGGCGTTCAGCTGCTCCCCATCCAGCTTCTGGCGCGCCAGGAGCTGGGCGAGCAGCGACTGCGGCGGCTGGAAGCAGGCCAGCAGCATGTCGAGCGTGTCCGCCTGCTCCGGCAGCCGGGCCAGGTACTCCGCCAGCGCCTGCTCGTGCTCCAGCTCGCGTTCGGGGGCCGGCGTGCGGTCGACCAGCAGCTCGGGCGGCAGCTGCAGCGCCTGTGCCGCGCATTCGCCGCCGGCGGCACTCATCTCCGGCGATGCGCCCAGCGCGGCAAGCAGCAGCCGCTGCGGGCTGATCGAAGCTTCGCCCGCGGCCCCGGCGGAGCGCGCCGCGACGGCGAGCAGCTTCTTGGCCTCGATCCCGAAGCGGCGGAAGATGCTCTCGTCAGGGTTCGATTCGAGCGGCGCAGCCGCGGGAGGCAGCTGCTGCTCCAGGGCCTGAAGCGAGAGACCCAGTTCCAGGATCCGCGCGCGGAAGGGAGCGGGCGCCTGCTGCAGGCAAGCCAGGGCCAGCCGCGCCGGCGTGACCGCGCTCTCGCCGCGCCGCGCGGCCGCCTCGCGGGCATCGAAGAGCGCGCGCACCCCCAGGGTCGAGAAGGGCAGCGCCGCATGCGAGGCGACCACCAGGATGCCGTTGGCGGTGGCCAGCGCCTCGCGCGCCAGACTGTCCGGGTCGGCGAAGCCCGCGAGCAAGGCCTGGCAGGCCGCGTTGCGCTCGTCGTCGAGCAGCGCGCAGAACAGGTGCTCCATGCACAGCTCGGTCGCGTGCAGGAACAGCGCCTGGCGCCGCGCGCGCTCCAGGACTCCGGCCGCGCTGGCGGAGAGCGGCGGCCTGGAGGCTTGCGGGTCCATCGCCGCGTTCGGAGCTAGGCAAGCGCGCGCGCTCCGGCCTTGGGCTCCAGCAGCGGCAAAGCGGCGCGGAAGGCCAGGGCGCGGTCGCGGAAATTGCGGTACTGATCGAAGCTCGCGCAGGCCGGCGAGAACAGGATCTCGTCGCCGGCCGCCGCGCGCTGGAAGGCCGCGCGCACCGCGTCCTCGACGCTGCTGCAGGCGAAAGCCGGCACGCCCGCTTCCTCGAAAGCCGCGCGCAGCGCTTGCGCCGCCGCTCCGAAACCGATCGCGCAGCGCAGCCTGGACTTGGACTCGCGCGCCAGATCCTGCAGCGAAAGGCCTTGTTTTGCCTGCCCGCCGCAGACCAGCACCAGCGGACCGTGCAGGGACTGCAGCGCGGCGAGCGTCGAATCGGGCGTCGTCGACACGCCGTTGTCCCACACCCGGTGGCCGGCGCGCAGCCCGAGGTCCTCGAGCCGGTGTTCGAGTCCGCGCAGGCTGGCCACGGCTGCGCCGAGGCGCTTGGCGTCGGCGCCCAGCGCGCGCGCGCAGGCCAGAGCCGCCAGCGTGTTGTCGCGTTGGAAATCGCCGGGGAGCCTCGAGTCGCCGGCGCGCCCCAGGCATTCGCCGTCGAGCTGGAACTCGCCGCCGTTGAGCGTCGCGCGCGCCAGGCTGGCGCCGCGCGTCGAGAAGAACAGCGGCTTGCCGCGCGGCACGTCCCAGCACGAAGTGCGCGGATCGTCGGCCGAGAGCACCACCACGGTCGAGGGGTTGGCGAACTCGAGGATGCGCCGCTTGGCGGCCTCGTAGCCGTCGAGCGTGCCGTGGCGCTCGAGGTGGTCGGCGAGCACGTTGGTGCAGCAGACCGCCGCGACGCGCTCCACGCCGCGCAGCAGGCGCGGCAGCGCTTCCAATTGATACGAAGAGATCTCCAGCACGACCCAATCCTCGGGGCCGAGCCGGTCCAGCTCGCCCAGCAGCGAGCGGCCGATGTTGCCGCCCAGGTGCGAGGCCCGGCCGGCGGCGCGCAGGAAGTGGTCGATCGCGTTGCTCGTGGAGCTCTTGCCCTGCGTGCCCGTGACCAGCACCAGCTGCGCCGGGCAGGCTTCCAGGAACAGCGCCATCTCCGAGCTCTGCTCCACGCCCGCCGCGCGCGCCGCGGCCAGGAAGGGATTGGCCGGAGCGACCGCGGGGTTGGCGACCACGAGATCGGTCTGCGTGAAGTCCTGCAGCTCGTGCCGACCCAGCACGTAACGCAGCTCCAGGCCCTCGAGCGCGGCCAGCGACTCGGCGAGCAGCTCCGCCGGACGCTGGTCGGTGACCGTGACCTGCATGCCCAGCTTGGCGAGGTAGCGCGCGGTCTCCACGCCGCCGCCGAACAGGCCCAGGCCCATGACCGTCGCGCGCCGGCCGCTCCAGCGAGCGTGGACTTCCTTCACCGCCCGCCTCCCTGGCTGGGCGGCGGCGGTGGGACCACGGGCTCGGTCGGCGCCGTGCCCGTGGTCTCGCGCGGCAGCTGGCGCGCGGGGATCACCAGGTTGCGCGCCGGACCCTCGGGCCCCGCGCGACGCAGCAGTTCCGCCCGCTCGAGCACGCCGACCAGGTCCGGCGCGGCGATCTGCGCGTCGCCGGGCACCAGTTTCACCTTGAGCTTGTGCCGGTCGTGCCAGCCGATCGGCACCAGGATCTCGCTGATGAAATCCAGCGGGAAGTAGCCGTACCAGGGCGGCCGCAGGTCGATCGCCTCCGAGTGCGAGAGGTGCCCGTCCAGGTAGAGCGTGACGCGGCGCACGCCGTAGTCGTCGAAGGGGATGTTGGCAGGGGTCTTGGCCTCGAGCAGCGTCCCGTCGAGACGGATCTCGGCTCCCGGCGGATCGGTGACGATCACCAGCTCGCGCTGCGCACGACAGCCCGCCAACCCGAGGACGAGCGCGAGGGCGGCGGCGGTCTTGCGGTCCAGCGGCATGTTCGTGGAGATCCGGCCCGGTCGCGCCGCGGGCCGCGCTCCAGCTTGCGAGGATGGCCTGGAGCGGCCCGCGGAACAAGACCGGTCACGCGGATGGCGGAGTGGGCGGGATTCGAACCCGCGGTCCCCAAAAACGGAGACACCAGATTAGCAATCTAGCGCATTCGGCCACTCTGCCACCACTCCGCAGGAGACCGTGAGGGGGGAAGAGCTTACGCACGCCGCAGCACCGGCACAAGCGATCGCGGCGGCCTGGTTGCGGGATGCGCGGTTCCTCGGAGCGAAATCGCTACCATGGCCGCTCATGCCGGCCACACACTCGACGGTCGCCGACACGCCCTCTCCGCGCAGCCCCTCGCGCAGCCCGGGCAGGCTGCGCGCCATGCTGTTCGTCGGCCTGGCCAACCTGGGGCTGGCGCTGTTGATCGGCACCTCCTACCTGGACGCCATCCCCGAGGATCCCGCGCCGCGGCTGTGGTGGTTCGCCCACGCCGGGCTGGTCTCCTCGCTGCTGACCTTGACCCTGCTGCCGGGGCTGGGGCTGGCGGTCGCCGCGCTCTCGCGCCTGGGCGACCGCAGCTTCCTCGTGCTGCAGTCGCTGACCTGGTCGTTCTTCCACCTGACGCTGATCATCGACACGCGCGTCTACGGCCTCTACCACTATCACTTGAACGGCGCGGCCTGGAACCTGCTCACCACGCGCGGCTCCCAGGACTCCTACCACCTCGGTCCGCGCATCTGGGCCTTGGGCGCGACCCTGTTCACGCTGATCGCGCTGGGGCAGTGGCTGCTGTGGAAGCTCGCCTGGCTGCGCATCGAGCGCACGCAGGGCCGCAGCTCGCTTCGCACCGCGTCGGTGTGGATCTTCCTCTTCGCGAGCTCGGTCGCCGTCGAGAAGACGATCTACGCCGGCGCCGACCTCGCGCACGATCGGCACGTGGTGGCGCTGTCGCAGATGTTCCCGCTCTACCCGCGGCTGAGCGTCGCCGAACTGGTGCCGCGCGAGTTGATCGGCGAGCGGCCCACGGAACCCCAGGTCGCGGTGCGCTACGAGGGTGCGACGCTGGCTTATCCGCGCGCGCCGCTGGAGCTCGCGCCGATGGAACAGCGGCCGAACATCCTGATCCTGGTGATCGACTCCTGGCGCGGCGACATGCTCGACGAGCAAGTCACGCCCAGGCTGTGGGAGTTCGCGCAGGGCGCGCGGCGTTTCGACGACCACATCTCCGGCGGCAACGCAACGCGCTTCGGCCTGTTCGCCCTGCTGTACGGCTTGCACGGCTCCTACTGGTGGCCCGTGCTGGAGGAGCGGCGCTCGCCGCAGCTGGTCGAGAGCCTGCTGGGCGCCGGCTACCAGGCGCGCGTGTTCTCCAGCGCCTCGATGGAGTTCCCCGAGCTGCGCAGCACCGCCTGGGTCTCGATCCGCGCCAGCGTCGAGGACAAGTTCGATTCGCCGCGCCGCGCCGAGCGCGACGAGTTGCTTGCGCGGCGCTTCGAGCGCTGGATTCCGGAGGCGATGGAGCGCGCACAGCCCTTCTTCGCCTTCGCCCTTTTGGACTCCGCGCACCAGACCTACGACTTCCCCGCGGACCAGGCCCCGTTCAAGCCCTACGCGGAGGAGCTGGACTACCTGGAGATGGCGCGCACGCACGACGGCCTGCTGCGCGAGAGCGTGCGCAACCGCTACAAGAATGCACTGCACTACGCCGATCGGCTGGCGGGCGAGATGCTCGACGCCCTGCGCGAGGCGGGGGCGCTCGAGAACACGATCGTGGTGGTCACCGGCGACCACGGTGAGGAGTTCGCCGAGCACGGCCACTGGGGGCACACCTCCAACTTCGCGCCCGAGCAGGTGCGCGTGCCGCTGCTGCTGCGCGGACCCGGCATCCCGCCCGGCGTCGAGACGCGCCCGACTTCGCACATCGACGTCCCGACCACGCTGCTCGAGGCCTGCGGCGCGCCGGCGTCGCGACGCGGCGAGTGGACGCTGGGCTTGAACCTGCTCGAGCCCGCGGAGCACCGCGAGCGCGTCGTCGCCGGCTGGGACGAGCTCGGCCTGTGGACCGACGACGGCATCTTCCGCGTGCCGCTCGCGCCGGATCGGCCGCTGGAGCTCGCTGCCTACGATACGAGCTGGCAGCTCTTGCCCGACCAGGAGCGCGCGATCCTGCGCCAGGGCGCGGCCTTGCTGCGCCTGTCCAAGGACTGCAGCCGCTTCCTGGATCTCAGCCGCGCCGTGATCGCGCGGAGCACGCAGTGAGCGCTGCGCCCGGCTCCGAACGCAGGGCGCGCATGGCCGCGGGCTACTGGGCGTGGCTCTTGAACATCGCGCTGGGCAGCTTGATCGGGCAGCGCTGGCTGGCGCACGCGGCCGACAGCCCCGACCTCTGGACCGCCCTGTTCATGCAGGCCGCGCTGGTCTCGACCATGGCGATGCTGGCGGCGATCGCCTTCCTGCCGCAGCTCGCGCTGGCCGCATGGCTGCGTGCGCCGCGCGCCCTGGCCTGGACCGCGGCGATCCTGTGGACGCTGTTCCTCGTGCTGGTCTTCGCGGACACCGTGATCTACGGGATGTTCCGCTACCACTTCAACGGACTGGTGTGGCACGAGCTGACCACGCCGGGCTCGGAGGATGCGATCCACCTGGACGCGACGCTGTGGCTGCAGGTGGGGGCCGGCGCGCTCGCGGTCGGCGTCTTCGAAGCCTGGGCATGGAACGGATTCCATCGGCGCGCCCTGCGCGGCGCGCCGAGCGCGCGCCGCTGGTTCGTCAGGCCGGCTTGGATCGCGGGTCTGCTGCTGTTCGCGATCATCCTGGGCGAGAAGGGCGCCTACGCCGTCGCCGACATGACTCGCGACCGCGGCGTCATGGCGCGCGGCCGGCTGCTGCCGCTCTACCAGCCGCTGACCGTGAAGGACATGCTCGGCAAACGCCTGGGCTTCGACCTCTCCGCGCGACCGCGCGTGAAGTTCGCCGAGGAGGGCGTGTTGATCCGCTACCCGATCGTGCGCCCCAGGCTGGATCCGCAGGCCGCGCGGCCCAACGTCCTGATCCTGGTGATCGACTCGCTGCGCAAGGACATGCTCGTGCCGGAGGTGATGCCCAATCTCGCGCGCTGGGCGCAAGGCGGGCGGCGCTTCGAGCAGCACGTCTCCGGCGGCAACGCGACGCGCTTTGGGATCTTCTCCCTGGTCTACGGGCTGCACGGCTCCTACTGGGCGCCGATCCTCAACGAGCAGGCTCCGCCGGTGCTGGTCAGCACGCTGGTGGAGGGCGGCTACGAGCCATTGGTCCTGTCCTCGGCCTCGATGAACTCGCCGGAGTTCCGCTCGACCTGCTGGGTCTCGATCGAGGACGCAGTCTTCGACGAACTCGAAGGTTCCGAGAAGTACGAGCGCGATCGCCGCCTCGCGCAGCAGTTCAACGCCTGGATCGGCGCGCGCGATGCCGCGCAGCCCTTCTTCGCCTTCGCGCTGCTCGATTCGCCGCACCAGACCTACTCGGTCGATCCTGCGCTGACGCCCTTCGAGCCCTACATCGAGCGCGTCGACTACCTGGCCATGAGCGGCGAGCCGACGCCGGAGACCATCGTCAAGGTCAAGCACCGCTACATGAATGCGTGCGCCACCGCCGACGTCGCCGCGGGCGCGATGCTCGACGAACTGGAGCGCTTGGGATTGGCGCAGAACACGATCGTGGTGGTCACCGGCGACCACGGCGAGGAGTTCTACGAGAACGGCCACTTCGGTCACACGTCGAATTTCACGCCCGAGCAGAGCTCGGTCGGTTTCGTGATGCGCGGGCCGGGTATCACGCCGGGAAGCGAGCTGCGTCCGACCTGCCACGTCGATCTGGTGCCCACGCTGCTCGAGCAGCTCGGCGTCGATCCGAAGCTGCGGCCGGAGTACAGCGTCGGCGTGAACCTGCTCGCGCCGCCCGAACATCGCCTGCGCGTGATCTCGGGCTGGCAGGAGATGGGCCTGTGGGTGGAGGGCGGGATCCTTTACATCCCAATGGAAGGCCACAAGGGTCTGGTGGAGGCCTACGACTACACCTGGAAGCCGCTGGCGGAGGATCGTGACGTGATCCAGGGCGCGAAGTCGAGCTTGGCGCAGCTGTCCGAGGAATGCCGGCGTTTCCTGCGATGAAGCGCGCTGCGCCTCGAGCGCCGCGTGAGCGCGCATCGGCGTGGGAGTCGGGCATCCGCGCTTCGGCCTCGGATCGGAATTGAGCATGCCCGTCGCGCGCGAGATCTTCTTCGTGACCTGCGCGCCCGGCCTCGAGCCTCTGCTGCACGAGGAGGCGCGCGCGCTGAAGCTCTCCAAGGTCGAGCGCCAGGTCGGCGGCATCCACTTCGAAGGCACGCTGCACGACGCGATGCGCGCCAACCTGTGGCTGCGCACCGCGGTGCGCGTCCTGATGCGCGTCGCGCGCTTCGAGGCCAAGGACGAAGCCGCGTTGTACGCCGGCGCGAGCGGCGTGGACTGGGCGCGTTTCCTCGGTCCGGACGGACGCTTGATGGTCGACGCGCACAGCAACGCGTCCGAGCTCGACCACACGCTGTTCATCGAGCAACGCGTCAAGGATGCGATCGTCGATGGCTTCCGCGCCGGCGAAGGCCGCAGGCCAAGCGTCGACAAGCAAGACCCCGACCTCGCCGTGCACGTGCACCTGGTCAAGAACCGCTGCACGCTGCTGGTCGACACCTCGGGCGAGTCGCTGCACAAGCGCGGCTGGCGAAAGTACCAGGGCCGCGCGCCGCTGGCCGAGACGCTCGCCGCGGCGCTGGTGCTGTTCTCGGACTGGGATCGGCGTTCGCCGCTGATCGATCCGTTCTGCGGCGGCGCGACGATCCTGATCGAGGCGGCGATGATCGCCGCGGGCATCGCGCCCGGTTTGCGCCGGCCGAGCTTCGGTTTCCAACGCTGGCCGGGCTACGACGCGGCCGCGTGGAGCGCGCTCTTGGAGCAAGCGCGCAAGGCCGCGAAGCCGCAGCAGAAACTGATCCTGCGCGGCCGCGACTGGGATCCGGCGACCGTCGCCGGAGCCGCGGAGAACATCGCGTCAGCGGGCCTGGAAGGCCGCATCGAAGTCGAGCAGGGCGAAGCGACCGACTGGCAGCCGCGCGCGGGCTGGAACGCGTGGATCGTCACCAACCCGCCCTACGGCGAACGCGTCGGCCAGGAGCGCGGACTCGACGAGAGCTACCGGCGCTTCGGCGAGTTCGTGCGCACGCGCTGCGGCGGCTTCCACCTCGCGCTGCTGACCTCGAACCCGCGCCTGGGCGAGGCGCTCGCGCTACCCGACGTGAAACGCCGCGCGCTGCTCAACGGTCCGCTGCAGTGCGAGCTGCTGACGCGTTAGTGATCGTGCCCGCCCGCGCCGTGCGGGTGGCCGTGGGCCAGCTCTTCGGCGGTCGCGTCGCGCACCTCGGTGATCGAGACCTCGAAGTGCAGCGTCTGGCCCGCCAGAGGGTGGTTCAGGTCGATCGTCACCGTGTCGTCTCGCACCGACACCACCGTGGCCAGGATCGGATCGCCGTCGGGGCCCTCGGCCTCGAACTCCAGCCCGGCCTCCAGCGGCGCGTCCGGAGGGAACGTGTCGCGCGAGACCTCCTGGATGCCGCGCGGATCGCGCTCGCCGTAGCCGTCCTCGGGCTTGACGATCACGCTGGCGCGCTCGCCCTCGCACTTGCCGGCGAGGCCCTCCTCGAGACCCGGCACGATCATGCCGATGCCGTGCAGGTATTGGATCGGCTCGTCGGTTCCCGAGCTGTCGAGCTGGTTGCCCGCGCCATCGCGGAGCGTGTAGTGGAGCGTGACGACTTTGCCGGCGGCGATGGCCGCACCCTTGCCCGAGGACATGCTGGAAACTCCGTTCGACGTTTGTGGCGCAACAGGGTAGCCGCGCCCCGTCGGACTGTCCTGGAAAAAAGGCCCGCGGCCGCGGGGCGTGTCGGAATCACTTGTCCAGAAGACGCTGGCAGCACTTCTTGTACTTCTTGCCGCTGCCGCAGGGGCAGGCGTCGTTGCGCGAGAGCGGCGATCCCGGTCGGACGAAGGGTTTCTGCGCACCGCCCGCCGACTCGAAGGCACCCTGCAGGGCGCGCAGGAAGCTGCCCAAGGCGCGGCCGTTGCCGACGCGCCCCTCGCGTTCGAGCTCGGACAGGAAGGCCGCGCACAGGGCCGGCGCCTCCTTGCGTGCGCTGGCGGAGAGCTCCAGCCGCGCGACCTCGCCCAGCAGGCCCGCCTTGAGGTCCTGCTCCTCGATCAGCTCCAGGCCGCGTCCGCGCGCGTCGCAGGCGGAAGTGAGCAGGCGCGTCAGGATCTCGGGCGCGAACTCGATCGTCGCCGCCGAGAACTCGCGCGCGCGGTCGCCGTGCACGAAGTCGGCGGCCCAGTTCTCGATGCGTTCGCGCGTGTAGCGGTCGACCACGGGCCGATCCTAGCACGCGGCTCGGCGGAGCCGCGGGGGACGAGCGCAGCCCGCGTCGCTACCATCCGACGCATGTGCACGCCCCTTCGCCTGCTGCCTCTGGCCTTGCTCGCCGTCGCCTGCGTCTCGGTGGAGCCGCTGCTGTACAGGCCGCCGCGTCCGGAGCCGCTGGTCGAAGGCAAGCTCTTGGTGGTGGGTGGAGGCGGCACCACGCCGCCGATGGTGGCGCGCATGCTCGAGCTCGCCGGCGGCCTCGGCGCGCGCATCCTGATCTTGCCCCAGGCTTCCGAGTTGCCCGATCGGGGCAGCGGCTCGCTCGAACTGTGGAAGGAGGCCGGCGCGAGCGACGTCGCGGTGCTCGATCCGCTGACCGAGGACGACGGCGAGCGTCTGATCGCCGAAGCGGACCTGATCTGGTTTCCGGGCGGCGATCAGGTGCGCCTGATGGAAGCGTTGAACCAAGCGCGCCTGGTGGACGACATCCAACGCCGCTACCGCCAGGGCGCGCTGGTCGCCGGCACCAGCGCCGGCGCGGCGGTCATGAGCCCGAAGATGATCACCGGCGAGGCCGACCTGGAGAGCGTGCGCGCGGGCAAGACGATGCTCGTGCCCGGCCTGGGCCTGTGGCACGACGTGATCGTCGACCAGCACTTCGTGCGCCGCCAACGCTGGGCGCGCCTGGTCTCGGCCGTGCTCGACCACCCCGAGCTGGTCGGCGTGGGCATCGACGAGCGCACCGCGGTCGAGGTCGTTCCCGGCAGCTGGCGCGTCTGGGGCGAGGGCACCGTGGTGGTCATCGACGCCCGCCGGGCCGAGCGCGGCGAGAGCGTGCCCGAAGGCTTGCAGGGCGCGCGCGGCGTGCGCATGGCCTTGCTGCGCGACGGGGACATCTTCGCGCTGCGCTGAATCCAGGGGGCTTCCGCTGCGTGATACGCTGGAGCGAGCACCCTGGAACCCAGCTCCATCGAATCATGACCCTTCGTTCAGCACTCGCACTCTCCGCGCTCACCGTCCTGGCCGCCGTCGGACGCGCCGATCAGCTCGTGATCGGTACGTCCAAGGACAACACGCTCTACGAAGAGCCGGTCGGGGCGCTCTCGAACGGCTCCGGCGACGTCTTTTTCGCAGGCCGCGTGGGCTCGGGCGGATCCGGAACGATCCGGCGCGGCGTGATCGCCTTCGACTTCAGCGCGATTCCGCAGGGCTCGACGGTGACCTCGGTCAGGCTGTTCCTGAACTGCTCGCAGACCAACAGCGGCAACCAGACGATCACGTTGCGTCGGATGCTCACCGACTGGGGCGAGGGCGCGTCGGTCGCTCCCCCGGGCGGCGGCTCGGGAACGGGGGCGGCGCCGGGCGACGCCACCTGGCTGCACACGTTTTATCCCGGCTCGTTCTGGACCAGCCCGGGAGGGGACTTCAGCTCGACGATCAGCGTCTCGATGATCGTCGGAGCCAGCGGCGGCTACACCTTCCCCTCGAGCGCGGGCGTGGTCGCCGACGTGCAGTCGTGGATCGACAATCCCTCGACGAACTTCGGCTGGTGCGTGCGCGGGAACGAGACGACGTTGGGCAGCTCGAAGCGCTTCGACACGCGCGAGAATTTGCTGCCCAGCCACCAGCCCTACTTGACGGTGGATTACACGCCGCCCTACGTGAGCTACTGCACGGCGAAAGTGAACAGCCTGGGCTGCACGCCCGCGATCGCCGGATCGGGCTCGCCGAGCGCGACCGCGACCAGCGGTTTTCTCGTTTCCGCCGCCAACATGCGCAACAACAAGAGCGGCCTCTTGTTCTACGGAGTCAGCGGGCGCGCGGCGATCCCCTACCAGGCGGGTACCTTGTGCGTGCAGGTCCCGATCAAGCGCACGCCCGGCCAGTTCTCCGGCGGCTCTCCCAGCGGCAGCGATTGCAGCGGCGTGTTCGCGCTCGACATGAACAGCTTCGGCCGCGGACTCTCGGGCGGCACGCCGCTGCCCGCCCTTTCCGTGCCAGGCACGCTGGTCAACACCCAATGGTGGGGCCGCGACCCCGGCTTCGTGCCGCCGGACAACACCACGCTCAGCGACGGCTTGGAGTACGTGATTGGCCCCTGAGGCCGCCCGCCCGCTGGTCCAACCGGCAACGCTGTCGCTTGGCGCGAACGCCCTCGAAGTGCAGCACGACCTCGCGCGCGAGTCGAGACTGAGCGCGGTTTTCGCATCGCTCGCCGAGGGCGTGGTGATCCAGGATCTGCAGGGGCGCATCGTCGACTGCAACGCCTCCGCCGAACGCATCCTCGGGCTCGGGCGCGAACAGATCCTCTCGCGCACCTCGCTCGATCCCTTCTGGCGAACGCTGTGCGAAGACGGCTCGGACTTTCCGGGGGAGCAGCATCCGGCCGCGGTCACGCTGCGCACGGGCGAGCCGCAGGTCGACGTGGTCATGGGCTTGTGCAAGCCCGATGGTTCGGTGACCTGGCTCTCGATCAACAGCCAGCCGCTGCGGGCCAGCAGCGGCGCGGCGGCCGAGGGCGTGGTCGTGTCCTTCTGCGACATCACGACCGTGCGCTGCATGGCCGAGCGCCTGCTCGAGGCGCAGAAGCTCGAGAGCGTCGCGCGGCTGGCCGGCGGCGTAGCGCACGACTTCAACAACCTGTTGACCGCGGTGCTGGGCTATGCGGAGCTGTGCCTGAACCTGGCGCCGCCGCAGAGCGCGCTGGCCGGCCACCTGGCCCAGATCATCCGCAGCGGTGATCGCGCCGCCGACCTGACGCGCCAGCTGCTGGACTTCGCGCGGCGCCGGCCGCCGCGCATCGAGCAGCTCGACCTGCGCGACCTGCTCGGCGAGAACCTCGAGATCCTGCGCTCGTGGGTCGGCTCGGGCATCGCGGTCGAATGCAGCTGCGCGCCGCAGCTGTGGCCGGTGCACGCCGACCGCGGGCAGCTGCGCCAGCTGCTGCTCAACCTGGCTTCGAACGCCGCCGACGCGATGCCCGAAGGCGGCACGCTCGCGCTCTCGCTGGCCAACGTGGTGCTCGAGGCGGGCGCGGAGCACGGCGCGGGCGACTTCGTCGAGCTGCGCGTCAGCGACAGCGGCGCCGGGATGGCCACGCACGTGTTGAGTCACGTCTTCGAGCCTTTCTTCAGCACCAAGCAGGTGGGCGAGGGCTCGGGGCTGGGCCTGGCCAGCTGCTACGGCATCGTGCGCCAGCACCGCGGATCGATCAGCGTGCGCTCGACACGCGGCGAGGGCACGAGTTTCACCATCCACCTGCCTAGAGCGTTGGAGCTCCCGGCCTGAGGGCCGCGGCCCTGCCCGCGGGCTGCTCGCGGCTGCCTGCCTGTGTCCTCGCACCCCGCGGCATGCTAGGGGGAGTCCCATGAAAGTCCCTGCCCCGCCCATGCGCCTCCTCCTGGCACCGCTGCTGGCCGCGGCGACGCTCGTGACGGGTTGCCAGGAGCAGCCCGACTTGACCGTGTACTGCTCGCTCGACCAGGACTTCGGCGAACCTTTGCTGCGACGCTTCGAGCAGGAGAGCGGGCTGCGCGTGCGCGTCGAATTCGACATCGAAGCCAACAAGAACGTCGGCCTGGCGCGGCGCATCCGCGAAGAGGCCGCGCGGCCGCGCTGCGACGTCTTCTGGAGCAACGAATTCGCGCAGGTCGTGTCGATGGGCGAGGACGGCCTGCTCGCGGCCTACGACTCGCCCGCAGCCGCCGGGATCCCGGAGAACTTCCGCGACCCGCAGCGACGCTGGACCGGCTTCGCCGCGCGCGCACGCGTGTTCATCGTCAACACGAAGCTGGCCGACCCCGCGCAGATCAAGAGCATGTGGGACCTGTTCGACCCGCGCTGGAAGGGCAAGGTGGCGATGGCGCGGCCGCTGGCGGGGACCACGAACACGCACATGGCGGCGCTGTACGAGGCGCTCGGCGAGCAGGAAGGCCGCCGCTACGTGCAGACCGCGCAGCAGCTCGCCAGCCGCGGCGAGCTCAACCTCGCCAACGGCAACGCACACGTGATGCGCCTGGTGCGCGAGGGCGAGGCCGCCTTCGGCTGGACCGATTCCGACGATTTCAACGTCGCGCTCGAGTCGGGCGCGCCGGTGGTCGCCGTGTATCCCGATGCGGAGGGGCTGGGCACGCTGCTGATCCCGAACACGGTTTGCATCCTGGGCAACGCGCCGCATCCCGAGAACGCGAAGCGCTTCGTCGACTGGGTGCTGCGGCCGGAGTTCGAGGCCGAGCTCGCCGCCTCGCGCTCGGCCCAGGTGCCGCTGCGCGCCGCGGTGCCGCGGCCCGCGCACGTCAAGGGCGCGGAGCAGTTCAAGGCCATGGACGTCGACCTCGGCCGCGTAGGGCGCTCGATCCAGGCGCGTTCGAAGGAACTCCAGGAGCTGTTCCTGCAGTGAGCCGCAGCCTGGTCGCGTCGGCCCTGCTCGCCTTCGGCCTCGTCGGCCTGCTGCCGGTGGCGTTGATGTTCGGCCGCATCGACGCGGCGGATCTCGCGCACGTGCTGCAGCCGCGCACGTTGGAGTTGCTGCTGCGCACGCTGGGTCTGGGCCTGGCCAGCGCGGGAATCGCGCTCGTGGTCGGCCTGGTCTTTGGATTCCTGGTCGCGCGCAGCGACATCCCGCTCGCGCGGCCGATGCGCGCGATCGGAGTGATGCCGCTGCTCTTGCCGCCGCTGATCCTGGCGATGAGCTGGAGCGCGATGACCAGCCTGCGTGGCGGCTGGGCGACGGTCCTGGTGCTGGCGCTGAGCACCTTTCCCCTGGTCTCGATGTACGCCGCGCGTGCCTTCGAGCGCATCGACGCGCGCCGCGAGGAAGCCGCGTGGCTGGTCGGCGGCCTGCGCGCCGTGCTGCGCATCGAACTGCCGCTGGTGCTGCCCTCGGCCCTGTGCGCGGCGTGTTTCGCGTTCTGCTTCACGATCAACGACTTCAGCGTGCCCGACTACGTGTCCTCGATCGGGCCCAAGTACAACGTCTACGCCGACGAAGTGTTCGCGAGCTGGCGCAGCGCCGAGGACTCGGGTCGTGCGGTCGCCAGCGCGCTGCCCTTGATCGCCTTGACGCTGCTCGCGCTGCTGCCCGCGCTCGCGCTGCGCCGGCGCAGCGTGCTCGACGCGCTCGACGGCGACTTCCGCACCCCGGCGCCGCTGGCGCTGGGCCGCTGGCGTTGGCCGGCCTTCGCCTTCGCGTTGGCGCTGGTCGGCGTTGCCGTGCTCGCGCCGCTGGGGCGCCTGGTGTGGGAGTCCGGCGGCGGCCCGCGCGGCTTCAGCTTCGAATCGATGCGCGCGGCCTTCGCGCGCGCGCTGGAATTGGGCCGCGCCAACCTGCAGTCGAGCCTGCTGCTCTCGGCCGCCGCCGCGCTGGTCTGCGTGCCGCTTGCGCTGGTGATCGGCCACGCCCTGGAGCGCGCGCGTGCGCAGGGCCTGCAGCTGCTGGTGATCGTGCCGATCGCGGTGCCCGCGATCCTGTTCGGCATCGGCAACATCGCGCTGTGGAACCGCGCGTCGACCGCGGCGCTCTACGATTCGCCGTACATGGTCCTGGTCCTCATGGTCGGCCGCTTCGCGCCGCTGGCGATCCTGGCGGTCGCGGCCGCGGTGGCGATGGTCGATCGGCGCCAGGAGGAGGCCGCGCGGCTGGCGGGCTCGCCGCCGGCGCGCACGTTGTTCGGGATCTTGGCTCCGCAGCTTTCGGGCGCGCTGATGGGCGCGGCGGCCCTGGTCTTCGTGCTGTCGATGCGCGAGATCGACGCGGCGATCTTCGTGCCCGCGGCGAACTCGACGGTCATGTTCCGGCTCTACAACGCGGTGCACTTCGGCCGCGACGACTTCGTCGCGGCGCTGGCCCTGCTCGTGGCCTGCTTCGTCGCGCTGCCGGCCCTGTGCTGGACGCTGCTGGGCCGCAAGCGACTGGAGGTGCTGCCGTGAACGCGGTCGAGTTGTCCGGCATCGCGGTCGAGCTCGGCGGACGGCGCGTGCTCGGGCCGCTGGACACCGCCTTCGCGCAAGGCGGCTTCACGCTGGTCGTCGGGCCCTCGGGCTCGGGCAAGAGCACGCTGCTGCGCACGATCGCGGGCCTGGCCGTGCCGGCGCGCGGGAAGCTGCAGCTCTTCGGCGAGCAGGCCAGCGAGGGCGCGAAGCTGTCGATCCCCGCGCAGTCGCGCCGCGTCGGTTTCCTGTTCCAGGGCGGAGGACTCTGGCCGCACCTGTCGGTCGAGCGCACGCTGGACTTCGTGCTCCGCTGCCGCAAGCTGGACCGCGCGACGCGCGAGCGGCGCGTGAAGGAGTTGGTCGAGCTCGTCGAGCTGAAGGGCCTGGAGGATCGCCGGCCCGGCGAACTCTCCGGCGGCGAGGCGCAGCGCCTGGGCCTGGCGCGCGCGCTGGCGGTCGATCCCAGGCTGCTGCTGCTCGACGAACCGCTCGGGCCGCTCGACGCGCGGTTGCGCCACTCGCTGCTGGCGCGCCTGGGCGAATTGCACCGCAGCCTGGGATTGACCACCTTGTTCGTGACCCACGACCCCGACGAGGCGCGCTCCCTGGCTGACCGCGTGCTGCGCCTGGAGTCGGGACGGATCGTCGAATAGGGGCAGCCAGGGATCACCGCGATGCAAGCACCCAGCCTGCGCCAGATTTCCGCCGCCGTGCTGCTCTCCCTGGGCGGCGTGCTGCTGTACTTCGTGTTCCAGCCGGTCGAGGCGCCCGCGCAGGCGACGCTGTTCACCAGTTCCGATCAGTGCGCCGCATGCCACCCGAAGGTGTTCGCCGAGTGGCAGAACTCCTGGCACGCGCGTTCCTGGGACGATCCCGACGTGCTGGCGCTGTCCAACGATTTCGCCAACACCGACTGCATCGACTGCCACGCGCCGCGGCCGGTGTTCGAGACCGGCATCGGCCAGCGCGTGCTGCCGCGCAGCGCGCGGCGCGCCGAGGGCGTCGACTGCATTTCGTGCCACCTGCTGCCCGAGGGCTCCGAGGGTCTGGTCGCGGGCACGCTGGACGCGCCCTCGGCGGCTTGCCGGCCGGTGGCGAAGCGCGAGCTGGCGCAGGTCGAGTTCTGCGCGGTGTGCCACGACCAGCACAAGACCGTCGAGCAGTGGCGCGCGACCGACTACGCCAAGCGAGGCATCGGCTGCATCGACTGCCACATGCCCTTCCGCAACGGCGATCCCAACCTGGGGCGCGACCACACGATGCACGGCGGCCACGACATCGAGCTGGTGCGCTCGGCGGTGCGCTTGAGCGCGCGGCGCGAGGGCTCGCGCGTGCTGGCCGCCGTCGAGAACGTCGCCGCCGGCCACCACTTCCCGACCGACGAGCGCGCGCGCGCAGCGGACGTGTTCTGGCGGCCGCTCGCCGCCGCGGGCGAAGCGCCCCAGCGCTGGCGCTGGGCCTACAGGTTCCGCAGCCCCTACCGCCACGAGACCGACGTGGTCGACACGCTGCTGCCCGCGCACGAGAAGCGCGAGATCCCGATCGAGGACGCCGCGGCCGCCGGGGCGATCGAAGTCGCGCTGTTCTACAAGCTGACGCCGTACTGGAAGGACCCGGAGAATCCGGCGCCCGAGCTCGAGGCGCAGCTCGTGCAGCGCGTGGAGCTTCTGCCGTGAGGACTGCGCTCCTGCTGCTCGCGTTGCTCGCCGGCTGCGAGCAGCCAGCCGCGCCCTCCGTTTCGGTGTTCGAGTTGCGCGACGTGGTCGCGCCGCGCGTGGCCGAGCTGCAATCGGCCGCGGTCGCGCCCTCGAACGTCGCCGCGCCGAGCGAACAGGTGCGCGAGGAATTGTCCGGCATGCTCGAGACGCTGACCTCGCCGCGCAGCAGCATGCGCGAAGCGGTGCTCGAAGACCTGCGCTCGCGAGCGGAGCTCTTCGTGGGCGCGCTCGCATCGGCGGTCGAGGACGCCGAGCAGTCCGCCGAGTGGCGCATCGCGGCGATCGAGGCCTTGTCGTGGCTGGACTTGCCCGCGGCGACCGATGCGCTGCTTCAGTCCCTGCAAACCTCGCCTCAGCCCTGGGTGCGCGCCCAGTGCGCCTGGCACCTGACCGGCTCGAAGCATGATCGCATCCTGCCGCGTGTGCTGCTGCGCCTGCGCTATGAGGTCGACGAAGAGACCGCGATCGCGCTCGCAGGTCTGCTCGCATGCTTCGGCAACTATGCCGGCGTCGACGGCGTGTGCGTCGTGCGCGACCGCGCGCGCACGCCCGAGCTCGTGGCCCTGGCGAACGAGCAGCTGACGGCGCTCGCCGCGGCCGCTGGAGTCGGCGATGGCGAAGAGCTGCGCGCGAAGTGGCAGAGCGGCGAACTTGAATCGCGGCTTCCGGCGCTCGAGGTTTCCAAGGCGCTCGAATTCGAGACCTGGAAGTGCATCCAGGCCCTGGGCGAATGGGATCTGCGCGTCGTCGACGACCGGCGCTTCGTCCTGACGCACATGAATGCCTGGGTGGTCGACGCGCTGGCGCAGACGCTGCGCGACACGAACGTCTACCTGCGCGTGCATGCCGCGCAGTGCCTGGAGCGCATGGGGCCGCGCGCGAAAGCCGCAGGCCCGCAGCTGCTCGAGGCGCTCGGCGAAGCGCGCACCGCGTCGGCCGCCGCCGCCGCGCTCGGTGCGCTCGGTCACGCCCCGGCCGCGCAGCGGCTCGAAGACGCGCTGTCCAATCCGCGCGACCCGGAGCTGGCCAACGCCGCCGCGCGCGCGCTCGGTGCGCTCGCTCAGCCGCGCTCGATTCCCGCGCTGCGACGAGCCTTCGCGCCCGAGCTCGCGGCCGATCTGCGCCAGGCGGCCGCCGAGGCGCTGCTGGCGCTCGACCCGAGCGCCGACGTGGTCGAGTTCCTGGTCGGACGCATGACCGCGGCGCGCGCGGAGGCGCTCTCCGCCGAGAGCGCACTCGGGCGTCGCCTGCTCGAGCAATCGAAAGCGCAGCCAGAGCGCTTCGCAGGCGCGCTGGCGCAGTGGCTCGCCGCCGACAAGGCCGAATCGGGTTCGATCCCGACGCGCGAGCAGCTGGCGGAGCGCCTGGCCGCGCGCGCGAGCATCGCCCGCGAAGCCCTGCGCTGAAAAAACGCGGCGGCCGGTTGCAGTGCCCGGCCGCCGCGCTCATCCCTCCCGAGGTGTGGCCTAGTTGCGCGCCAGCATCAGCGGCACCGGGTTGGTCGCCACCAAGGCCGCGCCCTCGAAGGGTCGGAAGAAGCCCTGCACGACGATGCGCCGGCGCGCGAAGGCGTCGCGCATCCACGGGCTGAACTGCGCGGGCGTCACGTTGACCACGAACTGGTCGCCGTTCACGTTCAGCGTGCCCGCGGGCGGCAGCGGCGAGAACAGCGCGTTGCTCGGCGGATCGATGCGCAGCGCGTAGCCGAGGCCGAGCGCGGGCAGCACGGCGCCGGGGCTGACGACGAGCTGCGTGCCCGGACGGTAGAAGGCATCACCGCTCGCGTAGAGCTTCGCCGGTTGTGCGCGCAGGTAGGGGTCGTAGCCCAGCAGCAGCGGCTGGCTGCCCGCGAAGTCCAGGCCCGCGCTCGCGCCGCTGCCTCCGCTGACCGTCGAGAGCCCGATGCTGATCAGCCCGACCAGGTCGAGGCCGTCGCCTCCGACGCCGGCAGGCCCGGCGTTCCCGCCGCTGATCACGGATTGGCCCGACAAACGCAGCTCGGGCAGCGCCGCACCGAAGCCCTTCGCGATCGCGTCGGCGCCGTGCTGCAGGACGTTCAGGCCGCTGGGTGCGCCGATGCCGCCCAGGACGCGCGTGTTGGAAACGCGCACGACCGCTCCGCCGCCGATGCGCAGGCCGACCCCGGCGGGTTCGCTGGCCGTGAGCGAGGCGGGCGAGCCCTCGATCCAGGCATCGACGAAGTCCGCGGTGCCGCCTCCGAAATCGAAGGCCGCGTTGAGGAATCCGGCGCCCGGCACCGGCTGGATGCGGCTGTCCGCGCACAGCAGGTAGAACGAGCCGGCGCCGCGCAGGTAGACGCCGCCACAAGTGACGACGCCCTGCAGCACCAGCGTGCCCGGGGCGAGCTCGTTGCCGCTGATCGAGATCGCGTCCTCGGGATTGCCGCTGCACACGCTGACGTTGGCAAGTCCCGCGTCGAAGCCCGTGATCGGCAGGTTGGGGTGGAAGTCCACGCGCGCGATCACGACTTCGCTGGGCGAGTGGCCCATGCCGATCACTTCGACGCCGCGGCTGAACTGGAAAGCCGGATAGCTGCCCGGCAGCACGAAGATCCGATCGCCGGGCGAGGCCTGGACCATCGCCTGCTCGATGGTGGTGTAGGAACTCGCGAGCCCAGCCGCATCGACGACCAGGTCGTTGGCGCGGGATTCGAGGGCGGCGGGTGCTGCGATGAGCAGCGCGGTCAACAGATTGCGCATGAGATTCTCCTTGGGTGATTCAGTAGGAAGCGATTTCGGTCGTGGTGACCCATCCGGCGGGCAGCGGCAAGGCCACGTTGTCCACGCTCACGCCGATGCCGACGGCGGCGCGCATGTTCGTGCTGCTCATCTCGACGATGATCCGATCGCCGATCGCGGCGGACATCATCAGCCCGTCGGGCCCGAACAGCGGGTCGAAGTTGAACGAGCTGCGGCGTGCGCCGAAGTTGCCGGGGATCGGCGTCAGCGAGCCGCTCGCATCGAGGAAACTGGGCGGCAGGATCGCGGGAAAGTTCGGCACGAAGGGCGACTGCACGAAGCCGACGGGATCGAGTTGGATCTGCCCGACCTCGCCGAAGCCCAGCGTCGCGAGCGAAGCCAGGCCCTGGTTGAAGACCGTGCCGTAGAAGGACATGCCGGCCAGCGAGATCACCGCCGCGGGATTGCGCGGCAGGAAGGTGCCCGCCTGCAGGATCGATTGATTGGGGAAGGGGTTGTTCGCGACCACGGTGTGCGGCGCGCTGAAACCGTCGAGCACGACGTTCGCCGGCACGTTGAGCACTTCCAGCCCGGGCACGCCGGGATTGGGCGCGCCGGGGAAGTGGCTGGTGGCGGCCATCACGCGCGTGCCGTCGACCGACCAGATCGGTCGATCCATGCCCTTGGTGCTGATGCGGCCGCCCAGCGGCGCGGGAACGCCGAGCACGCCATCGGCGCTGCCGGCGCCCAAGACGTCCAGAGGCGAGTAGAGGATGCTGATCTTCTCGCCGCCATCGGGAGGCGTGCTGCTGAACGGCGGCCCGAAGCTCGACTCGAACGCGACGCGCTTGCCGCTGACCGCGGGGTTCGCGAAGGGCTCGCCGACGCTGTCGGGCATCAGGATCGTCGAGGTGATCGGCGGCGTGCTGCCCTGGAAGCGTACGACGCCGATCGCCGAGGGCTTGACGAAGAAAGTGCCCGGGCCCGGCTCGCGCAGCAGGTAGTAGGCGTAGGCGTCGCTGCCGTCGCTGACCAGGGCGAGCTCCTGCGTGCCCGCCGCGGGGATCCACTGCTTCGACGGTGCCGTGGGGACGATTCCGAAGCTGCTCGCGTCGACCGCGCCGTTCTCCGTCCACGTGAACATCCCCGCCGCGACCGGCGCCGGCGTGGGATTGGCGTTGAACGTCGAAGTGCCGATGGTCCAGGTCAGCGCGCCGCCGCGCGTGAAACTTTGCGGATTGGTCGTCGGGCTCGCGGGCGCCGTCGACAGGAACGTGATCGGCGTCATGTGCACGCCGCCGAAGGAGAGTTGCACGACGTGGATGCCGCTGCTCGTCGGCACGTGCAGGATGAACTGCGTCGAGTCGACGCCGATGCGCTGCACGTAGGCCGAGGGCGAGCCGGCCAGGCTGAGCGAGGGCGGATTCAGCGCCAGCAGGGCGCCCGGCGTCGCGTAGGAGAACCCGCGCAGCACGGTCTGGCCCGCGCCGTTGTCCTCGGCCGCGAAGACGAATTTCAATCGCGGCACCGTGCACAGGTCGTAGCCCGCGGGATTGCCCGTGGGCACCAGCGCCGACTGCGTTCCGTTGCGCGTATCGACCAGGTGCAGCGCGCCGTTGCCGACCGCGCTGCCCATCGGCGTCAGGAACACGCCGCGCATGGCGACCGTCGCGCTGGTCTCCAGCGCGCCGAGCGTGCGCCTGCGGTGCGCCCAGCGCGAGGGCACGGCGTCGACCGCAGCACCGATCGGGATCGGCAGCGAGGCGCGCAGCGCATTGCTCGCGTAGAGCTGCGAGACGCCCGCCGGCGAGGTCGCGTAGAAATAGTCGAACCCGGTGACGCCGGAAGCCGGGAGTTCCTGGGCCTGCAACGACGCTGACGCGAGCGTGAATGCGGCCAGCAGGCAGGCGACGTGAGCTGCGCGCGAAACGTTGGATTTCATGGGGTTTTCCGTTCGATGGTGGAGGTGCGAGCGCGCGCTCACGAGCGCAACATCCGTTCCCGCGATTTGCGTTTCCGCCAGTGCGAAAACACCGCGTTGCGCGCGAGCGAGGCCAGCGGCGGCGCGCGAACTTCAGTTCGAGTGCACCCGACGTTCCGGCAATGCCACAACCTGTTCCCGTCGCGTGACGCCGTTCCACGTTCGCGCACGGATGCGGGCCGCCGCGCACCGACTGCGCGCGGAATGCTTGTTGCCGCAGTTGAGCTTTCCACGCTCCGCGACGACGATGCGTTCTCCCATGCAAGACACGATCCACACTCTGGCTTCCGTTGCCTGCTGTTTCGCGCTGTCGAGCGCTTGCGCCGCCGTGAACGAGAGCGACGACGCCGCGGCAATGGCCGCGCCCGCCGCCGCCGATCCGCGCAAGCACGAGGTGCGCCTGGAATCCGCCGCGGACTGGAATGCGAGCCTCGTGATCGACACCGGCCCCGTCGGCATCTGGACCGTCAACG
>Ga0315910_10000783_pt1 | contig 30671 bp, 21 predicted proteins | sample EdamamesoilMG_FD_204470 | JGI IMG/M metagenome (GOLD analysis project Ga0315910, IMG submission 204470) | Garden soil microbial communities collected in Santa Monica, California, United States - Edamame soil | ecosystem: Environmental > Terrestrial > Soil > Garden | place: USA: California... | reverse complement strand
CTGCCAAGCGCTCGAGGACTACCTCCAGTTTTCCGGAGGCTTCACCCGCCGCCACCATGTTGACGTACAGCGGAGGGAAGACCTTGGGGTGTACGGACAATGACTTAGAGAAACTGGTTCCTTCCTTCAGGCCTTGGCGAACTGAAGAAAGCACGCGGACCATCTGCTCTTTTTCCACCTGTTCGGTCAGCGCTGTGATGCTGTCCACGAGTGGGATCCCGGCACGGACCAGGGTGGCCAGCTGACGCGTCATCACGGCGACGTCTCCTCCGGAGATGCGCCGCAGTGGAGCGAGCAAGTCAATGTCTTTACGCTGCGCGCGCTTCTCGCCGCCTTCTTGAGCAGATGTCAGTAATATGCCGTCCCGGCGCAGGACGACTCGCAACGCACGCACGTTCTCAGCATCGCGGTAGCCTTTGACCGCTTTACCGCTTGCTGCGTCTATTCCTGCGTACTGAAAAACTGCCATGTCTCACCCGACCGCGACTCATTCATCGACGACGATGTCCTCTTGAGTTGCCGCAACGACTTCATCCACGGTGGTCATGCCCATGAGCACCTTACGCGCGCCGTCGTCGCGCATGGTGTCCATGCCTGCCTCTTGCGCAGCGCGCTTGATGGTCTGAGCATCAGCGTTGGCCAAGATGAGCCCGCCTACCTTGTCGTCCACCACCATCAGCTCGTAGATGCCGCGCCGACCCGTAAAGCCCTTGTGGTCACATTGCTCGCAGCCCACCGCCCGATAAAACGTGGGTTTTACGGCGCTGCGATGCCCCACCGGTTCATAGTTCACGCCGTGCACCATGTACTGGTGAGACAAGCGCCGAGCGTCACGCCACGCTGTACGTCGCGGGTCCAAGCCGAGCTGCTGCAGCTCGACGTCCGTCGCTTCATAGGGCTGTTTGCAGCTCGGACACAGCATACGCACCAAACGCTGAGCCAAGATGCCCACGACGGTCGAACGCACCAGAAACGGCTCGATTTCCATCTCGACCAGGCGTGTCACAGCGCCGGCTGAATCGTTGGTGTGCAGGGTGGAGAGCACCAAATGGCCAGTCATGGAGGCATGCATGGCGATCTCCGCGGTCTCTTTGTCGCGAATCTCACCCACCATGATGACATCCGGGTCCTGGCGCAAAAACGCGCGCAAGGCACTGGCAAAGGTGAGGTCAATCTTGGGATTGACGGGGAGCTGATGAATGCCACCCAGCTCATACTCGACCGGGTCTTCGGCGGTGAGAATATTGACGTTGGGCTTGTTGATGCGGTTGAGGCAAGCGTAGAGCGTGGTGGTCTTACCGCTACCGGTCGGTCCGGTAACGAGCACGATGCCGTTGGGACGTGCAACCAACGAATCCATGAGCGCGTAATCGCGCGGACCAAATCCAAGATCGGAAAGATCGAGCAGCACGTTGGTCTTTTGCAACAAGCGCATCACGATGCGCTCATGATCGCGGCTCGTGGGGATGGTGGAAACACGTACATCGATGGGCCGCCCCGCGATCTTCAGCGAAATGCGACCGTCCTGAGGCAGGCGTTTTTCAGCGATGTTGAGCCCTGCCATGATCTTCACGCGTGCGATCACTGAGCTCATGAACTGGCGGGAGGTCCGCCGCGCTATGTACAGCTCCCCGTCCACACGATAGCGAACGATGACTTCCTTCTCTTCCGGCTCGATGTGAATGTCGCTCGTCCTAGCTTTGACAGCTTGGGAAAAGAGCGCATTTACCCAACGAATGATCGGGGCGTCATCGTCGGAGTCGAGCAAGTCCACTTGTTCTTCGTCTTTGAGACCTTTCTCGGACTCCAGCTCACCGATGGCGTCCTGTCGCTCGTAAACGCGGTTGATAGCGTCCACGACTGCCTGCGATGTGGCCACGCGCGCGAGCACGGGGCGGCCAAGCAGCGCGCGCAGATCGTCGAGCGCGGCGACGTTGAGAGGATCGGCACAGATGACATCAAAGTGCGTCGGGAACTCGGCGGCGAGCAGCACTTTGTGGGCCTTGGCGTAGGAGATGGGCACCCGAACGGCTACGTCGAGCGCGATCTGATCGACGGCGATCTCGGGCACGTAGCCCAGCCCGCACTCGCGAGCTAGCGCCTCGGCAACGCCGGCCTCGGTCAGCATGTTCTGCGCAACGCCTACTTCGAGCAAGTCCAGCTGTTTTTCCTCGCACTGCGCGATGAGCTGAGCCAATGCCTGGGATGAAAGCACCCCTTGGCGTTCGAGGATCTTGCCGATGACCTGCTGGCGCATGGCTGTTACTCCAACTCGAGCGACGAGACGCTACGTAATGGGGGAGCCACGTGCAGCGTGGCCGGCGGCTGCGCCACCGAGGCAGTGCGCTCATCCTGCACCCCGCCTCTCGGCGTGGGCGTGATGCTGCCTTGGGCAGGGGGCGCGGGTGCCGGTGCGGGCGCGGGACGGTTGCGGCGACCACCGCCGCTGGGGCTGCTGCTCTTGATGTTGGTGGGGAGATCGATCGCTTCGCCCGGAGCGTGCTCGTGCATCTGCCGCGGCCGCAGTTCCTCTTCCAGCCGCTGCTTGTTGTCCACCTCAAAGAAGCTCTGGCGAATATCCTCCACCAAACCGTTGGTGCGCGCGTAATCGCGCGGCGGCTCCCAATTGTCGGCGGTGAACACGAAATAGCGATCGATGAACTCCTGACGCTCCTGCATTTTTCGCTCAAAAATGCGCTGCAAGTCTTCCTGAGCGCGGATGACGTGCGGGGTCAGGATGAGCAGCAGGTTGGTCTTGCGGGTCGTCTTCTTGGTCTTGCTGAACAAAAATCCCAAAATGGGGATGTCGCCCAACACTGGGACCTTGTCCTTGGAATAAACAGACTCATCCTTCATCAAACCACCAATAACGATGGTCTGCTGGTCCTTGACCACCACCGTTGTCTTGGCCGTGCGCTTGGTGATGGGTACGACGCCGAGCGCGCCGATCGGCGCTCCAGCGGCGCTGCTCTCCTGCTCAATCTCCAGCCGCACTTGATCAGACTCGTTGATGTGGGGCGTGACCTTGACCTTGTTGCCCACGTCTTGACGCTGCGCATTGCCAAAACCACCCAAGCTGGACAGCAAGTTGGCTTGTCCTTGCGCGGCCGCGGCGGTGGCCAAAGTACCCAAGCTGCCGCCCGCCGAATTGATCTGCAGCGGGATGTTCTCACCCACGCTGATCTCAGCGGCCACGTTGTCGGTGGCGATCACATGCGGGGTGGCCAAGATGTTGCCGCGGCCCGAACTGGCCATGGCGTTCACCACCACGCCGAACGCTGGAATACTGAGCCCCATGGGACCCAGGCCGCTCGTGCCCGACAAATCAGGGCCGCGCATACCCGCCGCCAGACCCTGCAAGGCGCTGGGGTCAAAGGGGAAGGCCAAAGAACTCCCCGCGTTGAAGCCACCGATCATCAGCGATTGTTCACCCCCCACGTTGGGTTGAGCACCGCCGTGCCATGATACACCAAACGCAAGCTCATTGCTGACGCCCACGTCCATGATCACCGCCTCGATGAACACCTGACGGCGCGGTTGATCCAAGCGCTGCACGACCAAGCGCAACTGCGCAAAGTCGCGCGGAGAGGACGACACGACCAGCGAGTTCGTCGCCTGATCAGGCGTGACAGCGACATCGCCCTCAAACAGCCCGCCGCCGTCGCCCTGTTCCTTCTTGCCCTTCTTCCCGCCACCAGCGTTGCTGGTCAGCATCTGTTGGAGCGTCTTGGCCAGCTCCTCGGCCACGGCATGCTGCAAGGGCAACACATGCACCGCGCCCATGTCGCCGCTGCGCGTGTCCAACTTACTGAGCACTTGCAGCAGCTTTTTGTAGGCGTCATCGTTCCCAACCACGATGATGGCGTTGGTTTGCTCATCGGCAATTACCTTAGACAGCCCGCCCGTGCCTTCACTCACCTCGAACAGGTCATTGATGCGCTCGGCCATCTCCGTGGCGCTGCCGTGATTGATGGGCTCAATCCACATTTGCTGGCCAGCGCCCCCGACATCCACCTCTTCCAGGATGCGCACCATGCGGCGCACCTGCGTGCCCGTATCGGTGATCATCAACAGGTTGCCCGTTGGGTACGTCGAGATGTCACCCTCCTTGCTCTTGAATTTGAGCAGCAGGGCCATAGCCTCGTCGGCCGATACGTAACGCGTGCGGTACAGGCGTGTGATGTAGTCGTCGGAATTGGGGATGGGAGCGCCACGCGAATAGATGGGGGAGCCGTTGCCCGCCACGCCGGCGCTATCCACGATCTTCAAGAATCGCCCGTGGGGGACCACGGTCATGCCGTTGACTTGCAAGATGGAAAGAAACGCCTGGTAGGCTTCGTCCAGCGTCACCGGTTCGGGTGAGACAACCGTGGCTTTGATCTTTTGGATCTTTGATCCGTAGATGAAGCGCTTGCCGGTCATACCGCTGATGTGATTGACCAACTCGGCCAAATCAGCGTCCTGCAAGTTGAACTTGACGCGGTGACCACCCGGTTTAGGGCGATAGTCGATGTCCGTGGCCGCTGCGATCTTATCCATGGTCGTGGGTAAGGGGCCAGCTTCGCCGGGAGGAGCGGGTTCAGCAGAGGCGGCGGGCGTAGCTGCGGTCGCAGCTGCCGGAGCAGCTGCTGGGGCAGCCGGTGCTGCTGGAGTTGCCTTGGGCGCGCGCGGAGCACGACGTCGCTGCGCTTGAGCGCCCGCATCGGGTGCAAGCACCAACGCGGCCATCAACACGGAAAGGCCGGTGAGCCGCGCACCCCGCGCAAGCAGGACGAATCGGAAGTACAGGTGCTTTTGGTTCATTTGATCTTGAAGTCCAGGGTGGTGTCTTGACCACGTCGGTTGAGCTTGATTTTGAGGCTATCGGCCGTGCGCAGGCGTGCGTACGCTTCCAAAGCTTTTTCAGGGCTACCCATGTCGAAACCGTTGATACTTTCGAGCCGGTCGCCATTCTTGAGACCGAGCTGACCCAGGAGCGTCTCGGGACGCACACCAAACAAGCGAATGCCCACGGTCTTGCCGTCTTTTTGCTCGGGGACGATGCGAGCTGAACGCATGAGGGACGACTGGTCTTCCAAGATCTTGTCCACCGCGGTGCGGTCGATTTCAAACTCGGTTTCGCTGAGTTTTTTGATCTTGGATTTGATCTCAGGATCGAGCGCGCCGCCCGCCTTGCCGGGCTTGCCGTCATCTGCCTCCGCCGGCACAGCGGCCTCTGCCCCTGCGTCAGCTGCGGCGACGGGCTCTGCCGGGGGCGGAGGCTCGGATGCAAAGAGCGAAATTTGGCACAGGCTATCGTCTTCGAGCCAGACAGTGGGCGCAGCGCTCGACGGATTGTAGCCGATGTACGCGACTTTTTTGGTTCCGATGGAGTCGCCGACGCGACGCAAGTGCGGCGCGGTCTCTCCGGGACCCATCATGGCCGCAAACGACCAAAGTGGGTCGTCCGACTCGGTCAGGATGAGCACGCTCACGCCCGGACACACGGGAACCGTGAGCGGATCATCGAAGCGCGGGCCCTGTTCCTCCACAGGTGCCTCGGGTGGAGGCTGATCACCAGGAAAGACCGTGCCAGTGACGGAGTCAAAAGGATTGCGGCGTTGCAGCGTCTGCACGCTCAGCCGCACGGCTGAGCTGGTCTTCGCCTCGACCATGGGTTTGAAGGTTGGCCCACTGCCGGGCGAAAACTGCGCGCCAATGAGCGAGCTGATGCCGCTCGCCTGAAAGTAGGCGGCCATGGCCACCAGGACGAGCACCACCGCATAGAAGTACTTCTTGAAAATCAGTTCGACGGACACAGTTGGGATCCCGGACGGGACGGCGCCGACGCCAAACGTCCGGCACCCTTAAAGCTAGAGCCGTGCCAACGGTCAATCCCTCAAAGGCCCTTGAAAACGCTTAATTTCCTGGCCTTCTTTCGCCCTCACCACCCCGCGCCGCGACAATCTGGCAGAAGCCCCATTTTTGGGCGACCCCTGCTGACAACTTGTCAATTCGCCGGACGGCAGGAAAGAAAGATGTCCTGCCTACATCAACCCACATTGGCCAAGCTGACCGCCTCCTGCACGGGATGCTCAACGCGCCTCATCCAACTTGCGGTAGATGGTGCGCGTGGAAATGCCCAGCAGTTGCGCCGCTAGTGATTTGTCGCCAGCAGTGTGGCGTAGCGTTTCCTGAATCAGTCGCTGTTCGACCTCTTCCAGCGGCGTGCCCACACTGAACGTGAGCCATTCAGGAGTCGCGTGAGTACTTTGAGTGATGGAGTCGGGTAAGTCGGCAAGGGTGAGCGCCGTACCTCGACACAAGACCGCCGCACGTTCCATGGCGTTCTCGAGCTCACGCACATTGCCCGGCCAAGCGTGTTCACGCAGCCGGACCAACACATCCGCCGCTACTTCCAAACGGGCACGAGCATTTTTGCTGCAGTACACCCCAAGAAAGTGATCGACGAGTAGCGGAATGTCTTCTCGCCGATTGCGCAACGGCGGGGCCGTCACGGCGATGACGTTGAGACGATAATACAGATCTTCTCTGAACTGGCCGGAGGCGACGAAGCCCTGTAGGTCACGGTTGGTGGCGGCGATGACGCGCACATCTGCTGCCGTGGTCGAGCCACCCAGCGGCTCAAACTCTCCCTCCTGCAACACCCGGAGCAACTTAACCTGAACCGCCGGGCTCAATTCTCCCACCTCATCCAAGAAGATGGTGCCACCCCGCGCCTTTTCAAACCGACCATCCTTGCGCACGCTCGCGCCAGTAAATGCGCCGCGTTCATAGCCAAACAATTCGGCCTCCAGGATGCTCTCCGGAATGGCGGAACAGTTGACGGCAATGAACGGACCGCTCGCACGGTTGCTGTGTTCATGAACGAACCTGGCGATCAACTCTTTCCCAGTCCCACTCTCACCTAAGACTAACACATTAGCCATGGATGGAGCGGCGTGTGCGGCCACCTCGAGCACACTGCGCAGCGCCGCGCTCTGGCCTACGATCTCACGCTTGCGCAAGGCGCGAATTTCCGCCCTCAGCTGCTGATTTTCCGCCAACAGCTGCGCGTGCTCGATTGCCTTTTTTACGGAACGCACAATGCTGGCGCGCTTCAACGGCTTCTCCACGAAGTCATAGGCGCCTTCACGCATCGCGGTCACCGCTGTCTCCACCGTCCCATAGGCCGTCATGAGCAGCACCACCGTGCTCGGCGAGACTTCTTTGATGGCGCGCAACAAGTCGACGCCACTTGGCCCTGGCATCATCAGATCCGTGAGCACCACATGCACTTTGTGTTGACGCAAAAGCGAGAGCGCACCTTTGGCGCCGTCGGCCGTAAACACGCGCCAGCGCTCTTTTTCAAATGTCTTCTGCAGCGACGTCAGATTGTTGGGCTCATCGTCCACCACCAGGATGGCGGGGCTGTCCGCGGGCAGGGCGGGAGTTAGATCGTCCATGCCCGACAACTGTCACATTGACACGTCATTTGTCAAATTGTAGCAGTAGTGACAGTTTGTCATTTATCAACAAACTACTAATATTACTCAGTATTTAGCCAACCTCGACACCGCACGCCGTTTCACTGGCCGTGCGGTCCTGGTCACCCTGCCAGCACCTCATGCACGCTCGCTTCGAGGATGCACAGCAGCTCCTCCAGGTCCGGGAGCGGAATGTTGAGCGGCGGGGCCACATAGACGACGTTGCCGAGTGGACGTAGGTACGCGCCGGAAGCGAGCGCACGCTCGTACACGCGCCAACCTATCTCCGACAAATAGTCTCCGTCCGACCCTAGGTCGACCGCGCCACACATACCCAAGCTGCGCGCATTGTGGACGTTCGGCAGCTGTGCGAGCCGCTCGACACTGGCAGCGATCAGTCGGCTTCGCTCTTGGGTCCCCTCCAAGATGTGTTCATCCTCGTAGATCTTGAGCACCTCGCGCCCGACGGCAGCACCAAGCGGGTTGCCGCAGAAGGTGTGTCCGTACATAAACGCCCGCGAGCGATCTCCCAAAAAGCTCTCAAACACTCGGTCACTGGTTGCGGTTGCAGCAAAGGGCAAAACGCCCCCACTGAGCCCCTTGGCCGCGCACAGGATATCGGGACTGATGCCCGCATGATCGCACGCCCAGAACCGGCCCGTACGTCCATAGCCGGTGAAGACTTCATCCACGATCAGCAGCACATCGTACTTCTCCGTCAGGCGGCGCGCTTCAAGCAAATAGCTCGGCTCATACATTTTCATGCCGCCGGCACCCTGGATGAGCGGCTCCACAATCAAGGCAGCAATGTGATCCGCGCGGGTGCGCAGCTGCTTTTCAAGCTCATCCAACGCCCGACCTAGGTCGTCCGCGGGTGACGTCACACGCGTCGCCGGACGACGCGCGGCCGCAAAGGGCGCCTGAAATGCCCCCACGTCGCACAGCGCGGTGGCCCCCATCGTTTCACCATGAAAGGCGGAACGGAGCGCCAAAAATTCGTGCTTGTGCGGCTTTTGTTGCGGCTGTTGGTGCCAGAACTGGATGGCCATCTTCAGGGCCGCCTCCACGGCTGTGGAGCCATTGTCACTAAAAAAAATGTGCCCGAGTCCCGGCGGGCAAACAGCTGCAAAGCTTTCGGCAAACTCAATCGCCGGTTGATGGGTCACGCCGCCGAGCGACGTATGACAGAGCTGCCGCGCTTGATGGGTCAGTGCCTCGACCAGGCGAGGATGATTGTGCCCAAGCAGGCTGGTCCACCAGGATGAGTTGCCGTCGAGGATCGAGCGACCGTCCGCCTCGCGCAACCGGGCGCCGTTTGCACTCACGATCAAGAGCGGGTCAGCCCCCTTTTGATACAAGCTCATCTGCGTGTAGGGGTGCCAGACGTTGTTCTTGTCGCGGGCAATGAGCTGCGCACGTTGCGTAGGGTCCATGTTCTAACTCTTGAGCGGAGGGCTTGGGGATGGATTGGGTGGAGGGGTTTGCAAAGGAGCGCTCGTGGGATCAACTTGCTCCGGCGGATGCGAGGACGAGCGGCCATCTGCGGCCGCCAAATCAGCCGACGCCGCCACGAGTTCAGACAGTTGCACCGGCGGGATGGAGCGCAAACGTCTCCGCGTCGCAGATTTGATGCCTTCGCCGTAGCCAACACTCTTCAAGAGTTCCTTCTCGAGCGGCAGCGCGATGCTCACGGTGGTGCCCGCCCCGGGAGAGCTCAATAGTTCCATTTCCCCACCGTGGGCCTCGACGATCTTTTGCGCGATAGGGATCCCGAGCCCGGTACCTCGCGGTTTGGTGGTAAAGAAGGGCTTCTTTGCGTTGCTCAGCACCAGCTTGTCCATCCCGGCGCCTTGGTCCTTCACGAGCACTGTGGCGGCAAGCGCGCCATCAGAAAACTGTCCGCGCCGCACCATCAACTCGATCACGCCGCCCTTCGGCATGGCTTGGCAGGAATTGGCGATCAGGTTGTCGAGCGCCAATCTGAACAGCGCCGGGTCAACCAGCACCGGCCCCAATTCTTCGTCCACACTCGTTTGAACCCGAAGCTCAAACCCTGGTGGCGCCGCCTGACTCGCCTGCTCACAGATGTCATAAAGCGACACAGGGCTGCGCGCAGCCGTGACGGGACGCGCAAAGCGCAAAAGTTCAGCGACGAGGTGATTGAGCCGCTCCGACTCTTCGTTGACGATGTCGAGCAGTGTCTCGCGGTCCTTCCCTGAAATGGTCGGGCGTTTCATGGCCGACACGGCGTTCATGATGATCGCCAGGGGGTTTCTGACCTCATGAGCGATCGCAGCTGCCAGCTCACCCACCGCGGCAAGTTGCTGTTTTCGAGACAACTCGGACGCCATGAGATCGATCTCAGCGTAGGAACTCTCGAGTTCGGCGGTACGCGCCGCAAGATTCGAGGTGGTCTGCTGAAGCAGCCCCTCGGTACCTTTGAACTCCGAGATGAGGCTAGCGATGACGATCAGGCTGTAGGCCCAAGTTGCTCCTTCAATCAGGTACCAGCGCTGGCCATGCCGGATCATGAAATAGACCTCGGTGAGCGTCAGTGGTGAAAACAAGATCACGGCGACCAACATGCCGCGTGCGGGCGACTTACGTTTCCATGCCGCCGGAAACAAGACGAGCAAGTTGATGCACGTCGAGATCAGCGCGACCAAGGAAAAATAGACAAAGAACTCCTGCGACGGCACCCGGTATTGTTCGGGAAACCGCAACGCTTGCACGTGGCGCGCCTGTTGCAAGGTCGCCACGACGTTGGAGAATATCCCGCCCCCAGCCATCACGTAGCTGGCCCAGATCAGCGCGCGACGCTGCGCGGACTCAAAAAACAAACATAAAAAATGTGTATTGAAGGCGACGGCCGCAAAGCCGAGCACCAGGGTGCTGCGCGCCAAAAACAGACTCAAAAGCGGTGCTGCGGGAACCATGACCCACGCATCCGCCAAACCGAGCGCCCCCACGCATACGGTCATCAGTCCCAAGTAGGCCAGGCCGCGTCCGCGGTAACGACGCTCGGCCAACAAGAAGAAGCCGTTCAGCGTGATGAACACGAGGAACCACAACCAGCCCAGGGTGAGCTGCATGTTCCTCACTGTTCGACCCCCGTGAGTTCTGGGTTCAAGATCACCCTGCGCTGACTGGTAGCCAGCTTCTTGCCGCCACGTTCACACGTCGCAGTGATGTGCAGGTCGCCGCGCGGTGTTCGGTCAAAAACGGCGCTGGTTCCCTGCGGAAAGGACCCCTCTACCGTACCTGCTTCAGCGCGTGCTGTGTAGTGGATCACCACCGGCTGCTCAGTTTGCTCGGAGACAGCTTCGTCGATGCCGTGAACGTCCAGGAGCACGGCCAGGAGCTGCAGCGCGGCGGCGCCTTGTCCGTTGACTGTCGGTGGGGGCAAGAGCAAAAAACAGGCGGAGGCAGCGAAGGGGTCTTCTTCACGCAGCGGTACCACTGACCCAGGCTGAGTGGGCGGGCTTTTCGAGCGCGAACTCACCGGGCCACGCCGCGCGGGTTCGATACGAAATGACACCGCGTCCGCGTAGATTCGGTCCAGCGTGGACACGGCCAAAAGGAGCGTGTGCTCACCAGGCGCCATCTCCTCGTCCTCGTTCAGCAAGGAGCTCAAGGTCCGCCCCGGCAAGAGCGGACGGGGGGTGTGCTCATCAAGTTGAACCCAGCCAAACACATTGGCCTGGGCCTCTGGACAAGGTGTGGCACCACCGCAGGACAAGGGGACCCGGAAGCTGCCGATGCTGGATTCAGACAGCACGTTGCTTGAGCGGCGCGCCAATAAGGTCGCGACGTTGACTTGGTGCACGCTCCCGGCGTGCAGGGATGGTGACGGCACGGCGCGCGCCTCCGCATTGGGGGATGCTGCAATCACTGACTGCGCTGCGGCCCCCGCGCGCGGGCGCTCCTCATCCACCTGGGCAGACCGCTGCGCGGCGACCTCAATAGGGACCAACTTGGCCGTACCCCCTGAACAACCCAGCACTGCACACCCCACGGCAGCCTGACCAAGCAGCGGCGAAAGGAGCCATGACCTATCAAGACCCGACTGCACCACAACGCTTCCAAGCTAGTCCTAGAGTTCATTGGAATCGAGGCAAAAGACAGGCATCTGGCCCAAAAGCGACGGCGCGCACCTGCGTGAATTGTCCACCCGCCCCTTGCGACGGTGCTGAGGCTGCTCTAGCTCAAGGTCAATGAGTTACGTTGTCTTGGCCCGCAAGTGGCGCCCCATGCGATTTTCGGACCTGGTGGGACAGGATCACGTGGCCAAGACGCTGGGCAACGCCATTGATGCCCAGCGCGTCGCACATGCCTTCTTGTTCACTGGTGTGCGCGGCGTCGGCAAAACCACCAGTGCACGCATCCTCGCCAAGGCGCTCAACTGCATGCGCAGTCCGGGTAGTTGGGCTCCGGGAACACCCGATCCGGGGCCCACGGTCGAGCCCTGTCTTTTGTGCTCGGCCTGCAAAGAAATTGCAGAGGGCCGTGACGTGGACGTGCAGGAAATCGACGGCGCCAGTTACAACGGCGTAGATGAGGTCCGTAAGCTACAGGAGTCCCTGCCCTACCGCCCGCAGCGTGATCGTTTCAAGATCGTCATCGTGGACGAAGTCCACATGCTCACCTCTGCGGCTTGGAACGCGTTTCTCAAGACGCTTGAAGAACCGCCGCCCCATGTGAAGTTCATCTTTGCAACGACTGAGGTGCACAAGGTCCCCATCACCATCTTGAGCCGCGTGCAGCGCTTCGATTTCAAGATGATCCCCGCGCGCCTCATCGTGGAGCGCTTGCGCTGGGTGCTCGGCCAGGAGGAGTGCCAGGCCGACGATACGGCTCTGAGCATTTTGGCTCGGCAGGCCGCCGGCTCCATGCGCGATGCCATGAGCTTGCTCGATCAAGTGATCGCCTTCGGTGGACAGACCTTGCGCGGGGAGGACGTCGCGCGCGTGCTTGGCGTGGCGAGTCGGCGCGCGCTCTTGGACATTGCACAGGGACTGTTGTCCGGAGACGCGGAGACGTGCCTATTTCGGGTAGGTGAGCTTTCTGACCAAGGTTTTGACGTACCGCACCTCACCCGTGACTTGTTGTCGCTTTTGCGCGACTTGGTCGTCGCCAAGGTTTGCAAAGATACCAAACAGCTTTTGGACGCTCCGGATGAAGAGCTAGCGGAGATCGCGGCGATGGTGTCCAAACACTCCGACAGCGACCTCATGCGCCTGTATCAAGGATTTGGGCGTGGATTTGACGACGTAGTGAGGAGCGCCGACCCGCGCGCCGGCCTGGAAATGCTCTTGGTGCGCTTGGCACAACGGCCAGCATTGTTGCCCATCGATGAGTTGCTGCATCGCATTGGGCATTTGGAAAAGCGCCTCGTCCAGGGTGGCGCCAGGCGACCCCAGCAACAGCCAGCGCCGGTACCGCGAGCGCCCGCTGTGCCCAACCGCGAGCCCGAGGGCCGCGCCCACCCGCGCACACCGCGCAGCAACCAACCCAGCGGGCCGCGCGCAGGAGCGACTGACGATCCGGACGAACCTCACGCGGCGACGCCAGCTCTTACAGCCAAGCCCGCCCAAGAGCCGAGCGACCACCCACAGCCTAGCTCAGAAGCTGAGGCAAACGTCACCGCGCTGGAGGCGACGCCCACCCCACCACCTGAAGAGCAAGCAAAGCTGAGTATCTTGTTTGAACTGCTGGAGCAGCTGCGGGTGACCGATGCTGCGCTCGGCGCTTACTTCGAGCAGACGGTTCCATTGATCGCCGATGGGACGCGGCTGCAACTGGGCCTCGAGCGCGGACACGTTTTCGAAAATCAGATCACCGACCCAAAAGCTCAGCGAGCGCTGGAGGAGGTGCTCAAAGCACGCTGGGGCGCAAATGCCACACTCGAAATCGTACGCAACTGTGCCCAAGCGTCGCCCCAAGCCACCTTGGCTGCGGAGCGACAGCGGCAACGGCAAAAGCGTCAGCAAGAGGCCATTTCCGCCGTTAAGTCTCACCCCAAAGTGCTCGAAGCCATACGCATTTTTGGCGCCCAAGTCAGGGCCGTCCATCTTCCTGAAAACGCCGTATGAGGAGCCCGCATGTTTCCCGAACCTCTCCGTCGAATCATCCAACTACTCAGCCGTTTTCCTGGCGTAGGTGAAAAAACCGCGCAACGCTTCGCGCTGTATCTGCTGACGGAGCCAAAGTTTGCGGACCTTCTGGCCCAAGAGCTCGCTCATCTGAGTGATCGGGTGCGTCCCTGCGAGCGCTGCGGCAACTTGGCTGAAGTGGATGGGCGCGACGCTTTATGTCGGGTATGCGCCGACCCCAAGCGCGATCGCAGCGTGCTGTGTGTGGTCGCGCGGATCGCCGACTTGCTCGCCATCGAACGCTCCGGCGCTATGCGCGGTTGTTACTTCGTACTGGGTCGATTGCTCTCACCATTGGATGGCATCGGTCCTGATGAGCTGCCCATGGAGCGCTTGCTGCGGCTCGTCGATCAGAACGCCACGCGTGAAGTCATTCTGGCCACGCCGCCCAGCGTCGACGGGGAAGCGACCGCGCTGTTCTTGGCGCGCGAGCTGACCGCCCGCGGCCTGTCGGTCAGTCGCATCGCCAGCGGTGTCCCCCACGGCGGAGACCTCGAGTTCGCTGATCAGATCACGTTGGGCCGCGCCATCGACGGACGACGTCGCGTGGAGTGACCGCGCGCGATACGCCCGAACTTTTGTCTCCACGTCCGCTCTGAGAGCGTCAGGTGGCGCGCGCGTGCGCACGAAATGCCGCATGCAGTGCTTGGACACGCGGGGAGACCTGGCCACTACCCACGGGCTCGCCGTCGATGCGCACCACCGAGACGAGCTCGCGAATGCTGGACGAAATGAACACCGCTTCGCTGCTCATGAGCTCAGCCAGTTTGGGGATCCGCTGAGCGACCGTCCAACCCAAATCTCCTGCCAATGCCAAGACGTGGGCGCGGGTGATGCCCGCCAAAATCCCGGCCGCGACGGGCACAGTGGCCAGCGTGTCGCCCTTCACCCAAAACACGTTGGACGTCGCGCCCTCCAGTACGTCGCCATCGGCGGTAACCAAGAGGGCCTCCTTGGCACCCGCTTCGGCCGCTTTCTTTTGCCCAAGGACTGCCACCAGGTAGTTACCCAACTTCGCGCCAGCGGCCACCGTGTGATCGGCAGGGCGTGACGCCTGAAACGTCACGGCGCTGATGCCGTTTTCGTAATCTTGCACAGGGGGAAGAGTGAGCTCCGCGATGATGACCACCACCAACGGGGAAACAGACTTTTGGGGATCGAGACCGAGCGCACCTTGCCCGCGCGTGACCATCACACGCACATAACATTCAACAAAGGCGCTCACCTTCACGGCATGGATCAGTTGCTGTTTGAGCTCGCCGAGGGTGACAGGCAACTGAATGAACACGCGCTCAGCGCTGCTTGCCAAGCGCTCCAGGTGTTCATCCAGGGCAAACAGCCGCTTGTCGTAGGTGCGCAGGGTTTCAAACACGGAATCCCCGTACAAAAATCCGCGATCCAGCACGCTGACTTTGGCATCAGCAGTCTGAAACCTTCTGCCGTCGATCCAAATTTCAAATGCAGACGCCAAAATTATCCTCGCTCCTCCCTAAACCGGCCGCCAGCCGCGGGATTCTTGATGGTCGCGCGTTGACTCAGCCACTGGTCAATAGCACGCTGATTCGACGCTTTCTTCGGCAAATCACCGTGACCTTCCTCACCCGTCAAATCCAGCAGGCCCGCTCGGGGCGCACAGCGGTCTCACCCGGTGGCGGGGCCGGGCCGCGGGGTCGCCGTGCTTGCGTCAGTCCAAGCACGTGGTGTGCGCTTGGGGGGCTCGGTCTGCTTGGTGCATCGCTCCTAGGATGTGGGTCACCCGAGCAGCGCGCGGCGCCGCCCGCCGACCATGTCGGCACGGTCCCTGCCCCGGCACGCCTGCGCTTGCTCACGCGGTCTGAATACCAGCGCACGGTCAGCGACCTTTTGGGCAGCAGCTTGGATGTCACGCGAGATTTTCCGCCCGAGCCGGTCGTGAGCGGTTTCTCGAACAACGCCGAGTCCCATCAGATGAACCCGTTGCTCTTGGAGCAGCTGCGCGGCGCCGCGTTGGCCCTGGCTGATGAGGCGACCCAGCGCGGCTTTGACGCGCTCGCCCCGTGCGCAAGCGACGAGGAGCAGGCCAGCTGCGCCCGCGTGCAAATTCAAGCCTTTGCTACGCGCGCCTTTCGGCGTCCCGTCTTGCAGGATGAATTGGACCTTCTTTTTCGATTGTACGACCGCGCCGCAGCTGCACTGAGCCCCAGCCAGGCGCTGGGGGCGGTGATTGAGTCGGTGTTGGTCGCGCCGCAGTTTCTCTACCGGGTGGAAGCTCCAGCTGCAGCGGTGCAGGATGATCACGTTCAGCTAGGGCCGTATGAGTTGGCCTCCCGGCTCTCGTACTTTTTGACGGGAAGTATGCCCGATCCTGAGTTGCTCGGCGCAGCGGACAGCGGCGCACTGCTCGACCGTGTGGAGCTGGAGAGCCAGGCGCGCCGCCTCCTGGGTACTGTTCACGCCCCGAGTCGGGTGCGTGAGTTCCACGCCCAATGGCTCGGGCTCGATCGGCTGAACGGCATCGCGCGCGATGGCGCACCGGCCGACATGAACAGTGCGCTCTTGGAATCCGTGCAGCGCTACCTCGACGATGTTTTTTGGTCAGAGACCTCGAGCGTCCAGGATCTGTACGCGGCGCCGCAACTCTTCCTCAATGAAACGCTGGCGCCGCTTTACGCCGGCACGGCCCCTGTGAGCGGCTGGACGCGGCTAGAAAACCCCGAGCAGCGGGCCGGTCTGCTTCTGCAACCAGCGCTGCTTGCCTTGCTCGCCCACCCTGATCAATCCGCGCCAGTCAAACGGGGAGTGTTCGTGCGTGACGCCATCTTGTGCGCCCCGGTGGCTGCGCCACCTCCCACCGTCAACAATACCCCCCCCGACCCCGATCCATCGATGACCACACGTGAACGATTTGCCGTGCATACGGCTGATGTGACGTGTTCAAAGTGCCATTCGCTCATTGATCCGATGGGGTTCGGTTTTGAAGCCTACGACCAGCTGGGACGGTACCGCACAACCGAAAACGGCATCAGCGTGGACGCCACGGGGGCGGTGGTGGACCTCGCCGAGGAGGCGCTCAATGGTCCCTTCGATGGTGCAACCCAGCTCGCTCTGCGTGTGGCCGACAGTCAAACTGCCCTGGATTGTCTCGGGCAAAAGTGGTTCACGTTTGCTCTCGGGCGTAGCTTTACCGTGCAGGATCGCCCGTCGCTTAACCAGGCCGTGGACCAGGCGCGCGCAGCTGGCGGATCGCTCCAAGAACTCCTCGTCGCTCTCACCACGACAGACGCCTTTCAGTGGCGCGCCGCGCACGATTTGGACGGGAGCGCATTGTGAGCACGCTCTTTTCACGTCGCAGCTGGTTGCGCGCAGCGGCGGGCACGCTCGCGCTGCCGTGGCTCCCTTCGCTTTCGCGCGGGGACGAGGCCGCCTCTCCGCCGCTGCGTTTGGTGCTGTTCTTTCACCCCAATGGCACCGTCGGGGAGAACCTGTGGCCCGCGACCACAAGTGAGACCGAGTTCGAACTCCCGCCCATCTTGACCCCATTTTCTCCGTATCGCGATCGACTGCTGCTCGCTCAGGGCATCAACAGCACGGTAGCGCAGGACGCCAAAAATCGTGGGGGACCGCACCAACGCGGCATGGGCGGGGTGTTCACGGGCCAAATGCTGCTCGAGGGTGAATTCGTCGATGGCTGTGGTTCTACCGCTGGTTGGGCTGACGGTCCCAGCGTCGATCAAGTGGTCGCCGCTCACATCGGCAGGGATACCGCCTTTTCCAGCCTCGAGCTCGGCGTGCGCGCCACCATCCAGGATGTGCAAGGGCGCATTAGCTACCTGGCATCAGGTGCCCCGCTGCCGTGCATCAGCGATCCAGTAGCTCTTTATGAAAGGTTGTTCTTCCGCGACCTTTCCTTGGACCCCAGCGACCCCAATAGCAAGGCCCGCGCGGTCCTCGATTCCAGCAAGGACCAGCTCGCCTTGCTACAAAAGCGCGTAGGGGCGGAGGACAGGTTGACCCTCGATCATCACCTGAGTTTGGTCGAAGATTTGGAGCGCAGGATGCAAGCGCAGGCAACCACCTGCGAGGCACTGTCGGCACCTGCCCAGCTGGAGGTGGACAGCGAAAGCACCATGCCGGACATCAGTCGCAACCACCTCGACCTGCTGGCACATGGACTTTCCTGCGATCTGACGCGCGTAGCGAGTGTCCAATATTCTACGGGCTTCAATCAAATTCGCTTTCCGTGGCTCGATGAAGAAGGGGAAGGCCACGCGCTGAGCCACGCTGGCGATTCCAGCACCGAGGCTTGGGCCGCCATGACCAACCGCGTGCGCTGGCACGCCGAAGAAATCGCCTACTTCATGGGGAAATTGGCGGCCATGCCGGAGGGAGATGGCAGCGTCCTCGACAATACCGTGGTGCTGTGGGCAAGTGAGATTTCTCGCGGCAACAGTCACTCTCTCAATGACATCCCCTACGTATTGCTCGGCAATGCCCGGGGCGCGATCAAGACCGGTCGCTCACTGAGTTACGATGGCGCAAGCAGTTGCGACTACCTGCACGCCGTCCTGGCTGCGTTCGGGATCGACGTGCCGAGCTTCGGACATCCCGACCACGCGCAAGGCATCCTGAGCGGGATCCTCAGCTAGCGCGGCCTCGGTCAGCTAACGCGGCGCGGTCACCGCTGGTTACGCATTTTCCAGCTGAGCGCCTCGCTCATCGTAGAACGAGGCAGCTCGACTGGTCGTGGTTGGTTCAGGCTCGGCCTGGTGAGGCCTTCACCGCGGCTTTGCCGTCCTTTACGTAGACGGAAAACTTCACCTGCGTCACACCGTGACGTGCCACGATCGCATCGCGATTCTTCACCAAAGTGGTGCGGAATTTTTCGTAGGTGAACCCCTCGATGACCTCACCACACTGCTGCTTGGTCGCGACGAATTGCGAATAAATCACACGCCATTCCGCCTCCGGATCCGGTGCGCTGACCGCGGCCTGACCGGGAGGCTTAGGCAGGTTGCGACCAGGGGCCACAGGCCGCTGACCGATAACGGGAGACGGCAACGGTGAAGCGGCGAGCGGAGCGCTCGCGGCCGGTATGCCGGCGGTCACGTCGGGAACCGCAAATGCTGCCATCATGGGCTGCGCGGGCAGTTCACCCAGCACGTCCTCCAAATTCGTGGCGCGACGGGATCGACCACCCGTGGCCGCGGCTACCTTGTCGATCCCTTCATTGACTTCAGCCGCCAGCTTGCGAAACGCTCCAGCGAATTTACTGGGATGCATCTGATCAGACTGACCCCCGGCCAAGCGCGCCACCTCCTGGTGAAAAATGCGAAGCGGACGGGTGTGTTCCAAATAGGTCATGCCCAGGCCAATCGCGAGTAATCCCACGACCACCGCAAGCAGGATGATGGGATGAGCCGCAGCCTTGTCCTTATCGTCTGCCCGATTGTAGAAGGCCTGGGGCGAGGGGAGCTTTTGGAACTGGCGTGCCACCGCAAAGCCCGCCCCCAGTTCGTACGCTTCGCCAGGCAGACGCGTGTACTGAACGCTGAGCCCCTCACCCAACTCACGGACGCTACTGCGCCCTTTGTCCTGGTAGTCCGCATCACCGCGCAGCGCGCCCAAATCACTCACAATCTGATCGAGGCTGGACGTCTGAAAGCCTTCCGGTGCACCGGCAGCTGTGCGGGAACCATTGACGTAGAAGGCAACGGCAGCCCCGGTGCGTTCGCTCAGTTCGCGCGCAAATTGGTCGTCCAAAACGCGCGCACCAATCACCGCTCCGGCGGGCAGCTGGCCAGCTTCAACTTCCACCGGTCGCCCGACGACGCGATAAATGCGTCCCCACACCAGCGTATCGTCGCGGATGAATCCATGGAGAGCGTCAGCCACCACCGGGTAGCCGCCGAGCTCGAAGTCGCTCATGCCATTGGCTTGCGGATAGCCCACCTGCCCCACCACGCGCCCGTGCTGATCCACCGCAAACACCGCATCAAACGCCTCATCGGGTGGCATCTCTTGGTGCACCTTCTTGAGTGCTGCCGTGACGGGGTCGCGCAGTTTCTCGTCGAGGACGGACTCGGAAGCACTGGCTTTCTGAAGGTTTCTTGCGATGTCCCCATCAAGTGCAAACTTGATCAGCTGCGAAGAACGCGTACGCGCGTCGTCTTTGAGGTACCACGAGACGACTTGGCTGTCCGAGGATAAGCCTTCACCGCGCGCGCGCTCGCCCGCCCGGTTGTACATGCTTTGCGCCATCTCCAACGTAAACAACAGCGCACCCACGACGAGCGCGAGGAGCACATAGAAAAAGCGGGACAGCAGCATTACTTGCCCCCCTTGTCTGCGCCCTGGTCGGGCTTGCCCACGACGATGGGTGCCGGCAACCTGACGTCACCCCTATCCAACTTGACGGGTACAGCCTCACCCACGCGCTGGCCTGCAAAGTAGGCTTGAATCTGGTAGTCGCCAGGCTGCGCTACGGAGAGATTGAAGTCACCTTTCATGGACGGGTAGGAGATCGCCGCGACCTTCGGCTCGGCAATGATCCACATGCGCAAGCTCGGTGCCAGCTCATCGCGCACCTCATAAACACCCGGCTTGGTCGCACTCCACTCGCGTTTCCCACCACGGTCGGTGTCGTTCGGCTGGAAGTTGGAGTCGCCCTTGATGTAGAGCCGATGCTTGAAGGGATCTGTATTTTGAAAGACCAGCTTGGTGCCTGGTGTTACGACAATGGTCACTGGGGTAGTTCGTCCACCTCCGACCCGGATCAGCGTCGCGGGTTGGGCAGGCTGGTCCTGGGTGGAGAGCGCCACCAAACACAGCTCTCGTGGAATGTGGGGGTACAGCTTGCGGTACTTGGCGGGAACTGTCGGAACCATTTCCCGGAACGAGTAGCCCTTGTTCTTGGGGTCCTTCGCTTCCTTCCACACAGGATTCTCCAAGTGTTCGAAACCGGAAACGGAGCCCCACACCTTGTCGGCCCAGGCGGCTGTAGGAGGTAAGATCACCAGAGAAAGGAGTGCTAGGAGGTGCGCCGGCTGCAGGCGTCCTAGTCGTCTTGTTTGTGCCATCGATTGCGAACGCTACTCAACGCCGGGAGCGGGAGGAAGTCCTACCCATCGTCGCTTGGCGCTGACTTTATGGATTCGACGGCCCGAAGAACTTTCCAGTTGTGGTGAGGAGGCTGGGACGCGGGCCCATCCATCCCGTGCTCACAATCGCGCACACGGCCACACAAGTGTCCTCCTAACACCTTCAGACAAGCCTCCGATGCGGCGCAGCCGCGAGGCGCCGCGTCCGGGCTGCAAGCCCCCTCAACAAAAAGGGTTCCGTACCGCTCAGGCCGCCGCGAATGATCCAGTGCCGAACCCCATGCGTAAAAGGTGGGCAGCTGTTCACGGTTTCTGGCTTCCGAGTATCGGGAGTGACCCCGAGGGACAAGGCGCAGCACTCCGCCGTGAGATGTCGCTTCCCAGGGGTTTGCGTTAGCGGGATTCGTTACTGATGCAAGCGGGCCCAGCAGAGGGAACCACGGGGTCAACTTAAGGCCGACTCACTGGCTTGGCAATGTAGGAGCGTCCGGATCGCAAAACTGTCGGTGCGACGCCCCGGTCGGGTGCCCGGAGGGGCCAGCGGTCGCTCGCGTAGCGATGACTTGAGCCTGAAACGGTCATAGGGAGACAACGGGTCGAATTCGAGACCGAGCATCCGTTGAAATTCGGTGGGGCGGCGTCCATGAACCACCCGCGTCACCGTCGCCATCGTGTCGATGTAGTGACGGGTCCCCGGGATTTGGAAGGAAACGAACACGCGTTCGCCGGTGAGGACAGGTTCGGCCGGGCTGACCAACATGCCCCAGGTGGACAGGTTCTCCACGCGATCAGCAACCAGGCGAAAATCGTGCTCGCGCACCACTTGGCAACACAGACGTACAGTGTGTCGCTCGGGGCGACGGATGATGGACTTTTGCGATCTCACGACTGACTCTCTCCCGTCGCGACAATCGTTTCAGGTTCAGGATCGTCCTGTCAACAAACCGACTTACTTTCTGCGATCGGGGGGCAGGATAGCAATGCCCTGTTTGGCGTCACGCAATCTCAGTTCCTGCTCGGTGCGCCGCAGTCGCAGCTCGACGAGCTCCTTGGTGAGTTCGTCCAAGCGCCGCGTGCCCAGGGTGAGTCGATCCGTCAATTCGCGGCGCAGCGCGGTGGCTTGTTGATTGTCCTTGACCGCCTGCAGGCTGCGGCGCGTCTCCTGAGTGCCCTTCTCGAGTTCGCGTTGTTCTCGGGTGAGCGCTGTCTCTTGATCATCCAATGCCTGGAGTTGAGCGGCGTGTTTCAGAATCAACTCCAAGGTGTCGCGCTCTTGCTGGGGGACGCTCTCGGACTTGAGGTAGTCGCGGACGGCCGTGCGCGCCTCGGTCGAGCGAAATTCGACGCGGCGCCGAAAGGCCTGGCGCTCTTCCAACATGAGATCGGCTGCGCCGCTCGCGGGGATGTCGACAGGACTCAGGACCTCTTGATCGCCCGACAACTTTTCGGTCCCTTTCGGTGGGTCCCATAACGTCGCTCCGGGTGAAAGCTGGTGCTTGATCAGCACACGCGCCTGACTCTTGTCTCCGTTCTCCACATGGTACGCAAAGATGGTGACCTGATCGCGCTCGATGGTAAGCTCCCCCATTTCGATCGAATAGAGGCGAGCATTGCGCTGATCTTGGGTCACCTCTTTGTGAAGAGTCAGAGAGCGCACCAAAGCAAATGGGACCGTGGCGCGTCCCCCATCCGGCAACGATTCCATGATGCCTTGGCCCAAAAATGCACCTTTTTCAAACACGGCGATGGGCCCTCGTTCAAGCAGCCCGCCCGATTCGTTCTTGAAGCGCGCAACGCGAAATGGGTGAACGTAGGAGTCGGGCACGCCACCGTCGGGGGAATAAAGGTACACCGCCTCGCCGTGGACCTCTTTATTCACTAACAGCACCATGGTCGCGCTCTTGTCTGGAATTGTGACCCGATGCGGAACCTCGTAGCGAGTTGCGCCCGTTTGTGCTTGCACGCGCGCCAATCCAGACGAGTCCCGGGGCACCAGACTGTAGGCTGGGGGTTCAGCAACTGGTGCAGGGGCCAGCGCAGGCGGCGCCATTTCCATGCCCTCCATGGCGGCCTCCTCCTGCGACTCATCCTGATCAGCGGGCTTGGCTGCACCGCCGGCCATGCCCCGTCCCATTTTGCTGCTGCCTACCCCACCCAGCGCCCCTGGCCCAGGCATTTCCGGGCGTTCGTAGGTGGTCTCCCCCTCGGGCACATACGCGATCGCTTCGCCGTCGTCCGTCACGACGGGCCGGGCTGGAATCACCGGCTCGGCCAAAGTGGATTCGAATGCAATCGGTGCGCCGGCGACCAAAGCCACCTCCACGTCTTTCCAATCCTCACCTGACTGATTTTGGACGATGCCCCAGGCTTGCAGCAAGGCCTTGCCGCCCTGATCGACGACCAGTCGATAGGAGGGGCGCCACAGCGGAGTCTCGGCCAAATAACCAACGGACAGATCGTGTTCACCCTTTCCCAGCTCTAGGGTCACACGCCGCAGCTCACCAGTTCGTTTTTTCTTGCCGTCCCAGCGATCCAGAGCGGCCGACAGCTCTGGGTCCATGTCTTCCTCATCTTTTTCGAGCGAAACCGGGAAAGAAGCCGAGCGCACCGATTGGCCTCCGCGCTCCAGCACTGCGAGGGTCGCCAGAAAGTCCCCAATGTTTTCCTTGCGCAGCTGAAACTGCACGTTGTCCGCGTTCACGCGGCCCCCGCGCTCAAAATAGGCAACCCCGTTGCGGTAGACCACGACGCGACGTACCGGCAGCTGCTTGCTCTCCACTTGAGCACTCGACAAACAACCAGAGATTGCGGGAAGCAGTGCCAAAAGCGCACACGTTAATACGGTTCTGCAACTGCGTAGGTTCGACTGTCGGATTGCCATCGCTCAAAACATACACCGATCAGGCGATGTGCCCGAAGCAGACGCTCGTTGCCTGCAAAAACCTATCTCTCGCGCAGTGCCGAGCACATCACTGTGTGCTCCCCGCGCGCCGACAGCCGCGAACAGAGCGCGAGGGTCCGCGCTATCTGAAGAGCGCACACATGGCGGTCAAACGCTGGCTTGTGGCCTGCCCCGCACCAAATTGAAAGTACTGCCACGCCAACTGGTCTTCTGTGTTCGACCAAGTTCCGGGAGGCGTGGGCCCGCCCAGGCAGGTCACCTGCTGGGTTTGGACGGCGCCCAAGAGACGCAAACTAGCCCACTCTAGCGCGCGGGGATCCAAGACCCCGCTTGAGACGGCGGCCTGCACGTAAATGGGAATGGCAGCATTGCCCATGGCCTTCAGCGTGTCTTTGGCGGCCGACAGTGCATCCAGATTGCGCACCGAAGCGTCGTGCGACTCCATTTGCTTGCGCGCGTACACCAGTTCCCAGAACCGAGTCGCAATAGCGCTCGTGCGCGGATCGGCGGGAGCAATCTGCTGGATCTCCGCAAGTAATTCATACGCCCGGCGCGAGTCGGCTTGGGACAACTGAGCGGGCGTGGCCGGGCTAGCCTGCACGGGAACGGAGCGATCCAAAATCTCACCCAGTTGTCCGATGAGTTCTAGCAGCCGCGTTTGGTGGCGAGCCAACTCACTAAAGGAAATCGTCCCGATCACCTGACTGGGTTGGGCCTTTTGAGGACGGACGAGTATCTGGGCCGGTCCGTCGGGCATCCCCATGGCCGCAGTCTTGAAGAGTTCCGTCCACCGCGCGACCACCCGCCCCTGCGGATCGGTCTGCCCGAGTGTGAAATGGGACCCGCCGCTGCTCACCATCACCAGCAGCCGTGCGCCGTAGCTCTGTGCACATTCCACCTTCCCCGTGACAGACTCTACCTGCTGGCGCTTACCCAGCAGCGTGCGCTCCACCACCTTGTCTCCACGGCGCTTTTCCTCGTAGCGCTCAAAGAGCTGCACCGACATCACGTCACATCGCGCTTTTTGATAGATGGTGAGCGCAGATACATCGAGCGCAGGGTCGATTTCGACGGAGTAGGTCACTTGCGTGGGGGCACCATAGGTCACCACCTTGGAACTGGGGGACTCTACGATCGCGGTGCTGAGCGGAGCGCCACCACAACCAAGACTCGCAGCCGTACCCAGGCTGGCCACCATAAACTTCAGCCACTTTGGGGCCACCTCACGCTTGGTCCACTTCACGATCGCCTTCCCTTTCGCGTAATTTTCACCAAAACGTCTTTCCCCTAAGGCGGCCCCTCACGCAAGGGCAAATGGACGGTTAGCGCGCAAGCAGGGCGCGCACTCGCTCGATGTCGAGCGGTTTACCCAAACAGGGTACCTCGGGGAACTCATCGGCCTCGGGTGCATCGTCCCCCAAGCCAGTCATGAAGACGACCTTGCCAGTCAGGCTCGAGCCTTTTGACAAGAGCCAACGATACAAATCCAGTCCGCTCCCATCTGCCAACATGAGATCGCAAAGAACGAGCGAAAAGCTAGCGTCTGAAGTGAGCAGACGTTGCGCTTCTTCGATGCTCTGAACGCTTTCCACGTCACAGAAGCGACGGAGCATGCGTGCGAGCGCCTTGCTCACATGAGCATCATCATCCACCAACAACACCCGCTGCTTGTCCGTTACGTCAGTCGCAGTCACTCAGCAGGTTTTCCGTGAAATATGATAACCGTCATTTTTGCTTATCAAGCTTGCTGGCTGCCGCCCACGGCGTTTCCATCATCTAGCTTCCCCTAGCTCTGCAGAATGCACAATCAGAAGTGACACTTCCGACCGCTGACGAAACTCGTCAACCCAGACAGAAGGTCCAGTGATCCCCACCGGAGGATCCGTAGTCCAACCGGCGATGCCCCTGTGGACAACTGGTGTCTCCAGGCAAGACGCGGAGTTGCTTGGAGTCGGGAGAGCAGAGGGGATGTGATGCTTTGCTGAATGGCTGAGCGCACCCTGCTTTCGTCGAGTTCAAAGAGGCCACAGCGGGCCTTGCGACTGAGGCAAGACTGCTTGGTCACACGCTCAATGGGGCGTTTTTGCAGGTGCGTGGGGTGGCCGGGGTGGAGGTCAGCGCTGGGTAAACTTGCGTCCAGTTTTCCAGCCGGAGCATTCAGGAGCCACGCGCTTTAAGGGTCCGTCGCCCGCTCCCCGCAAAACAGAACCCTCACGGCCTTCTAGCCGACGCAAAAATGCGAAGGTTACTTCGCAGCGACGCCGTGCCGCGCATGGGCTGAGCACCGCCTATTCTGGGCCTTTCCTGAGCTGCTGCTTCCGGCACTTCGCACAATTGACCTCGTCGAACGAGAACTTCAGGCAAAAAAACCTAGCCTTCTTGAACCGATGGCCCACTAACACTACCTCTGCACCCGAGAACATGCGCGGAGAGCTGATTGGCTGATGTAGTCGTGATTGGCGCGGGCCCGACGGGTTGCGCGGCCGCCTTGGCGCTGGCCCAGCGCGGGGCGGAAGTGCTCTTGGCAGAAGCTCAACCCAAGGCTGCTGAACGTTTTGCCGGTGAATGGATGCACCCGCCTGGCGTGCGCAAGTTGGCAGAGCTGGGCGTGGACGTGGATCGGCTAAGCCGCGCCAGCGGGTCGGGGTTTGTACTGCTTGCACCACACGAAGAACCAGTGCAGCTCCCGTACGCGCGCGGCTACTCTTTGGCGCGCATCCATCATGATCTTGTCTTCGAACTGCGCGAAATCGTTTCAAGACATCCACGCGTGCAGTATCGCCCCGGCTGCGCTTTCCGGGGTTTTGAAGGGCAAGCCGTGATCCTGGAGGACCAAGGGCAGCGGCAACTGGTCCGACCACAACGCGTCATCGGCGCGGACGGTCGCAACTCCAAGGTGCGGGCTGCCCTCGATGCGCCCGGTGCGCCCCAACCCATCAGTTTCATGATGGGCATCGAGATGAAGAACGTGCGACTGCCGTTCGAAGGTTTAGGCCACGTCATCGCCGGCGGCCCGGGACCGGCATTGCTGTACCGTGTCGACAAAGAAACCATCCGCGGATGCCTGGACGTGCCCATCGACCTCGGCGGCGATGCTCGCAAAAAAGAGGCCATCTATCGCGCATTTTCGCGAGTTCTCCCGCGTACCTTGCACAAAGCCTTCACCGAGTCCTTGCAGCAGGCCACGCCGTGGGCCGCCACCCGCTTTGCCGCGCGCACATTTTTTGGGCGTGAAAATGTGTGGTTGGCGGGAGATTCAGTGGGCCATCTGCATCCCATCACCGGCATGGGCATGACCCTAGGATTGCTGGACGCCGCAGCTGTCGCAGAATGCGACAGTCTGGAGCAATACGAGGCCAGACGCGGCAACTACATCGTCGAACTGCTCACCAACGTGCTCTACCACGTGCTGCGACGAGAGGACGCGAGCGCACGTCGCGTTCGACACGGCCTGCTCGCGATGCTCCGAAAGGATCCACGGGAGCGCTTACGCACGATGCGCATTCTCACGGGCGAGGACGAAAACCCAACCAGTTTCGTTCAAGCCTTCGTCAAGGCCGCAGCCGTGACCATCGCGGATAGCCTGCCGCTACATCCCGCTCATGCCGGGCGAGACCTCGGCTGGCTCAAATGGCCCATGAGCGCCGCGCTCTCGCCATTCGTGGAACCGCGGAAGCTCCGCGCGCAAAGCAGCTTTGATACGCCCATTCGGGATCCGCGGTCGCTTCTCTTTGGGCGGCTCGCCCCATTTTCCAACAACTCTCACGCATCTACCCCAGCCGAGTAAGGTGCCGCTTGCTTAAGCCCTAGGCGCTTCTCCCTCGACCATCCAGGACAACTCGATGACTCAACAATTAACGACCGCTAGTTCCGAACCCACTCCTATTGATGATTGGAGCTTCTGTGTTCAGTCCTTAGGGGAAGTTTCACGGACATTTACCCAGCCCATCATGCTACTCCCCGAGGAGCAACGCCGGGCCCTGACCGTCGGCTACTTGCTGTGCCGCGTGGCAGACACCATCGAAGACTGTCAGGGGATTGAGGTGGACGAAAAGGACGGACTATTTTCGCTCTTTCACCGCATCATCAAGGGCAACGCCGGCTCCGAAGAGCTGTATCCCAGAATGGCCCATGCAGAGGCCTCGGACGCTGAGATCCGCCTGCTCGAAAACCTACCGCGAGTGATGGCAGTGTTTGAGACCCAGAGCCACAACACCAAGGTCGCCACCGTGCGCTGGGTGTCAGAGATGGCCGATGGCATGCGCCTCTACACGCGTCGCGCCGAAGGGCGGGAGTTCTTCAGTCTGATCAGTTTGGTCGACCTCGAGCGCTATTGCTACTTCGTCGCAGGGACCGTGGGACATCTGGTCACCGACCTATTTGACGAGGTCATCGGAGACACGGCCGTCGCTCATCGTCTGCGCAATTACGCCGAGTCGTTTGGGCTTGGCCTGCAGATGGTGAACATCGTGAAGGATGTGACCGACGACTTCCAACGGGGCGTGAGCTTTCTGCCACGACAATTGTGCTTGGCCGAGGGGTTTGAGCCTGAGGAGATGCTGCTACCCAGCAATCGCGCGGCAGCCAAGCGCGTAGCGCGACTGGTGATTGAGTGCGCACAGGGCCACCTGGACTCGGCCTTCAATTACATGCTCACGATCCCGCCCCGCCACCATCAGCTCCGACTCTTTTGCTTGCTGCCGCTGTGGATGGCCCTTGAGACCCTGGCGCTCGCCATCGACAATGACGCCATGTTCGAGCCCACGGCCAGCGTCAAAATTTCGCGCGAAACCGTGGCGCGAGTGATCGCCGACTGCGGACGCGATTGTCAAAACGATGACGCGTTGAAACTGGCTTATTCGCGCCTAGTCAACGCGTGTTCTTGAGGTCGGTGACGGAAGTATGAACGCCAACGCGCAAGTCAGCCTCCCAGACCCCGACGATATTCGTAGCAATATCGAGCTCGGTATCGGCTGGTTGGCCCGAACGCAGGACGCGGACGGATCTTGGCCGGGCAACTACGGCGGGCCGATGTTCTTACTGCCGCTCTACATCGTGACGGCCAACATCATTGACGAACCCATCGATGCCGCCACCCGCGCCAAGATGATGCAGTACATCTTGGCTCATCAGAACACAGACGGTGGCTTCGGTCTGCACGTTGAGGGTCCCAGTTGCGTGTATGGCACGGTCACCAACTACGTGGGCCTGCGCTTTCTGGGTTTGGAGCCCGACGCCGAGGCAACCGCCAAGGCTCGAGAGTGGCTTCAGCAAAACGGTGGGCCCTTGGGTTCAGCCTCCTGGGGCAAATTCTTCCTCGCGCTCATTGATCTATATCCGTACGAGGCGCTCAACCCGATCGCGCCCGAGCTTTGGCTGTTGCCGGAGCGCTTGCCGTTTCACCCCTCCAGGTTGTGGTGCCATTGTCGCATGGTCTACCTGCCCATGTCGTACCTGTATCGGCGGCGCTGCTCCTCACCCAACAGCGAGTTGATCGAGGAGCTACGTCGGGAGCTTTACCCACAGGGGTACGATCAGGTCAATTGGAGCAAGGGTCGCACGGCCATCAGCCCCACGGACAACATCGTCCCCCAAACGCCGCTGGGCCGCAGCGCAGGTACGCTGCTTTTGAGCTTGGAGGCCAAGTACCCCGCGGCGCTCAAGCAAAAGGCGCTCGATTTTGTGCTGCATCAGATCGACCGCGAGGACAAGAACACCAACTACATCTGCATCGGCCCTATCAACAAGCTGCTCAACACTCTGGTTTGGTACTTCGAGGATCCGCGGGGCGCTGAACTGAAAGCGCACCGCGCACGACTGCGTGACTACCTGTATGAGGCCAAGGACGGCGTCCTCATGCAGGGTTACAACTCATCGAGGTTGTGGGACACGGCCTTTTCGGTTCAGGCTCTTTTGGGTTGCGCTACCGAGGGGCTCACAGACGGTACGGAGACGCTATTGCGTGCCGGTCAGTTCATCGGGAACAATCAGGTGCAGGAGGACGTTTGCGATCATCCAAGCGCCTTCCGTCACGCGTCGCAGGGCGGATGGCCGTTTTCCGATCAACCTCATGGTTGGCCCATCAGCGACTGTACCGCCGAGGGACTCAAGGCGTCGCTCATGCTGCTCGACGCACAGCGCGCGGGGCTACTGCCTGCCGGCTATTTTCCCGCAAATGATGCTGATCTCAAGCAGCGGCTCAAGCATGCGGCTGATCTCATTTTGTCGATGCAAAATGAGGACGGCGGCTGGGCCACCTATGAATTGAGTCGAGGACCAGCCTGGCTCGAGCAACTCAATCCCTCGGACTGCTTCCGCGAAATCATGATCGACTATTCCTATGTCGAGTGCAGTAGCGCCTGCATGCAGGCGCTGGCCGCATTTTCCGTGGAGTACCCCGACTTCAAGAAATCGGAAATTCGCCAAGCGCTATCCCGCGGCCAGGCCTTCCTCCTGTCGCAGCAACGCTCGGACGGTAGTTTCGAGGGCTCATGGGGAGTGTGTTTCACCTACGGCACTTGGTTTGCTGTCGCAGGACTTCGCGCCGCGAAGGTCCCCACGAGCCATCCAGCCCTGGTGCGGGCAGCTGCCTTCCTGGAGAGCAAACAGCGCGCGGACGGTGGTTGGGGAGAAAGCCTCAAGAACTGCATCACGCGCAGCTACGATCCTGACACCGAGAGCCAAGTGGTCATGACCTCATGGGCGGTGATGGCGCTCATCGGTTGCGGCCGCGCGCGTTCACCGGCCGTCACACGCGGCATTACCTTCCTCAACGCGCGCCGCAACAAGGATGGGAGCTATCCCGACGAGAACATCGCCGGGGTCTTCAACAAGACCTGCGCCATCCACTACGACAACTACCTCAAGATCTTCCCCGTCTGGGCCTTGGCTAATTATCAGCGCGCCACTCGACCGACGACTTGAGCTCGGCTTGACGCATGTGATGGGCGCGGGACGTCCTTCACTTGGTCTGGAAGGTCTTGGGGCATCACTTCGGGACCTCGCGCGCTAAGAACCGCTTGCGCCATGACGTCCTCGAGTTCGCGCAGGTTGCCGGGCCAGACGTGGCCACACA
>Ga0315910_10000782_pt1 | contig 30674 bp, 18 predicted proteins | sample EdamamesoilMG_FD_204470 | JGI IMG/M metagenome (GOLD analysis project Ga0315910, IMG submission 204470) | Garden soil microbial communities collected in Santa Monica, California, United States - Edamame soil | ecosystem: Environmental > Terrestrial > Soil > Garden | place: USA: California... | reverse complement strand
TGGGACGACGTACCCGCTGCGTAGGCCGCCGGCGCGAGCTCTCCATGTTGCAAGCCACGCTCAGTGAGTCCTTCGAGGATGGCGTGGCCAGCTCGGTGCTCGTGACGGGCCCGCCAGGAGTAGGTAAAACGCGCCTGGTGAGCGAGTTGACGCGCTTGGCTCGTCGCGACCGACCAGGCCTGGAGGTGTTGCGCGCTCACGGTGAGTCGCTCACCTCTGGCGCGCCCATGGCGATCCTATCGCAGTTGATCGCGCACGCGTGTCACATCAAAGACGATGACCCTCAGCCGTTACGTGCACGCAAGCTGAAGCAGTACTTGGCGCGCACGCTTTCAGGCAGTGAACTGCAGAGGGTAGCGGGGTTTTTGGCGGAGTTGCTCGGTATCTCGACCGATGATTTCGACAGCCAGGAGCTCCGCGTGGCCCGCCGGGACGCTGTGCTCAAGGGTGATCAGATCAATCGCGCCATCGAGGATTGGCTGCGCGCGGAATGTTCCAAAGATCCGCGGGTGATTGTGCTGGATGACTTTCAATGGGGCGACTTGGCCACGGTGAAGGTCATCGACAACTTGTTGCGCAATTTGAGCGAACAACGCCTGGTCGTTGTGTGTCTAGCGCGGCCAGAAGTGCATGAATTGTTTCCCAAACTCTGGGTGCGGCGCGGGGTGACCGAGCTGCGCTTAGGGGGCATTTCCAGGCGCGCGGCCAGCTCCATGATCGAGGAAATCTTGGGCCAAGACGTGCCGGAGCCGGTCGTGGAGCGTGTGATTCAACGCGCACAAGGCAACCCGTTTTGGATCGAGGAGTTGCTCCGCGCGGAAAAGTCGGGCCAGGGTGAGTCTGTGCCCGATCGCGTCGTGCTCTTGGCGCAATCGCGCATCGAGCAGCTCTCGATCTTGGAGCGCCGCGTGCTGGAGGCAGGGAGCGTATTTGGGCGCAGGTTCTCCGAACCGGGCGTCGCTGCGGTGGTGGGGGCCGACCTCAGCTCATCGCAGATCAAAGATGCGCTGCGCGAATTGGTCGACAATGAGGTGCTCGTTTCGCGGGATGCACACACGCAAGCGACCGACCTTTTGTACGAATTCTCGAGTGGGCTGTTGCGTGACGCGGCCTATTCACTCGTCGATGGCGATGATCGAGAGGAAGCGCACTGCAGGGCGGCTGAACATCTGGAAAAGACCGGCGACGCCGAGCACTTAGCGGTGGCGTTGCACTTTTCACTCGGCGGCGCGCTGGACCGGGCTCGGCCGCACTATCTGGGCGCCGCTGACCAAGCGCTCAGCGCCGACGACATGGAGAACGCCGTCGCTTGTGCCGAGGAGGGGCTCTCTTGTGGGGCGCAGGGCTTGGAAGCTGCGCGGCTGTATCTGATTCACGCCGAGGCCAACAAGTGGCGGGGTGACCATGCCGCCGCTTTGAGTTCCGCCAAAAAGGCCGTCGATGTCGCCGTGTCTGCCCCGGATCTGTGGTTTCGGGCATTGGGCGAGGCTGCCGTGGCCGCGGGCAAACTGGGTCAACGCGGCCTGGCCGTCGACCTGGGTCAACAATTGCTCACTGCACAATCCGGCCACGATCTGGAAGAGCGCCGTATCGCGCTCAGCCGCGTGGCCACGCAGATGAGCCTCATGGGCAACATCGAGCTTGCACGGGAGCTCATTGATGCAGCGGAACAAACTTTTGGCTCCATCGAGCCTGATCCGCGCGTGCTGGGCTTCATCGAAGAGGCGCGCGCCGTGGTGGCGGGGGCAGAGGGAGACCCGATCGGTCGCATCGTGCATGCGGACGCCAGCGTTCAATACTTTGAGCTGGCCGGTGACCACAGAAACGCGTGTTTCCTGCGGCTGAGCCAAGGGTTTGCTGAGGTGGAGCTCGGGGACAATGAACGTGCTGTAACGAGCCTGACCGAGGCGGTGCGCGTGGCCGAACGCATGGGGCTGGAGAATTCAATCCCCGTAGGGCAGGCCCAACTGGGACGAGCCAAGATGCGGCTGGGACTGGCGGAAGAGGCCGAAAAGCTCCTCGAACAAGCGGCGACCACCTTTGACCGGCAAAAAAACGTGCGCTTGGCAGGAATGTCGCGCATCTATCTGGCTGAGCTTGCGCTTTTCGAAAACGATCTCAGCGCCGCCAAGGACGCTCTGAGCCGCGCCGTGGGGATCTTGGAAACCGTGCCCGTGATGCGGCGCATTGCTCACGCGCTCTTGGCAGATGTATGTGCTTCGCTCGGTCAAGCGCAGGAAGCGGGAAACCTGGCGGAGCTCGCCCTCGATGGCCTGGATGCAGACACGCGGCTGCCGTTTTCCGAGACCTTGGTGCGGGTGGGCGCGGCGGAAGGCTTGCGTGCTGCGGGGGAGCCAGAACGCGCAGCTGAGATCCTCTACCACGAGCGCAACAGGATCGTGGAGTTGGTCGGCGAGCGCCGGCATTCCCGCGCCCTGGACGCCTCCACTGAGCAGCTAGCGGAAAAATTCTTACACGGCAGCCCCGAGCGGGCCTATCTAATGCAGCTCGATTTGAGTGAGTGGACTGCGGGCGAGGGGTCGTACATCGAGCATCTGGCTCGATCGCATCCCGGCGCATCCAGCGGGCCCGTCTCCTACTTGCGCAGTGACGCGGTCTCCGAAACCAACCAAGAACTCGAGCTGATCTTGGCTGAACCACGCGTCACCCGCGCCCTCGGCATGATCGGCTCGCACTACGAAAAGCTGGCCCATGCCTTTGCCGAGGTCTTGGACCGCAACAATGCCACGTATTGTCACTATGCCAGCATCGTGAGCAAAAATACGCAGCAATTGGTCGAGAGCGAGGAGCTGCGCGGCCAGGTCATGAGCAGCACGTGTGGAGCAGGCGGCACACTGCTCGGGGTATCCAAGCTCAATGCCTTGTTGCTCGGCGCGTTTGGTCTGCGGCAAAAGTTGCAGGCCGCCGGCCTGGCCGCCATAGAACGGGCAGCCCTTTTGTTCTTGAATCACCGCCGCAAGCTGCATGAAGAACTGACGCCCGTGCTCGCGCGGTTCATTATGTTAGTTGATCAGTATGGGGCGAGCAGTGATCTCACGGCCTTGACCGATCAGCTGAGCGCACACGAGGGCGGGCAAGAATCGGTCAAGGAAGCTTTGTACGCCTACTACGAGAGCTATCAGGTGCAGGCCCCAGCGGCCAAGGCGCAGCTCATCCTGCTCGGAAATTGCTCGATGGTGCTCTACGAGCAAACCCGCCTGCAGCGCCATCTGAGTTTGGCGCTCGAGATGCCCATCGAACAGATGACGGAAGAATTTCTGCACGAGGCACTGCCTGGCTGGATGCCGCATTTCTTGGCGCGCTTCGTGATGAGCCGGACACGCGGGTACATGGCGCAGCTCGCAGCGACCTGGCGGAACCTGGCCCATCGCTTGGTCATGAAGGTCTCCGTCTTGGACCCAGCAGCCATCGCCTGGGATGATCGCGCGCCGCGTCGGCTGCGCGAGTTCCCACTCGAACTCAGGGAACTTACGGAAAAACGCCTCGTGTCCATGTCGCAGCGCTTCGATCCACAATTTGGAACGAGTCACCCCGGCGGTAAGAATAACTGGTCGGATCTGCGTGACCGTATGGGTTACATTCTTGAAATGTTGCGCGCAGGGCAGCAGGATCTGCCGAGCTGAACGTCCACGCCGGGTTGGGCCAATTTTCGCCCCAGCGGCGATTTCGGACTGGAACGATCAAGCGATCTATGCCAGAAGGCCGGCCCCGCGGGGTGTACCTCAACTTGGTAGAGGGCCGGCTTTGGGTGCCGGACGTTGTAGGTTCAAATCCTATCACCCCGACCAAATCCAAGGCTCAGTGATCGCAGTTTCGGCCGTCGATGCGCGCAGTGCCCTCGACGCGCGCAGTTGCCGTGACGCTGCCTGAAGCTGCGACAGCGCGGACATACGAAAACCGCAGAGTGATTCTGGCCACGCAGTGAATCGGGCCGCCAGCGATGCAGGCCGCGCAGCGGCACGGTGACTCAGCCACAGCAAGTCAGCGCGCTTGGCTGGGTCAGCTTTTTGTCCAACAAAAACCAAAAAGTCCTCGAAGCAACTTCGAAGACTTTTTTTGTGACCCCAACGAGATTCGAACTCGTGTTACCGGCGTGAGAGGCCAGTGTCCTAGGCCACTAGACGATGGGGCCGATGTCTCGCTAAAAACGCTGTATCAAACTTTGCTCGGGGGAGCCCCCGCGCACCCGGCGATCCGGGATGGTTGGGGAACTAGGATTCGAACCTAGATAGTGGGTACCAGAAACCCAAGTCCTGCCGTTAGACGATTCCCCAAAAAACAAGCTCACGAACTTGGCAGTACGATGGCCATGAGCCATCGAGTCCGTAACCGCCAATGGGGGCGCCCGAATACGGGTAAGGCCCGGATTTGGCGGGGACGGCTAACTATCTTGCACCAGCCCGCAGTGCAAGACAAAAGCGCAGAAGTTTTTGTTTAATTTTAGGGAGAACCGGGACTTGACCAGGTACGTCCTCGGCTTAAGTTCCCGGCGCCATGAGCATCAAAGAAATCTCCTATCGCCGTGAAGCCCGTCGTAAAATGTTGGCTGGGGTCAACGCGCTGGCCAACACCGTCCGTGTGACCTTGGGACCGCGTGGACGCAACGTCGCCCTCGAAAAAAGCTGGGGCGCACCCAACGTCACCAAAGATGGCGTGAGCGTGGCCAAGGAGATCGAGCTGGCCGACAAGTTGCAAAACTTGGGCGCCCAAATGGTGAAGGAAGTGGCGTCGCGCACCAACGACGACACAGGTGATGGCACGACTACGGCTACGGTCTTGGCACAGGCCATTTTTGGCGAAGGTTTGAAATTGATCGAGGCGGGGGCTGACCCGATGAGCCTCAAGCGCGGCATCGACGCCGCGACCGCCAAGATGGTGGAGGCCCTCAAGGCGATGAGCAAAGATGCATCCTCTCCCGAGCGCATTCGTCACGTCGCGCTGGTGAGCGCCAACGGCGACGAGCAGATTGCCGACTTCATCACTGAGGCCATGGGCAAAGTCAGCAAAGACGGTGTGATCACGGTGGAGGAAGCGCAGGGCCTCGCCACGTCCGTGGACATCGTCGAAGGCATGCAATTCGATCGCGGCTACCTGTCGCCCTATTTCATCACCGATCAGCAGGGAATGACGGTTGATCTCGAGAACTGTTATGTTCTGGTGAGTGAAAAGAAGGTGAGCGCCATGGTTGACCTGCTACCGGTGCTGGAGGCGGTCAATCAAACGGGAGCTCCGCTCTTGATCGTGGCTGAAGACGTGGAAGGCGAAGCGTTGGCCACGCTGGTGGTCAACCGCATGCGCGGCGTGCTCAAAGTGGCTGCGGTGAAGGCGCCCGGTTTTGGTGATCGCCGCAAGGAGATGCTCAAGGACATCGCGGCGCTCACCGGCGCGACCCCATTCATGGAGGACCTTGGTCGCAAGATCGACAGCGCCACCTTGGATGACTTGGGCCAGGTCAAGCGCGCCTTGCTCGACAAGGAAAACACCACACTCATCGACGGCAAAGGCAACCCGGCGGACATCCGCGGCCGCATTGAGCAAATCCGTCGCGCCATCGACGACACCAACAGTGATTACGACAAGGAGAAGCTGCAGGAGCGTTTGGCCAAACTGGCCGGCGGTGTGGCCGTGATCCACGTCGGTGGGCACTCTGAGGTGGAAGTGAAAGAGCGCAAAGATCGCGTGGACGACGCGCTTGCAGCCACTCGAGCCGCGGTTCAAGAAGGGTACGTCCCCGGCGGTGGGGTGAGCCTGCTGCGCGCGTCCGCTGCGATTGGCAGCCTCAGCTTTGCCAACGATGACGAACGCATCGGTGCGCGCTTGGTGGCCAAGGCAGCTACTGCGCCCCTCGCACAGATCGCGGCCAATGCGGGCTTGGAGGCTGAAGTAGTGGTGGAGAAGGTAAGAGAGCTGTCAGGCGCTTTCGGCTACGACGCGCGGCGCGAGCAGTACGTCGATCTGGATGCCGCGGGCGTGATCGATCCGCTCAAGGTCGTGCGCGTCGCGCTCGAGAACGCCGCGAGCGTGGCCGGCATGATGCTCACCACCGAAGCTGCCATCATTGAAAAACCCGTCAAGCAAGCGCCTGCGGCGGAGCCCGGCGGTGGCATGGGTGGCATGGGTGGCATGGGTGGCATGGGTGGCATGGGTGGCATGGGCGGCATGGGCGGCATGGGCGGTTTCCCCATGGGGTGAGCCGGTAGCCAACCACGCGACCAACTGAAACAGGGGCAACTTCGCGAGAGTTGCCTCTGCTTTTTTTTGTGCATAGGCGCCTGCACCGGCTCGCGTGGTGCAGGGTAGAATCGGCCGTTTCACCGCGGATTGCAGCATCGTTGGCCAGGCTGGAAAAGCCGCGGTACGCTCCCCGTCTCATGGATTTGAAGGTGGTCGGGTGTCACGGTGGCGAAACCCCCAAACATCGTACGAGCGCTTTCGTTTTAGACGAAAAGGTGGCCCTGGATGCGGGTTCACTGACCAGTGGGCTCGATTTAGCAGCCCAAATGCGCCTCGAGGTGTGCTTGGTCAGTCACGCCCACCTGGATCACATTCGCGACTTGGCCACCATCGCCGACAACCGTTGCCAAGCTGAAGCTGAGCCGCTGCTCGTAGGCGCCAATCGGGCGACCATCGACGCGCTCAAGAAGCACTTCTTCAACAACGTGATCTGGCCGGATTTTTCCCAGATCCCCAGCGGAGATCAGCCCACCATCAAGTTCGTGGAGCTGGAGCCCGAGGTGCCCGTGGAGCTAGCGGGCTACAAAGTACGCGCCGTCAACGTGTCTCACACCATCGACACCTGTGGCTTCATCCTGGAAGGCGCGCGCGGGGCGTTGGCGTACAGCGGGGACACTGGGCCGACGGATCGGCTGTGGGAACTACTGAACGAGGTTCCGCAACTGCGGGCGTTGCTGCTCGAAGTCAGCTTTCCGGACCGTGAGCAACGCTTGGCCACGGTGAGTGGGCACCACACGCCACAGACGTTGATTGAAGATCTCAAGAAATTGCACCGTCCCAAGGACGTGCCGACGCTGCTTTATCACATCAAGCCCGTGTTCCAACGCGAGGTAGAAAAGCAGTGTGCCAAGCTCAAAGGCGTGAACTTGGCCGTGACGGCCTTGGATGATCGCTTCGTGTTGTGAGTCCAACAAGTCAGCACAAAGGTGATCCGTGGCTCCTGGTGAGCCGGTTGCGTTGAGCAAAGTGAGCGGCCGCTGGCGCGTGCCTGCTTACATACCTTCACCGTCTAACCGCGCATAAGATATATTATGTTAACTTTCTAAACAGGGCGCTGGGCAGGTCCTCGCGACGCGGCAAATTCCGCGATCAAGGTCGTGCTTTTACCCGGCACAAACTCGACCCGCCGCCGTTTGGGTCGCTAAGATACTCAGTCGAGCCCTCGACGGTCTCGGTGGTGGTCGCACTTGTTGGCATTGATACCTTTGTTCCTGGCCAAAAATATCCGGCGTCTTCTCCAATCAAGCAGAGCGCTTGCGGGCATTTGGGTGTGCTCAGCACTGCTGGTGTCCGGGGTCGCGCACGCTGAGACGTCCCCAGCCGCGCCATCGGGTTTTGCGCCACAGACCAGCCTGGGTGAAAGTAGTGACGGACTTCCAGGCTTTGTGCGCCTCGCGGCAGCAGTGCCCTCGCGCTACTGGCTGACTGCCACGGGCAACGTGGGCTACGGCCTCTACTCGCCCATCGGAGAACTCGCCGGACCAAGCCAACAGCTGACCGGACAGTTGGCGCTGGCCATCAGCCCTTGGCAGTTTTTCAGCGCCCGCCTGGGCTTTCTGGGAGACTACAACCTGCACGCCAAGGACCCGAGTCAGGTCGACCCGGATGAGCGTGACTCGACCTCGTACGGAGAGCCCGAGTTGGCCGTGCGCGCTCAGCTGCCGGTCATGAGGACTTTGTTTGTGGGAGCTGAAGTGGAGGCGCGTTTTGTTGGAGCCAAGGCTCCGGATGTCGACTTTTCAGCTACCACCCCGACGCTGCGCGCAGTGGTGAGTTACAACTTGGCCAAACGCGCCTGGCTCGGGGCCCAGGTGGGCTTTCGCTGGGACAATTCAGATCAGGCGCTCGAGGTGGAGCGCCTGTTGGACGGCGATCGGCGCACCTTGCACGCCAGTTCGTTCAACGCAGTGGAGCTAGGTCTCGCCGGGTCGTACCGTTTGGACCGCCTGGAACTGATTGGCGAAGTGAGCGCCGATGTATTGGTTGGAAAAGACAGCAAAGATGGGGAGGGTCCACCCCGCTTCGCTGAGGATCCGATCAATCTGGCGGTCGCGGCGCGCTATGATCTCACACCAGCCTGGATGCTGCGTGGTCAGTTGACCTACAGCCCGTCCAGCGTGCCAGACCCGTACCCGGAGGATGTGCTGATCGCGACACTACCGCGCTTTGCTGTGCTGGTGGGTGTATCGGCGCGGTTCTTCGACCGTCATTCGCCGCCTCCACCCCAGGCCAAGGTCGCCGTCGCGCCCCCTGCCCCGGTCGTCGCCGCCCCGCCTCCTCCGCCACCTCCTCCTACAGGCGTGGTCAGTGGTCGCGTCGTGGATGAAGGTGGCAGGCCGCTGGCCGACGTGGAAGTTTTTCTGGTTCAGCTCGACGAGCCCCCCGTGCGCACCTTTTCGGACGCAGAGGGACGTTTCGTTTTCGAAGGTGTGCTCACCGGTCAGTCCCGGGTGACCGTGAAAAGCCCAGGGTACGACGCGCTGTCCAAAGAGCTTGTGGTCATGCAGGACGAGCAGTCCAAACTCGATTTTACGCTGTACGAGTCGGTTCCAGCCGGGCAGGTCCGCGGCAGCGTGCTGGACATGGCGGGGGCGCCACTGGCCGCCCAGGTGACGATTGAACCGGGAGGCCTCGTGGTGCCGGTGGACCAGACGGGCAGTTTTTCCTTGGATCTGGCGCCCGGCAAGTACACCGTGCGCTTCGTCCTACAAGGCTACGCAACCCAAGTCCGCGTGGTGCGGGTTCAGGACAAAGGCGTCGTGGTGCTCAGTATTGCGCTCGAGAAATGAGCCGCGCCCAGCGGGGGCGCCGAACGCTGCACTCAGAACCCTTCGAGCGGTCGATGCACGGAGGGCGGAGTTTCGATGCGTGAGCTAGGGGCCGCGATGCGTAGGGCCAACAGGGCGCCCCCGTTCGTCATGACGAATGCTTGGCTGCCCAGTGCTGCAGGTGTTCCAGAGGCTCCGTCCTCCACATGGATGCCATCGATCAAACTGCCATCGATGGGCGAGAGCAGATACGTGCCTTGCTGGCTGGCGTTCATGAGCAGGGCCCCGGCCACGGGGACCGGACGGGAGACGCCACCGGCAGGCAAATCGCGCTGCCATTTGACCGATCCATCCTCTGGATCGAGTGCCCACATACCTGAAGTGCCCGTGGCGACCAAAAGCAACCGCCGCGCCGGACGCTTGATCCCACGGTATTCATACGCGGGTTGTTCGTAGTATGTGACGTCAGAGACTCCAGTGATGTTGGTGTTGGACCACATGATGGTGCCCACCTTGGGCTCCAGCGCAAAGACGCCGCCCACATAGGAACCGAACACGACGGCCGAGCCCGACTTGAGCGGGATGATCTCGGGGGTGGTGTCCACGTCAAGGTATTGGGGGATGTCCCCGGTCACCTCTTCGGCCTCTGCGGCCAAGTCGACGGGCTGCCAGCGCTCTTCTCCGCTGATCGCGTCAAAAGCCATGGCCGTGCCGTCGCTGAAGCCCATGTACGCCAGCCCGTTGTAGAGCGCGGGCCCGGAGTAGCCCGCGATTTCCATGCCCATGGCTGGCGTCCGGTGGTACGTCCAGCGCAGTTGACCCGTCGAGGCGTCGGCGGCGACGATGGTGTCGTTGGCGTTTGCAAAGTACACCACGCCCCCACTCAAGATGGGGCGTCGCGCGACCTCAGCCTGCGTGGAGAGCCGCCAGATCAGTTCACCCGAGTCCGCGTGTACTTTGTAGAACGCGCCGTCGTGGGAGCCAAAGTACAGCACGTTCTCGCGGTGATCGTACAGGGGCGCGCTCTGCACGAAACTGAGGGTCTGAAAGCGCCACAGCGGGTCGCCTTCGGGAGCGCTCAGCGCGTAGAGCCCGCCGTCCGCCGACCCCACGAACACGCGCCGTCCGCGCCCATCGATCTCGGGCTCACCGCGCTCGTAGGGTTCGCCCGTTTTCCTCGAAGGCGCTGCCAGCTCGAGTCGATATTCGAGCTGCATCACCCAGCCTGCACGATGCTTCCACACTGGGTGATCAGCGCCCGCATCATTACGGATCCCCTCACAGCCCAGCAGACCCGAAAGGGCCAGGAGCACCCAGGCGCAGCCAGCAACCCTCGGCATGGATCTCAAGGTGTGCCCTGGCCGGGGCTCGACGCGGGAGGCGGTGCAGGTGAGGCCGGCGCTGGAGCAGGCGCGGGTGAAGTCGGGGCGGGGTTAGACGCCTGGGTAGGAGGAGCGACCGGTGCTGGTACTGCCGGCTTTTTTGCCGGCTTGGCCGTGGGTGGAACCGGCGCGGGTGTCGGGGACGCGGCGGTGGTTGAGGGCGCTGCGGCGGTTGATGGCGCTGGAGCTGCAGGAGCAACCGGCGCAGTCTGGGGTGCGGGTCCCGGTGCGGGGAGTTCATCGCCCCCTTCCATGCCCAGCGGCGACGGCATCGAAAGACCGGGTTCGCCGGGCAGCGAGAAGTTGCCGTTGCGCTTCTTCATCTCCTCGATCATTTCAGCCAGACGCTTGGCCTGTTCTTCAGCTTGCTTCTTTTCGAGTTCTTGACGTTCTTTGATGGCAAACGTCGGGTCCACGCTGCGCAGCAGGTCACGCACGGCGGCGCCCAAATAGTCCTCAGGCCCCTCTGCAGGAGCGTCTTTGGACAAGCTGTCGTTGAGCTCGGTCAAGAGCTTCTTGGCGTCGTCGTCCTGCTTGAGCACATGATGCACGCGGGCCATGTGAAAGCGCCCGAGCTGCTTGTCCGCCTTGTCGTCGAGCGAGGTCAACTTGGTGAACGCGGCGAGCGCTTCGGTCCACTTGCCTTGAGCTTCCAGGCAGAACCCAACACCTTCCAAGGCGCGCAACTTCACCAGCGGCAGGACCTGGACGCTTTTGTCAGCCAAAAGTGCCTGATAAGCCTGGGTGGCTTCATCATATTTGCGGAGATCATACAAAGCGTTGGCGGCGCCCAAGCGAGACAGCGCCTTGAGTTCGCTGGACTGATCGCCTTTGAGATTGCGCCACGCCTCCAGCGACTTTTCGCTGCGTTCATCCGCCGTTGCAAACTCAGGACGCGGATCTGTAAGCCGCGGATCACGCGCAGGCACGCTCTCGTCGCTGGCCACCTTACCGAGCACCGTGGCGAGCACGCCGCCCACCGCGTGACCTTGCTTCTCGCGGGCAATGCCAGAGCGGTAACTATGGACCATGTAGAAGACGCCGCCAGCCAGGCCCAGCACGATCACCCACTGCAGCCACACGAATTGACTGCGCACGAACTTACCAGCGGCATCCACGCCGCGCACCAGCGCGTCGTCTACACGCTCGCCCGTGGCCAAGCCTTCTCCGACCGCTTCTGCGCGCTCATCTGCGCGCTTTTTGCGGCGCAGTTGAGCGGCTTCACGACGCAAACGCTCATTGCGATCCCTGACCTCGTTTTCGCCGTCGCCGCCCTTGGCCTGGGCGCGACGCTCGCGACGGGTCAACTTCTCAGCCTGGTCTTGCTCTTCCTCGTTCACCGGCGCCTCTATACCAAAAACGCCCCAGACAACCACCGATTATGGTGCCAGGGAATCGCCAGCTGCTTCTTCTTCAGATCGCTCGCCTTTTGTGGCGTTGGCCCAAGGTTTGGGTGCGGGCGGCGGCAGTTCGGCCCGTTTGGGTACAACAGCGAGCGCGCTCAGTTCCAAATCACCGGCAGCGTACACCTCCAAAACCAGCGTGTGGCCTGCCTTGGCCTGGAAATGCGGGGGCAAGTCCACGCTCAATTCTCGGAACTGGGTGAGCCCACCTGGCTCCACGGCCGTCGCGGGCCAGTGGATGGTCACGGCCTTGGCCTCGTTGATTTCTGGCTGTTTGGAAAAGGCACTCTTTTTGCCCCATTGGGCGACGCCGGGTTGAACCAAGAGTTGACCTGGTAGCGGGCCGCGGGAGCGCAGGAGCACGATCAGCCGCGTGCCCAAATCGCTGGGTTCTTGTTTCCCGTCGATGGGCGGCACCACGACCGACACCCGCACGCCGCTTTCACCCAACTGGCGCAGCCGGCGCAGCTCCGTCGCCTTGGGTCCCCCCACCTGGTCCAAGACGCCGGCCCGCAGCGCAAACTGCAGGCCCCCGACCAGGGGATCGGGAACACCCATGAAGTGGCGCAGGGGCAACACCAATTCTTCTTTCGCTCCCAGTTGCAGCAGGGCCTCGGTGAGCGGAGCGCGTGCCGAGTTGAATCGTTCACCGCGCAGGGCGGCTGCGAGTGGGCCGCGCGCATCCTTCTCTCCAATTTGTGCGAGCGCTTGGGCAATGGCGGGGCGCAAGCGGACGTCTTTGAGCTCCGCCAGCAGATACGGCACCGCCTTGTCCGAGCGGATGCGGGCGAGGCCCTTCAAGATGGCCAAAGCCGCCGCCTCCGAGCGTTGCTCGCGGTCCGTGAACCAGCCAATGAGTTCCATTTCTCCGGTGTCGTTGCCCTGCTCAGCCAGCACCAACGCCGCGGTGCGCCGCAGTGCTCGGTCGGGTGCATGGAGCAGCTCCACCACCAGGGGGACCCCCTCACCCAATCGCATCAACGAAAGAGCGAGCCAGGCGCGCACAGCTTCATCCTCTTCCCGCCCCAGCGCGAGCCGCAGTGCGGTAGCTTGATCCAGCTGCCCCAGTTCGAACAAAAGCTCGGCTGCTTTGCGGCGCACCTCCACGTCGGCGTCATCCAGCAAACGGGCGAGCTCCGGCGCGACATCCGCATTGCCTGACACGCCTAGCACGATGGCTGTGGGCCAACCGCGCCCCGCCTTGCGGAGACCTTGCGTTTCATAGCGTCCATGCGTCTCCGCGATGGTCCGAGCCCGCATCTTGAGCTCCTGAGCACGCTCGACCCGGGAGGGCGCGAGATCCTGCATTTGACGGGGATCGGCTTGGATATCGAACAGCCGACAAGCGCCGCTGCGCCGCTGGCAGATCAGGCGCTCCTGGCCTTCGGCCAGCAAGGTGTACTCATCGGTCTCGGCAATCGCGAGCCCCGGGTCAGTGGGTTCAGCCGCTGACTTGTTCAGGTCGCCGAGCAGGGACCGGCCGCGAATGCGGGGTGGGATGACGATGTCGAGGCCATCCAAGAACGTGGGGAGCAAATCGATGGTCTGCACCGGCCGCTCGACAACGCGACCCTGGGGGAGCCCCGACCCAGCGATGATGAGCGGAACACGCACCTGCTCATCGTAGACCGAAGTGCCGTGGTAGCGGCCGCCATGATCGCCAAACTCCTCGCCGTGATCGGCGGTGAGCACCACCAACGTTTGAGGGTCATGTTGGCGCATCAGCTCGACAAGGCCAGCCACGGTGGTATCCGCGGCTCGGACCTCGCTGTCGTAGCGATCGACATCGTGGTCACCGAAATGCATCTCTGGTTGTTGGACGTAGGGCTCGTGAGGGCCAAATAGATGCACCCAGACAAACAGCTGTTGGTTGGGCAGCGCTTGCGCCACATAGCCCCGCACCTGCCCGAGCCTCTTCTCTCCCTCGGCAAACTCGATCTTGGCGTACTCGAAGCCCAGCTTCTTCTGTTCAAAATTCGCGAAGCGTTGTTGGTCGATGAAGAAGATGGCAGGCGGGTAAAAGGCTGCTGTTCGATAACCATAGGTCTGGAGCAAGGTCGCCCACAATTCAGAGTCGTGCCCCGTGTCCTGGAGCAAGAGCGGGCGCATGTACTTGCCGCTCATCAGCGACGTCACCGAATATGAGGTGTGGGGGGTCGGCGCGTAGGCTGCTCGAAAGCGAACCCCCTGCCGGGCCAAGGCATCCATGGCGGGCGTAGTGGGTCGACCATATCCATAACAACCCAAGTGATCGGCGCGCAGCGCATCGATGGAGATCAACAAGATGCTGCGTCCGGCAAACGTGACCTGATCGCTGTGCCGACTGCGCGTCGCCCCCAAGGGCAAGGCCAGAGCCTCTGCATCCAGGGCGGGCGGCGGCGCTACCCGCGACGCCAAGTCGACCCCCATTGCCAGCGTGGGGGGCCCCTCACTCAGCACGAAACGGAGATTGTCGAAGGTGGCGATGCGACGACTTCCCCAGGGAAGCAGGAGCCCAGTTGCAAAAAGTAGTACCAAGAAATATCCAAAAGATATCCAGCTCTTGGCGGTGTCCTTTAAAGGTAAATCCTGAGCATGACGTGCGCTCCGGTGGACCAAGACGCCGAAGGAGAACAGGGTGAGCGCCATGCAACTCAGCCCCCAGTGAAACGCCGGGTACAGGCGCACCAGCACCCAGTGGTTGACGAGCTCCAACCCCACGACCACCGAAAGCAGTGCCCCGCTGCGCAGCCATGGCGATGAGCTGGCCAACCAGCGTCGCAGCAGCGGCAACAACAGGACCGACCCAGCTGCGGCCACCAGCCCAAGTACTGCCGCAAACCCGAACCGCAGACTGGGCACGGCCAAGTGGCGCCCACCGCCCACGCCCCATCCGACGGCAGCGGCAAACAGTCCTACGCCGAGCGCGAGCCCTGCCCGCGAAGCTGCACTCGGCGCAAAAGGACGCGAGAGGACGTGGGCGAGACCCAACGCAAAGGCTGCCGGGAGCAAGCTCAATAGCACCCAGGCAGGAAGCAGGCTGGGCAGCCCCACTTGCAGTTCCCAAACGCCGGTGAGCGCGGAAGCGGCCAGGGGCAGCGTGAAAGCGAGCTGTCCTAGGATGAGGACCAACGCGGCGAGCCAGGCGACGATGAGCGCCCCCCACGCGCCTCCCCAGCCAAACCGAGCGCTTGTGCTGCGCGAGCGCGCCGACCTGTCAGACGTATTCGACGTTGCAGATCTCATAGGTGCGCTCCCCAACCGGGAGCTTGACGGTGACTTCATCACCGGTGGTCTTGCCAATCATGGCCCGTGCCAGGGGCGCCGACACACTCAACAAACCTGCATCGATGTTGGACTCGTCTGCTCCCACGATCTGATAACGCACCTCTTCCCCGGTGGCGACGTTGATCAGCGTCAATGTGGCTCCAAATTTGACCCGTTCCCCTGACAGCTTGGTCGGGTCGATGATCTCGGCCAAAGCGAGCTTGGACTCCAGGTCACGGATCTTGGCCTCGTTGAGACCCTGCCGTTCCTTCGCGGCGTGGTACTCGGCGTTTTCACTGAGGTCACCGTGCTCGATCGCTACGCCGATCTCTTTGGAGATCTTGGGTCGTTCAGCCTTGAGTCGGCTGAGTTCAGCTTCGAGTTTGGCAGCCCCCTTGGGGGTCATGGGAAACTTTTCCATTCGCTCTCCAGCGTACAAGCCTGACTGGCTTCATCCTAAATCCACAATCATTGCGCATTGTTTCGACGTGTGGGTCGAGGTGCGGGTCCACGGACGGGGCCTTGAGCCCACGGTGCCGGTTCGGCCTTCGGCCAGCCCGTTCCTGCGCGAGTCCACCTTAACATGATTTTTGCCAGGCGTAATACTTGTGAGGCGCCGTGGGGCCCGCTAGAGCCCTGCTCCCATGACAGCCCGCCTTGCCCAAGCCACACTTGCCCTGCGCTGGGCGGTGCTCGTAGGAGGCAGCAGTCTTGTTTTAGGCGGCGGTATGGCCTGTTCACCCCAAATGGTGGCACCGCTGACCGCGGCCGAATTTGAGGAAAATGGGCGCGTCGCCTACGAAAAGGCACTGGAGACCTTTTACGATCGCGATTGGGTGGGCGTCATCCCCAAGATGCAAGAGGTCAAGCGCGAGTACGCCGGGACCAAGTGGGCGCGCCTTGCGCAACTGCGCATCGCTGATGCAGAGTTTCACCAGGACTCGTTTACTGAAGCCGTCGTGTCCTATCGTGAGTTTCTGCGGGAGTTTCCCAACGATCCGCAGGTGGTCTACGCCCGCTACAAGGTGGCTGAATGCTTGTTCGAGGCGCGCGGTGAGTCCGTGCTGGCTCCGCCGCTCGAAGAGCGCGACTTGGTCAACGTGCGCGATGCCGATCAGGCCATTTCCGATTTTTTGCGGGATTACCCAACGTATCACAAACGCGAGCGCCTTTTGTACATGCACGCCTGGGTGCGCGGTGAGCTGGCCCGCCATGAGCTCTACGTTGCCCGTTACTATCTGAAGTCGGGCCGCTACAAGGCCGCTATTCAACGCACTGAGTACGCGATCACCAACTTCAAGGAGACGGGCCTGGAGCCCGAGGCGCTGGTTCTCCTCGGCGAGACGTACCTCAAACAGCACGACTTGGATCAGGCCAGCGCTGCGTTTCAAATCGTCATCGACAAGTACCCTAAGTCAGCGTTCGTGGAGCCCGCGCGACGCTTCTTGAATTACATCAAGAACCACGCAGACTCGATCATGAAAGCCGAAGTGTCGATCGCTCCGGCGCAGCCAGATTGAGGCGGTCACGGGCAGGTGTGGCGGCCCCCCGCGGCACCAGCAATACTCCGGGTTGGTGAACGAACCCAAGTCCTGGTCCCGACGGCTCGCCGAGCGAGTGCTGGCCGCCCGCGCATTTGATCGGGTCATCCCTCGCCACTTCAACCACTTGGAGGAGCGCGCCGAGTCCCGACCCATCGCGCGCCCGGGTCGGGTGCCAAGCGTGCTGTGTCTCCATGGTTTTACCGGCGTGCCGGAGGAGGTGCGTCTCGGTTGTGACGTGGCGCAGCGCCTCGGCTTGGCCACCCGCGCGCCCTTGTTGCCGGGCCATGGCACCTCTGCGGTGGAGCTGGCCAAGACCGGGTTTGCGGATTGGCTTGCTGTGGCCCAAACCGCGTTCGACGAGCTGCGCCGCGACGGCCCGGTGATCTTGGTCGGGTTGTCCATGGGCTCGCTGTTAGCTACGGAGCTGACCCTGAGCGCGCCCGGGGACGTGGCCGGGTTGGTGCTCATGTCCAACGCTTTTTGGTTGGGAGCTCCGCATCCCACCTGGGCATTGCACGGGGTGCGTGCGCTGGGACTGGGCCAACTGCAGTTCCCCAAAAACGGCGCCGATATTGGCGACCCGAGCGCCAAACAAAGCCACGTGACCTACACGGCGCAGCCCTTGTCCGGCGCGTGGGAGGTGCTTCGCGCCGGTGAACGACTGCGCGAACGCCTGACGGACATCCACCGTCCAACCTTGATCCTGCATGGGGCTCGCGACCGGGTATGTCCCGTGGACAACGCTTGGCGAGCCGCCGAACGTCTGGGCACGGCTCAGGTGCGGGTGGTCATCTTTCCGCGCTCCCATCACATCATCACGCGCGACCGTGAGCGCGAGCGCGTAGGCGCGGAGCTCGAACGCTTCCTCTGCGAACTGCCCGAGGTGAAGCGCGCTGTCAAAACAGATGCTTGATCTGGTCGACGGCGGCGGCGGCGCCCCCGGGAAAGGCGGCGAAAGCAACGTCCAAATGTTGGCCTTGGGTGCGCACCTCATCGATCCCCAAAATGGCCGCGGCGACGGCGACCAAACGCCGGGCGCGGGCCTGGGACAGCTTGGGGTGTTTCATTAAATCGAGCGTGAGGACGTTTCCGCGCGCTTGCACGACCATGTCCGGACGTTTGGGAAAGTACGCGAGCAAGTCACCGGGCCGACTCAAATCGAGCGCGCCTGACTGCAGTAAGGCAGCCACGGGTGTCCCAGCGAGCGGATCAGTGACTTTGAGTTGAATGTCTTCGAGGCGCACGTCGACCAGCAGCGCGTCGGGTCCCGTCTGAATGCGCTCAATGATGACATTGGCGCCGCCTTTGACAGGCGTATTCATCAAGCGAAAACTCGCGGACAAATACAGGCCCGGATTGCGCGCCTCCACCTGCAAGTCCTTAGGTAGTTTGTCACCACCCAGCTCGTGGGCCAGCCATTGCAGGGCGCGCACCGGCACGCCCAGTTTCAAAGACAGAGCATTGCGTGCGGCGCGCACCACTTCTTCTGGATGACGGCGCAAATAATCACCGAGCGCAACAGCGGCCTTTTTGGGGACGGAACCTAAGCCCATGGGCGCTCCGCTTAGCTTAGGAGCGGTTGCAAGAAAAGCACGATCCGCCTGGTACCCAAATCTTGCGCAAATGCTGGCAAGCTGCGATGCAATCCTTCATGAGAAGCACCAAATTTGGACAACTTGGGGCGATGGTCATGGAGGCGTACCCGGACGCCTGTGAGCAAACCGTGGTGCTGCTGCATGGCTACGGCGCACCTGGCACCGACCTGATCACGCTCGGTTCGGAAATCGCCACCCCCAAAAAGACGCGGTTCGTCTTCCTTCAGGCGCCCCATGTGCTGCCGGGCATGACGGGCCCCTTTGCGGGACGAGCCTGGTGGGAGATCAACATGCTGGAACTGCAGATCATCTCCATGACCCAAAATTACGATCTGCTCGCTGCGAGTCATCCGTCCGGTTTGGACGAGGCCACGACCCTGCTCAGCGAAGCGCTCGAGCAGCTGGTCACGACCACGCACTGTAGTTGGGAGCAGCTGTACGTCGGTGGCTTTTCCCAAGGGGCCATGTTGTCTTGCAACTGGGCCCTGCACTCAGCGCATGCCGTAAGCGGGCTCATCCAACTTTCGGGCACACTCATCTGTCAGGATGAGTGGAAGCAACTCGTGCAACGCAAGCACGGCCTGCGGGTGTTTCAGAGCCATTCGCCCGACGACCAAGTGCTGCCCTTTGCTCTGGCCGAACGTTTGAAGAAGTTGTTCGTCGAAAGTGGACAGAACCACACGTGGTTGAAGTTTTCCGGCGGACACGGGATTTCCCCGCAGGTCCTGACGGCGCTGGGGCAATTTTTGGGCTAGAATTTGTGTCCTTCAGGGGGCCGACTCGCGCTACCCAACCTCTTGCGCTAGGCCAGGCGGTCCCGAATGACTGGCCCCTGAGCGGCCCCTTTCGGGGAGCGGAGACAATGAGCTGTGGCCCAACCCAACGTGCACGATGATCTCGAACTCGCACGCATCACCGAAGAAGAAGAACAGTGCCTGTTGCGCGTGCTGGACCGTTTGGATCAGCGCGAGATCGATGTGCCCACCCGCATCAACTACGATGCAGAGTTGATCTCCCTCCGCGATCAGATCTCCTCGGCGCGCACCGAGGACATTCCCCCACTGCTTGAACAGATGGAGCGCTTGCAGGCCATTGCTGCCCGGCACACGGAGACGGCCAAGCAGTCGGTCAACGTGCGCTCGCCCTATTTTGGTCGCATGGTACTCTCCGAAGAGGGGCGTAAGCGGGAGGTCTTGATCGGCCGCGGAACGTACATCGACACGAACAGCGGGGTCCGCATCGTGGACTGGCGCGATGCGCCGGTGAGCCGACTCTTCTACCGCTACGGCGAGGGGGAGGAATACGATGAGATTTTTGGGGGGAAAGAGGTCACCGGGCACGTCTTGTCGCGTCGCAGTGTCACCATTGCAGACCGCGGTCTGCGCCGGATCAGCTCCCCCCAGGGCAATTTTGCGCGCAGTAAGCAACACGGCTGGATCCGGTTGGAAAGCAACGCGCTGCGGCTCGCAGGTGGTCAGGGCAGCGCCACACGCGCCAGCACGGGCAAACTGGGGGTGGGCGACAGCATCACCGAGAACGATGACAAGCATCTCAAAGAGATCACTCCGCTCATCGACGCCCGCCAATTTGAATTGATCACCAGCCCAGACTCCGGCCTGGTGGTCATTCAGGGTGGCGCGGGCAGCGGGAAAACCACGATTGGTCTGCACCGCCTGGCCTACCTGGCGTTCCACGATGCACGGCGCTTCCGCCCCGACAAGATGCTGGTCGTTGTCTTCAACGAAGCGCTGGTGCGCTACATTTCGCAAGTTTTACCGTCCCTTGGCCTCAAAGGGGTTTCGATCCGGACCTACCAAGATTGGGCTGCCCGTCTGCGCGCGTCGGCCTTGCCGCGCCTACCGCGCCGCTACAGCGACGACACGCCCGGCGTCGTCACGCGCTTCAAGAAGCACCCTGCGATGCTCAAGCTCTTGGAAGGACGCGTGGAGGCCTTCGCCCTCAGCCTGAGCCGCGAGCTGCGCGAGCTGGCCCAGAGTGAGCCCAACCTCGAACCCGGCATCCTGACCTTCGAGCACTCCGCGATGCGGCCGCTCATGCATCGGATTTTTGGCATGCTGGCGTGGATTGACGAGCACGAAGATGCGCTCGACAAAAATGTGCGCATGCGCGCGCGCCGCGTGCTCAAGCGCGAGCAGGAGCGACTGGCGGACATCAGCCACGTCTGGGCCGAGATGCTCACCGATCTGACCCTCTTGCGCACGACCTATCAAGAGCATGCTCCGGGCGAATTTGCCCCCGGCGACATCGAACGCGTGCACACCTGGTGCGTGAAAATCTGCAGCGCTGCCATCACCGAGAGCGAGCAAGACGAGGACGCGGAGGCCGAGGCCCCAAGCAAAGGCGAGGCGGATGAGCACAGCCGCGCCCAGGACGACGCGGACGCCGAGGACGAGGTGCGCGCCATCGACGGTCTCGATATTGAAGAAAAGGCCGTCCTCGATCGCGAAGACGACTCACTGCTATTGCGTCTGCTCCAGCGCATCATCGGTCCGCTCCGCAAGGGTCAAGCCGGCAAAGAGGCGCTCGTATACGAACACGTGTTGGTCGACGAGGCCCAAGATCTGAGCCCGGTGGAGCTCGCGGTGATCTTCGCCACGGTCAGCAAGGGTCAAAGCGTGACCCTGGCGGGTGACACCGCGCAGCGCTTGCACATGGACAATGGGTTCTCTGAATGGAAGGAAGTGATCCATCATTTGGGACTGAGCCACGTGCAGGTCGAGCCCCTCAAGCTCAGCTATCGGTCCACGGCCGAGATCCTGGAGTTGGCTAACCACGTGCTCGGACCACTGGCCCCCAAAGAAACCCCGCTGGCTACCCGCCACGGGGCACCGGTCGAGCTGTTTCAGAGCGCAGACACCGGAGATTCGGTCGCGTTCTTGGCCGAGGCCTTGCGCGAACTCGCGCTGTCTGAGCCGCGCGCCTCGGTGGCGGTGGTGGCGCGCTACCCGGAGCAAGCCGACCTGTATTACGACGGCCTCAAGCGCGGCGATGTTCCCTATCTCCGCCGCATCGCCGACCAAGACTTTCCCTTTCGTCCCGGCGTGGACGTCACCGACATCCGTCAAGTCAAAGGTTTGGAGTTTGACTATGTGATTTTGGTGGAGGTCACCGAGAGTTCCTACCCCGCGGAGATCGATGCCCGTCATCTCCTCCACATTGGCGCGACGCGTGCCGCTCACCAGCTGTGGTTACTGTCCAGTTCAAAACCAAGCACACTGCTCCCCGCGTCGCTGCGGGATCGAGGTTATTGATGTCTGTAAAACCAAGGGCCAAGTTGAAGATCTGTGGTTGGCTTTTTGCGCCCGTCGGGCTGGCTCTGGGCTGTGCGGGACACCAGTACCCGGCTGATGCCGACATCGGCTCTTCCAGGAGCGTCGACCAGTCCGGTTTGACGGGTGAAACCATCGTCGAGGCAGAACGTCCACCTGCCCCCGCTGAAGACGTCGTGCTCCGCGCGGAGCGGCCGTTTTCTGGCTACCGCACAGCGGATCAGCTGACGCTCGATCCAGAAGAACTATTTACGTACCTGGCCTCAGCCGACGCGGTATGCATCGGCGAACGCCATGACGATCCGCTCGATCATTTTGCACAGTGGCGCGCCCTGCAGGGGTTTGCCGAGCGCCGGCTGGTGCGCGGTTTTGAGCTCGGGATGGGGCTAGAGATGGTCTCCCGCGAACAACAATTGGCCCTGAGTGAGTACCTGGCGCGGCACACCGACCGCGAGCACTTTCTCACCACCACTGATTGGGACCACAGCTGGGGCTACCCGATCCAATATTACGATCCCGGGTTCGTTTTGGCCCAAGCACGCGGCGTGCGTGGCCTGTCGCTCGGCGTGCCCGATCGCATCGTCAATCGCGTCGCGCGGGAGGGCTTGGCCGCGATGAGCAAGTCCGAGGGGCGCCGCATTCCCCCTTTGGACCTGGGTGATCGAACCCACCGCCAACTGTTCGATGTGCTCATGGAGGGACACCCCCTGCCCGACGACGCCGTGGCTGATCACTATTATCAGGCCCAGGTGGTGCGCGACGAGAGCATGGCGCTCGTCAGTAAGAACTGGCTGCTCGAACATCGGCCACTGCGCAAATTGCTGATCTTTGCCGGGCTGGCCCACTGCCATCAAAGCGCCATCCCCGCGCGCATGGAGCGCGAGAGTGGCCTGGTTGTGGTCAACCTGATCGCCGCCAAGAAGAAGCCGTTTCGCCCCACAGGGAAAACGGCCGACGACCTGATGTACGCGGGTTACGAATACCAAATCGTCTTCGACGAATGAATGACGATGGTCAGGCACTTCACTGCCGTTGGTCGCCTGCTCCCGGTAGCGCTGAGCGCGCTCATGGTCGTGCCGTGTGTCGGTTGCGGACCCGGGCATGCGCCCCCGAGCGCACCCGTCCCCAATCAAGATAGTTCCGTCCTGTCGGGAGCGGAGGTGCAAGTGTGGCAAGCCGCTCACTTGCCTACGCTCCAGTTGCTGCGGCGTAAGGGTGATCCCAAGGATGCCTTGGGCATTTCCGTATTCACGGGCGGGCGCAGTCAAGACAGCTTGGCGTTGTCCGCGCTTTTGACGGCTCGCTTGCGTAAGCTAAGCCTCGCCACGATCACCCGCGTGACCTCGGCTGCCGTGCTCGTGGTGATTCAGGTGCCGCACGAACAACCCGTGAAGGACCTGCTCGAGCAGGTTCACCAAGCGCTCCACCAGAAAGTGAGTGCGGAAGAGATCCCGCCCCTGGAGCTCCCCGCGCAGCTGGCCCAGTTAAAAAAGCAGCTGGCCGCCCCGCGCAGCGAGATTGGAGAGTGCGAGGCCGAGCTCGGTGCAGAGGGCCTAGCGCACTGGTCCATGCCCAAGGCGGATGCCTTGCCCACGTGGGTCGAAGAGATCCGTGCGCGCGCGGTCGTCGCCAGTCACGTTGGGATCTCGGCGGTCGGCTCCGGCCCGCTGCTCGATGAGTTGCGTCGATTGCATCAGCTCAGCTGGTCTGCTGGCACGCCGCTCGATGACAGCTGGAGTCCAGGTCTGCGCGCCAGTGTGCGGCACAGCGAAGCGGCACGTGAGTTGCGCGTGGCTTTGCGGGTGTCAGACAGTGAACGGGCGCTCGCGGCCGGTCGCGCGCTGCGCGAGACGGAGCATCCCCTGCTCCACCGCTTACGCGGTCATTCTGGGCGTTTTTCCGTAGCCGACGTGCGGGTCACCCTGCGCCCCGCGGGGGCGTGCTTGTCGGTGACGCTCGACATCGACGGGTCAACGCCTCCGCTCGAACAGATCGCCTCCGCGGCGCTCTTGGTGGCAGAAGAGCTGCACGCTGCGACCAGTCAGAGCTTGACGCAAGAGGAGCGGTCGCTCGCGCTCATCGAACCCCAAACTGCCGTGGAGGCCGCGGCGCTCGCGGCTTGGTCCGCGGTGCGCTCTCCGGTGACTGGGGCGGGCGCTGCGCAGCTCATCGAATACACTGACCGCGGCGCCGCCGCCTCTAGCGCCGAGCTCATGCGCCAGCTCTCGACCATCGAGCAGGATTGGCAAAAGCGCACACTGCCTCTGCTCACCCAGGACGAGACGGGCCAGGCCGAACTCTACGTCATGCTGGCCTCCAGCTGCGGCATGCGGGGTGAAATTCCCGCTCTATCCGGCTTGCGGGCGCTCACCGTCTCAGCGCTGGCCGAGCAATTTTCCGAGCAACGCGGGGTGACCTTGCTGCCGTTCATTCACCCGAGCGGCGTAGGGCTCATCGCCCACAGCGCGCGGATGAACGGGGAAACACACCTGGAGCAAGCCGCGCGGGTGGGACGTGTACTGGCGGGCGCGTTTTCTGGCACCCCCGTGGATGGCCGCGAAGTCGCGCGGGCTCGCTCGGCGCAACTGCTACGCGTGGGCAGTGATCCAGGTCTGAGCCTGGTCCACTCGGTGTTCGGTGGCGACCATCAGTCGTTGCTCGAGCCTTACGGAAACGACAACGCGCTGTCGGTGATCTCCACGGCTGATGTCGAGCGTAGCCGTGAAGAACTCGCCCAGGAGCCGTTGCGCCTGGCAGTCCTGTCCACCGCCGGCCCTGATCAGGCCAAGACCGTCCAGGCAGCCGTCGAACGTTGGCTCGCCAGCGAGCGCCAGCATCCTGCCCCGTGCGCTCACGCTGAGCTGTCCCCCGCTGCGCCCGGACAATGGACCGTGGAAACGTTGGAAGAGAACGTGCAACCCGGCGCCCTCATCGCGGCGCATGCTTTGGTGCGACCCGAAGTCGGTCACGCTCTGATCTACCACTTGACCCAGCACCCGGAGCTCCTGCGTCCCGCCCTGCCCGGCCCCTTGAGCGCTCCTGGGCCGTCCGTAGCGACCACCCGGGCTGCACTCCCGAGTGAGCCACCCTGGCCCGGTCAGTGGGAGGCCCATTTTCAAGGCTACGATGCCGGTGGTGTGCTCTTCATTCGGGTGACCGCGCCTGACGCCCAACTGAGCGCTCAGGTGGAGCAGATGCGCATCAGTTTGCATCGCCTCTCCCAAACTGGACTCTCACCCGCCTCCGTTTCCGCACTGCAGACCGAGTTCAAACGGCGGGAGTCGCTCTTGGACGAGCAGCCCCTGGGCCGCTTGATCAAGTTGTGGCGCGACCAAAATCCCGATCCGCCCAGCGCGGCCGAGTTCGCGCGCTTGACCTCCAGTCTGGCTGCCACAGAGCACCGGATCGTGTTGGTCAAACAGCGAAAATAGCTACAAAACCCGCGGCCTGCATGCTAGCTCGGGCCCATGACTAGCCCCGCCCACAAGCTCGTGGTGATTCTGGATTATGGTTCCCAATACACGCAATTGATCGCGCGCCGGGTCCGCGAAAGCCACGTGTACTGTGAGATCCATCCATGCACCATCGCCGTGGAGCAGTTGCGCGCCCTGGCGCCCAGTGCCTTGATCCTCAGCGGCGGCCCGGACAGCGTTTATGGCGAACATTCGCCCAAAAGTGACCCCGCCGTTCTGGAGCTGGGCGTGCCTATCTTGGGGATCTGTTACGGTCAACAGCTGATGGCCCACCAGTTGGGCGGCAAAGTAGAAAAGGGCGACCACCGCGAGTACGGTCGGGCCAGCCTGAAGATCGAAGCAGCGTCGGGGATTTTCTCTTCCTTTCATGAAGGTGACGAGGTGCAGGTGTGGATGAGCCACGGTGACCGTTTGACCCAAGTTCCAGCCGGGTTCCGCAAGGTCGCCTCGAGCCCCAATGCTCCGTTTTGTGCCATCGAGAACTTGGAGAAGCGCATCTTTGGCATCCAATTTCATCCAGAAGTCGCGCACACGCCCCGGGGCGCAGAAATGCTCCGATCCTTCTTGTTTGACGTGGCGGGGCTGAGCCCCGATTGGACTCCGGGTTCGTTCGTCGACGAGGCCATCGCCAAGATCAAAGCTCAGGTGGGACCCAATGAGCGGGTGATCTGTGGGCTGTCTGGTGGGGTGGATTCATCCGTCGCGGCCGTGCTCTGCCACAAGGCACTGGGAGACCGGTTGGTGTGCATTTTCGTGGACAATGGGCTGCTTCGCAAAGGTGAATTCGAGGGCGTCGTGCAGATGATGAAGCGCAACTTCCACCTCAATTTGGTGGCGGTGGACGCGCGGCAACGTTTCTTGAGCGAGCTACGTGGGGTCACCGATCCCGAGAAAAAGCGCAAGATCATCGGTCGGGTGTTCATCGAGGTGTTCGACGCGGAAGCTAAGAAGATCGAAAACGCGCAATGGCTCGTTCAAGGCACGCTCTACCCCGACGTGATTGAAAGCGTCTCGGTGCGCGGTCCAAGCGCGGTGATCAAGAGTCACCACAATGTGGGCGGGTTGCCTGAGAAGATGAAACTCAAGCTCATCGAGCCGCTGCGCGAACTGTTCAAAGACGAAGTTCGCGCGGCCGGTGACACCTTGGGCATGCCCCACGATGTGCTGTGGCGCCACCCGTTCCCCGGGCCGGGGCTCGCGGTCCGCTGCTTGGGGGACCTCACCGATGAGCGTCTGGCCACCCTGCGCGAGGCGGACGCAATTGTCGACGAAGAGGTGCGCGCAGCCGGGCTCTACGAGAGCATTTGGCAATCTTTTGCGGTGCTTTTGCCCGTCAAGAGCGTGGGCGTCATGGGCGACGACCGCACCTACGAGGAGGCGTGCGTGATCCGCGCCATCACGTCCACCGATGGCATGACGGCAGACTGGGCACGCATCCCGCACGAGGTCCTGGCCCGGATGAGCACCCGCATCATCAACGAAGTGCGCGGCATCAATCGCGTGGCCTACGACATCTCGAGCAAGCCCCCCGCCACCGTCGAGTGGGAGTGACACCTTGTTGCGTGGAGTGACCCTGCGGATCGCCGGCTGAAATCTCGCCGACATCCGCTTCGTCTAGCGTGCCCTCAAGGAGAACGAAACAACTCGTGGGCTGGCGACAACGCGTGGTGATCGTGGGGAGCGGGTTTGCTGGCATCGCTGCCGCGCGTGAGCTGCGGGCAGAACCGGTAGAGGTGCTGCTCGTGGACAGAACCAATCACCACCTGTTTCAGCCGCTTTTGTACCAGGTGGCCGCCTGTGCTCTGTCCCCGTCCGAGATCGCGGTCCCCATTCGTCACATCTTCGCCCAGCAACGCAATGCCGACGTCATCTTTACCGAAGTCACCGGAGTGAACCTGGCTGCGCGCATCATCGAGACCAAGTCGGGTCCCATCGACTACCACTTTTTGGTGCTCGCTGCCGGTGCACGCAATCACTATTTTGGTCAGGACCATTGGGCCGAGCACGCCGCGGGGCTCAAGACGTTGGATGAAGCGTTGTCCATTCGCCGCAAGGTCTTGCTGGCGCTGGAGATGGCCGAGCAAGAGACCAGCGCCGCGCGCCGTCGAGAGTTGCTCACCTTTTGTGTGATCGGTGGCGGACCAACGGGGGTCGAGTTGGCGGGCGCGCTGAGTGAGTTGTCTCGGCATCTGGTGCAAAAGGACTATCGTCACATTCGCGCCGACGAAATCAGCGTGCAGCTCGTGGAAGGCGGGGATGCGGTGCTCAAGACGTTTTCCCCGGCTCTACAAGCTAGTGCCCGCCGCCAGCTGGAGAAGTTGGGAGTGCAAGTGCGCACCTCGGCGCGGGTGGTCGATATGGATCAAAAGTCACTGACCGTGCGCGATGAACAGGGGACCACCACGCAAATTCCCGTGGCCACCGTGCTCTGGGCGGCGGGGGTGCACGCCTCGGATTTGGCCCAAAGTCTGGGGGTTCCTCTGGACCGCATGGGTCGGGTGATCGTGGAGCCGACCCTCAATGTTCCCGGCTATGATGAGGTGTTTTGTGTGGGCGACATGGCCAGTTGCACCGACGCCCATGGCCGAGTGGTACCGGGAGTCGCCCCGGCCGCGATGCAGCAAGGCAAGTTCGTGGCCAAACAAATCTTGCGGCGCAAGCGCGGACAACACGCCACACCCTTCGTCTATCGGGACAAGGGCAGCCTGGCCACGATTGGCCGCAGCTCTGCGGTGGCTGAGTTCAAGGCCGCCAAGTTGTCCGGCATGATCGCTTGGCTGTTGTGGCTCGGTGTGCACATCTGCTTCTTGGTGGGCTTCCGCAACCGCTACTTGGTACTCGTGCAGTGGATGTGGCACTACTTGAGCAACCGCGGCGGGGCGCACTTGATCACGGGAGCGAGCGCTCAAGCCTTCATTTGGCCTGAGCAGCCACGTCGCATGGCCAAGTCGGGCGCGGGCTACCAAGAAGTGCGTGAGCTTGCGCGCAGCCAGGCTCCTTCCTAACATCACGCGCGTCATGACGAGCGCAGGGACAATACGGCCAAACATCCCTTCGCCCGCGCTCAAGCCCCGCACCTTGGGCCGCCTCGGTCTGCTGGCCCTGGTCCTGCTCAGCACGGGTTGCGCCACCATGGGTCTGCGCGCGGCGGTGGACCTCCACGTGGAGGTCACACGCCATTCTCCTGAGAGCGCGTTGGTCTACATCGATGATCACTACATCGGTAGCTTGGCGGCGGTGGCCGCGCGTGGGGTGCGCATCGTCGAGGGGAAACACCGCGTCAGCATCGAGAAGACGGGCTATTTCCCCTACGACGCGGTCGTGGTGAGCCGCTTCGATCCCATCCTGCTCAAAGTGGATCTGTTGGCGCTCCCGCAGTAGCCTCACCTCGCCCGCTGCTCGGCGCATCCTGGCGCGCACTCACTCAAGGCTCCCGTGGACCGTTCGCCCCCTCCCTCGTCACCTCCTCGCTCTTCTGGTGGAAGCGGACGCCCAACCCTGGGTCCAGGCACGATGAGCGCCCCACAACTTGCGCTCTACGTCGGCATGGGGTCGATGTCGGTGCTGTTTGCGGCATGTTTGGTCGCTTACTTCGTGACTCGCGCCCAATCCAAGACCTGGCGCTCCGTGGACCTACCCCAATTGCCCTGGGGGCTTTGGGTCAGCACGGTCACTTTGGTCGCGGTGTCGTGGTGCTTACGGCAGGCTGTGGCGTCCATCACCCGCAACCAGTCGGTGCGTCTGACCCGTCACCTGTTCGCAGCCTTTCTCCTCGGCCTATCCTTTTGCGCGGTCCAAGCTGACAATTGGCGGCGCGTACTTGTCGCGGTGCTCGCGGTGGAGGTCAAAAGCCTCTACACCTACACCTTCTTCATGCTCACTGCGCTGCACGTGGTGCACGTGCTGGCGGGGTTGATCCCACTGTGGATCACCCACCGGCGAGCGGCGGATCGGTTGTACTCCAGCTCGCGCTTCGAAGGGGTGCGCCTGGTGCGGCAGTACTGGGACTTCCTGCTCGTGGTGTGGCTCATCCTGCTCGCAGCGCTCAGTTTGAGTTGAGCAACCCCAGCCCCCTGAACATGCGCAGCACGGAGGCGGGGGCTGGGAAGCCCTCTTAATTAAAGACCGGTCAAGACTTGATCCTGAACATCTGTTGTATAAGCAACGTGCAGCATGTCCCAGGCGAGCGGAGACGGACTCAATCGCGCCCAGCGCACCGCCGTAACCACGCTCAAGGGGCCGCTCTTGGTCCTGGCCGGAGCCGGCACGGGCAAAACGCGGGTCATCACCTTCCGCATCGCGGAGCTGATCAAAGACGGCGTCAGCCCGCACCGCATTCTGGCCGTCACCTTCACCAACAAGGCCGCGCGCGAGATGCGGCAGCGGGCCATGGCCTTGCTCGGCCGACGTCGGAACAAACAGCAAAAAACTCCTGAAATCTCCACATTTCACTCACTGTGTGTGCGCATCCTGCGACGCCATGCCAAAAAGCTAGGCTACCCTGACAACTTCTCCATCTACGATCGGGGCGACCAGGAGAGCGTGGCGCGCACCGCCTTGCGGGACATCCGTGTTGGACACCAAAAGCTCAAACCCAGCGACTTAATCGCGCAAATCAGCACCTGGAAGAGCCAGGGCTTGTCTCCCTTGCAGGCGCGCGACCGAGCTCGAGACGACGCTGAGCTGCTCGCGGCGGAGGCCTACGACAGGTACCAGGTCTCGCTCAAACTGTCGGGGGCCATGGATTTCGACGACCTCTTGGCCAACACCGAGCGCTTGTTCGTGGAGCACCCCGATGCGCGGTTTGCTGAGGCGTCGCGCTACGATCACTTACTGATCGATGAGTATCAAGACACCAGCGGCGTGCAGTACCGCATCGTGGTGGCGCTGGCTGAACGACATCGCAACCTGTGCGTCGTCGGCGACGACGACCAGTCCATCTATGGGTGGCGGGGCGCGGAAGTCGAGCACATCTTGGGCTTTCGCAATCATTGGCCCGAGGCGCGTGTCGTCAAACTGGAGGAAAACTATCGCTCCGTAGGTTGGGTCATTCACTTGGCCAATACGCTCATCAAGCACAACACCGTGCGCAACGACAAAGTCCTCAAGCCCGCGCGCGAACAGGGCGATCCGCCCCGATTCATCCCGTTCGAGGACGAAAATCACGAGGCTGAATCGGTCGTGTCGGAGATCTTTCACAAGATCGACCAGCGCAACCCGGAGCGGGTCGCGGCCAGCAACATCGCCATCCTGTTTCGCACCAACGAGCAACCCCGCGCCTTCGAACAAGAGATGCGCCGCGCCGGGGTTCCCTACCGCATCGTGGGTGGGCAATCGTTCTATGATCGCAAGGAGATCAAAGACCTTTTGGCCTACCTGCGGGTCATCGCCAACCCCTCGGACGAGGTGTCCCTGCTGCGCGTCATCAACACGCCACCGCGCGGCATTGGCAACAGCACCGTGCAGGTGCTCATGGATGACGCCGTGCGTCGCGGACGTCCGCTGTGGGAAGTGTTGCCGCTTGCGGAGGAGTATCCTGACTTGAGCGTCTCGGCCGTGCGCGCGGTGGACGACTTCAGGATACTCATGGAAGAATTTCGGGGGCGCCTCGGTCACGAGAAGCTGTCGGCCTTGGTGGGCGAACTGATCGTGCGCGTCAATTACAAGGCGGAGCTGGAGCGACAATACAAGGAGACCGACGAACAAGAGGCGCGGCTG
>Ga0315910_10000781_pt1 | contig 30697 bp, 23 predicted proteins | sample EdamamesoilMG_FD_204470 | JGI IMG/M metagenome (GOLD analysis project Ga0315910, IMG submission 204470) | Garden soil microbial communities collected in Santa Monica, California, United States - Edamame soil | ecosystem: Environmental > Terrestrial > Soil > Garden | place: USA: California... | reverse complement strand
CCTGGGGCTGCGCGCGCGAAGTCCGCGAACTGCTCGAGTAGCGAGTACCGCCGCGCGCGATTGTCCAAATGCGCATTCCGTGCCGCCTCGTGCCTCCGCAAGGCCTGCCGCCACCGTGGCACGACGTTTGTTGGGGGACTGCCGACGAACTCGCGCGCGGAGGCGCGAGTCCTTTTCGCTTGGCCCCTACACGAGGTTTCGACATGTTGCGCTCCCTTCCGATTGCACTTTTCGCCGTCACCGCGGCGTTTTCACCCTTCCTGCAAACCCCGGCCGAGAAAGGCACGCCCCCCGCGGCGGCGCAGGGCGCTCGCGGCACGAACCCGGACGCGAAGCAGACCGATGAACTGCTCGGGACCTGGTTGCGCGTGGGCGGAGAGAACCAGGTCGCGCTGTGCGAGCTGGCGCTGCAGCGCGCGAGTTCACCCGAGGTGAAGGCCTTCGCGCAGCAGATGCTCGACGAGCATCGCGGCATGCTGGCGAAGCTTCAGCCCTTCGCTTCGAGTTCCGGTGCGATCGACGCCGGCGCCCCGGCTCGACCGACCGACCCCAAGGGCTCGCGGCCTGGCGCGGGCGGCGCGCCCTCGAGCGGCTTCGACCATGCCGGCCTGCTGACCGAGCTTGGTGCCCAATGCCTGGAATCGTCGCGCAAGGAACTGATGCAGAAGCAGGGTGCCGAGTTCGACCGCTGCTTCGTGGGCATGGCCATCGGCTCCCACATGGGCGCGAACGACATGTTGACGGTGTTCCAACGCCACGCGTCGCCTTCGCTCGCACCCGTGCTGGCGGACAGCCAGAGGGTGGTCGCCACGCACCTGCAGCATGCGAAGGAACTGGCCAAGAAGCTCGAGGGCAAGCCGGCCGAAACGCGCGAACCCGCGGGCAAGCAGTAGGACGGTGAGGAGCTTTGCGCAGGCAACAGCGCCTGTTGGGGCTCAGCCTGCGCGATGTTCGCTTCTCTAGCGCGCTGGCGCCGGCGAAGCGCGATGTAGACCGTGGCGCGGGACTTGCAACGGAAGTCGTGTCGCGATCGAGGCCATGCCCTGCCCGGGCTGGCTGCATCTTCGCCAACGAGGTGAATCCATGGAGAACGAACTGCAGCACATGCATCCAGGCGAGGAAGTCCACCAGGCCCAAAGCGCCGAATTGTCGACGGGCATCGTCGGCTTGTTCGACGCACCGCATGCCGCCAACGAGGCGGTCGAGGTCCTGCTGAAGCTGGGTTATCACCCCAACGACATCGGAATCCTGATTTCGGAGGCGAGCAAGCAGCGCTTCATGGCGCCCTCGCTCTTGACCCATCCGGTGGATCTCTCCGATGCGGCGGTCGAGCACCAGCAGGACCAGGAGCCGGCGGAGAAGCCGGGCACGTCCGCGGTGCTGCAAGGCGCGGGTGCGGCCTCGGCCTTCGGCGCCCTCGGTGGGCTCTTGTTGGGCGCAGGCGCCGCCGTCGTCGCGCCCGGTCTCGGGCTGCTTCTGCTCGGCCCGCTCGCCGGACTGGGCGCTGGCTTCGGCGCCTACATCGGCGGCGTGTACGCGGTGCCCACGATCGCGAACAAGCAGGTCGACTTGATGGCGCAGTACGAGACGGCCGTGCTCGAGGGCAAGGTGCTGGTGCACGTGAACGCGCGCGATGATGCGGACGAGGCCCACATCCGGCGCGAATGGCAGCGGATCCAGGGAACGACCGGAAGCGCAGCGCACGAAGGCTGAGCCCGCCTGGAACGCAGGCGCGCGCGGCAGCGTGCGCGAGCGATCGGCGCTCCGCACGCGCCGCAGCAGGCGGCGCAGCCGTGCATGGCCGCGGCGCATCGCGCGCTGCGTGCGTGGCACGCGCCTTGCAACCTGAATCCAAGCCGCACCTGCTCGTGCCAACCTGGCACGCGCACCACCACGAGAATCACCATGAGCAAGTCCATCAGCCTGAACGAACTCAAAGACATCCAGCGCAGCCGGCAAGGCTTTGCCCTGATCAACGTCCTTTCGGCGGAGGACTTCCGCAAGGGGAGCATCCCGGGCTCGAAGAACGCTCCGGTGGAAGACCCGGATTTCCTGGCCAACGTCGCGACCCAGACCTCAGGCGACAAGCAGATGCGCGTCGTCGTCTACTGCGCGGGGGCGAAGTGCGATGCTTCGACGCGCGCCGCCAAGCGCTTGACCGAGGCGGGATACACGCACGTCGAGGAATACCGCGGCGGAATGGAAGAGTGGAACGCCTCGTCGAGCGGCGGTCGCGGCCAGCGAGACACCGGAGCCGCGAGCCGGGACGCGCAGGCTCCTGCCCGGGAGCATCAGCCGCAGGCTCGCCCGAGCGGTCCCGAAGACAAGGCCGAGGGAACGCCGGCAGCCAAGCCTCCGCTCCCGGCCAAGCCCGAGCAGAAGCCCTCGAAGAGCGAAGTTCACGAGAGTCCGCGGAAGCCGTAGTGCGAAGTTCGCCGGCAGCCCTCGCCACACGGACCTCGGGTCGGCGGCGCGATCTGTTCGGCGGGGAGACGCGCACCGATTCCGGTGCGCGCTCCGGGAGTCAGGGCTTCGCCCTGCTGTTTCGCTCGAACTCTCTGACCCTCGGGCTGCCTGCTCGGTCAGGGCCTGTGGTGACGGACGACCCGGTCAAGCGCCGGGTCGTCCACTTTCCTGCCCTCGCGCTCCGCCGAAGTGCACAACTTGCATTCGCCGGCGCGGCGCCATCCAGTCCGCTGCCGCAGGCCGGCCAGGTTCGAGCGGCACGAAAGCTGCTAGTGCTCCGTGCACGCGGCGCGCGCAGCCTCGAACACGCGCGCCGGCCGGCACACCTGCTGCGCCAAAGGATCGCGCCCCAGGTCGGCCTTCGCGCCGCTTCCGATCCTCGGAGTCCCCATCAAGTACACCATCCTCGCCCTGTGCCTGGCCTGCTGCGCTTGCAACCGTCCCGGCGGTGCAACTGCGTGCGTCGCGAGGTCCGCGCCCGAAGAGACGGACCTCCGAGGCAGGGTGCGCGAGGCGATCGGGCGCGCTCTCGTGGACAGCGATCGGGTCAGGGTCTCCGTCATCAACGACGTGGTCCGTCTGTGTGGAAGCGTTTCGAGCAGCTTCGATCGCGAGGAGTTGCTGCGTACGGCTGCAGCGGCCGCCGGCGAGAACGAGATCGAAGATCGGTTGAACGTGCAGCGCTGAATCCACTGGTTCTGCGCGCCCCCCCGGGGGTCGCGCCTGGAATTTGCAAGGAAAGAAACCATGAACGCACAACGCATGCTCGGGTTGGCCCTGCTCGTGGCCGGAATGGCCCTGCTTCTGTTCGGTTGGAACGCCACGGACTCCGTGACGGAGAACGTCAGCGAAGGTCTGACCGGACGCTTCACCGACAAGACCACCTGGTACCTGATCGGCGGCGCGGTCCTGGCGGTGGTCGGCCTGGGATTGAGCGCGGCCGGCGGCCGAAGTTCGACGCGCTGAAGCCGGCGCTGGTCTTGACCCCATGCCTCGTCTCGCGCCGAGCAAGCGCCATGCCGACGACGGAGCGCTGTGCGCGGCACGAGCTCGCCGCTGTGCGCGTCCTGCGCTGCGCCCCGCGCACGCTGCAGCACTCGAGAGTGGTCCGAGTCGTCGCCCGCCGATGCAGGCTTGCAAAGCAGGTTACCCAGAACCCCCGACTGCCGTAGGAAATGCTCTCCAATAGACTTCTGACCGCCGCTTCGCCGCGGGCACGCTGCTCGGGTCCTGGAATGCTGCTGAGCGATACGGCTAGGCCACCGCGGCGAATCCAAGTCCGCAGCGCCAAGAACGCCAAGGTGAATCGTCCCCACTCTCACGCGCCTCGAGACCCCGGCGCCGCCCTCATTTCCGATGTGGGCGGTTCTTTGGACGTGCGATGAGTGCTGATGCCCTCAACGGCAGCGAGACTGCCCAAGCAGCGCGAAGAGGAAGGCGCTTGCGTTTCCTCGCGCTCGACGTGGGCGGGCCGGTGCTGGTGCGCATCATGGACCGTTACCAGCGCTGCAAGTGGACCAACATCGCTTGGCAAGATTTCACCGGACGCGGCAGGCGTCAGGCGCTTGGCGAGGGCTGGCTCGAGGACGTGCACCCCGAGGATCGCCCGCGCTGCGCCGAGGCGCGCAGCCAGCTGACCGAAGCGGACCAGCTCATGCAGCTGGAGTACCGCCTGCGGCGCAAGGGCGGCGAATACGGTTGGGTGTTGGAGATCGGAACGCCCCGCTCGAGCGCGCGAAGTACCCGTGGCGGCTACGTGGGCATGGCAATCGAAATCACGCAGCGCAAGCGAGCCGAGACTCACCTGCTGCTGCAGTACTCGATCGCGCGCGTGCTCTCGAAGGTGAATTCGCTGGAGGAGGCCGCGGCGCCGCTGCTCCAGGCCCTGTGCGAGAACCTGGGCTGGGACGTCGGCGAGCTTTGGTCGGTGGACAGCCGGGCACGTGCTATGCATTGCGTGCACGTGTTCGGCAGGCCCTCGGTCGAACTGGAGACCGCGCTCGAGAGCCCGCGCAGGGAGAAGTTCGCGCCCGGCAGGGGATCCTTCGGCCGCGTGGTGCAGAGCGGACAGCCCGCGTGGATCCCTGATATCCACGGCGACCTCGAGGCCGGCCGCGAGACCCTGGTGCGAGGAGCGCAGCTGCGCGGAGCGTTCTACCAGCCGGTGAGCGTGCGCGGCGAGATCGGCGCCATCCTGCGCGTGTTCAGCACCCGGATTCGAGAGCGCGACGACGCAGCGCTCGAGTTCATGGAGGCCGTCAGCGCCCAGGTGGGCCAGTTCCTGGATCGGCTGCAGAGCGAGCAGCGCATCCGCAACTTCGAGGCTCGCAAGACGGAGATCCTCGACGCCTCGCTGGATGCGGTGACCACCGCCGACCACCGCGGTCGGGTGGTCGAGTTCAATTCCGCGGCCCAGCAGCTGTTCGGCTACACGCGCCAAGCGGCCATGGGCAAGCCGCTGATCGAGCTGATCGTGCCTCCGCGCCTGCGCGAGCAGGCTCGAGCCGGCTTCGACGCCTGCAAGTCCGCGGACGAGGAGCAGTTGCGCGGCAAGCGCTTCGGCAGCTTCGCGATGCACTCCAGCGGCAGAGAATTCCCCGTCGAAGTCGCCCTGGTTCCGCTCACGCCCGGCAGGCAACCGCGGCTCACGATGTACGTCTGCGACAGAACCGCACGCAGACGGGCGGAATCGGAGATCAAGGACTACCAGCATCGTCTGCGTTCGCTGATGACCGATCTGCTGCTGATCGAAGACCAGGAACGCCGGCGCCTCGCCGTGGACGTGCACGATGGGCTGTCCCAGACCATCGCCTTGGTGCAGCTCAAGCTCCGCTCGCTGCGGAAAGAGGCCGAGCCCGAGCTCGGGGAGGCGCTGGACGAGGTCCTGGACCTGATCTCCAAGGCGAATCTCTCCGCCCGGGCGATCAGCCTGGAGCTCAGCCCGCCGATGCTGCACGACCAGGGGCTGGAGCCGGCGGTGCAGTGGCTGGTCGAGAACATCAGCTCGCGCTACGGGGTCAAGATCGAACTCGAGGACGACGGCCGCCCCAAGCCCGCCGACGAGCGCACGCGCGTGATCCTGTTCCGCTCGATCCGCGAGCTGCTGATCAACGCGGCCAAGCACGCCGGAGCGCAACGTGTTCGCGTGCACCTGATGCGCGAGGGCGACAACCTCGACGCCGCGGTCGAGGACGACGGCATCGGCCTCGCTCCGAATGACTTGGATAACCGCGGCACGGGCCTATTCAGCATCCGTGAGCGGATGAATCACGTCGGGGGTAGCATGCGAATCGAATCCACGCCAGGGCGCGGGACGACCGTCCGGTTGCGCGCGCCGTTGCTGAACAGGCAACCAAGTGAGGTGAAAACATGAGTATCCGAGTCCTGTTGGTCGACGATCACCGCATGATGCGCGAGGGCCTGCGCGCCTTGCTCATGGACAGCCCCGACATCGAGGTGGTTGGCGAGGCTCCGGACGGTCGCACCGCGCTCGATCTGGTGCGCACGCTCGCTCCCGACGTGGTGGTGATGGACGTCGGCATGGCCGACATGAACGGCATCGAGTCGACTCGCCGGATCACGGCGGAGTTCCCGAAGGTGAAGGTGATCGCGTTGTCCACGCATGCGGACAAGCGCTACGTGCACCACATGCTGCAGGCCGGGGCCAGCGGCTACGTGCTGAAGATCTCGGCCTACGACGAGCTGGTGCGCGCCGTGACCGCGGTCAGCCTCGGGAAGAACTACCTGAGCCCGGAGATCGCTGGTCTCGTCGTCGAGCGCGCGACGCACCCGCACGCCGACAATGACATTTCCGTTTACGCCTCGCTGGGCGCGCGCGAACGCGAGGTCCTGCAGTTGGTCGCCGAGGGCAAGACCTCGGCCGAGACCGCGAAGGCCATGCACATCTCGATCAAGACGGTCGAAACGCATCGGCGCAACATCGTCCAGAAGCTCGGGTTGCACGGCACCGCGGAGTTGACCAAGTACGCCATTCGCGAGGGCCTGACCTCTCTGGAAAGCTGAGCACCGGGGCTGGCTTCGCGACTGCGCAGGCCTTGGCGTCGGCCGCAGCGACGAGCCCGCGTTCGGTCGTGCCCGCGGCCGCGCCTCGCGTTCGGCTGCCACGGCGAGGGTGAAGGCTGCGCGCGACAGCGCCGGGCGCCGAAAGCATTTCCCGCGAGGATCAGTGTTTGTACGGATCGTCGTTCGAGTCCCCGTGCGTTCGAATAGGCACAGGGCAGAATGAGCGATCACGACCTTTTGGAGAGCGTGGAACAGGCACGCGAGCGCCTGACCGCGCTGCGCTCCTGGCTGGGCGAAGCCGCCACCGCGGACGGTTCGCCCGAGATCGAGGCCACGCTGCGCGACCTCCAGGCTGGACTCGACCAACTGCAGGCGCGCTGCTCGCTGATGCGCGAGATCCTCGATCGCAGCTGCGAGGCGGTCTTCGCCAAGGATCTGGACGGTCGCTACGTCATGATGAACCCCACGGGCGCGCGCATGCTCGGCCGTACCGTCGCGGAAGTCCTGGGCGAGGACGACACCGGATTGCTCGAGACCGGTTTGGCGCTCCAGATCATGGCCATCGATCGTGAGATCCTGGCCAGCCGGCAGCCGCGAACCATGGAGCAGACGATGGTGCTCGCCGGCGGGTCGATCACGCTGATCACGACCAAGGCGGTCTGGTGCGACTTGCACGGGAACTTGCGCGGCATCATCGGCACCTCCTACGACGTCACCGAGCACCGGCGCTCGGAGCGCGACGCCGTTCTGCAACAAGAGCGCCTGCGCTGCATGGCGGCGGAGATCGTGCTCGCGGAAGAGCGCCTGCGCCGCTCGCTCGCCGCCGATCTGCACAGCGGCCTGGGCCAGGACATCGCCTTGGCCAGGATGAGACTCGGCTTGCTGCGGCCTAACGCGAGCACCGAATTGATCCAACCGCTGAAGACGATCGAGAAGCACCTCGAGCAGGCGGACCGTTCGGTGCGATCGATCACCTTCCAGCTTTCTCCTCCCGTGCTGCACGACCTCGGACTGCTGGAAGCCCTCGAATGGCTCGGCGAGGACTGTCTGGGACGCTACGAGCTCGAGCTGCACATCGAGGACGACGACGCGCCGCAGGTCCAGGACGATCGAACCCGCCTGCTGCTCTTCCGCGCGGTGCGCGAGATCCTCGTCAACGCCAGCACGCATGCCGGGGCCCGAACCGCGCTGCTGCGGCTGGGCCGACAGGACGAGCGCCTGAGCATCACCATCGAGCATCCGGGGATCGGCTACAGCGACGAGAAAGCGGGCGAGGTCGACGACCACCTGTTCGGTCTGCGCGAGCAGCTCAAGCAAGTGAATGGCAGCATTCGCTGCGAATCGAGCGCCGAGCGCGGCACCAGGCTGACCCTGACGGCTCCTATCGAAGCCGCGCAGCCCGCAGCGCTCTGAGCGGTTGGGCGAGTCCGGCTGGGCACGGCTCCGGTCGAATAGGTGCTGCCGGGTCGGATTTGCGGTTGATGTGTCGATGTCTGCGGCCCGGGTCGCGTCGGCCGCAGGAGGTGGGCTTGGAACTTCTTTCCAGGTGCGACGGAGGGCGCGCCAAGAAGCCGCCCGGGGGTCAGGAGCGCGCCGCGACTTGCCGATAGGGGGCCGGTCCCCAGTCCGTCAACAACAGCCATGCACTTCTCTCCGCAACGCAAAACCGAGATTCGGCGCTCGATCGAACTGCTCACGCAGGCCACGCAGAACGACCGGCTGACCGACAGCGCCTCGATGATCGAGGCGCAGCGCCAGTTCCAGACCCTGCGCGACGAGCTGTCGCTGTCCGACCAGCCGGCCTTGGTGCTGCTGGCCTCGCTGGGCGAGCGTCTCGCTGGACACATGTCCCGGGACGGGGAGCTCTCGTTCGACGGGATGGCCAAGCTCGTGACCGAGATCGCCGAGCACATCGCCAAGGACCTCGCATTCCGCGACGACGGCAGGGACAAGGCGAGCAAGACGAACCTCAGGCTGGCGAAGGGCGACCCTCGCCTATCCCTGCGCGACGGCCAGCGCCTGGGCGAGCTGTTGGTCAGGATGACGATGCTGAGCGCGCAGCAGGTCGAGGAGGCGGTGCGCGTCCAGCATTCGACCGGCCAGCGGCTGGGCGAGGCACTGCTGCAGCTGCGCCTCCTGACCCCGGACATGCTGGAGTCGGTCCTGCGCGTGCAAAAAACCAAGCGCGGCATGGCGTCGAAGGACGACAACTGGTCGACGCACAAGCGCGGCTGAGCGCGGTCCGCGGCGCCGGTGCCTGTCACCCGCGCCGCATGGGTGCCAGGCACCCGCGCCGCGGCATCGGTGCCGACAGCAGTGCAAGGCTCTCGCGCCGAGCATGGGTGCCAGGCACCCGCGCCGCGGGTAAGATCCGCGCGCGATGCGACGGATCTCCAAGCGCCTGTTCCATGCCGGCCTGGTCGGTTTCGGGCTGATCCAGCTCGTGCCCTACGGCCGCGACCACGACGCCCCGGTCGTGATCCACGAGCCGGAGTGGGATTCGCCGCGCACGCGCGAGCTGGCCAAGCGCGCCTGCTTCGACTGCCATTCCAACCAGACGCGCTGGCCGTGGTACGGCTGGATCGCGCCGGTCTCGTGGCTCCTGCAGCGCGACGTCGACGAGGGCCGCGCGCACCTGAACTTCTCGGAGTTCGACAAGCGCCAGCGCCACGCGGAGGACACCGCCGATGAACTGCGCTCGGGGGAGATGCCGCCGTGGTTCTACCTGCCGCTGCACGCCGAGGCGCGCCTGAGCGAGATCGAGACCGAGGAACTGGCGCGCGGCTTCGAACGCACCTTCTCGGACGATTGATGCAGATCGAGGAGCAGGACTGGGAGCAGCTCGCACGGCTGCGCGAGCGCTTCCTCGGCCCCTCCGAGGGCACGCAGCGCGACTATTGGGAGAACGCGCGCCTGTGCGAGCTCTACGACGCCAGCTTCGCGCAGCGCATCGCCTGGAAGTGGCGCGCGCTGCTGCGGGAGATCGCGCAGCGCGGCGGACTGGGCGAAGTGTCGAGCGTGCTGGACTGGGGCTGCGGCAGCGGCATCGCCGCGCGCGAGTTCGCGGCGCAGGCGCAGGCGGCGCACTACGTGCTCTGGGATCGTTCCGCGGCCGCGCGCGAATTCGCGGCGAAGAAACTGCGCGAGATCGCCGGCGCGGCGCGCGTCGAGACCGCGCGCCCGGCCCCCGAGGCGAGCTTCGACCTGCTGCTGGTCAGCCACGTGATCGGCGAATTGCGCGAAGACGCCTTGGCCGAGCTGCTCGGGCTGGCGCAGCGCGCGCGCGCGGTGGTCTGGGTCGAGCCCGGCGAGCGCGCGAGCTCGCGTGCTTTGATGGCGCTGCGCGATCAGCTGCTTCCCGGCCGGCGCGTGATCGCGCCCTGCACGCATTCCGCCGCCTGCGGGTTGAACCGTCCCGACCGCGAGCGCGACTGGTGCCATTCTTTCGCCGCCGCCGCGCCGGAGGCTTTCACCAGCGCGCACTGGCGCGAGTTCAGCCGGCGCCTGAAGATCGATCTGCGCAGCGTACCCTACGCCTACTTCGCGCTCGGGCCCGGCGCCGGCACGTCGCTGCCGGGCGCGATCCGCATCCTCGGCCGACCGCGGCTGGAAAAGGGCCGCGCGATGATCGACGCCTGCGACGAGATCGGCGTGCGCGTGCTGCGCGTGCTCGAGCGCGACGCGAAGGCGATCGTCAAGGATTTCAGCGAGCCCTCGAAGCTGGCGCGTCCGTTCCAGGTCAGCATCGAGGGCGAGCGCGTGCGCAGCATCGAACCCGCTTGAGCGCGCCAGGCGCCAACGACATCCCCTATCCGAAACCACCATGACCAGCGTGAGCACCAAGAAGTCCCCGACCACCGCCCCGATCCGCCACGCGCTGCGCGACGTGCCCTTCATGGGCGTGATCTTCGTCGTGCACGAAGCCTCGAAGCTGGGCTTCACCAACGGCGCTCCCGACTGGTCGAACCTGGGCCAGGGCCAGCCCGAAGTGGGCGAGATGGAGGGCGCGCCGCCGCGGATCTCGAGCGTGAACATCGAGCCCGAGGACCACGCCTACGGGCCGCTGGGCGGAACGCCGCAGCTGCGCGAGAAGATCGCGGCGCACTACAACCGGCTCTACCGGCGTGGAAAAGCCTCGCAGTACGGCGCGGCGAACGTCTGCGTCGCGCAGGGCGGGCGCCTGGCGCTGACGCGCGCGATGGCGGCGCTGGGCAGCGTGCAGATCGGCTACCAGCTGCCGGACTACACGGCCTACGAGGACATGCTCACGCTGCACCTCGGTCGCTTGACGCCGATCCCGATCCGCGCGCGCGAGGCGGACGGCTTCATGCTGCCGGTGAAGCGCCTGGCGCGCGAGGTCGAGGACCTGGGCCTGGGAGCCTTCGTGATCTCCAATCCCTGCAATCCGACGGGCAACCTGATCGAAGGCGCCGAACTGGCGCAGCTGGTCGAGCTGGCGCGCGCGCGGCCATTGACCCTGTTGCTCGACGAGTTCTACAGCCATTTCATCTACACGCAGGACGGCCAACCCGGCGCGGGCCCGGTCAGCGGCGCGGCCTTCGTCGAGGACGTCGAGCGCGATCCGGTGCTCTTGATCGACGGCCTGACCAAGAGCTACCGCTATCCCGGCTGGCGCGTCGGCTGGGCTGTCGGGCCGTCGGACATGATGGAGACGCTCGCGCGCACGGCGAGTTCGATCGACGGCGGCCCTTCGCGCATCGCGCAGCGCGCCGCGCTCGAAGCGCTGGAGCCCGCGCGCGCCGACATGGAGACCGAGGCGCTGCGCAAGGTCTTCGCGCACAAGCGCAACGTGATGGTCGCGCGCCTGAGGAGCATGGGCGTGCGCTTCGCGCGCGAGCCGCGCAGCACCTTCTACTGCTGGGGCTCGTTGGCCGACCTGAAGCCGCCCTTCGACGACGCGATGAGCTTCTTCCGCCGCGCGCTGGAGCACAAGGTGCTGACCGTGCCCGGCGAGTTCTTCGACGTGAACCCGGGCAAGCGCCGCAGCGGAATCTCGCCCTACAAGTCCTGGATGCGCTTCTCCTTCGGACCGCCGCTGGACAACATGCAGCAGGGCCTGGATCGGCTGGAGCGCATGCTGCGCTGAATGCAAGAGGCGGGTATCGGCCCGGCAAGGGAGACTCCACCGCGCGTCGCGTCGCGTAGGATCTCGCGCATGTCGACCCTCGCTCTCGCTCTGCTGTTCTGCTCCATCGCGCCCGCCGACAAGCGCGCCTTCGACCTTCCCGACGTCTACGGCGTCGCGCAGGTGAACTCGCCGCAGGTCTCGCCTGACGGCAAGACCGTGGTCTTCGGCGTGCGCCGCTTCGACGTCGCCGCCGGAAGCTCGTGGAGCGAGCTGTGGTCGATCGGCCTCGACGGCAAGGACCAGCGCCAGCTCACTTCCGCGCGCAAGTCCGACAGCGACGCGCGTTTCGCGCCGGACGGCAAGTCGATCGTGTTCGTCTCCAACCGCAGCGGCTCCAGCCAGCTGTGGACCCTGCCGCTCGACGGCGGCGAGCCGCGCATGCTGACCGACTACGCGCCGGGCGTCGAGAGCCCGGTGTTCTCGCGCGACGGGCGCTGGATCGCCGTGACCAGCGAGATCTGGCCCGACATCGACATCGACTCCGCCGCGCAGAAGACGCGCGACGAAACGCGCGCCAAGGGCAAGCTCGACGTGCGGCTGAGCGACTCGCTGCTCTATCGACACTGGACCGCCTGGGACGAGGGCAAGCTCGCGCACGTGCTGCTCGTCGATGCAAAGACCGGAAAAGTCGAACGCGACCTGACGCCGGGCAGGTTCGACAGTCCACCGTTCATGCTCGGCGGCGGCCGTGCCTACGACTTCTCGCCGGACGGGAACTCCTTGGTGTTCATGTCCAACCATGACGAGCAGCAGGCGCTCTCGACGAACTCCGATCTTTGGCTCGTCGCGCTCGACGAGCCGGCTTCGCCGCGCAACCTGACCGCGGCCTGCAAGGGCTGGGACGGCCTGCCGCTGTTTTCGCCGGACGGCAAGCGGCTCGCCTACGTCAGCCAGGCGCAGCCGGGCGACGAGGCCGACCTCAAGCGCCTGGCCGTCCTGGAGCTTCCGGCCGGTGATCCGCACTACCTGAGCAGCCGCAAAGGCTTCGACGACATGGTCAGCGACATGCGCTGGTCCGCCGACGGCCGCTCGATCTTCTTCCAGGCCGAGGTCAAGGGCCGCACGCCGATCCTGCGCGTCGCCTTCGACGGCAAGGCGCCGCAGCTCGTGCACCAGCACGCGATGATCGACGCCTTCGAGTTCGCGGCCGGCAGCGGCGACCTGGTCTACGCGCGCCGCGGCATCAGCGAGCCGCACGAGCTCTTCGTGCTCGCCGCCGGCGCGCAGTCGCCGCGCCGGCTGACCAGCTTCAACGCCGCCTTCGAGGCCGAGGTCGACCTGCGTCCCGCGCAGGAGCTGTGGGTGGACGCGGAGGACGGCAACAAGATCCACGTGTTCCTGGTCACGCCGCACGGCTTCGACCCGGCGCGCAAGTACCCGCTGATCCTCAACGTGCACGGTGGGCCGCAGTCGCAGTGGGCCGACGCCTTCCGCGGCGACTGGCAGGTTTATCCCGGCAAGGGCTACGTGGTCGCTTTCGCCAACCCGACAGGCTCGACGGGCTATGGGCAGGAGTTCTGCGACGCGATCGCCAACGACTGGGGCGGGCGCGTGTACCGCGACCTGATGACGGTCACCGACGCGCTGGAGCAGCTCCCGTACGTGGACAAGGACCGCATGGGCGCGATGGGTTGGTCCTACGGCGGCTACATGATGATGTGGATGCAGGGCCACACCGAGCGCTTCAAGTGCCAGGCGGCGATGATGGGCTTGTACGACCTGCGCTCGTTCTACGGCGCGACGGAGGAACTGTGGTTCCCGAAGAAGGACTTCGGCGGCGCGCCCTGGAGCAGCGAGCAGTTCGAGAAGTGGTCGCCGTCCAACCACGTCGCGAAGTTCAAGACGCCCGCGCTGGTGATCACCGGCGAACTCGATTTCCGCGTGCCGTACACGCAGAGCCTGCAGTACTTCACGGCGCTGCAGGAGCAGGGCGTGCCCTCGCGCCTGGCGGTCTTCCCCAACGCCGGCCACTGGCCGGGTTGGCAGGAGATGTTGTTCTACTACGGCGCGCACGTCGACTGGTTCCAGCGCTGGCTCGGCGGCGAGCCGCTGGGCCGCGACCTGCAGGAGTGGGCGCGCATGCGCGCGATGCCGGCCTTGCAGGAAGCGCGCTAGACTTCGCGATCATGCGCAAGTACGAGTACAAGTTCGTTCGCCTCGGCGAGGGCTGGCTCGGCGTTCGTTCCGACGCCAAGCGCGAGTACCAGAGGGAGATCAACGAGCACGCGGCCCAGGGCTGGAGGCTGGTGCAGGTCTTCGCTCCCGGCACCAACCTCTACGGCCATGCCGCCTACTTCGAGTTGATCTTCGAGCGCGAAGTGTGAACGCCGCCGCGCGTCCTGTCGGACGCGCGGCGACGTTCACGAGCGCTGCGGATCAGGCTTCGAGCGCGCCGGCGCGAGCTCCGAGCTCGGCCGTTTCCTCGCGCTCGAAGGACCAGCCCGTCTTCAGGCCGATCGCGAACCACACCAGCGAGGCGACGCCGGTCAGGAACAGCGTGTCGCCGACGATGCGCAGCCAGCGCAGTTGCTCCAGGATCGGAGTCTGCAGGAACTCGGCGCTGCGCGCGTACCACAGTCCGCGCTCGACGCTGGCCCAGGTCTGCGCCAGGCCGATCGGCAGCAGGCTCAGCGCCACCATCAGCGCCAGTCCGCCGTTCATCGCCCAGAAGGCGTAGCGCAGCGCGCCGTGGCGCCAGGCGCGCACGGGATCGAGCCGGCGCAGGATCATCAGCACCAGGCCGAGCGACAAGAGCCCGTACACGCCGAACAAGGCCGTGTGCGCGTGCACCGGAGTCGTGTTGAGGCCCTGCATGTAGTAGAGCGACAGCGGCGGGTTGATCAGGAAGCCGAAGAGCCCCGCGCCGACCAGGTTCCAGAAGGCCACGGCGACGAAGAAGCGGATCGGCCAGTGGTACCGATCCATCCACGCCGCGCGCCCCTGCATGCGCAAGGTCTCGACGGCCTCGCGGCCGATGAGCACCAGCGGCACGACCTCGAGCGCGCTGAACATCGCGCCGATCGCCGTCACCGAAACCGGAGTGCCGCTGAAGTACAGGTGGTGGAAGGTGCCCGGGATGCCGCCGAGCAGGAAGATCGTGGTCGAGGCCAGGAAGGCGCGTGTCGCGCTCCGCAGCCTGACCAGCCCGAGCTTGACGAACAGGAAGGCCAGCACGCCCGTGGCGAAGACCTCGAAGAAGCCCTCGACCCACAGGTGCACGACCCACCAGCGCCAGTACTCGGCGACCGACATGTGCGTGCGCGCGCCGTACATCAAACCCGCGCCGTACATCAGTCCGATCGCGATCACAGAACCGGTGAGCAGCGCGATCATGCTGCGCTCGCCGTTCCTGCGCGCCAGCGCCGGCCAGATCGCGCGCAGCATCAGCACCAGCCACAGGATCAGCCCGCCGTAGAGTGCGATCTGCCACACGCGGCCGAGATCGACGTACTCGTAGCCCTGGTGGCCGAACCAGAAACCCGCGTCGAGCCCCAGGCGCTGGTGGATCGAGAGCCACTCGCCCGCGAGCGAGCCGACGACGACCAGCAGCAGCGCGCCGAAGAGCACGTTGACGCCCAGGCGCTGGTGCTTGGGCTCGTGGCCGCCGATGACCGGGGCCAGGAACAGGCCGGTCGCCAGGAAGGCCGTCGCGATCCAGAACACCGCGGTCTGCAGGTGCCAGGTGCGCGTCAGCGCGTAGGGCAGCCACTCGCCCAGCGGCAAGCCGAAGAAGGACTGGCCTTCGATGGTGTAGTGCGCGGTCAGCGCGCCCAGCAGCACCTGCACGACGAACAGCGCGATCACCACCGCCGTGTACTTGCCCACGGCCTTCATCGAAGGCGTGAGCTTCAGGCCGTCGAGCGGGTCGCGCTTGGGACAAACCAGCGCCTCGTCCTCCTTCGACCTGGCCGCGTGGTACCAGACCAGCGCCCCGGCCGCGGCGAGCAGCAGCAGCACGCTCAGCGCCGACCAGAGCACGTTGCTCGCGGTCGGACGATTGCCGACCAAGGGCTCGTGCGGCCAGTTGTTCGTGTACGTGAAGTTCTCGCCCGGCCGGTTGGTGGTGCAGGCCCACGAAGTCCAGAAGAAGAACTGGCTCAAACGCTCGAGCCGCACGGGGTCGGAGATCGGCACGCTCGAGAGCGCGTAGTCCTCGCGCAACTGTTCCAGCGAGGGATCGCCACCGAAGAGCGCCGTGTAGTGCTGCGCGTTCGCCGCGATCGCCTGCGCGCGCGCGTCGCTGACCACGACCACGCCCGTCGCCGGGTCATGGCGGTTGGTGCGCAGCTCTTGCTGCAAGCGCAGCTCGAGCGCGCCGCGCGCTTCGACATCGAGCTCCTGGTAGGGCTTGCCGTGCTGCTCGAGGCTCCAGATTTCGAGCAGGCCGAGCGCCTCGCGGTGCAGCCAGTCGGCCGACCAGTCAGGAGCCTGGTAGGCACCGTGGCCCCAGATCGAGCCGACCTGCTGGCCGCCGATGCTCTGCCAGGTCTGCTGGCCGTCGAGGATCTGCTCGCGCGTCATCAGCGTCGTGCCCGATTCGCTGACGACGCGCTCGGGCAGCGGCGGAGCCTGGCGGTAGACCTCGCGGCCGAAGAATCCCAGCACGAAGAAGGCGCTGCCCACCACGGCGGCCAGCGTGACCCACAGTCTCTTCTCGGATCGCATGGCTTGAACTTTCAGCGGCGCAGGGCCCGCGGGAAGAGGATGTTGTTCTCGGTGTGGATGTGCTCCATGACCTGCTGCTCGAGCTCGGCGAGGCCGAGGTAGAGCGCGGTCCACGTGCCGCAGGCTTCCGGCGGGACATGGAAGTCGTGCGTCAGCTCGCGGATGCGCGCCAGATTGCGCGCATGGTCGTGGTGCTCTTCCTCCATCATCTGGATCGGCATCGAGGCCATGTGCGCGCGGCTGGAGCCGAGCATCGGGAAGAGCACCTGCTCTTCCTTCTGCATGTGCAGCTCGAGTTCATCCGCCACGCGTTCGAAGTGCGCGGCCAGTCCCTTGGGGCAGCTCGGCTTGTCGGCATGCACAGCCTCGACCTTCCGCGCCATGGCGAGCAGGCGCGGCAGTTCCTCGCGGTGCGCCTGGTGGAAGTCCACCAGCACGTGCTCGATCAGCTCCGCGAGTGGGCGCTCGTCCCAGCGCTCGAAGTTGCCGGGTTGCTTGACTTCGCCCTCGACCTCGCGCGCCAGCGCGTCGGCGTCGAGCCCCTTCTTGGCGCAGGCCTCGGCAAGGCTGATGCGGCCGTGGCAGCAGAAGTCGAGGCCGTGGCGGTAAAAGACCCGCGAAGCCCCGGCGCGCGTGGCGGCGAGGTCGGCGAGGGTCTGCTTGGAGCTGATCTTCTCGGTGGTCGAGGTCATGGGCTTTCCTGGGTTGGCGGACAGCCTTCCTATGCACCGCGCATGCCAGGCCCTGAGGGGCCCGCAGACGCCCTGGAGAGGGCCTGTTGTCACAATCGCATCGACCGACTAGAGTGAGTCTCACAACATGGTTGCAAAACGGACAACGAAGGCCGCGCTCGACGACCTGCTGCCGATTGCCCTGGACATCAGCGCCTCGCTGACCGCCGAGGACCGTTCGAAGCGCCTGGTGGCGGCGGTGATGCGCGCCTTGCCTTGCGACGCCGTCGCCCTGCTGCGACTGGAGGGCTCGACGCTGGTGCCGGTGGCCTCGCATGGCCTGTCCGCGGACGTCCTCGGCCGGCGTTTCCCGCGCGGCGAGAACCCGCGCCTGGACATCATCTGCCGCAACCTCGAGCCGACGATCTTCCCGGCCGACAGTTCGCTTCCCGATCCCTACGACGGGCTGCTGCAAGGCGATCCGCACTTGGACGTGCACGCCTGCCTGGGCTGTCCGCTGCGCGTCGAAGGCGTGCTGGTCGGCGTGCTCACCGTCGACGCGCTGCGGCCGGGCATCTTCGACGGCGTCGACAAGCGCTTTCTCGTGCACCTGGCGGCGCTCGCCGCGGCCGCGCTGCGCACCAGCGACCTGATCGAGGCGCTGGAGCGTTCCGCGCACCACCAAGGTCAGGTCGCACAGGACCTGGTGCGCGACGTGCTCGAGCGGCGCGGCGGCTTCCTGATCGGCAACAGCGCGGCGATGGCGAACCTGCGGCGCGAGGTCGAGCTGGTGGCGAGTTCGCACTTCCCCGTGCTGGTCACCGGCGAGACAGGAGTCGGCAAGGAGCTGGTCGTGCGCACGCTGCACGCGCAGTCGCCGCGCGCGAACCAGCCGCTGGTGTACCTCAATTGCGCGGCGCTGCCGGAGTCGGTGGTCGAGAGCGAGTTGTTCGGTCACACCAAGGGCGCCTTCACCGGCGCGGACAAGGAGCGGCCGGGAAAGTTCCGCGTCGCCGACGGCGCGACGCTGTTCCTGGACGAGATCGGCGAACTGCCGCTCTCCATGCAGCCCAAGCTGCTGCGCGCCTTGCAGGAGGGCGAGATCCAGCCGGTGGGCAGCGATCACCCGCTGCACGTCGACGTTCGCATCCTGGCTGCGACCAACCGCGACCTCGAGGCGGAGGTGCGCGCCGAGCGCTTCCGTGCCGACCTGCGCCACCGCCTCGACGTGTGCCGAATCCGCGTGCCGCCGCTGCGCGAGCACGCCGCGGACATCGCGCAGCTCAGCGGCTATTTCTCCGACCGGATCCGCCGCCGGCTGGGCACGGGGCCGATCCGATTCCAGCCCGCGGCGATGTCCCTGCTGGGCTCCGCGGCCTGGCCAGGCAACGTGCGCGAACTGGAGAACGTGATCTCGCGCGCAGTGCTGCGCGCCAGCGGACGCAGCGCCGCCGGCGAGCCGCTGATCGTGCACAGCGCCGATCTGGGCGAGCTTTCGGCGAGCAGCACGCCGGCCGCGGCGGTCGAGACGCTCGCGCTCCCGCCCGCCGGCCGCAAGCTGCGCGAGGCCGTGCAGGACTTCGAACGCGCGCTGATCCAGCGCGAGTTGGAACGCGCGCAAGGCAACTGGTCCGCGGCAGCTCGCGCGCTGGGATTGCACCGCAGCAACTTGCATCACCTCGCCAAGCGGCTCGGACTCTTGTGATCCTGCGAGCCCATCGCGCGCGAGGCGCGAGCAAAGCGAACAACCGCGTCATGCTTCGCGCCGAGGCTCGTGCATAGTCCTTTCGGGCAAGTGCACGCGAATGCTGCGCGCTGTGCGCGCTCCTGTGTCCAAGACCGACAACGCGGCCTAGGATCCGCGTTGATCTCCCTTGAACTCACGCGCCGGTGCGGCCACACGGTCGCTTCCGCGTCATCGCACGAGCCTCGGGCTCAATCCCTGCGCGAGTCGATTCTTCGCCGCGCCATTCCACCGATCGAATCTCCAGCAACATGTCCAAGTCAATCGCACGGGCAGTTCCCACGCTGCTCCTCCTCACGGGACTTGCGTCGGCGCAAGTCAACTTCAACGGCCTGGGCACGACCGACACGTTCGTGACCGGCCTCTCCCACGACGGAACGGCGATCGCCGGCTACCACGGGAGCGGCGGCACCTTCCGGTGGACCGTCGCAACCGGAGTCCAGTCGCTCGGCGGCTACGGTGCCGAGATCGACATCTCCAACGGGGGCGGCGCGGTCTGCGGGAACTACCTCGACGGACTGGGCAACGAGAACGCGGGTCGCTGGACCCAGGCCACGGGCTGGGTCAACCTCGGCGGCCTCGGCGGGATCAGCGGCTCGAGCGTCTCGTCGGGCACTGGCATCAGCGCCGACGGCAACACCGTGGTCGGTATGGCCTGGATCAGCGCCGGCACGGCGAACGCCTGCAAGTGGACGGCGGCCGGCGGCCTGGTGAGCCTGGGCTCGATCGCCTTCAGCAGCCGTGCGCTGGACATCTCCGCCGACGGTTCGACGCCGGTGGGCTGGGACACCGCTCCCGGCGGCGGAATACGCAAGGCCTGCAAGTTCACGCCGGCCGGCATCGTGCAGATCCCGGGCACCAGCGTGTCGGAGGCGCACGCGGCCAACCAGGACGCAAGCGCGGTTGTCGGTGTCTCGGCCAAGAGGGGCTTCCTGTGGACGCAGGCAGGCGGCTTCGTCGATCTGGGCGCCTACCCGGGCAGCGGCAGCTTCGACAACACGGTCGGCATGGGTGTCAGCGACGACGGCACGACCGTGGTCGGCATGAAGCAGCCGAACCTCGCCAGCAAGGCCTGGATCTGGCGCGCGAGCATGGGGCTGGTCGACATGCACAGCTACTTGTCCGGCCTGGGCGCGAACGTCGCCGGCTGGGACCTGCGCGCCGCCACCGGGATTTCCGGCGACGGCAACGTGATCGTGGGCTGGGGCGTCAATCCGCTCGGACAAATCGAAGGCTGGCGCCTCGATCTGGGCCCGGCGCCGCAGGTGTACTGCGTTCCCAAGCTGACTTCGGTCGGCTGCACGCCGTCGATCGCCTGGCAGGGCACGCCCAGCGCCAGCGCGAGCAACGGTTTCCTCGTGCGCTGCGAGCAAGTGATCAACAACAAGAACGGACTCTTGTTCTACGGCGTCAACGGCCGTGCGGGCTTGCCCTACCAGGGAGCCTTCCTGTGCGTCGCGCCGCAGGTCAAGCGCACGCCGAGCACCAACTCGCAGGGCAATCCTCCGCCGAACGATTGCTCGGGCGTGTTCCAGATCGACATGAACAGCTTTGCCTCGGGCGCGCTCGGCGGCAATCCGCTGGCAGCGTTGAGCGTCGCGGGTACGACCGTCAACTGCCAGTGGTGGGGCCGCGATCCGGGGTTCCTCGCGCCGAACAACACGCAGCTGTCCAACGGCTTGGAGTACGTGGTCCAACCCTGAGCCCGCGCGACAGGGGCGGCCCCCATCCCGGCGCGCACCGGGATCGGGGGCCGCTTCCCGTTCAGGCCTCAGCGCTCCAGCCGCGCGCCGATCGACAAGCGCCCGACGTCGAGCGTTTCGCCGGCGCGCAACGAGAACGGCGGCGAGAAAGCCATCTCGAAGTCGGGATGGTGCAGGCACAGCCGCACGCGCAGGCCCGCCGGCAGGTTCGCGAACGTGAAGCCGCCGCTCGCCTCGGTGCGCACGTCGTCCCAGACGTTGATCGCGCCCTGGCCGCGCGTTGCGCGCAGTTCAGCGTCGGCGATGCGATCGCGCTCGGCCGAGCGCGAGCCGAAGCCGGTGACGCGCACGAAACCGTCGGCCAGCGGACGGCCCTGGGGATCCTGCAGCACGCCGCGCAACGCAGCCGGCGGCTGCACCTCGATCAGCAGGCCCGTGCGCATTTCGCGCTCGCGCAATTCGAAGGGACCGACCAGGGTCGCGCCGTAGCCCCGCATGCGCGCCGTGAGCGCGTAGAGGCCCGGCCTCAGTCCGTGGAGGTGGAACTCGGTCGGTGCGACGTACTCGCCGAACATCGCGGTCTGCACCGGGCGCGGGAAGATCAGCGTCGGCAGAATGTCGGACTCCCAGTCGCTCGCGGGCGCGTCGCCCAAGGGCACGGCATGCAGATCGAAGGGCCCGATCTCGAGCAGCGCGCCGCTGCGCGCGTCGCGCACGCTGCCGTGCAGCTCGGCCATGTGGTCGCCGAGGTCGCGCAGATCGCTCTCGCGCTTGGGCTGGATCAGCATGCCGCTGGTCCCGGCGCGCACCCCGGGGAATTCGACCTTCGACCAGCCCGGGCTGTGGTGCACCAGCGTGTACGCAGCGGGCTCCAGGCCGCGCAGAATGAAATCCCCGCTGCGCAGGTCGATGTCGGCGCTCACCCAGCGCTTGCTCGGCTCGTTCCAGGCCGCCAGGAATCCGCCCTGGCCGTCGTGCACGGCTCCGCCGATGCCCAGGATCGTGCCCGAGATCGTCAGCCCGCGCTGCAGCGTCACGCTGTGCGTGTGCCGGCCGGGCGCGTCCAACCCCAGGCTGAATTCCGCCGGTCCCCATTCGCCGGCGGGCGGCTGCACGCGGATCCGCTTGTTGCCCAGACGATGCAGCTTGAGCTGCGCGCGGCCATGCGCGTCGCTGCGCGCGGAATCCTCCAGCTCGTCGAGCATCCGGCCGTCGGCGTCGAGCACGCTGCGCAGTGCGCTGACCGTGGCATGCGCAAGCGGCGCGCCCAGCCCGTCGAGCACGCTCACTTCGAGCAGGGACTCGCCCGGCACGTCGTGCGAGCTGCGCAACAGACGCAGGTCGCCCAGATCGGTCGTACCCGCGGCGCGAACGCGCGCGCCGTCGCGGCGGTGGGGGACGAAGTCGGGATGGCGCGTGGTGATCGCGTACTCCTGGCCGGCCTGCACGACCACCGGCACGTGCAGCGTGAAGCGACCGTCCGCGCCGCTGATCGCGCTCTCGCAAAAGCGCGCGAACTTGCCCTGGTGCTCCACCGAGGTCGCGAACACTGACACCGAGTCCGCGGGCAACCCGTCGGCGTCGAGGCAGCGGCCGATGAACGCACCCTGGCCATCCTCGCTCGCGGACGAGGCCGCCGACGCGGCGTCGGCCAGCTCGCGCGCCGCGTCCAGGGCGTCCGCGCGTGGAACCGGGCTGCGCGATTCCGCGCCGGCCGGCGGGGCCTGCGCCTGCGACTCGAGCGGCGCGAGCCTGGCCAGCGCGGGCCCTTCGTCCGCGGGCCGCGGCTGCTGCGGCAGCCACGCCGCCGCGGCCGCGACCGAGACCACGGCGAGCAGGGCCACGGCCGCCGCGATCAGCTTGCCCGTCGCGGAGATCGCCGCCGCTGCGTGCAGTTCGAGCAGCCGCCGCTCCAGCCCCGCGGGCACGGCGGGTGCGGACTCGGGCGCGTCCAGGGCCAGCTCCGCGGGCAGCACCGCGGCCAGGCCCGCGAAGCCGGCGCGCGAGAGCTCGCCGCGCAGCCGCTCCAGCCCTCGGCGCACGCGCTCGTGCGCCGAGGGCTCGCTGATGCGCTGCTCGCCGGCGATCTGCGCAAAGGTCCAGCCTTCCTGGAAGCGCAGCACCAGCGCCGTGCGCAGTTCCTCGGGCAGCCGCGCCAGCTGCCGGCGCAGCACGCCGCGCGCCTCGCCGCGCGCAGCCTGCTCCTCCACGTTCTGCTCTTCGCGTTCCATCGTGTGCACTTCCTCCTTTTCCCGGCGCGTCGCCGCGGCGCGCAGCTGCGCCAGCGCCGTGCGCGCGGCCAGCCAGCGCAGCACGCGCACGGGTTCGCGCGCTCCGGCGAGTTCGGCCTTGCCCTCGAGCACGCGCAGGAAAACCTGCTGCGCGACATCGAGCGCGTCCGCGTCGCTGGCCACGATCCGGCGCGCGGCCCGATAGACCTCGGCATGGTGCGCGTGCACCAAGGCCTCGAAGTCTTTTGCGGGCAGGATCGTCGTCATGGCGGGTCGCGGGCGGCGCTCGCCGGCGCCTCGACGCAAGCAGGATGCGCGCCGAGCCCGCAGCTTAGGCGGAATCCGGGAATTCGCGCGCCCAGCGTGCGGGACGTTCAGCAGGCTGCCGCGGTGGCCGCCGCCTGCGCCATCAGGATGTTGTGGATGGCCAACAGCATCTGGGCCTCGCCGAGGACCGGTGCCTGCTGGGAAGCGCCCGCCAGCTGCAGCAAGGCCGTGCCGCAGGCCAGGCTGAAGCAGGCCTGCCTGTTCGGCCGGTGCGGCAGGGCGGAGATCGTCTCGCGGTGTGCGGCGACCGTGGTCAACACCAGGGCCGCGTCCTGCGGCGCGAAGCACAGCAGCGCGATCTCGTCGTAGTCGTTGCTGCCCATCCACAGTCCCGACTGCTCGAAGCCGGCGAACAGCGACTGGAAGCGCGCTCCGACCAGCTCCGGCGCGGCCGCGTGGAAGAACAGGACCTGCGTCGCGGCTTGCAGCGCATCGCCGCGCTGGAATCCGCGCGCACGCAGCTCCGCGTAGAGCGCCTCCAGGCGCGCTGCGATCTGCGAGGGCTCGCTCGCGGAGGTCGCGAGCAGCGCGCACATCGGCCAGTCCGACTTCTGCGTCAACCACGGATGCGTGCGCTTCATCTCGTTCCAGATCGCGGCCAGCCGAGCTACCTGCGCGGTGCTGACCCGCTGGTCGTGCGTCTGCTGGCGCAACACCGCGACGGCCAGGGCCTCGTAGGTGTTGCCGCCGAAGCGCCAGTGCTCGCGGAACAGCGGCTCGGCGCGATCGACCTCGGCGAAAAACTCGGCTGCGCTCTCGCCGTGGCGCAACAGCAGCGCGGCGAGCAGCGTCCCCACCGACGAGCGCTTGTACCAGGCCCGCTCCTCGCGCAGCTCCTCGACCGTGGCGTCGATGCGCGCGGCGAGCTCGCGCGGCTCGCCGGGCAGCGTGGTCAGCGCCAGCGCGCAAAAGCGCAGCATGTCCAGGCTCTGCCACCACGGCCGGCCTTCGATCAGGGCCGTGTAGAGCGAGCAGAAACGCTCGAGCGGATCCGCGGGCACTTGCAGCTGGGGGGCGTTCATGGCCCCTAGCCTAATCCACTAGGGCTGTCGTTCGAAGCAGCCCAGGTCCACGAGCGGCGAGACACCGAGACCCGTGTTCGGAGCCGAGGGGATGTCGGCAAAACGCGCCGCGCCCAGCAGGTCGAAGGGCGCAGGCTCCGCCGTGTTTCCATCGGCGTCGAGATCGAAGACGTCGAGCCCGACCGCGGAATTGTCGCCGGCGTCCAGGCAGGTCGAGAGCAGCGCCAGCCGGTAGTCGTTGTCGCCGAATGTCAGCAGGTTGTTGTCCGGTCCGTCGGGGTCGGCGAACTTCGGGTCGACGACTTGCATGCCCGCGCCAAGGATCACATTTCCGATCGTTCCCCCTGCACCGCCTTCGAGAGTGCACCAAGCCAGATCGATTCCGGGGCTGCCCGCGGGGAGACAGCTGATCGAGGGCGAGCTGTTGCCCCAGATCACGCAGTTGCGCAGTGAAGCCAGGTCGCCCTCCAGCGCGCCGCCGGCCTGCGTGGCGACATTGGCGACAATGGTGCAATCCCGCAGGGTCGTGAGCCACGGGTTGGAAACCTGTTCACAGGAGACCGCGGCGCCTCGCGATGCCTGGTTGCCGGCGAAGAGGCAGTGTTGAATGCGCAGTGTGAGCCCCTCGATGGCTCCGCCTTGGCCAGCCGCCGTCGGATCGGTTGCCTGGTTCGCGAGGAAACTGCAGTGGCTGATCTCGATCGGCGTGCCTTGGCCGTTCGCGAGGATCGCTCCGCCGCTATCGGCCCGATTGTCGTCGAAAAGGCAGGAGACCACGCCGACTGCTTCCAAGGTGCTGCTGCCGATGCGCAGCGCGCCGCCGTACTTTGCGCGGTTGCCGACGAACACGCAGTCGCTCAGGCGAGTGCCGCTCGCCCCGGCGGACACGGCTCCGCCGAAGCCCTGCGGAGCTTGGCAGTTCTCGAAGCGGCAGCCGTCGATCGAGACATCGCTGACCCACAGTTCGATCGCGCCGCCCGATGAACTGCTGCCCGACGCCAGGCCATTGCGCAGCGTGAAGCCCGACACGCGCGCCAGCGAGCTTTCGTTCGTTCCGTAGCAGCGCAGGAATTTTCCCAGACCTTGGAGGTCGACGACGCAGTTGGTCGCGCCGTTGACGCTGCGCAGCACGAGATCGCGGCCGCCGAAGGAGAGATTGCGGTTGTTGGGTCCGGTGTAGAGGCCATCGCGCACCAGGATCGAGTGCCCACTGGATGCCGCGGCGATGCCCTGGCCAATGGACTGGAACGGCGCCTGGACCGTGCCGGTGCCACCCGGCGGCGCGGCCGCATCCACGTACCAGGTGAATCCCTCGCACTCGTCGGGTACACCGTTGGCGTTGAGGTCTGCGCTCGCCCCGGAGGCGATGTCGCACAGATCGGGGAACAGGGTGCCGTTGCAGTCCGCGATCGGATCGACCGCGACGTCGACGTAGTCCTGCACGCCGTTGCCGTCGCAGTCGGGCCCCGCATCGCGATCGAACACGTGCACGGTGTTGACGCCCGTGTAATAGCTCTGCCCGCCGCCGGCGGATTGCAGCACACCCTGGACGTAGTAGCGTCGCCACGACACGCCGGGAGCGACGAGCGGCAACACGACCCGGGCCTGCAGCACGCCGGAGGCCGGGATCACGCCCAGCGGCCGAAAGGCCTGGATCGGAGGAGCGATCACGAGTCGCGTGCCCAGCGGCTGCGTCGAGGGCGTGTACTCGCCGCTCACGCCGATCCGCGCGTGCACGACGTCGCCGGCTTGACCGGTGAACGTCAGGTGGATCACCGCGGGTGCATCCGCGGCGAGCGCAGCGATCTGCAGCGTGCGCGCGACGCCGGCGTGCTGCGTCAGGCCGCTGCCGTCGATCGGCAGACCCGGGATCCCAATCCACTGTTGTCCGGCCGCGCCGCCGCTGAACGTGCAGCCGAGCGCATCCGCGGACGCGCCGTTGACGAGTCGGATGCCGGGTCCGCCATCGCCGCCATAATTCAAGAACTGGGGATGGCCATCGCCGCCTTTGCCGCCGCGGCAGGTCGAGCCCGACAGGAAGAACATGCTGCCGTCGCCGGCGTGCAGTCCCGCGCCGCCATCGCCGCCTTCATCCTCGCTGTTGCCGCCCGCTCCGCCCTGGAACGTGCAGCTCTCGAAGCTCGCCACCGCCGAGGACAGCTCGACACCGCTCGCACCCGGTCCGCCTTGCAAATAGTTGTAGAAGCCGTGGGAACCGTTGAACGTGCAACGCTCGAAGGCGAGCTGCGAGTTGCCGACCATCGATGCCCCGGGCCGGGCCCAGCCGCCGACCCACGGATCGCCAACCTCCCCCGTGAACGTGCAGTCCTGGACGCGGATCCCGCCGGCGTTGTTGTACAGCTCCAGCCCCGGTTCGCTCGCGCCGAGCGTGGCGAAGCCGCTGGCGTTCAGCCCCGAGAGCAGCACGGGTTGCCAGGTCGTGTTGCGGATGCGGATCGTGCCGCGCACCGTGACCACGCCCTGCGCCACGCCAGGCACCGCGACGATCGAAACCGACTTGGCGTTGACGGTGAAGCCCGTGTAGATGCCCGGGCCGACCAGGATCAGGCCGCCGTCGGGCGCGGCGTCGATCGCGGGTTGGATCTGCGAGAAATTCTGCGCGCCGCTGGCATCGACCAGGCGCACCTGCCCGGCGAACGCAAAGCTGCAAGTCAGCACAACCGCCGCCACGAACGAGCCAAGTTTGCGCATAGGAGTTGCTCCCGCCGGTCGCAGGACGCGAGCGGTGTGCCCGCGCCGTTTCGGACCCATTCAGGGTAGACGAAGGCTGGGCGAACAGCTGTTCCCCTGCTGGTCCAGTTCTGCTTTCCCTCCAGCGCTGCCCACAAGGGGGACCAGAACTACCTCCTTCGGCCCGCCAGCGACTTCGAGCCCGCGGGGCTATCTTGGGGGCGATCGACGGCTGCTTGCCGGGGAGGGTAATTCATGAAACCGTGTCGAACGTTCGCGACGGTGCTGGCGGTTCTCTTGTGCTGTCCTTGGCTCGGCGCTCAGGGGATCTGCACGGCGCCCGAGGCCGAGATCTTCCCGAGCCACGGCACCTACCTCGACTACTTCGGCGGGTCGTGCTCGCTCGAAGGACCCACGGCGGTCGTCGGAGCGCCTCACGACGAAAGCCAGAAAGGATCGGCCGAGGTCTTCACGAGCAACGGAACGGCATGGGCCCATGTCCAGCAGCTGCTCGCGTCCGACCGACACGACTTCGACCTGTTCGGCTGGTCGCTCCAGATCTCGGGCGACACGCTGGTGATCGGGGCCCCCAGGGCCGACGCGGGTGGCGTGGATGCCGGCGCGGCCTACGTGTTCCGGCGCAGCGGCGGAGTGTGGAGCGAGGTAGCCAAGCTGCTGGCGAGCGATGCCGTGGATGGAGGTCGCATGGGCGAATCCGTCGCCATCGAAGGCGACACGATCGTCGTCGGCGGAACCGGGATGAGCACTCCCGCGGGCATCCCGTCCGGGGCCGCCTACGTGTTCACGCGCGCCGGGACGACCTGGACCGAGCAGGCCAAGCTCGTCCCGTCCGACGCCGAGGCGCTCGACGAGTTCGGCTCGGCCGTGGCGATTTCCGCGGGCTGGATCGTCGTCGGCTCGAGATGGGACGACGACGCTTGCCCCTCGAATCCCTACTGCCAATCGGGCTCGGCCTACCTGTTCCTCGGCGGGGGAGCTTCGTGGAGCGAGTTCCAGAAGCTGCGCCCCGTTGAACTCGCTCTCGGCCATGAGTTCGGGGCCGCCGTCTCGCTCTCGGGCGACCGGCTCGTCGTTGGCGCACCGCAGAACGCGGTGCCTTTCCCGCGCCCGGGCGCGGCCTTCCTCTTCGAGTACGACGGCGCGAGCTGGGTGCAGCAGCCGCCGCTGGCGACCCCGACGGGCCTCGGCGACAACTACGGATGGAGTGTCGGCATCGACGCGGACACGATCGTGATCGGCGCGCGCTTCGACGACACCGCGGGCCACGACCGCGGCGTGGTGTACACCTTCGAGCACCGCCTTGGCGGTTGGACCACGACCGCGTTGCTTTTCCCCTGCGCGCTCTTCGTCGACGCGGCCTTCGGCAGCTCGGTCGCGATCTCGGGCGACAAACTGCTCGTGGGTGCCAGCGAGGACGCAGGTGCGGCTGCCGCGTCCGGCTCGGCCTATGTGTTCCCTGTTCCGCAGGTCCAGGATCCCATCGTGTACTGCACCGCGAAGCTCAACGCCTGCGGCGCCCTGCCGGCGATCAGCGCTTCGGGTTGGGCGAGCGCGAGCGCCCCCAGCGGCTTCACCGTCTCCACCACGGGCGCAGCGAGCGGCAAGCACGGCCTGCTGCTCTACACGGAAGCGGGTCGCGCCCACGAACCCTTCCAGGGCGGGACCTTGTGCATCCCCTTGCTCGGCATCAAGCGCTCCGTGGTGCTGTTCGCCACCGGCGGGTCGCCGGGAGCGTGCAACGGCACGCTTGCGATCGATGTCAACGCCTTCGCCTCGGGTTGGATAGGAGGAGATCCCTCCCCGGTCCTGAAGCTGCCCGGCACGCGCATCTACGCGCAGTTCTGGGGTCGCGACGAAGACACGGACGCGCTGCTGAGCGATGCCGTGTCGTTCCTGATCTATCCGTAGCGGGCGGCGCTCCCGAGCCGCTAGCGCGTTGCGCGGCGACGCGCGCTGGCCTCCGCCAGCGCGCGGACTCCGGCCGACGCATCGTACGCAGCTTCCAGACCGGGCACGCCCGCGGCACGGACCACGGCGCCGTCGGAATGGCCGGAGTAGCTCCGGCGATGGCGTTGCGCGAACGCCAGCACGAGCTCGCGCGCCCGAGCGTCGCCGTGCGCGGCGTACTCGGCGGCCAACTCGAGGTTCTGCTGCACGCTCCACGAGTGAGTCCCCAACCTGCTCGCACGCAGGCGCCGGAACACGCGCGGCCGCAGCGCCTCGAGCCGCCCGGCCATGCTCGCGATCTGGTAGAGCCATGCGGCCCGCGGCCCCTCGACCTGTGCGTCGAAACTCAGGTCGTTCAGGCAGGCGCGATCGATCTCGCGCTCGAGCCCGTGTCCGCGCCCGCGCTTCACTCGCAGCCACGCGCGTCCGTGGCCGAGGGCGAGGTCCTCGCGGAAGGACCGGTTCACCGCGCGTATGCCCGACGCGCGAAGAGCAGCGTCAGGAAGGGCAGCATGTTGGCCTTGTTGGGGATCAGCTTGAAGATCCGGAACAAGCGCGCCGGGTTCCAATAGAAGCGGCGGTAGGCCTGCTTGCGCAGACGGAAGATGCTCTTCTCCGTGACGCTGGAGAGGTTGATGTCGGTCTCGTACGGTTCATACGCCGACCAGTCGGTCGGCAGCGTGTAGCCGGCGTGCTCGACCTGGCGGAACAGCTCGGTGCCCTTGAACGGGATCACGCGGAAGAACGCGGCGGTGTGGAACGAGCTCGACGCGGCCCAGTCGATCGTCTGGCGCATCTCCTCCTCGGTCTCGGTGGGGAAGCCGAGCATAAAGGCGCCGTGCACCATGATGCCCTGCCTGGCGATGAAGTCGACGATGTGGCGCACCTTGTCGACCTTCAGGTTCTTCTTCATGACCTTCTGGATGCGCGGGCTGGCGCTTTCGACCGCGACCATGCAGCGGTACATGCCGGCTTGCTTGAGCAGCAGCACCAGCTCCTCGTCGAGGATGTCGCCGCGGAACCCGTTGGGGAAGGTCAGCGCCAGCTTGTAGTCGCGCGCGATCAGGCCGCGCGCGATCTGCTTCGCGCGCTCGGGCTTGAAGTTGAAGATGTCGTCCATGAAGACGAGTTCCTTCACGCCGTACTTGCCGACCAGCAAGTCGATCTCGGAGAGCACGTGCTCGGCGCTGCGCTCGCGGAAGGTCTTGCCGTAGCTGTTGTGGCAGTACGTGCAGCGCCACGGGCAGGCGCGCGACGAGAACATCGTCGCGAACTCCTTGTGCGCGTAGATCACACCGCCGCGCGGCACGAGGTGGTACTTGGCGTGGTCGATCAGGTCCCAGGCCGGGAAGGGCAGCGCCGAAAGATCCTGCGGCGGCGGACGATCGGCGTTGCGCACGCTCTCGCCGTTCTCGCGACGCCAGTTGATGCCCGTGCACTCGCTCCAGTCGCTGCGGCCGCCGGCGATGCCGTCGAGCAGGTCGACGAAGCTCAGCTCTCCCTCGCCGCGCACCACGAAGTCGACCGCCGGATCGCGCATGACGTCCTCGTCGGCCACGCTGGGATGCGGGCCGCCGCAGACCACGATCACGTCGGGCATGCGGCGCTTGATCTCGCGCGCCACTTCGTGCATGCAGCCGGCTTCGTAGGTCATCGCCGAGAGGCCGACCACGTCGGGCTTGAGCTTCTCCAGCTCGTCGCAGCACCGCGCGGGAGTCCAGTCCTCGACCTTCATGTCGAGGATGTGCACGTCCGGATGCCGCTCGCGCGCCAGCGCCGCGATCATCATGATCCCCAGCGGGTGGACGTGCGTGAACTGCGTGTACGGGTGGTAGGTCTGGACGAGGGCGGTGCGCATGGCGGTCTCGAGTCTAACCGGGACGACCTGATCCTTGCGCCGCGGGAGCCCGATAGGCGGCTAGCAGTCCGTTGAAAAAGGCCCGTAGCGAGGCCGAGCGTGTTGTGGTGCTGCAAGGAGCGCGACAGAAAGTGGGGCGGAGGCGGCCTTCCTGGCCGCTGAGCACCACTTTCCGAGCG
>Ga0315910_10000780_pt1 | contig 30705 bp, 27 predicted proteins | sample EdamamesoilMG_FD_204470 | JGI IMG/M metagenome (GOLD analysis project Ga0315910, IMG submission 204470) | Garden soil microbial communities collected in Santa Monica, California, United States - Edamame soil | ecosystem: Environmental > Terrestrial > Soil > Garden | place: USA: California... | reverse complement strand
ATTCTGCGGACTGAGTTGAGTTCGAAATATTGTTTTATCCCAAACCTAAAAACTCATGAAAAAACGTTTACTCAAGCTGGTGCTCCTGCTCTTATTGGCCAGTGGTTCAGCTTACGCTCAGACGGTGACCGGAACAGTCACGTCAGCCACGGATGGAGACCCTGTTCCAGGTGTCTCTGTTTTAATTAAAGGCAGCACCGCAGGTACTGCTACGAATGCTGATGGGAAATTCTCCCTTCAGGTTTCTGATCCAGCCAACACGGTGTTGGTAGTCTCTTTTATTGGTTTTGCTACGCAAGAGATTGCCATACAGAGCAGAACTTCAATTGATGTTGTACTACAGGAGGATGTTTCGCAATTGGATGAAGTTGTGGTAACGGCCTTGGGTATCGAGCGTGAGAAGAAAGAATTAGGTTATTCCGTGCAGGACGTGCGAGGTGATAAGTTAACAGAGGCGCGTGACGTCAACGTGGCCAATGCACTTTCTGGTAAAGTGGCCGGCTTACAGGTCAAACAAAATGCTACTGGTGTAGGTGGCTCAACACGTATCACTATTCGTGGTAACAACACCATCTCTGGTGGTAACCAACCACTAATTGTGGTTGACGGTATTCCGATGAGCAACTTTGCGGCTTCGCCAGATGACTATTGGGGTAACAGTAATATAGATAAAGGATCGGGCTTAGGTGATATTTCGCCAGATGCTATTGCCAGTATTTCAGTTTTGAAAGGCCCGGCAGCAGCAGCTCTATACGGCAGCAGGGCAGCCAACGGAGTAATTTTGGTTACTACTAAAACAGGGAAAAATTCAACAGGCAACGTGACGTTCAACTCAAACTTCACATTTGAAAAGCCAATGATGACTCCTGATTTTCAAAACAAATATGGACAAGGTGGGAATGGAACTTTTGATAATAACGTAGCAGCAAGTTGGGGCCCAGTAATGGATGGAAGTACACAGGCAATGGCCTTAGGAAACCTTCCGTATTCAGCACGTGATAATGATTTATACAAAGATTTTTTACGTACCGGTACAACCTGGACCAATAGCCTTGAGTTTTCAAAAAGCTTTGGTGATGTTACGGTTCTTGCAAACGTAACAAGATTGGATAATGAGGCCGTTGTTCCAAACAGTGGCTTAGATAGAACATCTATTAACCTTCGCGCAACAGCTAAAATAGCGAAGTGGGTGTCATTCGATGGTAAGGTAAACTACATTAACCAAAACGCAAAGAACCGTATATCGATAGCGCTTGATCCAAACAACATCTTCATGGATAACTTGTATCGTCCTCGAAGTGTTGCTTTCTCTGACTATGAACCTTATAGAGCAACTAACTGGAAGCGTGCTGATGGTAAACCAGCGGCTTATATAATCAATCATAACGCCTCACCAGATAACGTGTTCTGGATGACAGAGAGAAACCAGAACTCTGATAAGCGTGATCGCTACATTGGTTTTGCTGCAGTAGATTTTACCATTACAGATTGGTTAAGCTTAAAATTGCGCACTGGTATTGATAACTATTCAAACCTGTATGATTTAACCCGGGCAACGGGTAATCCATATTGGGAGAACAATGGTTCATATCATGTATGGACTGAACTATATAAAGAAACAAACTCTGATTTCTTATTCACAGTTAAGAAGAACTTTGATAAAATTGGAGTGGTTGCCACTTTCGGTGGGAACAGCATGACCATGAGTAACAGCCTGAGCGATAATTTTTCAGGTGAATTTTATAAACCGGATAGGTATTATTTCTCAAATGGTAAGCTCCATCAGGCTGCTTTTAATCGCTCTAAGAAACAAATTAACTCCTTCTATGGAGCCGTTTCACTGTCGTATGCCAATCAGTTATATTTAGATATTACAGGTCGTAACGACTGGTCATCAACTCTACCTCCCGAAAATAATTCGTATTTCTATCCTTCTGTTGGTGCTAGCTGGGTATTTACTGAAAAGTTCAAGGAACTAGGCCCTGTCTCATTTGGTAAACTACGGGCTTCTTGGGCACAGGTTGGAAATGATACAGACGCTTACCAGCTAGAAAATTATTACGGAATGAATTATGACATTAAAAATGAGATAATGAACATAACCCGTGCGTCTGTAGGAGCAGACCCGTACTTAAAAAATGAAACGGTACAATCTATTGAGGCTGGTTTAGAAGTTTTATTTGGCGATCGCATTGGGATTGATGTGGCGGTTTATAAGACAAATACATTTGATCAGATTGCTAATATTGACGCACCAGTTGCTTCTGGGTTTCCTCGGATAAAAGGTAATATTGGCGAGATCCAAAATTCGGGTATAGAAGTTATTTTAAATACTACCCCTGTAGTAGTAGGTGATCTTCGATGGGAATCTTCATTGAACTATTCAATGAATCGAAATAAAGTTTTGGATTTGGGTGCTACATCGAAGCGCCAGATTTTGAGCCTTGGTTCTACTCCTCTTACTGTTATTGCTGAAGAAGGCGGATCATACGGTGATCTTTTAGGTGATGCGTATTTGCGCGATGATAATGGAAATATTGTTATTTCGGGTAATGGTATTCCTGTGATGGCGCCAGAGAAAAAGGTATTGGGGAATGCTATGCCTAAGGGAATGTTCGGTTGGTCAAACACCGTAACTTATAAAAACTTTTCTCTTGGTTTTTTAATTGACCTGAGTTATGGTGGTGATATCTATATGGGTTCAATTCAGCTCGGAACAGCCTCAGGTACGTTGGCATTGACAGAAGCCAATCGTGAAGGTGGTCTTGTGGTAAACGGTGTAAATCAAAATGATGGAACTCCAAACACAGTAGCCATTACTTCGCAACAATATTGGCAAGGAATTTCTGGTATTGAAGAGGCCTTTATATACGATGCCACTAATGCCCGTTTCCGCGAACTTACATTTAGTTATAGTGTACCTCAGGCGCTCCTAAGTAACACACCACTTAAATCAGTTAAAGCAGGGATAGTAGCACGAAACCTGTTTATGATTTATAGCAAAACAGAAGGCTTTGATCCTGAAGCAGGTTACAGTAGTGCCAGCAGTGCATTGGGTATGGAGTTTAATTCAATGCCTACCATGCGCAGCATCGGGTTCAATGTAAAGCTCGGATTTTAATGAAGGAGATGATTAAAAGAATAGCCATGAAAAAAATTAAGATACTTATAACAGGATTATTTTTGGCAAGTGCGCCATTGGCCTGCGATGATTTTGGATCTATGAATGTAAATCCGAATTCGCCAGATTATTCCCTGGACTTAACAGAAGAATTGTTGGGTTCTATTTTTAGAGGTAGCGTGCCCGCTATTGAAGGTGATGACGAGCAACGTGTGAAGTCATTGATGGTTGATTTTTATTCGCAGATGTTAGATGGTGGTGGATTCCCAACACGATATTATCAAATGAATGACGACTGGAGCTTCCGTATGTTTCGCAGAGTGGAGTTAGGAATTTATAACATGAATACTGTTCTGAGCAGTTTAGAGCTAAATCCAGATCCAAAGTTGGAAAATGCAAAAGCGGTCGCTAAAATCTGGCGTGTATGGACAGCCGCTGTCGGGGTAGATTGGTTTGGACCTATACCCTTTGGTAGCTATAAGGTGAAGGAAGTAAATCCACCTTACCGATCTGTGGAAGATATCTATACTGAGTTTTTCCAGGAGTTGTCCGAAGCAAATGATCTACTTGAATCAAGTACGGAAACAATAGTGTTCCCTACGGCAACAAGTTCAGATGTTATTTTCCAAAACGATAAAGAGAAATGGCGCTTACTTGGAAACTCACTTCATTTACGTCTTGCTATGCGGTTATCGGAAGTGAATTCAAACGTAGCTAAAACAGAAGCTGCAAAAGCCATTGCGGCAGGAGTAATGGAGGATGCAGGAGATAACGCCAAGTTGCCAACAGCCAATAATGGTTGGGGGCAGGATTATAATTATACCATGTTTCAAATCTCGTGGGGTGGACCTTTGAATTTGACTGTAAGTATGGAGAAGCTACTTTCTGGTATAGGTGGTATTGATTTTCCAACAACAGATGTTAAAAATAAACGGAGTAATGTTGCTTTATCGGGCAATCACCCAGCACAAGTAGATCCACGCGGACCTGTAATGTTCGATCCTGCTTATCAAACCGGTGACTGGAAAGGTCGTCCTGATGGGTTAGACATTACACTTCATTCTGAATTAGTTGCCACAGATTATCAGTCAGTAGATTTTTCTGAAGTTGGCTTTCTATATAATGATGGCGAGGTTTATAAAAATCGCCCTTATGATTTGATGCTGGTGGAGGAAATATACTTTTTAAGGGCCGAAGCAGCCTTGAGAGGATATACAGCAGAAGATGCAAAAGTCATGTATGAAGCAGGTATTGATGCATCATTCGCAACATGGGGTGTCTCAACTGAAGCTGCTACGTATAAAGCATCAACAGCCAAAAATTTAGCAGGTACAAGTGCCAGCTTTGATGATAACACAGGAGATTTGTCAACAACGGGCGCAGGGGCGGGTAATACCAAGCTTGAGAAAATCATTACTCAAAAGTATATCGCATTGTTCCCTGATATGTCGCAAGAAGCATGGAACGACAAGCGTAGATTGAATCTGCCTCGTACAGAGGTTGCGATTGATCGTTACACCGCAATTTGGCCAGCGCCAAGTACGAATGTGAAAGATCCAGCGAACTATATCAAACGCGTTCAATATCCGAATAATGAAGTTCAGGTTAACCAATCTGAGTATCAAAGAGGAGTGGAATTCTTAGGTGGTGTAGACCAAGTCAATACCAAGATATGGTGGGATACCGGGAAAAACTATTGTACATCGGCTAACTAGATGAAGAGATTGTTTAATTAAAATTTGGAGTTAGTTAGTATTTGGTTTGGAAGCCCCTGAGTAATCGGGGGCTTTTTTATTGAACGTCAATAAATCCTGGAAAAAGACAGCTCCTCTTTCATCCTAAAAACCTCCTTTTATCTTTGTGCTCAATAACTCACTCGTCTTTGCAACTTTTACTCCTTGTCTTCGCAGCCACGATCGCTATTCAGCTGATTTATCTGATTATTTTTCTGGTTGGTATTTCAAGAAAAAGTATAGTCGGTCAGCCTCAATCACTCCCCGTTTCCGTAATTGTCTGTGCGCATGACGAGGAGCAAAACCTTCGGGAACTCATTCCGCTGTTGCTACAACAAGACTACCCGGAGTTTGAAGTGGTTATTGTAGACGACCGCTCTAACGATACCACCTTCGATTTTCTGTTGGCCGAAACAGCAAAAGACCACCGCCTGCGCATGGTGCATGTTAACCGTACGCCTGCCCACGCAAATGGCAAGAAGTATGGAATTACATTAGGGATCAAAGCTGCCAAGTACAACTGGTTGTTGTTTACCGATGCCGACTGTCGCCCGCAGGATAATCAATGGATCCGTTCAATGGCATCCGGTTTCAGCGAAGACACGAAGTTTGTACTGGGGGTTTCGCCTTATAGCCGAAAGGCTGGTGTGTTGAATGCATTTATTCGTTTCGAAACATTGGTTACAGCTATTCAGTACGTAGCCTTCACTTTACTGGGCAAGCCCTACATGGGTGTGGGGCGGAACCTGGCCTATCGCAAGTCGGTGTTTATGGACAACAAAGGGTTTAATGATTTCATCAACGTTACAGGTGGAGATGACGATTTGTTTGTTAACCAACATGCCACTGCACAAAGCACGGTGGTTTGCCTGGAGCCCTCATCGTTCGTCATTTCAAAACCGCATACTACCTGGTCGGCCTACTTCCGGCAAAAACTCCGGCATCTTTCAGTGGGCAAATACTACCGGTTCGGTCATCGGGTAATGCTCGGCTGCTTTGCTTTAAGCTGGCTGCTAACCTGGTTTCTGGCTATTCCGCTCGTCATCGAGTCAACTATTATGTATTGGGCAATCAGTGCGTTAGTGGTAAGATTAATACTGTTCAGCATTGTAGTATCCGTATCGTCTAAAAGGCTGGGGCAACCCTTCGAGGTCTGGGCCGTTCTTCCCTTAGATTTTATTTATGCCTTTTACTATCTTGTCACCGGCCTGGTGGCGTTAGTGTCAAAAAAAATACGATGGAAGAATTAGAAGAAAACCGATTCTCGTCCAAAGCGATCGAAGACTTCAAGCTGATTGATCAGGCTGTTGGAGGAGACGATAAAGCCTATGCCAAATTGTTGCAGCGGTATAAGCGTCCGGTTTACCACATGGTATTGAAAATGATCCGCAATGTGGATGATGCAGAAGACCTCACCATTGAATCGTTTGCCAAAGCGTTTCGGAGTCTTCATCGGTTTAAGAAAGACTTTACGTTCAGTACGTGGTTGTTTCGCATAGCTACGAATAATACCATCGATTTTATCCGTAAGAAGAAGCTCAATACATTAAGTATTGACAATTCGTTTACCGATGATGACGGGCAGGCCGTGTCGATTGATGTGGAAGATGAAAACCTCGACCCCCAGGAAGAAACGATCAAGTCGCAAAAGGCTGAGTTGATCCAGGTGTTTGTCGACAAACTTCCGCCAAAGTATCAAAAGCTTGTGCGCCTTCGGTACTTCCACGAGCTATCCTACGAGGAAATAGCGGTAGAATTAGATGCGCCTTTAGGAACCGTAAAAGCCCAGCTGCATCGCGCCCGCGAACTCATGTTCGAGATGGTGAAGAACAAGCGCGATCATATTTAATCTATCCTAGATAATTTAGACTTCAGTTAATTGAATAACTCGGATCTGATATTCCATTACTTTCCTGATCTGTCTGAAATTCAGAAAGCACAATTCACAAAACTCTTTGATCTGTACAAGGAATGGAACAACAAGATCAATGTTATTTCGCGCAAGGATATTGATAACCTGTACATCAATCATGTGCTGCATTCACTGGGCATTGCCAAGGTTACTTCGTTTAAGCCGGGCACTAAAATTTTAGATGTCGGCACGGGTGGAGGTTTCCCCGGTATTCCACTGGCCATACTTTTTCCGGATACACAGTTTCATTTGGTGGACTCCATCGGAAAAAAAATTACAGTGGTGAACAACGTGGCCGAAGGTCTGGGATTGCAAAATGTTAAAGGCGAACAAATTCGTGCCGAGCAGATTAAAGGCGAGTATGATTTTATCGTGAGCCGGGCCGTTACGCGAATAAAGGAATTCTACGGTTGGATAAATCGAAAAGTGAAGAAGGAATCGCGCCATACATTATATAATGGAATACTTTATTTAAAGGGTGGCGACTTAGACGAAGAACTCGCAGAACTCAAACGACCCTATAGTCTCTACAGCCTCTCAGACTATTTTCAGGAAGAATTTTTTGAAACCAAAAAAGTGGTTTACGTACCGCTGTAAGCCATTTCCAAACAGGTGTGAGGTAAAAGTGCTTCCGCTATCGTTTGTTCCTTACATTTTTTTTCCTATCTATGTAATACCCTTACCTCATGCGTAAACTGGTATCCATAGTACTCATCGGTCTCTTGCTCTTCAATGTGTTGGGCTACTATGGATTGTTCATGGGGCTTCAGTACCAGAATACGCAACGCTTCACACAGCGTCTTGATGCGAATGATTACAATGCCGCAGAAGAAGTTACTATTAAAATGCCCATTACCATTCCGTATGTGGTGGAGAGTAACGAGTATGTACGGGTAGATGGAGATTTTGAATACAATGGAGAGTTCTATCGCCTGGTAAAACAGCGCATGGCAAACGACACATTGTACATTGTCTGTGTGAAAGATCATCAAAGTCAACGCATCAATGATGCGTTGACGGATTATGTGAAAACATTCTCTGACAATCCGGGGAGTACAGGTAACACCACTACACTTCCTTCATTTATTAAAGACTACCTTTCCAGTTCCTTCAGCATTAAGCACGCCTGTGCCGGCTGGGGTTTGGAAATTACTTTGCAACATGCTCCCAAGTTATTGGTGAGTTCTTACTTTCCTTCAATCGTTCACCCTCCCGAACGAGCTTAAGCCATTTATTTTTTTGCGATTGTACTGCTGTGCGGTGTACTCAACTATCTGGGTCTTACCTCATGGCAGGTATCCTGCATAGCAATCGACTTTGCGATCAACGGTTGACGTATCGGCAACACAACAGCATTTAACCGTTTGTTGTTGTACTGGTATAAGTCAGAACGATATGAAACAAACAAACCCAAACATAACCCCCTATGAATAAACCTCTACTTATCTTTTTTCTGGCAGTAGTATCGTCTGCTGCTTTCGCACAAACCCTCACCGATGGCCTCATGATGAAGAAAGGCAATCTGTGTACGGGCTTTATGTACATGCACGACCAATGGGAAGACTATTGGGAGGGAACGCTGAAACGTGATAACGGCAACATCGGAAAGATCACCACACAAAGCCTTGTGTGGGCTGGTAATTATGGTATTACCGATAAACTCAATGTCATCGCCATGGTGCCGTATATGAAGATCGATGCCAGCCAGGGAACACTCCACTCCATGGAGGGCCTCCAGGATTTATCGGTGGGTGTAAAGTACTATGTATTTCGTAAAGAAATCGGAGAAGATGATGTGTTCGGAGTCTTTGCTGCGATCAATTTCTCAACACCACTAAGTGACTACTCACCGGATTTCTATCCGCTTTCGTTGGGTACACATACTACAAACATCGCTTACCGGGCAACCGTGCATTACAAGTATGGCAATTGGTTTGCCAATGCATCAGCAGCCTACACCTGGCGAAGCAACACGACATTGGATCGTCCTGCGTATGATGATGGACAGGATTTTTACGAAACCGATGAAGTGAAAATGCCAAATGTATTTGATGCGTTCGTCAGTCTCGGTTTTCACAACGGGCCGCTTCAGGTACAAGCACAATTAACCCAGATGAATACCTTGGGTGGTGGCGACATTCTCCGGCAGTCCATGCCATTCGTTTCCAATAAAATGAATTTTACAAAAGTAGGTGCATTGGTGATGTACTATGTGCCGATGGTAAAGAATCTGGCCCTTCGCGGATCGGTTGATTATACCGTAGCCGGCAGAAATGTAGGGCAATCCACTACATTACTCGCAGGCGTTCTCTACACATTTCAATTTGTAAAACCCCAACCTGAATAATCCCGCTATGAAATCCATAAAATACTACGGAACCTCTTTACTTACCGCGCTCTTCTTAATGCTATCGGTGATCAGTTGTGATAAAGACCTCACCTTAACCGAGCAACTGGGCACGCTGGAACCTACTAATATTGATGAGGATGCCGAAACCTGGGCATCGGTTAACCTCGATACCTATGATGTAACACAAACAAAAATTTATACCGCTGCCGAAACCGCAGTTGGACCTGCTGCTAAAATTTTTGATCCGGCCAATGACGTGGCCTCCGTGCAGAACATAGGTTCTGCATCATACCAATCAGAACTCGCCAGCATCAAAGACATGCAGAGCAAACTTACCGGTGAACAGCGCAAAGCAATTGAATACTGGAGTGGAGGTGGCGTGCTTCGCTGGAATCAGATACTACGTGGGTTGGTAGCGCGTTACAACTTGCCGCCTGCACCAAAGCCTGATGGAAGTTATCCGGGACCCGATGCCGAGAATCCATTTGCTGATCCAAACTTCCCGTTTGCTAATCCTCCCTATGCCGCTCGTGCTTATGCATATGTAAGTGCAGCACAATATGAGGCGCTTAAAGCTGCCTGGCATTACATGTATCTCTACGATCGTCCTTCCCCTTACAAAAATGACAGCGGTGTAAAATCACTGATGCCTGAAACGGATCTTCCTTCGTATCCTTCGTACGATGCCGTAATGTCGGGGGTAACCGCAGAGATGTTGAAGTTACTGTTTCCGACAGCGGTGGAAGAGATTACCCGCAAAGCGGCTGAGCAGCGTAATGCAGCAATCTGGTCAGGTCGTGCTTCGACCAGCGATGTGGCGAAAGGACTTGCACTAGGGAAATCAGTAGCTGGTTTGTTTACAACGCGTGCACGCGGTGACCGGATGGGTAATTCAGGAGGAAGCAAACCCCAATGGCAGGCGCTGGCAGATACAGCCGTCAGCAATGGAGAAATTCCGTGGGTAAGCCTCGAAGCCCCCAAGCGTCCTCCGATGCTTCCATTTTTTGGTTTGCGTAAAACCGGAGTTTCCACAGGATGTAAAGCCTGGTTGATGACGGATAATGATATTGTGAACAACCGTCCTGGGCCACCACCATCGACCGCATCAGAACAAATGGTGGAAGAAACGAAAGAGGTGAAATACTATTCTGATAATTTGACACGCGAACGCCTTGCCATCGTTCATAAATGGGCAGATGGTGTTAATACCTACACACCTCCCGGTCACTGGAATGATATTGCTGCGGAGTACATTCGCGATTCAAATTTCAGCGAGGTTCGCACAGCACGCGCTTTTGCGCTCCTGAACATGGCTTTGCACGATGCAGGTGTGGCCTGCTGGGATACAAAGTTTTTCTATTTTAATCCCCGGCCATCACAATTGAATAATGCTATTAAAACCGGAACGGGTGTTCCAAATTTTCCGGCTTATACTTCCGGTCACTCAACCTTCTCCGGTGCAGCGGCTGAATTCTTGTCGTACCTGTTTCCTGAGCATTCGGAATACTTTAACGATCAGGCATTAGAGGCTGCCCTGTCGCGCATGTATGGAGGCATTCACTATCGCTCTGATTCTGAAGTAGGATTAGCGCATGGTAAAGTGATTGGTGGCTTTGCCGTTGGTTTTGCTTCAACCGATGGTGCCGATTAAAGCGGGATAAAGTTGAATAGAAAGTATACTATGGATGGGTGTCCAGTGAAGTTGGTGCAAGCAAAACTTCACTGGAATTTTTCGAAAAATTAGAATTTATGAAAAGGCTGATCGTTACGTTAAAACAGAACCAGAACAAGTTGCGATATGTACGATTGGCGCTTTAAGATTTTGGGTTTACACACACGGGACATCACACACAAAAAAGACCTCGGCTGACAGATTGGTTACCTGTTAGAAAAGGAAAAGGATGCGGTTAGAACGGTTAGGGTTCATACACAATGAGCTTTCCGTTTTAATCGTATTTTTTTTGATTGATGTTACCGGCTGTTTTTTACAATCATCTCCGTCATCGCATCGAAGGTTTGTTGCTTTAAGGAGCGGGTGCTTTCAGAAGTAAGTCCGGCTGTTTCGATTTGCTCTCCAACATAAATTCTAACTCTGCCCGGACGAAGATTGATTGTTCCGGGTGGCATCAGTCTGCCGGCACCGATCAAAACGATGGGCAGTATCGGTTGCTGTGTGTCGATAGCAATACGGAAAGCACCATCATGAAACGGTTGTAAAATTTCCCGGGTTCTGTTTTGTGTTCCTTCTGCAAAGATCAAAATGGAAAAACCGGACTTTAAAAAACCTTTCAGTATATCGACACTTTTCTTTCGGCTTTCAGGACTTGAACGATCAACAATGATAGCCGCACTTTTGGCGATCCATCCGAAAACCGGAATCTTCAATAATTCCTTTTTTGCCAGCGGACGGAATTGCCCGGGTATAAGCATCCACAAGCCAGGAATATCGAGAAAGGATGTATGGTTGCTAACGTAGATGTACGATTGCCCCTTATGAAAATTTTCTTTGCCGTAGTATTCATAGCGGATAAACGTAAGCATGCTAAATACCCACGACCATAAGCGAAGGAATGCATAACCAATCCAGCCGAACCGTTGCCCGATCAGAAACGGCCCGACAATGCCGGGAAGAAAAAGAATCATGAACACCGTAAATACGAGAAACACCCAGAACTTATAGAGGGTAAGGAGAATGACGGAAATAATTTTCAATGTTGGTGGAAAAAAAACTTCCGCAAAATTCAGAAAGTTTGCGGAAGTTGCAAGGTTAATTTAATTCGTTGATAGGGGTAGCTGAATTACGAGAAATATTTGGTGACACCTGGTGTAGCAATAGGATAAAACCCATTGGCATCAGGCAATGTAGGTGGGTTGGCATCCCATGCATATTTTTCAGGCATGATGCTTATGCCGGAGCTCAGGGTTTTGTCCCATTCAATGACCTGACCGGAGTAGGTAGCCATACGGCCCATGATGGCGGTCATGGTAGCTTTGGCTCCGTTTTCGGCATCGGCAAATTTGTACTCCTTCTTCGCGATGGAAGCAAAGAGTTCATCGTGCTCAGTTTGATAGGGATTGTTCTCGCCTTTCATATCATACTTGTAAAGCGATTTTCCTTTACTGCTGATTTCTCCAGCACCACATTTTACAACACCCTTTGTGCCCACCAGCATTTCATCTACCCGGGCATAGGTGCCTTTGATGTGCCGGCACTGGCTGTTCATAACGGTACCATCGCCATACAGGAATTCTACATAGTGGTGATCATAAATTTCACCAAACTCTTTTCCGGTTCTTACCTGTCGGCCGCCCATACCCTGGGCTTTTACAGGGTAGGCTCCCTTGAACCAGTTCATCACATCGATGTTGTGAATGTGCTGCTCGTTGATATGATCGCCACACAACCAGTTAAAGTAATACCAGTTACGCATCTGGTATTCCATTTCTGTTTGACCTGCTTTGCGAGGATTTACCCAGACACCATCACTATTCCACCACACTTGTCCGGAAGTGATTTCACCAATCATACCATCGTTCACACGCTTGATCAACTCACGATAAGAATTTTGATAGTGGCGTTGCAAGCCAACCACTACATTTAGTTTTTTCTGTTTGGCGAGGGCTGCGGCTTCCAGCACTTTTTTAACACCGGCCGGATCAGTGGCTACAGGTTTTTCCATGAATACATGCTTGCCTTGTTTGATCGCTTCTTCAAAATGTATCGGACGGAAACCCGGAGGTGTGGTAAGAATAACCACATCGGCCAGGGGAATTGCTTTTAGATAAGCATCGAACCCAACAAACTTAGTGTCTTCGGTAACGCTTACTTTCGCTTTTACATTTCCCTCTTCCGAGTTTTCATCGGTTAGTGCGTTGAAGCAATCATCAAGACGATCGCGAAAGGCATCGGCCATCGCCACCAGTTTTACATTTTGTTTGGTTAGCAACGCCTGCATGGCTGCGCCTGTTCCGCGCCCACCGCATCCGATCAACGCTACCTTGATGGTGTCATCCACCGATGTAAAGTAACCCGCCTGTGTAGCGAGTGGGGCCAGCATTAAACTACCGGCCAATAACGAAGATTGTTTAACAAACTCCCTTCGTGATTGTGTGTTTGAATTTTCTTTCATGATTATTTTAGTGCGAGGTTTAGCCACTGATTCACAGATTAATCTCTGACTTTAAAGGATTACCCGTTTAATGACGAGCGAACTTTCTCCGAAATTATAGATTAATCCGATTTTGCATTTAAACAGCCAGATAATTCAATACCTGACTGTAGTGTTCATCAACAATACCTTTCTGAGCTTTAATCTCTATAATTACCTCATTAAAAGCCACAAAGTCTGCATAGAATCTATGCGGTAGAATTGTTCCTTTATATTCTACTTTATATTCCTTCTCCCGATTAAAAATAATTTCTCTCTTTCTTAGCTCCAGTTCGAAGGCATCTTTATAAACAATTTCAAGAAAACCTCTGCCAAGAATTCTGTGAATTTCCATAGCAATGCCATTTAGTAAATGAATTTGGTCTTGCCTTGGGTACATATGTTCATTAAATTTTTTCATACAACGGTGAGTTTGGTCAAGGCTCAATCTGTGAATCAGTGGCTTTTCATTTCAAATACGAAGCGTAAAATTTCTCAATCTCCTCTTTCGAAGGTTGCTTCACAGGTCGCACAATTCGAAAGCCCATGTACATCGCCTCGGTTAGCCACCAGCGGCTTTTCGGAATTTGTGGATCGCGCTTGTTCCAATCGGCATGCGAAGGTATCCGATTCGCACAGCGCAACATCGTGGCATCATCCAGGTACGACCCGCCTCTTGCCACGCGCGGGTATTTTGCTCCGGGAGGTATCGTAGGATCATGATCAATGAGTTTTTGGTAAGCACCCGCATCGTACTGATCCAACGTCCACTCGCTGAGGTTGCCCAGCATGTCGTACAGCCCCCAGGCATTTGGCTTTAGCGATTTTACTTTGTGGTATTTGTTGCTGCTGTTGTCTATAAAGTGTGCATACTCTTTTAGTTGCTTAGCATCGTTACCGAAATAATAGGTGGTGGTAGTTCCTGCACGACAGGCATACTCCCACTCGGCTTCTGTTGGCAGCCTAAAGAAAATTCCGGTTTGAGTATACAACCACCGGCAATACATTATACCGGCTTGCTGACTCATACTGTTGGCAGGATGTTTAGGGTCGCGCCCCATGCCCCACGTTAAGTCAATGTATTGCGCAGTAGGTCGCGATACAGCATCCACCTGGATGGCTTTGGTTTGTGGCACATCCATGTTTTTAAAAAATGCATCCCACTCTTCAAAGGTGACTTCATGCTCCTCCATCCAGAAGGCAGAAATAGTTAATTTTTTTTGAGGAGTCTCATCGCTCTCTTTTCCTTTTTCGGAAGATGAATTTCCCAGGGTAAACGATCCGGCCGGAATGGCAACCATTCTGAATTTGATGGTGGTGCCGGGAATAGCCTGATCATATGATTTAAAGTCCTGAGCGCTGAGTAACGAAATCTGAAAAGAAAATAAAAAGAGTAAGGTGAGTAGTTGTACTTGAAATGAACGCGATTTCACAGCCCTGATTTTTTTAAAGTCTGTGAAGATAGGCAATCAGCCTGCAGTCCACAACCTGATTTTTTTCAGGGAGTGATTAATGTTTATTCTGAATTGCCTGTCAGCTTTTTCGTTTGATCAGGGCCATGTAGAAGCCATCAAATCCTTCGGAGGGGCGTGTGTGTTGCTGATCTACTAATTCAAATTTACCCGCTTGATCAGTCAGGAATTTTTCTACTTGTTTTTCATTTTCGGCAGGAAGAATGCTGCAGGTTGAGTACACCATCAATCCACCGGGTTTTACCATCAGGCAATAATCGTTGATGATGTGTTGTTGAAGTGCTTTTACTTCATCGATAAATTGAGGTGTCAATTTCCACTTGGCATCCGGATTTCTTTTCAATACACCCAGGCCGGAACACGGCACATCGAGCAACAACCGATCGGCAGAATTTTCGAGTCGCTTCACCGATTTGGAAGATTCAATGATGCGTGTTTCAATAATGTTGCTGGCATCGGCTCTTCGGGCGCGTTTTTTAAGTTCATCCAGTTTCCAGCCTTCTACATCCATCGCGATGATGCGACCTTTATTTTGAAGTAGTGAAGCAATGTGAAGGGTCTTGCCTCCGGCACCGGCACAAGCATCAATCACACGCATGCCGGGTTCCAGTTTCATAAACGGAGCTATGCGTTGCGAGGCGGCATCCTGCACTTCAAACAGCCCTTCTTTAAAAGCCGGAAGCCTGAAAACATTTTGACGTTCTTTAAGGATGAGCGCATCGGGCAGGTTGGGAAGAGTAGTTGTGGCCACTTCATCTTCCATGAGCATTGCCTGTAATTCGCGCGCAGAGATTTTTAGTGTATTCGACCGAAGCACTACACTGGCTTCTTCATTCAACGCATGAAGTTCATCGTCCCAGGCGGTACCCAGTTCCTGCTCGCCAAGTTCATCCAGCCAGTCGGGGATAGACTCATTTATTTTTCGGATCGATTTGAAACGTTCCAGTCGCTCATGAATTTTAGGCGATGATAAATTTTTGAACTCCTCCCAATCGGGCAAGGCAATGTTATTAAGAATACACCAGCAGCCAACCAGCGACCAATAGTCATTCGCGGGTGTGTTGGCTAAGGTTTGCATGAGCCGATACCACCGCACAATATCGTATGTGGTTTCAGCAATAAAACGCCTGTCGCGGGCACCCCATTTTGGATTTTGCTTCAATACTTTCTCCATCACCTTGTCGGCATACTTGCCTTCTTCGAAAATCATTTCGAGTGCTTGAACGACTGCCCGGGCCAGGTTAACGTAAAGTTTCATGTGTGTTTTTGTGGTGATGAATAGTGGTGCGAAGATAGCATTTACTTCCGGCTCGTGATGATGGTTTGAAAAGTAGCGAATAGCCGTACGCTGGTGGTGATCAACGCTTATCGCGAAAACCATTATTTCGTATAGTATATTCTGAATTCCCTACACGTAAATGGGGTGAAGTCTGCAGAATGGACCGATTTCAAATCCATGAGATTACTTAAATTTGTTCTGAATTAATGAAGAACCTCATGAAGCGGATATTTTTAAGTGCAGCAGTACTTTTACTTTTTTTTATTCATGCTGATGCCCAGATTTTAAAAGACCTGAAAAAAGCAGCGGTCGACACCGGAAAAAAATTAAACACAAAAGAAAACCATGTGAGGGTAGCCAAGATTGGTTCGAGCTACCTGGGCATGGATAAGGCGCGTGCTGAATTTGATTCCACCGATTTTGATTACGCGATTTTAGTGAGCGACAACTCAGGGTTGTTTGATGTAAAGGAAAAAGGCGAGTTGAAGGCGCAGACTCAATCCGTGGCTGACTTGGCGCAGTCCGTGTACCAGGATGGGGTGGATGCCAAGTTTACAGACCTTCAAAAGGCAGACAACGCCCGAAAACTTGGCGAGGTAATGTATGCCAGAAAGATGTTCAAGATGGCCGATCAGCAATTTTGGGAAGCCCGCGGTCTTTATGAAGGTGCTAACCATCGGGAGGCGTTGGGGTACTTTAAAACAATTGCCAATCAAGGGCTGCTTTACGCTACGATGGGCCGCTTCTCGCAAGCAGAGGGGTACACCGCAGAGTCGCTGGAAATGCGAAAAGAAAAGTTTGGCGACAACAGTCCAGCGGTGGCATCATCGCTTAATAATTATGGTGTGCTCAAGTATAACCTTGCGCGCTACAACGAGGCGGAAAAGGATTTTGATGGAGCACTCAGTATTATCAAAGCAAGTAATTTGCAAGCGGCCATGCCCTACGCTATCGCGCTAAACAATCAGGCTATGCTTTATCAAACCATCGGCCGCTATGAGGAAGCCGACAAGGCCATCAAAGAAGCAATTGCTGTTGCCGAAAAACTGCAGAGCAGTAAAAGTAAAAACCATTTGAAGTTCATGTCGAACCAGGCGCTCTTGTATCAACAAATGGGAAAGTATGTGGAGGCTGAAACCATTTACCTGGGCATGGAAAAACGCCTTGGCAAATCAAATCCCGATTACGCCAGCATGCTTAACAATCTTGCGGCACTTTATATGACGATGGGCAAGGAAGATAAAGTAGAAGAGTTGTTGAAGAAATCAGCTTCTATCTATAAAGCGAGTTTTGGCGAGGAGAATCCGGCCTATGCGAAGGCGATCAGCGACCAGGGAAATTTTTACCGGTACAAGGAACGGTATGCCGAGGCCGATCCGCTGTTGGAAAAAGCACTGGCCATTCGTGAGGTTACGCTGGGAAGAAATCACCCCTTGTATGTTCAGTCGCAGGAAGACATTGCTGTTTTATACTGGAAGCGAAAGGGCTGGGATAAATCCTATATGATGTACCGCGATGTGATGGATAAATCACTCGACTTTATCAATAAATATTTTCCACCGATGAGTGAGGCGGAGAAAACAAAATACTGGGATGTGCTCTCACCGCGGTTTCAACGTTTCTACAATTTTGCTGTGGAAGCAAGCCTGGAAAATCCGCATGTGCTGGAAGCGCTCTATGATTATCGCATTGCCACAAAAGCATTGCTGTTGAATTCAACGAACAAAGTGAAGCAAGCGATCCTGGCCAGCAAGGATGCTACGCTGATAAAAGATTATTTCACCTGGCTTGATCAGAAGGAAACGTTGGCGCGATTGTACGCATACTCCAAGGAAGAATTGAAGCTGCAGAAAATAAACCTTGACTCCATGGAGCGGACCGCGAATGCAATGGAACGAAAGCTCTCTGACCGTTCAACAGCATTTTCGGCAAGCTATGCAGCGCAGAAGATAAGCTTTAACCAGATTAAAAATTTACTTTCTGAAGCAGAGGCATCGGTTGAAATTATCCGGATGCAAAAGTATGATCAGAAGTTTGTGCAGGATTCGCGGTACCTTGCGCTGGTGCTGACAAAAGCATCGGAGATACCCAAACTGGTGGTGCTTGAAAACGGTCAGCAATTGGATACACGCTATGCAAAATTTTATCGCAACGCGGTTCAGCAAAAAATTGACGATCAGTATTCGTACGATCAATACTGGGCGCGTATCGAACCCGAGCTTAAAGGAAAGAAGCTTATTTATATTTCACCCGATGGTGTTTACAATCAGCTTAACCTGAACACCCTTAAGAAGCCGGAAGCTGATTTCGTAGTAAACCGCTACGATCTGGTAATTGTAGGTAATTCTAAAGACATCATTCAACTGAAGGCCAGAAAAGCAAGAACACTGAAGAAGAATGCTGTGTTGCTGGGCTTCCCCGATTATGGTGCAGGCGAAATTGCAGCATTGCCCGGTACTAAAGTTGAAATCGACAATGTGTCCAGGGTGTTGAAAGCATCAGGCTATCAGGTAACTCAGTTCGCGCAGAAGACAGCAACTGAAGCAAATTTGAAATCAATTAAAGGCCCCACGTTATTACACATTGCCACCCACGGATTTTTCTTACAGGATGTGGAGAGTCAAGGGGGCGCATTTGGTGTTCATCTGGAAAACGCTAACGATAACCCGTTGCTGCGTTCCGGATTGATGCTGGCCGGAGCGTCTGCCACGGTGAGTGGTAAGCGCATGCCTAACCTGGAAAGTAACGATAACGGTGTGATGACAGCCTACGAAGCGATGAACCTGAACCTGGAAGGAACTGACCTTGTATTGCTCAGTGCCTGCGAAACCGGACTCGGTGATGTTAAGGCCGGTGAAGGTGTATATGGATTGCAGCGTGCGTTTCTTGTTGCCGGTGCCGATGCGCTGATCATGAGTCTCTGGAAAGTAGACGATGCAGCCACACAACAACTCATGTCTAACTTTTACACCAACTGGATTAAACTGGGCAACAAACAAAAAGCATTCAAGCAAGCCCAGCTTCAACTGATGACAAAGTACAAGGAGCCTTACTATTGGGGAGCGTTTGTGATGATGGGGATGTGAGTTCCCTTTGGTTACGGGTTTTCGGGTTTAAAGTTTCGGGTTTCGGGGTGTTAAGCACAAACCCTAAACTCGAAACCCTAAACTTCAAACTCGTAACTTATTCTGCCGGAACAATCCTCAACACCATTCCTGGCCCTTCAACAGCAACATACAAATAGCCATCCGGACTTTGGGCGATCATTCTTACGCGGCCTACTTCATCCAATAGTTTTTCTTCTTTTACAAAACTTCCGCTGGCTACTTCTACGCGCGCGATGTGTGTTTTGACGAGTGCCCCTACAAGAAAATTATTTTTCCATCCGGGATATTTGTTGCCCGTTACCATCGTCATACCGCAGGTGGCAATGGAAGGAACCCAGTAATGTACAGGCTGCTCCATGCCTTCTTTGGTCGTGATGTCGGTGATGGATGTGCCGTCATAATTTTTCCCATAGGTAATAACAGGCCATCCGTAGTTTTTACCTTTCTCCACTTTATTCAATTCATCTCCACCCATGGGGCCGTGTTCAACGTTCCAAAGAGTTTCGGTTGCTTTATCGTAATATAATCCCTGCGGATTACGATGACCATAACTCCAGATTTCTGATTTGGCGCCAATTACATTGTTAAATGGATTGTCGGCCGGAACACTTCCGTCTTCATTGAGGCGAAGAATTTTGCCTAAGTGATTTTCAAGCTTCTGCGAGTTTTCCTTGGTTCCTCTTTCTCCGGAAGAAAAAAAGATATGTCCGTTGCCATCAAACACAATGCGTGAGCCAAAATGAACACCTGATTTTACATAGGGCAGTGCAGTGAATAAATCCTGGAAGTCTGTCAGGGCGTTGCCATTAAGCTTGGCGCGCGCAATGGTAGTGGCACCACCACCTTCTCCCGGTTTAACATAGGTGAGGTAAATCCAGCCGTTGCTGGCGTAGTCGGGGTGCGCAATAATATCGAGCAGCCCGGCCTGACCATCGGTATAAACAGCGGGCACATTTTCAATTTTTTCATCCAGCAGTTTGCCATTTTCGATAACGCGGATTTCTCCTTTTTTTTCCGTTACCAGTATGCGATCATCCGGAAGAAACGCTATGCCCCAGGGATTTTCAAGTGAAGCGGTGAGGGTATCAATAGAGAATTTTTGATTTTCGGATTGAATAATGGTTCCCGATTTCGATACCTCTTTAGGCGTGCAAGCATTCACAACCAACACCAGACAGCACAATCGAAAGATGAGTTTCATAATTAATTAGTTAGTAAGACAAGATTGAATTAAAAATTTAGCGCAAGCTACAAATCTACTGCAATCAACAGCAGAATCAGGCAAGACGTTTCAAATCACGGATCAGAATTTTTCTTCGATCGAAATAAACCAGGTTCTGATCTTTTAATTCATTCAATATAGTAGTAACAGTTTGGCGTGAGGTGCCGGTAAGCGAAGCAATGTCTTTATGGGTTAGCTTGGTAGGTATCATGGTTTCAACGCCAACCTTTTGTCCTTTCCAGGCAGCGGTATCTTTCAGAAATTCAACAATGCGGGTGCGGGCGTCTTTAAAAACGAGAAGTTCAAGTTTGCGTTCCAGCTTCATCAGGCGCAGCCCTATCAATTTCAGAATTTTAAAACTGAGTTCTTTGTTGTCGTACATCAGGTCTTTCAGTTCATCGATGGTAAGCGGACAAATGGTAGTGGTAGCCATGGTCTGTGCAAAGTCCTTGCGTTTGTCTTCGCCCGCCAGGGCCAGTTCGCCAAAAATTTCTCCGGAGGTTAGTATGGAGGAAATAACTTCCTTGCCATCGTCAAGGTAGTGGCCGATTTTAACACGGCCCTCAACAATCATATAAATATGAGAAGCGTTTTCATCGGGCATGTATACGAACTCATCTTTTTTATACTGAATAAACTCGTGCTTATCGCCCATCTTCTTTACTTTGTGCGGACAAAGCACATTGTATAGATTCACACTTTCGAAATACCACAGAGCCGAAACATTTGTCATAATCTTTAAGGTACAAAAATTATCGCGATACGAACGATGAACGAATTAAGACTTAGTGAAATCTGGATTTACCCCATCAAGTCATTGGGAGGAATACGGTTAACGTCTGCAAAGGTTTTAGAGAAAGGCTTGAGATTCGACAGGCGCTTTATGTTAGTAGATGAATACGGAAAGTTTATGACGCAGCGTGTTCATCCAACGATGGCACTTTTTAAGTTGTCGGATTTAAACGATCAATTTTCAGTTAGCCATGAAGCGGATTCACTAACGATTCCGGCTGTTCCGGTGTTGCATGGTGATGGTAAGGTTGTACAAGTATGGGATGATGCCGTACAGGCGGTTGAGGTAGGCGAGGAGTATAATCAATGGTTTTCCGATCGGCTGAAGTTAAAATGCAAACTTGTTTTCTTTCCGGAAGAAAATGCGCGCGCGGTTGATCCGCGGTACATGGTAAACAATGAACACGTAAGCCTGGCCGATGCGTATCCGCTGTTAATCATCGGGCAACGGTCGCTCGATGATTTAAATACACGCCTGGCTGAGCCTGTTCCGATGAACCGCTTTCGGCCCAACCTGGTTTTCACAGGAGGTGAGCCGTATGAAGAAGATACCTGGCGAGAATTTACAATAGGAAAAAATCGCTTTGTGGGTGTTAAGCCCTGTGCGCGCTGTGTGCTCACTACGGTGAATCAGGATACAGGCAAAGCTGGCAAGGAGCCATTGAGAACGTTATCAACCTATCGGAACCGAGATGGAAAAGTTCTTTTTGGTCAGAACCTTGTGGCGATCGATCACCAAGAAATTAAGGAGGGTGATGTCATCACGCTGGTGTGAAAAAACTTCAAAACTGTTTGTACGTTGATTGGCTACTGATGACTTTTACACCATGACTTCGCTATACCTCAAGGCTGTTCATATCATTTTTATTGTCACCTGGTTTGCCGGATTATTTTATATGCCCCGCCTGTTTGTGTACATTATTGAAGCGAATAGCAAGCCTGAACCCGAGCGATCGATTCTCATCAAGCAATTGAACATGATGGCTTCGCGGTTGTGGTACATCATCACCTGGCCCAGTGCGTTGATAACGTTAGGATTGGGAATGAGCTTGCTGGTAAATCAGCCAGCGTGGCTTACCATGGGCTTTATGCATATCAAACTTACACTGGTGTTATTCCTTTACCTGTATCATTTCTCACTTCATGTGGTGTGCCGCCAGTTGAGTAAAGGAGAAGTAAAATACACCTCGCACCAAATGCGCATCTGGAATGAAGTAGGCACATTGTTTTTGATCAGCATTGTATTTTTGATTGTACTGAAAAATTCCTTGAGTGTGGTATGGGGAATACTTGGACTCATTGTACTCGCGATGGTGATGATGATAGGCATTAAAGTGTATAAGAAATTGAGAAAAGATGATTAGAATAAATTTTCGATTTACCCACGCTTCGGGCTGGCAGCGATTGGGCGTTACCCTTTTGACGGTTGGCTTTCTGCTTTCCGCGTGTACGCAGAAGAAGGAAATGCCATTACCCATTTTTGGCGAACGCGAGGTAGTAGGAGCGGACACAGTTTACCACACCATTGCCGATTTTCAATTTGTCGACCAGGATAGTGCCGTAATAACCAACGAGACCTTTGCTGGTAAAATTTACGTGACCGACTTTTTCTTTACCTCTTGCCGCACCATCTGCCCGGTTATGAAAACGCAAATGCTTCGGGTGTACGATTCGGTTCAAAATAATCCGCAGGTGTTGTTGCTTTCGCATACCATCGATCCGGAGTATGATACCGTGGCCCTGCTTCACGACTTTGCCGAACGCCTGGGTGTGAAGAGCGACAAATGGCATTTTGTAACGGGCACCAAAGATGACATCTACAAGATTGCGCAGACCAGCTACTTTACCACAGCGCTTGAAGATCAAACGGAGCCCGATGGATTTATTCATAGCGGAGCATTTTTGTTGATCGATAAACAAAAACGCATTCGTGGGAAGTATGACGGAACGAAAGAAGAAGAAGTGAATCGGTTGCTGGGTGACATCAAACGACTGGAGAATGAATAGTTTCGGGGTTTCGCGTTTCGCGTTGTTGGATCAACTTCAAACCTTAAACTCAAAACACAGAACGCGCTTTTTGTTTTTGGCTTTCTGTTTTTTGACGCTTTCCTCCTGTACTTCAAAGCCCGAATCGCAACCTCAATCATCAACCAAGTTTCAGCAGTACTTTTTAAAGGGTGAAGAACTCTATCAGGTACATTGCAGCAATTGTCATCAGAAAAACGGAACAGGACTTGGATTGGTGTTCCCTCCATTAAGTCAGTCTGACTACGTAGATCGGAATATTGAGTCGGTACTTTGCCTGATGCGAAACGGCATAGAGGGCGAGTTGTTGGTAAACGGAAAAAGCTTCAATAAAAAGATGCCGGGCATTCCTTCGCTTACCGATCTTGAAATTGCCGAGATCGCCACCTTCGTTTATAATTCCTGGGGGCGCCAGGGCGGTATGGTTGAGGTTTCGGAGGCATCGAAAATACTTTCCCGGTGTGATTCGATATCCGTTAATCGTTAACCATTAACCAGCTGAGTAGGATTGACCATTACGCCCTGGGCTAACGGATAACGATTAACGTAGCTCTCACATGTAAATCAACGTAATCGCCTGCTTTACAGGCTCAGACTCCACTTTCATTTTAGCTTGTTTGAAATCAGGAGGACCAAACATACCAGCGGCATTATTTCCAAAGGCGAACCCTTCCTTCGGTATTCCCATAAAGTTGGAATCCAGTTCTCCGTTATCATTTTCATCGTGAATTATACTCACGGCATATTCACCGGCTATCAGATTTTCAAAAACTACGGTTACCTCTGTTCCGGTGGCTTTCACCACTTTTCCATCAATTGCTTTTTTGAGAAAATCTTCATCCTGGTTGTAGAGCCCTACCCGGATGCTTCCTTTCGCTTCCTTAATGTTTTTTACGGTTACCTCAATTGACCCCTGGGCAAGGGCGGTTCCGAAAGCGATCAGGGCGAACAGGGTGGTTAGGAGTATGTTCTTTTTCATGATGTTTTTTTTGATCAAATGTCAGGCACTCACGGCACAAGGTAAAATCAGCGTTTCTGAATTGTTGAATGATACCGATGAATTGTTGTTTACGGCACCTGACGCTTCCTTAACAACTTGTTAACAGTTTGGTTTACCGCTTGAATGCTAAATATGCATCTCAGATAAATGGCCCTGCTAATCAGGGGTTCAACGGAACCGTTTAAAATGTATTTCGTAACTTTCAATTACCATCTTTAGAGTATGAAGAGAATTATTATCCTTGGTTTAATGGCCGTTGCCGGAACTACCCTTTTATCGTTCGATCAGAAGTTTGATCTCAAGGCCAGTATCGAACGTGGTAAAAGCGTGTACGAAGGGCAATGTATGTCGTGCCACATGGAGCAAGGCGAAGGTATTGAAAGTGTATTTCCACCGCTTGCTAAATCGGATTACCTGATGGCCGATAAGAAACGGTCCATTCAACAAGTGCTTAACGGAGTAAGTGGCGAAATAAAAGTGAATGGTGTAATGTATAATGCCGACATGGCAGGTATCGCGTTAACCGATGAAGAGACCAGCGATGTGCTAAACTACGTTCGTAACTCTTTTGGGAACAAAGGTGAGGCGGTAACTCCGGCCGAAGTAAAAGCAGTGCGCGAGTGAAAGATCTGAAAACGATAGTAGCCGAGTGCCGAAAGGTTGACTTTACAACACGTAAGGCAGCCATTGCCACGGTAGTGCGTGTTCGAGGTTCATCCTATCGAAGCCCCGGTGCGCGTATGCTTATTACCGATGATGGCCGATGGGTGGGCTCAATCAGTGGTGGCTGTTTGGAAGGTGATGCCCTGCGAAAGGCACGACAGGTGATGATGCGCAAATTGCCGATGACTGTTACCTATGACACACGCGAAGAAAGCAATCAGAACCTGGGGATAGGCCTGGGCTGCAACGGTGTGATTGACGTGTTGATCGAGCCAGTCGATCTGCAGGATGCTGCTAACCCCATTGCTTTTTTTGAAAGTATTCTGCGCATGAATGTGCCTGTGGCATTGGCTACGGTTTTTGATGGAAATCAGAAAACATGCATTGGAAATAAACTGTTAATCACACCTGGCAATTCGGCTATCCATAACATTGTGGATGAATTGCTGGTGCACCCGGTTACACGAGACCTGCTGGATGTTTTTGAATCGAAAAAATCGGAGGTAAAAGAATACACCCTAAACGAAACCGAGGCACACGTCTTTGTTGAGTTGATTCAGCCGGCTGTGTCGCTGATTATTTTTGGCGGTGGCTTCGATGCGCGTCCGGTTAGTCAGTTGGCGAAATCACTGGGATGGGAAGTTATGATTACCGATGAATGTGTGGCCCACATTGCTCCGATCTTTTTTCCGGATGCCGACAGGCTTTCGCTTTGCCAGCGTAATTACATCGACCGCGATTTTACCATTACGCCTTATACAGCCTGCGTACTGATGTCGCACAACTATGAGTACGATCGCGATGTGTTGAAGAAGCTGATCAACACGGAAACTCCCTACATTGGCATACTCGGTCCGCGAAAGCGCTTTGATAAAATGTTGAAAGAGTTTTCTGAACTTGGTGTTGAAGTAAGCCGTGAGGATCATCATCGTATTCACTCACCCATCGGCCTGGACATTGGTGCAGAAGCGCCCGATGAAATAGCCGTATCCATTATTGCCGAGATTCAAAGTAAGTTTACCAACCGGTCGGGAGGTTTTCTGAAGTACCGCACTGGCCCGATTCATCACCGCGATACGAAGAGCGATCAGGTGTTTAAAGAAGTTTTTATTCATTCTTCACCTTCGCGGTCAGCACAAGGGTAAGTATTTAGTCTTGGCAGTGTCTCCGTTTTTTCTGGATGTTGCGTTATGGAGTTGTTACACTGTTACAGCAGTACGACTAAAGATTATACAATCGTTCGTAGTACTCGTTGGCCATTCTTCCGGAATCAAAAAACGGAATAACATCCTGCATGCTGGTCTTCACCATCTTTAACCATTGGTCGGGGTTATCGTAGTACATCGGAATTACTTCCTGCTCCAACATATCCAGCAACGCCTGTGCTTCAATCTTATCTTTTGATTCCGGTGTAAGCTGATCGTTGGCGGTGGGTATGATGAAACTGTTTTTACCTTGTCTCGCAAATTCGGGTACCCATCCATCGGGAATAGAGAGGTTGATGGAAGCATTCATCGCGGCCGTCATGCCGGATGTTCCTGATGCTTCATGATACAAGCGAGGATTGTTCAGCCACAAATCCGATCCTTTTTTTAAGTGACCCGACAACCATAATTCGTATCCGGTTACTACGGTGCAATTCGGCACGTCTTTCGTCTTCCAGTAAATTTCATTGAAGAGGTTAATGGCATTGAAATCTTCCGGGTACGGTTTACCTGCCCAGATGATTTGAACCGGATACTTTTTATTTTGAACAAGTTGCAGGAAACGGTTAAAATCAGAAAGCAAAAGGTTTGCACGCTTGTAGGTGGCAAAACGTCTGGCCCACACAATGGTGAGCACATTTTCGTTAAACAGTTTTCCGGTTTGGTTGGCAATGGTGCGGAAGAGTTTAAATTTCAATTCCTTTTTGCGTGCAATCAGCGCGTTGTCGTCATTCTCTTTTAGTGCATTATCTAAAACCGGATCGCTCCAGTAGGTTTTGTTCTGCGCGTTGGTGATGGCTGTGATGTCGCAAATGCCGGTGTAATCGCCCCACATTTTGCGGGCTACTTCCCCATGCAGTTGTGAAACCCCGTTGGCGATCTTGGCCATGCGCAAGGCAGTGAGTGTATAATTCAGTACACCATTTTCCGGATGCACCAGGTCGTTGACTTGCTGCAGCGACAGGCCGCTGAAAAAGCTCATGCTGTTGAGCAACGGCAGGCTGTGTTCTTCGTTGCCGGCTTTTTCGGGCGTATGCGTGGTGAACACTACGCGCTTCTTCACTTCATTCAGGTCTTTGAATTTATCCATCAGGTAGAAGCACATTGGCAAGGCGTGTCCTTCGTTCATGTGGTAGATTTCGGTTTGCCGTTCCAGTACATCGAGAAGTTTTGCTCCGCCTACACCGAGTAAGATGGACTGTGCAATGCGCGTGGTTTCATTGGGATCGTACAACCGGTGGCTTATGGTTTGCGCCAGGTAGTCGTTCTCCTGGATATCGGTAGAAAGCAAAAACAATGGTGCCGACTGAAATACTTCCGGTTTCAGCAGGTATGCCTTTACATATACGCGCGCCCCGTGAATGGTGATGGGAAACACGATGTTGGTATCAGTAAGAAAGTGATAGTCTTTGTCGCGGAAACTTACCTTTAGGGTTTGATCCTGGTTTCGCTCCTGGTCGTAGTAGCCTTTCTTCCAGAGAATGCCGATGCCGATCATATTTTGTTTGAGCTCGTAAGCACTGCGCAAGTGCGAGCCGGCCAGAAACCCCAAGCCACCGGAATAGATTTTTAATGGTTGGTCGACAGCAAACTCCATCGAGAAGTAGGCAACCGGTTTGGAGTACTTTTTATCGAACGTATACGGGAAGAGTTCATTGAGCTTGATCATGCAGTTAGGGATAAACAACCACAAACTACTAAAACGAATGGAATACAATCGGAGAATTTGTGCAAAAGTAATGGAGCGATAAAAGCAAACGTTTGAGTTAAGCCTGTTTTTGACAAGTTAATCCTGTTTTTACCCTGAAGGTTCAATTGGCAAACAGGTTCAACTGGAAGGGATCGTTGAGCACACCCGCAAGCCCGTGTGGAGCAGGAGTGGAGCAGGTGTGGAGGAAGTGTGGAGAAGCACCGAATGAATTATAAATGATCGGTGGGTCGATGTGCAAATTACCAGGGAGTAAAATGTGTAGATTCATGTGACACAAGCTGTCACGGGTTGCCATTATCTTGGGGTAAAACAAGAGCGATATGGCAACGGTAGCAACGAATGTATTGATCAATGGCCTTAGCGGCAAGTTTGGCAACACGTTACTTTTTAAAACCCTGCGCGGTAAAACCATTGTAAGTGCTGTGCCGCGCAAGCCCGATAAGAAGAAAGAAAGCGAAGCCCAGCGACAAACCCGCAGCACGTTTCAGAAGGCAACACGGTGGGCGCAGACGATACTGCACGATGCCGAAAAGAAAGCGTATTACCAACAGCGAGCCCGCGCATTGAATCTGCCCAACGCCTACACCGCAGCCATTACCGACTACATGCGCAAGGCCAAGGTGATGAAGTATCGGGAAAAGAACAGCGCTACCTATGTGATCAGTAAACCAGGCTTTGCGTTGAAGGAAGTACGCGCGACAGCGGATAAGCCCGGCAGTGTTATATCCGTAACGCGAAACAGAGACGCCTGGCAGGTAACGGTAACGTGGGTTGAAGGAGTAGCGCCACCTGTTATCCTTCACATAACCGATCTGATAAGGCGTGAGCGCCAGGTAGAGGACATACCGATTTGAAATATATCTGATTGCAACAGCTACATACGCTAAAACCAATACTTTGGAAAGCTGACAATGGAGCTATAGACCATTAATTGGCGTATAGACGATCGTTGTGGACAATAGCTGGACAGCCTTATTGACAGATGACAAATTCTCTTTGCGGGTTATGGAAAAAAATGTAAAGGACCGGAGATTGGTCTTGAAAGAAAAACACCAGCGCATGGTTATGCGCTGGTGCAAAGGGATTTGGATTACGCTACTACGATCTCTTTCGTTGTAGTATTCCCCGGCCGGTCATTTACGCTCACCCGAATGATGCTGCCAGCCGGTGCAGCATTAATCACTTTAGCGGCATACGACCAGGTAAGGTTTCCGGCTTTTGCCGTGGCCTCACCACTTTCCAGTACAACACCAGCCGAAGTGCTGATCAATACAGTTACCGATACTATCTGAAAATCGTCTGATGCCTGTACTTCAATGATGCTGCCTACGGCACCTGTATACAGTGCGACATCAATGTTGTGTACGACAGGTACCTTTAGATAATCGGATACAGCGGCCTCGTACGGACTGAGGTAACGGCTGCCCATCCTGGCCGCGTACCATGCTTTTGAATCCGGATCGGCCATCTGTGTTTTGCTATACTGCACAGCGGCCAGAAAACGCTCACGAACGGCACGTTGCTGTTCCGTTAGCACGCCTGATTTCTTCGGGCGATTCGACATCACCAGTTTTCCGCGCACTTCGCGAAATACGACTACATCACCCAGCATACCGCTGGCCCCTTTCAGCAGGGGATTGTTTTTGATTGTGCTCATACCATTTTGGTTATTATGTTTTGTATCCTACAGGAATGACGTTGTGCCCCCTGCGATACGTATGCGAAATCACGTGAGGATGATCAACGCACATAAACGATTCTGCACGATTGTGCATGAATGCATACAATTGCGATGGAATCTGAATGAATTTGTCTGATCTTGTCTGATCCGGGAAAAGCTATATGTCTGCCTGTTTGCTCCAAGACTGCTCCAAGACTGCTCTAAGACTGCTCCCCGGTAATTTCATCCTGTATTTTCATTTTCCTTTCAGCGTTGTTTTTTCCTTCCAGGCCATCAATTCTGTGTACACGTTCACGGCACTTTGCATCAGTGACTCCCGATCGTTTTGAAATTGAAGGTGACGACACGTGAGGTGATAATAAAAGTCGGTGTGGGCATCGGACTCGCTGTCCAGCCCGGCATAGGCGATGATGAGCGTGCTTAGTTCTGAACCATACCAGGCGTCATCCAAGCCCAGTTCACGGAGGCCATTGAAGAACTTGCGGCTTTTGATATCTTCTTTGATCAGGAACAGCAACAGCTCCATACGTGAGGGGAGTTGCACCAGGGGATAATGGGGCTTTAGAAATGCCATGACAACAGGATGTTTGAGGTGAAAGAAAGGAGCAGGATTACCTGTAACGACCTCCCGATATAAGTTCCGCAGGGCGGGGATGATATCCGTAATGTGCGATTCCGGAGTGATCCGGCATTACGCTTAAAATTAATTTGTTACTGCTCTTTGCTGACACAAAGAAAATGAAAGAGACCCTGGTAGTGCACCACGGGGCGTTGTGAAAAACCATTGATGAATTGTTTTTTACAACTGATCGTTGGAGCGTGTGGGTGCGTGCATGCGTCCTCCGAGGCCGGACGGGCCACGCATATTGTTTCAAGACTGAATTATCCGCGCAAGCCCCTGCCAGGACAAAGGTAAAATTATGTCTCGTAGCAACTGCTGCCAAGCGTGCAGCTTTGAGGTTGCGTCATTGCGAACGGAAGGAGAGGGTGTGCGTGAAGCAATCCCCTTGCTGTGAAATGCAGCCGACCGAGCTATGCGCAGGGAACCCAAAAAACGACCTGCTTTTTATTTTGCGCACCAATGGCCTTTCGTATCTTTGGCTATGCGTTAAGGGTTAATAATAAGTTAAAGGCAATTGCTATGAAAGACAGGATCATTCACGTGGGAAGAAAAATCAGCCGGTTGCGCGAGTTGCGCGGCATGAAACAGGAAGCGTTAGCAGAACAGCTTGGCATTAGCCAGCAGGCCATTTCAAAGATTGAGCAGAGCGAACATGTGGAAGA